>Ga0102928_1000040_pt1 | contig 63712 bp, 57 predicted proteins | sample SalPonR1_B_D1_MG_FD_78504 | JGI IMG/M metagenome (GOLD analysis project Ga0102928, IMG submission 78504) | Salt pond soil microbial communities from South San Francisco under conditions of wetland restoration - Salt Pond MetaG R1_B_D1_MG | ecosystem: Environmental > Aquatic > Marine > Intertidal...
ATCTACGACCGGATGCACACGCGCGAGATCGACGCCTATGGCGGCCTCGTGAACCGGATGCCGGCCTATGCGCTGATCTTCATGCTGTTCACCATGGCGAATGTCGGCTTGCCCGGCACCTCGGGCTTTATCGGGGAATTCCTGACGCTGGTTGGGGTTTTCCAGGTCAACACATGGGTCGCCATGGTCGCCACGACGGGTGTGATCCTGTCTGCGGCCTATGCGCTCTGGCTTTATCGCCGGGTGGTGCTGGGCGACCTGATCAAGGAAAGCCTGAAGACCATCACCGACATGACGGGCCGCGAGCGGGCGATCTTTGCACCGCTGGTGGTGGCCACGATCCTGTTCGGCGTGTATCCGGCCCCGATCCTCGACACGATCGGACCGTCGGTCGAGGCTCTTGTGTCCAATTATCAAGTCGCGCTTGCGGAGGCGGATCTCGCCACGCAGGTCGCGCATAACGAATAAGGGGGCGAGGCTATGCTCTCGGCTGATCTGGGTATCATCCTGCCGGAGATCGTTCTGGCGCTCTATGCCATGGCGGCCCTGATGGGCGCGGTCTATACCGTCAAGGACGGGGCCGCATCATTGCTGGTCTGGTTGACAAGCGGTCTGTTCCTGGCCCTTGCGCTGTGGATCGGGCTGACCGGCGCGGGGACCAACGTGGCGTTCAACGGCATGTTTGTCGATGACGCGTTCGCGCGCTTTGCCAAGGTGGCGATCCTGGCGTCTGCAGCGGCGGTCTTGCTGATGTCGGAAACCTACATGACGCGGCGCGGCTTGTTGCGGTTCGAATACCCGCTTTTGATCGCGCTCGCCGTTGTCGGCATGATGATGATGGTCAGCGCCGGCGATCTGATGTCGCTTTACATGGGGCTCGAACTGCAATCCCTGGCGCTCTATGTCGTGGCGTCGCTGCGGCGGGACAGCCTGAAATCGACCGAGGCGGGGCTCAAGTATTTCGTGCTGGGGGCGCTGTCCTCGGGGCTTTTGCTTTACGGGGCGTCGCTGGTCTACGGCTATGCGGGTACAACCCTGTTCTCGGGGATCATCCAGACCGCGGCCGGGGGCGAGGTATCGCTCGGGTTGCTGTTTGGCCTCGTGTTCCTGATCTCGGGCCTTGCGTTCAAGGTCTCGGCGGTGCCGTTCCACATGTGGACGCCCGATGTCTACGAAGGCTCGCCCACACCCGTCACGGCGTTCTTTGCCACCGCGCCCAAGGTCGCGGCGATGGCGCTGTTCGCACGGGTCATGCATGATGCGTTCGGGCAAGCGGTCGGCGACTGGAGCCAGGTGATCGCGCTTTTGTCGGTGCTGTCCATGTTCCTTGGCGGTATTGCCGCCATCGGCCAGACCGACATCAAGCGTCTGATGGCGTTTTCGTCGATTGCCCATATGGGCTATGCGCTGATGGGGCTTGCGGCCGGTACGGCGTTCGGTGTGCAGGCGATGCTGATCTACATGGCGATCTATGCGACCATGAACGTCGGCACCTTTGCCTTTATCCTGTCGATGCAACGGGACGGCCAGCCGGTGTCGAACATCGCGTCGCTGAACATGTATTCCAAGCGTGAGCCGGGCAAGGCACTGGCGATGCTGATCCTGTTGTTCAGCCTGGCCGGGGTGCCGCCCCTGGTGGGATTTTTCGGCAAATTCTACGTGCTGCGCGCGGCCTATGACGCCGGACTGGCCTGGCTGGCGATTGCCGGGGTCGTCGCCTCGGTGATCGGGGCGTTTTATTACCTGCGGATCGTCTTTTACATGTATTTCGGCGAAGAGCGCGACGACGTGCTGGACAAGGCCAAATCGCCGGTACTCTGGGGCATGTTGATGGCCAGCGCCGCGATCATGGTGGTGGGGGTCGTCAATCTTTTCGGGATCGAAGGGGCTGCGGCTGCGGCTGCGGCGACTCTTGTCGACTGACCCGGTGTCCGGCCCCACAAGATGTGACGCGCCCTTGGCGCGTCTCGTCGATTATTGCGCACCGCTGCGCGGCGCGCGGTGCCTCTGGCGGGAGTTTACCCGGCAAGATGAAGGCGCAGCGGCGGGTGGCTGACTGGCCGGCGGGATACGACCGGCAGATGCTGGACGCGGTGGAGAGCACCATGGCGGAGGCGGCGCGGCAGGCGCCAACGCTGGCCGGGCCGACTTGGATTTGCGCGCGACGGCAGACGGCGGCGCGCGGACGTCGCGGGCGGCCCTGGGTCAGTTTGGCGGGAAATTTCGCGGCCACGCTTGTGTTGCCGACCCCGGATGCGCCGGACCGGCGGGCGCTGCGCAGTTTCGTGGCGGCGCTGGGGCTTTACGATGCGCTTGTCTCGGTGTCGGGTCGCGTCGCGGGACTGGCTTTGAAATGGCCGAATGACGTGCTTTTAACCGGTGGCAAGGTGGCGGGCATCCTGCTGGAGAGCCGTGGCGGGCACCTGGCGATCGGATTTGGCGTGAACCTTGCGGCCGCACCGGGCAGTGCGGAGGTGGAGCCGGGTGCGGTTGCGCCGGTATCGGTGCAATCGGTGCTTGGTGTCGAGGTGGCGCCGGAGGTCTTCCTGGACCGGCTTGCGGCGGCCTATGCCCGGCATGAGGCGCAGTTCGTGACCTACGGGTTTTCGCCGATTCGCGCCGCCTGGCTGGACCGCGCAGCGCGGTTGGGCGAGGTGGTGACCGCGCGGTTCGGCACGACGGAGATCACCGGCACGTTCGAGACAGTGGACGCAGAGGGGCGGATCGTCTTAAACACGGCGTCATCCCGCCAATCCATCGCGGCGGCGGACATCTTCTTCTGAAGGGCTGGGCCATGCTTTTGTGTATCGACTGCGGCAACACCAACACCGTGTTTTCGATCTGGGACGGGGAGCGGTTCCTGTGCACGCTGCGCACCTCGACCCATCATGGACGCACGGCCGATGCCTATTTCACATGGTTTTCGACCTTGATCGGCCATTACGGGATCAAGCCCGATATCTCGGACGTGATCATCTCGTCCACCGTGCCGCGCGTGGTCTGGAACCTGCGCGTGTTTTCCGATCGGTTCTTCGGCGTGCGGCCTGTCGTGGTGGGCAAGCCGGAATGCCTGTTGCCACATGCGCCGCGAGTGGATCCGGGCACCGGCGTGGGGCCGGACCGTCTGGCCAATGCGGCCGGGGCGTTCGACCGGCATGGCGGTGACACCGTGGTGGTGGATTTCGGCACAGCCACCAATTTCGACGTGGTGGCAGAGGATGGCGCCTATGTCGGCGGCGTGATCGCGCCGGGCGTGAACCTGAGCCTGGAGGCGTTGCACCAGGGCGCAGCGGCTTTGCCGCATGTGGATATTTCGCAGCCCGAGCGCGTGATCGGCACCAACACGGTGGCCTGTATCCAGTCGGGTGTGTTCTGGGGCTATGTCGGGCTGATCCAAGGGATCACGGCGCGGATCAAGGCGGAATACGGACGCCCCATGCAGGTGATCGGAACTGGCGGGCTTGCCCCCTTGTTCGCGCAGGGTGAGCTGCTATTTGACACGGTGGAAGATGATCTGACAATGCATGGATTGACGGTCATACATGCCTATAACAAAGCGAACGGATAAATCATGAGCGGTGAACGGATCATCTATCTGCCCCTGGGCGGGGCGGGCGAAATCGGTATGAATGCCTATGTCTATGGCTATGGCAAACCCGGGAAGGAGCGATTGATCCTCGTCGACCTGGGTGTGACCTTCCCGGACATGGACAGCACGCCGGGTGTGGACCTGATCCTGCCGGATATAGCCTGGCTCAAGGAGCGGCGGGACCGGCTTGACGCGATCTTCATCACGCATGCGCATGAGGACCATGTCGGCGCGGTGGGCCATTTCTGGGAGGAGCTGGGCGCGCCGATCTACGCGCGGCCGTTCACGGCGCATATCGCGCGGCTCAAGATGGATGAGCATGGCCATTCCCCGGAGACGGTGCGGACCGTGTCGCCCTGGCCAGAGACTGTCGCGGCGGGACCGTTCACGGTCGGGTTCGTGCCGATTTCGCATTCGATCCCCGAAAGCTCGGGCCTTGTGATCGACACGCCGCAGGGGCGTTTGGTGCATTCCGGGGATTTCAAGATCGACGAGACACCGGTGGTGGGCGAAGCGTTCGATCGCGGCATGTGGGAAGAGATCGGCAAATTGGGCGTCAAGGCGCTGGTCTGCGATTCCACCAACATGTTCTCGGAGCACGAAGGGCGGTCCGAATCCAGCGTGGGTCCGGAGATCGAAGCGCTGGTCAGGGATGCGACCGGCATGGTTGTCGCAACGACCTTTGCGTCCAACGTGGCGCGGGTAAAGACACTGGCCGAGGCGGCGGTGCGCGCCGGGCGGTCGGTCTGTCTTATGGGGCGCGCGATGCGGCGCATGATCGAGGCATCGATCAAGACCGGGGTGCTGGATGGGTTTCCCAGCGTTGTCAGCCCCGAGGAGGCCACGCAGATCCCGCGCGAGAACCTGATGCTGATCGTCACGGGCAGCCAAGGGGAACGGCGCGCGGCGTCTGCGCAACTGGCGCGTGGCAAGTTCCAGGGGCTGACCATGGCCGAAGGCGATCTTTTCCTGTTCTCGTCCAAGACCATTCCGGGCAACGAGCGCGGTGTGATCCAGATCATGAATGCCTTTTCCGAGCAGGGGGTGGACGTGGTGGATGACAGTTCGGGGAAGTATCACGTGTCGGGGCATGCGAACCGGCCCGACCTGGAGACGATGCATACGTTGGTCAACCCGCAGCTTGTGGTGCCGATGCATGGCGAGCACCGGCATTTGCGCGCGCATGTCAAGCTGGCCGGGGCGGCGGGCCGCAAGGGTGTGCTCGCGGTCAATGGCATGATGATGGACCTGTCGGGCAAAGAGCCGGTGGTGGCTGAATATGTCGATACGGGCCGGACCTACCTGGATGGATCGGTGAAGATCGGTGCGTTGGACGGGATCGTGCGGGACCGGATTCGCATGGCGCTGAACGGGCATGTGATCATCACCGTGATCCTTGACGAAGATGACGAGATGCTGGGTGAGCCCTGGTGCGAGGTGATGGGCCTGCCGGAGACGGGCCGCAACACTGCGCCGCTGGTGGATGCGCTGGAAGAGGACCTGTCGCAATTCATCGGGCGCGCCGGGGACAAGACGCTCGCGGATGACGGCAAGCTCGAGGAAGGGTTGCGCCGGATTGCGCGCCAGACCGCGCAGGCCGAGATCGGCAAGAAGCCCGAGGTGACCGTGGTCGTCAGCCGTGTGGCGTGACACGCGCGGTTGTCTTTGATCTGGACGGCACGCTGATCGACAGCCTGCCGGACATTGCGGCCGCCGCCAATGCGCTTCTGGAGGAGGAAGGGGTCGCCCCCCTTCCTCAATCGCGGATCGGGAGTTTTGTCGGCATGGGCGAAAAGGTCTTTCTTGACCGTTTGATCACGGCGACAGGTCTTGAAAGGGCACGCTATGATGCCCTGATGGCGCGGTTCATGGTGCTATACAAGGCCAATACCGGGCGCACGCGGGTCTTTCCCGGTGTGCTGGACATGATGTCGACCCTGCGGGAATGCGGACTTGCCCTGGGCCTGTGCACCAACAAGCCGAGTGGCCCGTTGCAGGCCGTGCTGGACGCGCTTGATCTGGGCCGCTGGTTCGATACGATTATCGCGGGCGATACCTTGCCGATGCGCAAACCCGATCCGGCGCCTTTGCATTTGGGGTTCGAGCGGATGGGCGCGACCGAGGGCGTCTATGTCGGGGACAGTGACGTGGATGCCGAAACAGCGCAAAGAGCGGCGATTCCGTTCCTGCTTTTCACCGGGGGGATTCGGACAATGCCGGTATCGGATATCCCGCATGACGCCCTGTTCGGCGATTTCAGCCACCTGCCGGAGCTTTGCACGCGGCATATCCGCCGGTTCTGAGACCGGTGTCTGATCCGGTAGGCTGTTGCCGTTTCGCCGGGCGGATTACCCCGCGCGGCGCTGGTCAAAGCTCATGGCGATGAACGAGGGCAGGTGGTCGCCCATACCGACGACATTGTTGTCCCGCCCGCCGCGATCATTGCGGCGATTGCGCGTTTTGGGGCTGGTCGACTTGTCCGCCGGCTTTTCCACCGGCTTGTCGGGGGATTTTTCCTCCTGGCTGCCGGTTGTCTGCGCGTCAGCCTGGGCTTCGGGGGCATCTGGCTTCGCACTTTGGGTCTGCGGTTCTGCCGTGGTCTTGTCCGAGGCTTTGGAGCGGCCACGCCCCCCGCGTGATCGGCGCGCTTTGCCGGAGCTGTCGTCCTTGGCGCTGGCCGCTTTGGTGTTGTCGTCTTCGGCGGCCTCGGCGGATGGTTCGCCCAGCGGGTTGTCGACACGCGGGATGGCCTTTTCCAGCAGACGTTCGATGGCGTCCAAATTCTTTTCATCCTTCGGCGCGCAAATCATCAACGCCTTGCCATCGCGCCCGGCACGGCCGGTGCGGCCAATCCGGTGGACGTAGTCTTCGGCATGGCTCGGCACATCGAAGTTGAACACGTGGCTCACGGCTGGAACGTCGAGCCCGCGCGCGGCCACGTCCGACGCGATCAGGAACTTGAGGCTGCCGTCGCGGAACCCGTCAAGGGTCCTGGTGCGCTGTGACTGGTCAAGATCGCCATGGATCGGAGCCGCGTCGTAGCCATGTTTCTTCAGCGATTTGGCGACGATATCCACGTCCGACTTGCGATTGCAGAAGACGATGGCATTGGTGCACCGTTCGCCTTCGCCGTCGATCAATGCGCGCAGCAGGTTGCGTTTCTCGGTGCCCTCGCGGTCGCGGCGGGATGCCTTGAACTTGACAACGCCTTGTTCGATGGTTTCTGAGGCGCTGGCTTGCCGGGCCACTTCTATCCGGGCCGGGCCCGACAGGAACGTGTTGGTGATGCGCTCGATCTCGGAGGCCATGGTGGCGGAAAAGAACAGCGTCTGGCGGGTGAACGGGGTGAGCGAGAAGATGCGTTCGATGTCGGGAATGAACCCCATGTCGAGCATGCGGTCAGCCTCGTCGACGACCATGACCTGCACGCCGGTCAGCAACAGCTTGCCGCGTTCGAAATGGTCGAGCAGGCGGCCCGGCGTGGCGATCAGCACATCCACGCCCTTGTCGATCAACGCGTCCTGTTCCTTGAAGCTGACGCCGCCAATAAGCAGCGCTTTCGTGAGCTTCACGTGTTTTGCATATGTGTCGAAGTTTTCCGCCACCTGGGCTGCGAGTTCGCGTGTCGGGCAGAGCACGAGGCTGCGGGGCATCCGCGCGCGTGCCCGGCCACGGGCCAGAAGGGTGATCATCGGCAATGTGAAGCTGGCGGTCTTGCCAGTGCCGGTCTGGGCGATACCCAGAACGTCGCGCCCTTCGAGAGCGGGTGGAATGGCGCCTGCCTGAATGGGGGTCGGCGTGTCGTAGCCGGCCTCTTCGACAGCTTTGAGAACTTTCGGGTTGAGGTTCAGCTCAGAGAATTTTGTCATGTGTATCCGTTGTTCACGGACCGACTGTGCCCGTGCGTCTGTTGTGATCCGGCCCGTCCGGCCCCGTGTCTGTCCACGGTTTCGATCACGGGCGTGTTTACTCTGGCTTTCAAGGCGGGTCAATGCACCTGCATGTGCCCGCAGTGATGAGCGCGCAAAACGCGGCTTGGGGTAGCGTTCTCGCAACAATAACGGGTTGGGGAGATGGATCGTTCCCGGGCTGTCAAGGTGAGCCCGGGTCGCCGAACACGCGTTTGACGGCGCTGTCGGGATCGAAACCGGGGTCGAGCAACAGGTTGTGCCGTTTCAGCCGGTTGCGCAGGGCAGGCGTGTCGAGGCACATTTCCTCGAAGAACTGGCGTAAACCGGGTTCGCCCTCTTCGTCGCGCAGGTATTGCAGCAGATGCCCGATGCTCTTTTCCGGGTCGTTGTTCTTGGGTCGATAAGAGCCTTTCGAGTGGCGAAAATCGAGCTTGGATTGGAAATTGTCCCAATCCGGCGCGTGCAGGTGGCCGATATGGGCGCCGTCCAGCACAGCCATGTTGCTCACGTCCTCGCCATTGAAACGCAGGCGGTGAATGGCGAGCCGGATATCGCCGAGCCCGGTTCGGACGAAGACCTTGCCGGCGAGATGGCTGAGAAAGCCGCCGCGCAGGTAGCTGCCGAACGTGGGATAGACATCGTGAATGGCGGTGGGCGGCACGCCGTCGGAAATGGTGCGCAGCTTGAAATGCGTCGGGCTGACCCCCGGTTTGGCAGACGCCAGCGCCTCGGCCGGGTGGAGACGCGCACCGGCGATGTCGGCTGGCACGGCTTTCAGCAAATCCGAGAGGGCGTGCGCGCTCAGCACGAATTCATCGGTATCGATATGGCCGAGCCAATCCAGATCGGCGGCGGCGCGTTTCAAGGCGCGCGTGGCGTTGAAGATCTGGCGCACCTGGTGCGCGTCGGGTCGGCTCTTGCCCGTCTCTTGCCAATAGGCGGCGTCGCAAAGCGTCAGGTCCACTTGCGGATGCGGCTTGAGCCGCCGTGTCGTCTCGGGGTCCGGGGCATCGAGATAGAGATAGATGCGCGTCGCGCCGATATCGAGGTGATGTGCGACGAAGCGGACCACCTCGTGCACGGGGGCGTTGGTGGTGCAGACCACCCCCCAGCGCGGTGTGCCGCCGCGCGGTTTCGGAATCGTCACGGTCACGCCGCGCGCCGGGGGCGCGCTGTCCTTTGCCTGCTCCATGCGGCGCAGCTTGCGGCTGCGCAGACGGCGCAGCCGGCGGAACACGGTGCGGGGATCGTCGATCAGCCGCTCCAGCATGTCATGCGCCAATGGGCGGATCACCGGATCGCGGTCCGCCTCTTGCCACAGCCGTCCGATCAGGTTCATGTCCAGCCCGCCATCGATGAGCGAAAACGCGTCCATCTCGAGCGGCAGGGGGCTGTTGGACCGGCCATCGAGGGTGAAGGGCCGCTCTGCCGCGCGTCCGGAATACAAGCGTTCGCTTTCGTAGAGCTTCATCATGTTGAACAGGGTCGACAGACCCAGGCCCGCGCTGCGCTGTGCCGGTGTCTTGCCGTGATCGCCGAAGGTGGTGAGGCTGGAGACTTTCCAGCGCAGGTCCATCGTGTCGATCAGGGTCCGGGCGTGTTCGGTCCACAGCCGCACGAACAGGTCGGCGGTGTGGGCTGGCTGGCTGCGTTTGCGCAGATGCGCGATGAGCAGGGCATTGAGGTGCAAAAGTGCGCTCTGGCCTTCCAGTTCGCGCGCGAGGTCCCAGGTTTTCCGCGAATTGTCCGACCGCGTGCGGGGGCTGTCGCCGGGCAGGGTCACGGTGGTCCGGGCCAGCGCATCCAGATCACAATCGAGCGGAGGAAGCGCTTCGCCCTCGGCAAATCCAAGCGGCGCGCGGCGGGTGTTCATATGCTCCAGAATGCCGGGCAGCCCATCGGGATAGGCGGGGTTCGGCGTGTCGCGTCTGCTCATGGCGGCAGAGTGCCGAAGCGGGTCGGTTGGATCAACGGAAAAGACGTGTCGATCCGCCTTTTTGAAGCGGTTTGCCCGCCGCGCGGCACGCGTTGTCGGACTGGCGTGCGGCGCGGCGGTCTTGCGTCACACCATCATTTCCTTGGTCGCCGACAGGGTCACATCCGGGTAATCCCGCCCGATGCGGTCAATGTCCCATTGCAGGCGGGTCAGGTAGACCATGTCGCCGTCGTTGTCCTCGGCCATGTGCTGCTTGTTGGCGTTGACCAGCTTGTCCACCGCGGCCTTGTCACCATGCACCCAGCGGGCGGAGGTGAATTGCGACGCTTCGAACCGGACGGGCAGGCCGTATTCCAGCTCGATCCGGCTGCCCAGCACTTCGAATTGCAGGGCGCCGACGACACCGACGATGAAGCCGGACCCGATCATCGGCTTGAACACCTTGGCGGCGCCTTCCTCGGCGAATTGGTTGAGCGCTTTTTCCAGGTGTTTTGCTTTCATCGGATCGCCGGCGCGGACCGATTGCAGCAATTCCGGCGCAAAGGACGGAATCCCTGTCACCTTCAACGCTTCGCCCTCGGTGAGCGTGTCGCCAATGCGCAGCTGGCCGTGGTTCGGAATGCCGATGATGTCGCCGGCCCAGGCCTCTTCGGCGAGTTCGCGGTCGGCGGCGAGGAACAGAACCGGGTTTGATACGGTCATCGGTTTCTTGCTGCGCACATGGGTCAGTTTCATGCCGCGCTTGAAGTGCCCCGACGCCATGCGCAGGAACGCAACGCGGTCCCGGTGCTTGGGATCCATGTTGGCCTGAACCTTGAAGACAAAGCCGGAAACCTTTGTTTCTTCGGGAAGAATTTGCCGTGGTGTTGCCTTTTGCGGTTGTGGTTCGGGCCCGTATGTGCCGATCCCGTCCATCAATTCCTTGACCCCGAAAGAGTTGATCGCCGATCCGAACCAGATCGGGGTCATATGGCCTTCGAGCACCGCTTGCGGGTTCAGGGCCGGCAACAGTTCGCGCGCCATTTCGACCTCTTCGCGCAATTGGTCGAGCAATTGCGCAGGCACGTGTTCGGCCAGTTTCGGATCGTCCAGCCCGTTGATTTCAATACTTTCCGCGACCTTGTTGCGGTCGGCGCGGTCCATCAGTTCCAGCCGGTCGCGCAACAGATCATAGCAGCCAAGAAAATCACGCCCCACGCCGATGGGCCAGCTTGCAGGGGTCACGTCGATGGCGAGGTTTTCCTGGATCTCGTCGATGATATCGAATGTATCGCGGCTTTCCCGGTCCATCTTGTTGCAGAAGGTCAGGATCGGCAGGTCGCGCAGGCGGCAGACCTCGAACAGCTTTTGCGTCTGGCTTTCCACCCCTTTCGCCCCGTCGATCACCATCACGGCGGCATCCACCGCGGTGAGCGTGCGGTACGTGTCCTCCGAGAAGTCGGAGTGACCGGGGGTGTCCACCAGGTTGAACCGGAAGTCGCGAAAATCGAAGGACATGGCCGAGGCCGAGACCGAAATGCCCCGGTCCTGTTCCATCTTCATGTAATCCGAGCGCGTGCGCCGCGCTTCGCCCTTGGCGCGCACCTGTCCCGCCATCTGGATCGCGCCACCGTAGAGTAGGAATTTCTCGGTCAGTGTCGTCTTGCCGGCATCGGGGTGCGAGATGATGGCAAAGGTGCGCCGCCGGGCGATTTCGGCGGGCAGGTCGGGGCGATTTGAAACGGTGTCCAGCATGGCGCGCGTATAGGCGGCGGGTGCCGCATTGTCCATAAGCGGTGCCGCTGTCGCGGCCCCGGATCAGCCGATCTTGCGCAGGGTTTCCACCACCTGCGGTCTTGGGGCGGGCGCGTCGGCCTGCCTCGCTGGGGTGGGCACGACCGCGGGCACGAAGCCATCGCTGCGGGCGTTGATGTCGATCAGGACATATTCGGTGGCGTGCTGGAAGGGATGTTCGCAGACGAAATACAGATGCCCGTCGCAGACTGCGGCATAGGCATCCGCGCGGCGACCGGTTGTCGTCATGAACACCAGATGCGCGAGATTGGTCAATCCGCGCAGCGGAAGGTTGGCTGCCAGGTCTATGGTAAAGCCACTCAGGTTATCGTCCTGCGCGCCGGCTTCGGTCCATGTGGCGTCGGGTTTCGCAAGGTAGATGTCGCCCAGGACAAGGTCCTGAAACTGGCGGATCGGTTCGCCGCGGCACACGCCGAATTCGGCGCGAATCCCGTCGGCTGAGCAGACGTGGTACTGTGTTTCGCGGGTACTCGGTACAACCATCATTTCCAAACACTCATTCTAGTGGCTATCTCGGACGCTCCCAGCCCGAGTGCCTTTAAGGTCGCGTGGAATTGTGGCACTGCTGTGGGCGTGCCGTGGTATTAAACGGACAATCATAACCACAGTGGAGAGATCGAATGGATCTGGGGATCAGCGGAAAACGGGCGCTTGTCTGCGCGTCGAGCAAGGGATTGGGACGGGGTTGCGCGGAGGCATTGGCCGAAGCCGGGGTGAATCTCGTCATGAATGCGCGCGGTTCAGAGGCGCTGGAGGCCGCGGCCGAGGAAATCCGGACACAATACGGGGTCGAGGTGACCACGGTTGCCGCCGATATCGTGAGTGAAGAGGGCCGCGCCAGGGTGCTCGAGGCGGCCGGAGATGTAGACATTCTTGTGACAAACGCCGGTGGCCCGCCTCCTGGAATGTGGTCGGATTGGGACCGGACGGATTTCATCAACGCGCTTGATTCCAACATGTTGACCCCGATCGCGCTAATGACCGCGCTGATGCCGGGGATGATGGATCGCGGCTGGGGCCGGGTGGTCAACATCACCTCTCAGTCGGTCAAGGCTCCGATCCCGGCGCTTGGCCTGTCGAACGCGGCGCGCACCGGTCTGACGGGCTATGTCGCGGGCACGGCGCGTCAGGTGGCGCCGAGCGGCGTGGTGGTGAACAACATGCTGCCCGGCATCCACGCGACCGACCGGGCCGACCAGCTTGATGGCGGCGTCGCCAAGGCGCAGGGCATCTCGGTCGAGGATGCACGCAAGAACCGGCAGGCGACAATCCCGACACGCCGGTATGGCACTCGGTCGGAATTCGGCGCAATGTGCGCGTTCCTGTGTTCCGAAAAAGCCGGCTTCATCGTGGGGCAGAACATTCTCGTGGATGGCGGCGCCACAAACGCCACGATCTGACCCGTGGCGCGCGGACCGGACGGCAAGGGGCAGGCGCAGGGGGTCTTGCTGAAGGACGAGCTGTTCAATGCCGGCAGCATTGCGGACCTGGCCGCCGAGTTTTCGGTTCTGCCGGGGTTCGACGCGCAGAGGTTCAAGGCAGAGGCCCTCGCGGGGTTGCGATCGCGGGGGCTGATGCAGCGGATGGAGTGGCTGGCGACCTGCCTGGAGGCGCAGTTGCCGCAGCGCTTTCCGGCCATGGCAGAGGCGCTTGAGGCGGCAATGCCGCCGATCCTCGATCCGACCCTGACTGATGATGATTTCGGGCGCTTCATCCATGCGGTGCCCGGAATACTGGCGGTTCGACACGGGCTGGAAGATCACCGCGACCGGGCGCTTGATCTGCTGGAGGCAGCGACGCAGCGGTTCTCGATGGAGTTCTACATCCGGCCGTTCCTCAACCGGTGGCCCGAAGCCACGCTTGCGCGGCTGGAGCACTGGGTGGAGCATGACAATTACCATGTCCGCAGATTGGTGAGCGAGGGCACGCGGCCGCGGCTGCCATGGGCAAAGAACATCTCGCTGGACCCCTGTGTGCCCCTGCGGTTTCTCGATGCGCTGCATGCCGATCCGACCCGGTTCGTGACGCGCTCGGTGGCGAACCACCTGAACGACCTGACCCGCGCCGCGCCAGACATGGTCGTGGCGCGTTTGCGTGGCTGGTCCGCCGAAGGGCGACAGGCCCCGCGCGAGCTTGACTGGATCACGCGCCACGCATTGCGCACGGCGGTCAAGCGCGGTGAGCCCGGCGCGCTGACCCTGCTGGGCTATGCGCAGGATCGCGAGATCTCGGTGCGTCTGTCGCTGTCCCCCGATCCGGTTGCGGTCGGAGAGGCTGTGCAGGTGTCGGTGACGCTGGAGGCGGCGGACGATCTTCCGGTGCTGGTCGATTACCGACTCCGGTTCCACCGCCCGAACGGGCGCGGCGGCGAAAAGGTGTTCGAGCTGAAAACGGCTCGGCTGCGCGCCGGCGTTCCGGTGACGCTGAGCAAGCGGCACAAGCTGAAGGGGCGCGCCTCGACCTTCACATTGCATCCGGGACCGCATCGGGTGGTCGTTCAGGTGAACGGACAGGACCGGGCCGAGGACGTGTTCGAGCTGCTGGCGGCCCCGTTGGGGCGGGACCCATCGGGGTGACATCCGACGCGGCGATACCTCAGACGCTGCGCCCGCGGTCCCTGTTGAATTTGCATATTTGGAAAGAGAAGAAGATCAGGAGGTTGCGTTGGACCAGCGCGATTCGAGCTTGTCCAGCGCCGCGATCCGCTCAGTCGTCTTGGGATGCGACATGAGCCAGGCCGGCATCACGCCGGCCCGCGATTGGGTGAGCGCATCCAGCTTGGTAAAGAGTGACTTCTGCGCGTCGATGCCGATCCCCGCCTTGTGCAGCAGCGCCGCCGCATAGGCGTCCGCCTCGTATTCATCGCTCCGAGACAGGCCCGCGGCCAGCAAGGTGGCAAGGCCATTGGCGATCCAGACGCCGATACCGGGCAGAAACCGCGACAAGATCATCGCCAAGGCGGTGCGCAGGGCGTTCTGGCCGGAAAAATCGATCATCCGGCGGCGGGTATGGCCAAGGGCGACATGCCCCAATTCATGCGCGATCACGCTGGCCAGTTCTTCGCCCGTGACGTCGCCGTTCTGGTATTTGCGGTAAAACCCGCGGGTGATGAAAATGCGGCCATCGGGGGCGGCAAGCCCGTTCACCGGGTCGATTTCGTATATGTGCACCCGGATACGCTCCAGGTCGAGCGCCTTGGCCAGACGGTCGGTCAAGGCCTTGAGGCGGGGATCGGCCAATTCCGTGGATTTGCCGTCGAGTTCGCGTTTCGTCCGCCAGACCGAGAAATGGTACATTGCCAGCGCATAGAGAACGGCAAGAATGATCGGGGTGAGCTTCAACATACCACCAGATATGGGGCGGGGCGGGGCCGGGGGCAAGACACATGCGCGTCAAGTGCCCCCGATTTCGCCTCGGCGGGCCAAACCTGGGGTCTGGCCCCGCCATTCACGCGACCCGCTGCGACCGGTCGAGCCCGCTTGTCCGGAGAGCGCAAAAAACCGCCCCCGGTTTCGCGCGACGCAGCCTAGCTGTCCAGTTTCGCGGTCAGCGTGATCTCTGCCCCGGCCAATACCTTGGAAACCGGGCAGTTTTCCTTTGCCGTTTTCGCGGCCTGCTGGAAATCGCTTTCGCTGATGCCGGGAATTTTCGCGGTCAGGTCCAGATCGATCCGGGTGATCTCGAAGCCGCTGGCCTGTTCGCCAAGGTGAACGGTCGCCTGCGTGTCGATGTCCTCGGCCTTTGCATCGTAATCGCCCAGAACCATCGACAAGGCCATGGAAAAGCACCCGGCATGCGCGGCGCCGATCAGTTCTTCGGGGTTGGTGCCGGCCTCTCCCTCGAAGCGGGTGTTGAAGCCGTAGCGATGATCGTGCAGTGCTCCGCTTTCGGTCGAAAGCTTGCCGCCGCCGTCCTTGAGGCCGCCACTCCAATGGGCGCTTGCGGTTTTCTTGATCATGGTTGAATCTCCTGCTGCGTGCATTTGGCTGCCAACTCGTGGCAGGGATCGAAGGTTCCGGGCCGTCACCGGGCCAGGATCCGGATTCCGCTTGAAATGCCGTCAAGCGTCATGGGCACCATTGCCTCCGCGAAGATCTGGCGGATCATCTGGATGGATTGCGTGTAGGGCCAGTGCCGTTCGGGTGTCGGGTTGATCCACAGATGGCTGGGCCATTGCGCGCGCGCCCGCTCTAACCAGACCTGCCCCGCCTCGGCGTTCCAATGCTCATTGGCGCCACCGGCAAAGGCAACCTCGTAGGGCGACATGCTGGCATCGCCGACGAAGATGCATTTGTAGTCCGGACCGAAGGTGTTGAGCACCTCCATGGTCGGTGTCACATCATCCCGTCGGCGGCGATTGTCGCGCCAGACGCCTTCGTACAGACAGTTGTGAAAGTAGAAATGGTCCAGATGCTTGAATTCGGCCCGCGCGGCGGAAAACAGCTCTTCGACCACCTTGACATGCGGGTCCATCGATCCGCCGACGTCCAGGAACAGAATGACCTTGACGGCGTTGCGCCGCTGGGGGCGCGTCCGAACATCAAGATACCCATGTTCCGCCGTGGCGCGGATCGTGCCATCGAGATCAAGCTCGTCCTCGGCCCCGTCCCGTGCCCAGCGGCGCAGGCGTTTGAGAGCGACCTTGATGTTGCGGGTGCCCAGTTCGACACTGTCGTCGAGGTTGCGGAACTCGCGCTTGTCCCAGACCTTGACCGCGCGTTGGTGGCGGCTCTTGTCCTGCCCGATGCGCACGCCTTCGGGGTTGTAGCCATGGGCGCCGAACGGCGATGTGCCGGCGGTGCCGATCCATTTGTTGCCGCCCTGGTGGCGATCTTTCTGTTCCTTTAGGCGGTCCTTGAGCGTCTCCATCAGCTTGTCAAACCCGCCAAGCGCCTCGATTTCGGCCTTTTCTGCCTCGTTCAGGTGCTTTTCAGCCATCTTGCGCAACCAGTCTTCCGGCAGGTCGAGCGCGTCGAGCACACCCTCGGCGTCGAGATGCTCCAGCCCCTTGAAGCTGGCCGCGAAGGCGCGGTCGAAGCGGTCGATATGGCGTTCGTCCTTCACCATCGCCGCCCGCGCGAGGTAATAGAAGGCTTCGGGGTCATAGGTGGCCAAGCCGGCGCGCATCGCGTCCAGAAAGCTCAGGTATTCGCGCAAGGACACCGGCACGCCGGTGGTGCGCAACGTCTCGAAGAAGGGACCAAACATGCCCCGGACCTAGCAATTGCACAGCGGTCTGACCAGCCATGGACCGGCGCGGCCCTGTCACTTTCTTCCGGGGCTTGCCGCCGTGCCGGCGCGATCAGAATACCAGTTTTTCGATAAGGATTGTCAGGATCAGCCCGCCCAGCCCGAAGGCAATGGCGTAGACCGTCCCGTATTGCAGCATGTCCGCCTTGCTGCCCTTGCGTTTGCGCGCGGTCAGGGTGCCCACAAGGGCGCCTATGATGATGAAGGTGATAACGATCATAAGTTGCCCCTGGCCCTGTTCAACGGGTTAAGTGCACCGATCTCGCGCAGCTTGGCGCGCACCGACCAGTCCGAGCCGAAGCCGTATCGTGCCCATCCCAGACTGTCCAGACGCACATCCGTGCCGGCCGAGGCACGACCGCCCAGATCAAGGGCTTCGGCCCGCAGCATCAGCAGCGTTGCAAGAAGGGCCGCGTTTTCATGCCGTGCCGCGAGATCGATGGACATCCCGGTCAGGGCGATCGCCTCGTCCGGGCGGTTTTCGGTCAGGGCAAAGGCGGCCAGCTGCGACGCGACAAAGGCGCGATGCAGCTCGGCCTGGGGTGTGCGGGAAAAATACTTGTCTGCCAGCAGGAATTGGCTGCGCGCCTTCGCGGGATCACTGCCCTGATAGATCCGGCCCATCGCGTAATGCGTGAAACCGCGGCGGTGATCCTGCCACCCCATGGCGGATGCGATGCTGAGCGCGTCGGTGACCGCCGCCCGCCGCGCGCCGGGCGAGGCGCCCGGGCCGAACGCGGTCTGGATCGCCTCGATCCAGGGGCGCGGCGTCCGCGCCGGGCGGCGCGGGGGCAGGGACTCGCCTTGCGGATTCAGGCGCGCGAAGATCGCAGGGATGCGGTCCATGACCTCGGAGCGCGACATTCCGTTGCGCAAGGCCGGGTCGTAATAGGCGCGCAGGATCAGCATGTCATGCCCGGTGAGGATCGCGTGGACATTGTCGTCATTGAACACCGAATTCGGCAGGCGGTAGAGATCGTTGAGCGGCCCCAAGGCCTGTGCCAGCTCCTCGTGCAGGCAGTCGCGCGCCTCTTGCGGGCTGGCGTCGTTGGGCAGGAAAATCGCGAGCCGCGTGCGGCTGTCGATCTTGCTCCAATTGACACGATTCGACCGGCGCGCCCGTCGGTAATCCGACAGGGTCGAGACATTCGGCACCACGAAACAGGCGGCCTGGGGCAGAAACCGCCGGATTTGCGCGCGTGTCACCGCGTTGATGGTGATGCTTGCCGTGGCCGAGGTGGTGATGCCGATGTCGATCCCGGCCTCGCGGCGCAAACGGTGCAGCAGCCGGTCCAGATCGCTGGGCACGGAGGCGGGCACGTCGCCGAGCAGGCGCACGGTGATCGGACCTTCGAACCGGGTGAAGCTGTCCAGCGCGCGCCCTGATTCCAGCGCCATGGACAGTTCCATGAAATCGCGCACCAGATCCGCGTTGGACGCTTGCACAGGCTGCGGGCGCGGCACGGAAAACACCTTCATCGGCGGCAGGCTGCTGTCCTCGAAGGCGGCGCGGCTCGCGGTTTCGGACTGGGTGACCGGCAGGCAGGCCCCCAAGAGCAGGAATAGCGGCACGAGCAATCGGCGCATCGGTCAGCCCCTTTGGTGCGGGGGCAGGGTGGTGATCCGACCGGATACCCGCCGCGCAGCATGATTGAACGCTCGCGGATCGGGGCCCGGCTGCCGCGCGAAGGGGCGGTGATCAACCGCATCTGCAACCGGGGTTTCATGCAACGCCCGGTCGTCGCGCCAAAGCGGGGACCACGCATGATGGCCATCCGCACGCGGGGCGCGCGCGTCAAAGGATGTGTCGGACATGTCTGAAGCCTGCCTGCTCATTGCGAATACGTCATGATTCGCGGTTTTTTTGTCCCGTTTGGGAACAGCTTAGGGCGAAACGGTGTTTTTTGGCCAGAGGCCGCGAATCACTCCTGGGCAGAATGTCCGCGGCTGGCTCCGATCGGCGATGAAACGCGGTGAAAACAGGCGCTTGGGATGTGCAAAGACGCAACAGACCCAGGGTCGGGCCTGTCTTCGAAGACCCCGTAGCCCCCCTGGCGCAAATGATCAGCTGTGATCGTCATGGGCTACCCGACCGGGGGAAATCCGGATAAAGCGCTGGAATGACTGCACCGCCTCCGAACGCCCCGATCGAGATTTTCCTCTCCGGTCCTCCGGGTCTGGAACCGCTGCTGCGCGACGAGGTTGCGGCGCGGGGCTTTGCCAACCCGCGCGTCGTGCCGGGTGGGGTGATCTGCGATGGCGGCTGGCCCGAGGTCTGGCGCGCCAATCTTGTGCTGCGCGGGGCCGGTCGGGTTTTGGCCCGGGTCGCGCGGTTCCGTGCGATGCACCTGGCGCAGCTCGACAAGCGGGCCCGCAAGGTCGACTGGGCCAGCCTGCTGCGGGCCGACATTCCCTACCGGGTCGAGGCGACCTGCCGCAAATCGCGCATCTACCACGCGGGCGCCGCCACCGAACGCGTGTGCAATGCCATTGCAGATGCGCTGGGGCAGCCGCCCGTGGACAAGGCCGCGCTGGTGGTCCGCGTCAGGATCGAAGACGATCTCTGCGATATCAGCCTCGATACGTCCGGCGATGCTTTGCACAAGCGCGGCCACAAACAATCCATCGGAAAAGCCCCGATGCGAGAGACGCTGGCCGCGCTGTTCCTGCGCGCCTGCCGCTATGACGGCACTGAACCGGTGGTCGACCCGATGTGCGGTTCGGGCAGTTTCGTGATCGAGGCCGCCGAAATCGCGAGGGGCCTCGCACCGGGCCGGGACCGGTCTTTCGCGTTCGAAAATCTGGCGTGTTTCGATGCGGGTGCGTGGGGGCAGCTTCGCAGCGACACCCTGGCCCCGAACCGGACCGCTTTGACCTTCCACGGCTTCGATCGCGACGCCGGTGCGATCTCGAACGCGGTGCAAAACGCGGAGCGTGCCGGCGTTGCGGAGAGCACGCGCTTCACGCATCAGGCCATCGCCGATCTTGCGCCGCCCGATGGTCCGCCGGGGCTTGTCATCGTGAACCCGCCCTACGGCGCGCGGATCGGCAATCGCAAGTTGCTCTTTGCGCTTTACGGCAGCTTTGGCGCGGTGATGACGGCGCGGTTCAAGGGCTGGCGCGTCGGCATCGTCACCTCCGACAAGGGGCTGGCCCGCGCCACCGGGCTGCACTTCCGCAATGTCAGCGCGCCGATCCCGCATGGCGGCCTGAAAATCCAGCTGTTCCAGACCGGCCCCCTGAAGTAGGCGCGTCCCGGGCTTCTCTGGTTTGCAAATATCCCGGGGGGGTTGGGGGGGCTGGCCCCCCAATCGTTTCGGTCACTGGAAACGTGCAGATGCGGTGGCGCATCTGCCCTCCGCCCTTATCGCCCGTCGCGCCGGGCCATGAAGGCCAGCCGTTCGAAAAGATGCACATCCTGTTCGTTCTTCAAAAGCGCCCCGTGCAGTTTCGGCAGGGCAGCGGCCCTGTCACGCTTGAGGTCTTCTGCCGTCATGTCCTCTGCCAGCAGGAGCTTGAGCCAATCGAGCACTTCTGATGTGGACGGTTTTTTCTTCAGACCCGGCTGTTCGCGGACTTCGTAGAATCGCGTCAACGCCGTGGTCAGCAGCGCCTCTTTCAGCCCGGGATGGTGCACGTCGACGATCCGGCGCAGCGTCTCGGGGTCGGGAAAGCGAATGTAATGGAAAAAGCAGCGCCGCAGGAACGCGTCTGGCAGCTCCTTTTCGTTGTTCGACGTGATGATGACAATGGGGCGATGCCGGGCCGTCACGGTCTCGCCGGTCTCGTAGACATGGAACTCCATCCTGTCGAGCTCTTGCAGCAGGTCGTTCGGAAACTCGATATCCGCCTTGTCGACCTCGTCGATCAGCAGAACAACTTTCTCATCCGCCTCGAAGGCCTGCCACAGCTTGCCCTTGCGGATGTAGTTGCGCACGTCGTTCACGCGCGCATCGCCCAGTTGGCTGTCGCGCAATCGGCTGACCGCGTCGTATTCATAGAGTCCCTGCTGCGCCTTGGTGGTTGATTTGATGTTCCACTCGATCATCCGCAGACCCAGCCCCCGGGCCACCTGGCGTGCCAGCTCGGTCTTGCCCGTGCCCGGTTCCCCCTTGACCAGAAGCGGTCGTTCCAGCGTAACGGCAGCGTTGACCGCGATGGTCAGATCATCCGTCGCGACATAGCTTTCGGTGCCTTCGAATTTCATAGCCATCGTGCCTTTTTGCCTCTGTGTCCCGGGCCTGGACCGTCGCCGGTTCGTGCCGCTATTCGGTAGTGACAAGCCTTGGGCCTTCCGTTAAGCCCTGCGCACAGAGGTGCCAGATGTCTGAAAGAATTTCCATGTCCGATGTTGGCCTAGACAAGGGAACCGAGATGAAAGCAGAAACCTTCCTGCCCGATGATTATCGACCTGCCGAGGACGAGCCCTTCATGAACGCGCGGCAAGTCGAATGGTTTCGCCGCGAACTGCTCGAACAGCGCGATGAGCTTCTCAGTGACAGCAAATCCACCATCGCGGGGCTGCAGGACGGGACCCGCAACATCCCGGACGTGGCCGACCGGGCCTCCGAGGAAACGGATCGCGCGCTGGAGTTGCGGATTCGCGATCGCCAGCGCAAGCTGGTGGCCAAGATCGACGCTGCACTGCGCCGAATCGACGAGGGAGAGTTCGGATATTGCCAGGCCACTGGGGAACCGATTTCACTCAAGCGGCTGGTGGCGCGTCCAACCACGACGCTCAGCCTTGAGGCGCAGGAGCGGCACGAGCGGCGCGAGAAAGTGCATCGCGACGACTGATACGCGCGGCAGGGGAATGGATGCGCGCGCCGGGGCCTGTGCTTTGGCGCGTTTTCTTTTGGGAGGCCCCCTTGGATCTGAGCAGTTTTGATATCGCCGTGGTCGGCGGCGGTATTGGCGGGCTGGCCGCGGCGCTTGCATTGCGCCAGCGCGGCGCGGCCGTGACCGTTCTCGAACAGGCCGAAGCCATCACCGAAGTCGGTGCGGGCCTTCAGGTGTCCCCCAACGGGCTGCGTGTGATCGAGGCGCTTGGCCTGGGCCAAAAGCTGGCCGACTGTTCGGTCGCCGGGCGCGCGGTGTCGCTGCGCAACGGTGCCACGGGACAGGAGGTGGCGCGGCTGGACCTGTCCAGGCTGGCCGCCGATCAACGCTACCTGTTTGTGCATCGCGCCGATCTGATCGGGCTTCTGTCCACGGCCGCGCGCGACCAAGGGGTGCAGATCCGTCTGCTGCAAAAGGTTCAGTCGGTGTCGACCGCCCCGCGGCCGCAGATCACGCTTGCCACCGGTGATCGCCGGATCGCCGATCTCGTGATCGGGGCGGACGGGCTGCATTCGGTGCTGCGCCCGGTCCTGAGCAAGACCGAAAAACCGTTCTTTACCAGGCAGGTCGCGTGGCGGGCGATCGTGCCCAACACGATGGATCACCCGGCCCAGGCGCGGGTTCACATGGGGCCGGGCCGGCACATGGTGACCTATCCGCTCCGAGGCGGCGATTTCCTCAATCTTGTCGCCGTTGAAGAGCGCGACACCTGGACGGCCGAGGGCTGGTCGCAAAGGGATGACCCCGAAAACCTGCGACAGGCCTTTTCCGGTTTCGGTCCAGAGGTGCAGCAGATGCTGTCTGGTGTCGAGACCGCAGGGCTCTGGGGGCTGTTCCGGCATCCCGTCGCCCGGACCTGGCACCGGGACGGCGCCGCGCTCTTGGGGGATGCGGCACATCCGACGTTGCCGTTCCTGGCGCAGGGTGCCAACATGGCGCTGGAGGACGCGTGGGCTCTGGCGGACGCCCTGTCCGGATCTGCGGATCTGTCCACAGGGCTTGCCAGCTACCAGTCCCGCCGCCGCGACCGTGTCGTGCGGGTGATCGATGCGGCCAGCCGCAATGCGCGCAATTACCACCTGTCACCGGGGCCGTTCCGATTTGCCGCGCATACTGCGCTTGGCCTTGTCAGCCGGGTGGCTCCCGGCCAGATGCTGCGCCGCTTCGACTGGCTTTATGGCCACGACGTGACCCAACCCGCTGGCTGACCCTGCCACCAATGCAGGGGGCGACAGGACAGCATGGCATGATAGACATGACGCGAAGCCCGCACCAGGAGGAGAGTCGCCATGGATCGCTTCGACATATGCCCCGAGACGGCGCTTGACTGGCACCGCGCCGGCAAGGGCGCGGTTCTGGCCACCGTGATCCAGACATGGGGCAGCGCACCGCGCCGCATCGGGTCGCAGCTTGCGATTTCCGGCGCGGGCGAGATCGAAGGCTCGGTCTCGGGCGGCTGCGTCGAAGGCGCGGTGGTTGTCGAGGCGCTGGAGGCGCTGGAGGACGGTACCGCGCGCGAGCTGGAATTCGGGGTCAGCGATCAGGACGCCTTTGCCGTTGGCCTGGCCTGTGGCGGGACCATTCGTGTGCTGGTCGAACCGGTGGGCCGGGTAATGCCGGAGGAGTGTCTCGAACAACTGGTGAACCTGCGCGCCAACCGCGTTCCCGCTGCCTATGTCGTTGATCTGGACAGTGGCAGGCGTCGGGTGGAGCGCGACGGTCACGACCAGGCGTTCCGCATGGATCGGTCCGGCTTTGTCGCGGACAGCCGGACTTTCGTGGCCATACACAACCCGCCCCTGCGCCTGATCGTGGTGGGGGCCGTGCATATCGCCCAGGCCTTGGTGCCGATGGCGCGTATCGCGGGATATGATCCGACGCTGATCGACCCGCGAGACGCGTTCGGCTCGGAGGGCCGCTTTCCCGGCGAGACCATCCTGAATGACTGGCCGGACGAGGCCGTGGCGCAGCTCGGGCTCGACAGGCGCACCGCGCTGGTCCTGTTGACCCATGATCCCAAGCTTGACGATCCGGCGCTCGAGCAGGCTTTGCGCGCGGATTGCTTTTACATCGGCGCGCTGGGATCGACCCGAACGCACGCGAAACGGGTGGACCGGCTGACGCAGGCGGGGTTCACCGATGCGCAGATTGCACGCATCCATGGGCCGGTGGGCCTTGATATCGGTGCCGCGGGTCCGGCCGAGATCGCCGTGTCGATCCTGGCCGAGATGACCCGCGTGCTGCGGCGCGGCGCATGAAGTTCGGCACGGTCCCCCTGGCGCAGGCCGAAGGCGGCATCCTTGCGCATTCGGTTCAACTGGCCGACGGCCGGTTGCGCAAAGGTGTCACCCTGGACGCCGGCGCCCTCAAGAGGTTGTCATCCGCAGGCATCACCGAGGTGACGGTCGCGCAGCTCGCCGCGGGGGATGTGCACGAGGACCGCGCCGCCGAGCGCCTGGCGCAGGCGCTGGTGCCGGATCCGGAGGCGGTGCATCTGCGTGTGGCGCGCGCCAGCACCGGGCGCGTCAACATCCACGCAAAGGCGAACGGCGTGGTTGCGATCGACGCCGACAGGATCAACGCGGTGAATGCGGTGCATCCGATGATCACGGTCGCCACCGTGCCGGAATGGCAGCGCGTGGCGGCGCGCGGCATGGTGGCGACGGTCAAGATCATCTCTTATGCCGCGCCGGGCGACGCGCTGGAGGCGGCCTGCGCCGCCGGGCAGACCGCGCTTGGGCTGCGCCCGGTTTCGCGCCGCCGGGCGACCTTGATCCAGACCAGCGTGAACCAGCAGCCGGTTGGTCCCAAGGGCCAGCGCGCGATGGCCGCGCGTTTCGACCGGATGGGGGTGACCATGGGAGAGGGCGCGGTGGTGCCGCACAGCGTGCAGGCCCTGTGTGATGCGCTGCGCGATGCCTGCGCGCAAACAGACCTGATCTGTGTGCTGACCGGATCGGCGACCTCTGATCTTCATGATGTAGCACCCGAGGCGCTGCGCGCCGCAGGCGGCACGGTGGTGCACTACGGAATGCCCGTGGACCCCGGCAACCTTCTGTTTTGGGGGCATCTCGGATCCGTGCCGGTGATCGGGCTGCCCGGGTGCGCGCGGTCTCCGGCGCTGAATGGCGCGGATTGGGTGCTTGAACGCATGCTGTGCGATGTACCGGTGGTCCCGGCGGATATCATGGGCATGGGCGTGGGCGGGTTGCTCAAGGAGCCACCAAGCCGCCCGAAGCCGCGCGAGAGCTGACAGGGGCCGGAACCGACCGGACGCCCCGAAAAAAAGAAAGCGACCCGAGGGCCGCTTTCGCGTCGTGTCATACCGTCCCGGACAGCGTCAGCGCTGCAATGGCCCGATGATCATGATCATCTGGCGACCTTCCATCTTGGGCATGTTTTCGACCTTGCCATACTCCTTGGTGTCGGCCGCGACACGTTCAAGCAGCTCTCGGCCTAGGTTCTGGTGCGCCATTTCGCGCCCACGGAATCGCAGGGTGACCTTCACCTTGTCACCGTTTTCCAGAAACTTGTAGACGTTGCGCATTTTCACTTCATAGTCATGCGTGTCGGTGTTGGGTCGAAATTTGACCTCCTTCACCTCGATGACTTTCTGCTTCCTGCGCGCTTCTGATTCGCGTTTTTGCTGTTCGTACTTGTACTTGCCGAAATCCATGATCTTGACGACCGGCGGATTGGCGTTCGGCGAAATCTCGACCAGATCAAGCCCGGCTTGTTCGGCCAGTTGCATCCCGCGTTCGGGAGTGACGACACCGACATTTTCACCATCGGCCCCGATCAGGCGAATTTCAGCGGACCTGATGCGGTCGTTCACGCGGGGGCCGGTGTCGCGCGTAGGGGGCGCGTTATGAGGTCTTCGGGCTATGGTATTGCTCCTTTGATGCACTGCAAATCAAGCATGTAAAGTAAACGGCTGCCCAAGACCTTTCAAGCCGCTTTTCGGCGAGAATGGGCGGATAGGGCTGTCTTTCCCCTTGATGTCGCAATCGGTCGCGCGCACATGCAGGCAAAGCTGCCGCATCGATCTGATGTGGGGCGCATAATTCGTAACGTAAAAGGTCCGCAAACAATGAAAAACGTAATCATTCTGGCCGTGGTCGCGGCCGTCGGGATAGGCATCTGGCTGTTTACCCAGTCCGGGGACACACCCGAGATCGTGCAATCCGGCTCTGACGCGGTCGAAGAGACCGAGTCTGTCGCGGCAGAGACGGGAAAGACGACGACCGATGCCGCCGCTGATACCGTGTCGGAGGCTGCGGACTCCGCCCAGAACACGGTGTCCGGTGCTGTCGACGAGGTGACAGAGGCCGTTGAAGGCGCCATCGACGAGGCGACCGGCGCAGCAGAAGGCGTGGGCGAAGATGTGTCCGAGGCCGCGAATGCCGCAACAGACGCCGCGGGAGATGTTCTGGAGGACGCCGGCAATGCCGTGAATGACGCGGTCGAGTCGGTGACAAATGCGGTAGACGAGGCGACAGAGGCCGCGTCCGACATGGCGACTGACGCGGCGGACACCACTGCCGAGACCGCAAATGACGCGGCCGACGCTGCGGGCGAGGCCGTGTCCGACGCCGCAACCGCAACCGAAGAGGCGGCAGAGGGCGCTGTCGACGCGGCCGGTGACGCTGCGGCCGATGGTGTCGAGGCAACCGAAGAAACAGCCGATGCCGCCGCTGCCGCCGCAGGCGAAGCCGGTGACGCAACGGTCGAAACGGCGGATGAAGCTGCGGATGCTGCCGAAGGCGCCGCCGACACGGCGACAGAGGCGGCAGAAGACGTGGCCAGCGACGCGGATACCGCCGCCGATACCGCAGCTGACGCCACCGAAGAGGCTGCGGAGGCGACAGCCGACACGGCGGGTGACGCGGCGGGCAACATGGAGCAGGCGCTCAGTGTCGATGGCTTCGACTATGACCGCGTTGTCGAATACGTCGAAAATTCCGACTTGTCGCCGGTCATCAAGTCCACCACCAAGACCGCTCTTGAACAGATGCGCGACAGCCCGCAACAGCTTGAAGGGCTGTTGAAGACACTGCGCGGCCAACTGGGATTCTAGGGCGTATCGCGGTCACTTTGCCAGGCGACGCAGTCTGACTTTTTGATCAGCCACGTCCGGGACGCACAAAAGCGGGTGCCGCTTTTGTGCGACATGCCCCAAGGTCTGACACGATATCAGTACGATGGACCGCGCGTGGAGTGTTTCTCGCGCGGTTTTTTTAGGCCCCGGGCGTTGACAGGCAGGTGTTTCAGGCGGTTTCGGCACCGCATGACGCGTCTCTTCGGCGGTCAAGTCTAATCCAGGAACGCCTTTTCGACCACGTATTGCTTGGGGTCCGAATTCGCGCCTTCTTCCAACCCGTATGCTTCCAGCATGTCCTTGATTTCAAGGTTGAAGGCAAGGTTGCCACAGACCATCGCGCGGTCATTTTCCGGGTTGGGTTCTGGCACATCCAGATCGGCGAACACGTCACCCGACCGCATCAGATCAGTGATTCGGCCCATCTTGGCGCTGTCTTCGCGCGTGGTCGTCGGGTAATAGCGCAGCTTTTTGTGAAAGCCGTCTCCCATCAGTTCGGCCAGCATTTCGTCGCTTCGGATATCGGCGATCAATTCCTTGCCGTATTGAAGCTCTCCGACTTCGCGGCAGGTATGGGTGAGAATGACCTCCTCGTAATCCTCAAAGGTCTGCGGGTCGCGCAGGAGCGAGGCAAAGGGCGCGATGCCCGTTCCGGTCGCAAAGAGCCAGAGCCGTTTGCCCGGCAGCAGCGCGTCATGCACCAGCGTGCCCACGGGTTTGGGCCGCAGGATGATCTGATCGCCGGGTTCGATATGCTGCAAGCGGCTGGTCAATGGGCCATCCTGCACCTTGATCGAGTAGAATTCCAGTTCCTCGTCCCAGGATGGCGATGCGATGGAATAGGCGCGCAGGAGCGGCTTTTCCTTGCCGGTCTTGGGGTCGGTCTGCATCAGCCCGATCATCACGAATTCGCCAGACCGGAACCGCAAGGATGCTGGTCGTGTCACCCGGAAGGAAAACAGCTTGTCGGTCCAGTGGGTGACCGATGTGACGGTCTGGGCGTCTGGAACGGCGAGGGTCTTGGCGGCGGGCGCTTTGGCGGCGGTGGCGTCTGTCACGGGTGTCAACTCTGTCATGGTGTCCATCCCGGTTTTCTTAACCGGTTTTTCATATCTATCTTTGATTTACATCAGATGAAACCCGCCCGTGGCCGCAGCGACAGGGTGGGGTCTTCATTGTTGCGAGTGACGCGTCACGCAGCGCGGCCGCGCAGGCGCGATTGATAATCATGCGCCTGCCAGTCGGCACGGGACAGCCATTGCTCCTCGGGCTGGCGGGCGGCAAGGTCGTCGTCGATTTCCACATCGTCAAAGCCCGACCGCCGGATCATCGCGTATTGATCCGCGATCACGTGGCCATGCGCGCGCAGCCAGCCCTTGTAACCCTGCTGCCGGATCATCCGGGCCAGGGTAAAGCCGCGCCCGTCGGCAAAGCCGGGAAAGGCGATGCGCACCAGTTCCTTGCCGATGAGCAGGCATCTGAGCCGCGCCGGATCGGTATCCGGTGGCAGGTCGATGCGCGCTTCGGGGTCGATCCAGCGGGTCGGATCGGTGGTCAGGAAGCCGGTGTCATTGATGAGAACGGTCATGTCGCGTCTCCTCTGGGTGTGTGCAGGCCGCATTCGGTCTTGCCCAAGCCGCGCCAGCGTCCGGCGCGGGGGTCTTCGCCTTTGGCCACGCGGGTGGTGCAGGGGGCGCAGCCGATGGACGGGTAGCCCTTGGCTACCAGCGGGTGCCGGGGCAGAGCATGCGTGGCGAGATGTGCCTCGAGGCGCGCTGCCGTCCAATCGATCAGCGGGTTGATCTTGATCCGGGCGCTGCCCTCGTCGAGGTTGAAATAACCCAGGTCCAGCCGCGTCCGCGCCTGATGGCGTTTGCGCCCGGTGATCCAGGCGTCATAGCCATTGAGCGCGCTTTCCAGCGGCTGCGCCTTGCGCAAGTCGCAGCAGGCATCTGGATTGCTGAAGCGCAGGGCACCGTACGGATCGACCGCCTCAACCGTGCGGTCCGTGGCGCGGATCACCTGTACATTGGTCAGGCCAAGATGCTCTGCGAGGTCTTGCTGGTAGGTCAGCGTTTCCTCGAACAAGAGCGCCGTGTCGATGAAGAGCACGGGCAGGTCGCGGTCGATCTGGGTGATCAGGTGCAAGAGCACGGCGGATTCCGCGCCGAAACTGGACACCATGGCGATCCGGTCAAAGAGACCGCGCGACAGGACGGCCTCCAGCAGGGAGGACGTTCCGAAATGGCGGTAGCGCGCGTTCAGCGCTGCAACGCGGTCCTTCGCGGCCAAGTGCGCGTCAATCGCGGGCGCGCGGTCTTCGCTGATATGTGACGGGTGCAGCATCAGGCAGCCTTTGCGCGTTTGTCGTTCTCGCCGTAAAGCGCGGTCTTGAACGGGGTCATGCCGACGCGGGCGAAGGTGTCGATGAACGCCTCATCGGCGCTCAGGCGTTCCGACAGGTAGGTGTCCACGATCCGTTCGATGGCGGGCACAATCTCGTCTGCCGCAAATCCCGGCCCGGTGCGCTGACCGATGGCGGCATTCTCGGTGTGATCCCCGCCCAGCGTGATCTGGTAGCTCTCCACCCCGGCGCGGTCCAATCCGAGGACGCCGATGTGGCCGACATGGTGATGGCCGCAGGCGTTGATGCAGCCCGAGATCTTGATCTTGAGGTCGCCCACCTCGTGCTCCAGCTTGAGTTGATCGAACCGCGTGGCGATCTCCTGCGTGATCGGGATCGACCGGGCGGTGGCCAATGCGCAGTAATCCATGCCGGGGCAGGCGATGATGTCGCTGATCCTGCCGATATTGGCGGTGGCCAGCCCGGCCTCCTTCAGCGCTGCGTGGATCGCGGGCAGGTCGGCCTTGTGCACATGCGGAAGCACGATGTTCTGTTCGTGGCTGATGCGCGATTCGTCATGGCCATACCGCGCCGCCAGATCGGCCATCACGCGCATCTGGTCGGCACTGGCATCGCCCGGTGTCGCGCCATGCGCCTTGAGGCTGATCTGTGCGATGGCGTGGCCCGGCGCGCGGTGGTCGCTAAGGTTCGTGTCGGCCCAGGAGCGGAAGACCGAATCCTGTTCATAGGCCTGATCGAAGGGCGCGGTGTCGCGGTCCTCGAACGCGGGCGGCGCGAAATCGGATTTGATCTGCGCGAAAAGCTGCTGGTCAACGCCGCTGAAAGCCGGGCGCAAAAGCGCGAACCGGTCTTCGACCCGCGCGCGGATGTCGTCGATGCCGTGCTCGTGCACGGTGATCTTGATACGGCTCTTGTACTTGTTGTCGCGACGCCCCAGCAGGTTCCAGACGCTGACCACCGCTTCGAGATAGGGCAGCAGATCGGCCTCGGGCAGGAAGTCGCGCACGATTTTGCCGATCACCGGGGTGCGTCCAAGGCCCCCGCCGACGATGACCTCGAATCCAGGCTTGCCTGCATCGTTGCGGATCATGCGCAGACCGATGTCATGCGCCTTTGTCACGGCGCGGTCATTGGGGCTTCCGGTGACGGCGATCTTGAACTTGCGCGGCAGGAACTGGAACTCCGGGTGATCTGTCGACCATTGGCGGATCAGCTCGGCCACCGGGCGCGGATCGGCGATCTCGTCTGCGGCGGCACCGGCGAAATGGTCGGCGGTCACGTTCCGGATGGTGTTGCCGGAGGTCTGGATGGCGTGCATCTGCACCTCGGCCAGCGCGTCGAGCATGTCGGGCACATCGCGCAGCTTGGGCCAGTTGAACTGGATGTTCTGGCGGGTGGTAAAGTGGCCATAGCCCTTGTCCCAACGCTCGGCAATATAGGCCAGCTGCCGCAACTGGGCGCTGTTGAGCGTGCCATAGGGGATCGCCACGCGCAGCATGTAGGCATGCAGTTGCAGGTAGAGCCCGTTCATCAGGCGCAGCGGTTTGAATTCGTCCTCCGTCAGGCTGCCGTCGATGCGGCGTTCCACCTGTGCGCGGAACTGGGCATTGCGTGTGGCCACGAAAGCGGCGTCGAAATCGGTATAGCGGTACATCAAAGAGCCTCGGACTGTTTGCCGTGGGAATAGTTGGAGGGGCCTGTCGCGCGGAAGGCCTCGCGGAAATGCGCAGGCTCCGCGCCGGTCGAGCCCGGGGTCACCTCGGCCAGGTAGACGCCCACCACCTCGTCGACGCGGGCGCTGGCCTCGATCAGGCGGATTTGCGCATCGGCTTCATCGGTCAGCACCTCGGCCTGTTCGAGGTCGCGCGACCACGTGTCGGCGTCGGTCAGGTAGACCACATCGCCTTCCAGAAGCGCATTGGCGGTGACCACTTTTGGCGTGAAGATCGCGGCCATCAGATCATCTCCCGAGCGTGCGGCAAGTCCATGACGGCGGTGTCGCGCGGGGCAAGACCCAGCATGAGCAGGGCAGGGCCCGTGATATCAGCCTCCGCCAGCGCGTTTGGCAGGTTTGACAGGGTTGCGGGGACGATCCTTTGATCGCTGCGCGACGCGTTCTCGACGATCGTGACGGGCGTGCCGGGGGCGGCTCCATGCATCAGCAAACGGCCCTGGATGAAGCGCGCAGCCTTCTTGCCCATGTAAATCGCCGCAACTTCTCCGGCACTGGCCAGCGTATGCCAATCCTGATCGGCATAGCCTTTCATGTCGTGCCCGGTGACAAGGCGCACAGCCGCGTTGCGCCCGCGTTTGGTGAGAGATTGCCCGAGCGCCGCAACCGCCGCCGACGCGGAGGTAAGCCCGGGCAGGATATCGAACTCCAGACCCGCCGCCGCGACAGCATCCAGCTCCTCGTCGAGCCGTCCGAAGACAGTGGAATCGCCGGATTTGAGCCGGACCACCCGCGCGCCGCTTTGCGCCTCCTGGACGATAAGCCTGTTGATGGTTTCCTGGTCCAGGGACGGGCCGAACCCCTCCTTGCCAGCGTTGCGCAGGCGTGTCCCGGTGCCGATCCGTGCAAGCACGCCGGCGCTGACAAGGCGGTCGTGGATCACCACATCGGCCGCTTGCAACGCCTTCAAGGCCTTCAGTGTCAGCAGGTCCGGATCGCCCGGGCCGGCCCCGACGAACAGCACCGGACGAGCCTGGCTCTGGCGTGAAATATGTGACATGGGAACCCCCTTCTGAGCGCGTTTCTTGTCACGAATATAGAACGACGTTCTTTAAAGGGGCCAGTGCCTTGCAAAATTAAGGACAGATGTTCTACATACTGCGGGTGCGCGGACAGGTGATCCGTGGATTGGACAAGATTTGGAACAGCGATGAAACTGGACGACACGGATCGGAAAATCCTGATTGAACTGCAAACCGACGCGGCGCAATCGCTGGACGATATCGCGCGCAAGGTGGGGTCCTCGAAGACCCCTGTCTGGAATCGGATTCGCAAGATGCGCGAGGCCGGCATCGTGGGGCCGCAGACCGTGCGGCTCGATGCCGATGCGCTGGGGTTCGAGGCTTGTTTCTTCGTCCTGATCCGCACCAGCGAACATGAGGCAGACTGGCAACGAACCTTTCTGAAGGCCTTGCAGGACCGCCCCGAAGTGCAGGAAGCACACCGGTTGGCGGGGGATATCGACTATATCCTGAAGGTCCGTGTGAAGAACGCCCGCGCCTATGACGCGTTCTACCAGGCGCTGATCGCCGAGGTGCGGGTCCACAACGTGACGGCGCTGCTGTCGATGGAAGAAATCAAATCGACCACGGCGCTGCCCTTGTAGGCGCAATCACGATGTGCGCTTCCGCGCGCTCGTTTTCGGGCAGCGTTGACGTGATACTGCCCGATCCGTGATGCGCGCGTGGCGATGTTTCGCGTGCATATTTGCCAAAGAGAAGAAGCCGGGACGCGGGCCCGGTCTTTGACCCGGCTTTGCGTCGCGTCCCGGTGGGTTTGTCACGCCATGTTGAGCGCGGTGATAATCGGGGTGAAATCATCCGCCGTGAGACTTGCGCCACCCACCAGGGCCCCGTCGACATCGGTGACGCCGAAGATCTCGGCGGCATTGGTGGGCTTGACACTGCCGCCATAGAGCAGGCGGATCGCGCTGGCCGTTTCATTGCCGAGACGCTGAACAAGGGCGGCGCGCAGGAAGCTGTGGACCTCGGCGATCTGCGCAGAGGTCGGAACCTTGCCGGTGCCGATGGCCCAGACCGGCTCATAGGCAATCACCGTGTTGGCGCCTGTTGCCCCGTCGGGCAGCGAGTGGGCCAGTTGGGCGCCGATCACGTCGAGCGTTTTGCCCGCGTCGCGATCGTCCAGCGTTTCGCCGACACAGACGATGGCTGTCAGCCCGGTGTCCCAGGCCGCGACCGTCTTGGCGGCGACCAGCGCATCGGTTTCGCCGTGGTCGGCGCGACGTTCGGAATGGCCGAGGATGACATGGGTCGCCCCCGCGTCGCGCAGCATGGCGGCAGAGAGATCGCCGGTATGCGCGCCGGATGTGGCGCTGTGGCAATCCTGCCCGCCGATGGCAATGGCGCCGCATCGCGCCCTGGCCTGCGCGATCAGCGTCGCGGGCGGGCAGACCAGAACTTCGGTATCACCGGTTGCGGCATCTGCAAGCGCGTCAAGGTCGGTCAGCGCGGCGGGGCTTCCGTTCATCTTCCAGTTTCCGGCGGCGAGTTTGCGGCGCATGGCGATCATCCTGTGTCTGTTGGTCGAGTTGCGCGCATCATCGCGGGCCATGGGCCGAGGTCAAGGGCCGTTGCACGGCGGCGCGGGGAATGACAAGAAGACGGGCATCAGGCGGGAAGGATACGGAATGATCCCAAGACTGGATGCGGCGGCGCTTGCGGCAGGCGATGCCGAAAGCTTGGCGCAGATGCGACGGGCCGCAGAGGATGTGGGCTTTGCCACGGTTCACAATACCGTCTTTTCGCCTGCCCGCATGCGCTTTGTTCTGGCGGCCTATCGCGCGTTCTTTGCCTTGCCGGTCGAGATCAAGGATCAGGTGAACATGGCGCGTACCGGGGCGAACCGGGGCTGGGGCGCGCCGAAATCCGAGCAGGTCGATCCCGGGTCGAACCCGGACTACAAGGAAGTCTTCGATTGCGGCTATCCCGTGCCCGACGGTGATTTCCGCGCGGCGCTGCCGGTGTATGCGCCGAACCATTGGCCGGACCGGCCCGCCGGGTTCGACGCCGTGATCCGCGCCTATTATACGGATGCGCTGGAGGCGGCGCGTGGCATCCTGCGCGGCATCGCCTTGTCGATCGGGGCGGATGCGGATTTCTTCGACGACAAGTTCGATTGCCCGATGGCCTTGTTGCGCGGCAATTATTACCCGCCGCGTCCGGATTGGGCCGGAGAGAAGGATTACGGTATTGCCGCGCATACCGATTACGGCTGTTTGACGCTTCTGGCCACGGACGGCCAACCGGGGCTGGAGGTGCAGCCGCGCGGGCATGAGGCCTGGCTTGCGCTAGAGGCTCCGCCGGGGGAGTTCATCATCAATTTCGGTGAAATGCTCGAGATGTGGACCGAGGGCCGCGTGGTGGCGACACCACATCGTGTCAGGGGCGGGCCGGACGAGCGGATCTCGGTACCTTTGTTCTTCAACCCCAACGTCGAAACGAATGTCGCGCCCTTGGGGTCCGAAGAGGTGATACGGGCGGGCGATCACTTGGCGCGCCGGTTTTCCGAAACCTATGTGCATCTGCAAGGCACAAGGTGACGCGTCGCCGCCGCCCGACATCTTGACCGACCCTATGCCTTGAGGTTCGGTGCGCCGTTGGCGTGTTCGGTCTCAAGCTCTTCGACATCCTTGAACTTGATGGATTCACCGCAGCCGCACGCATCGGTAACATTGGGGTTGTTGAACTGGAAACCGGATTCCAGCAGCGAGGTCTGATAGTCGATTTCGGTGCCGAACAAGAACATCTGCGCCATCGGCGCGATCATCACCGTGGCGCCATCCTGATCCACCACCTCGTCATTCGGGTCGGCCGCGTCAACGTAATCCATGGTATATTCCATTCCCGCACAGCCGCCTTTCTTGACGCCGATGCGCAGGCCTGCATGACCTTTCGACGCCATTAGTTTGCGCACCTGCGCAACCGCTTTGGGGGTCAGGGTGACTGCTTGCTTGCCGGGGATGCCGAACATGGGGTCTGTCCTTTGGGTCTTGCACGCGGAGCGTTGGGTTTCGGTCGGGCTTTGCCAAGGCGCAGCACGTCCACGCGCCGAGGTCTTCGGCGTGGATGCTGAGCATGGCATCATGCGGGTGGTGCATCCGGGAATTGCCCGGATGCGCCGGGACAAGCGCGATATGCCTGTCCCCGCCCGTCATGGCTTACATGAAGCCCAGTTCGAGCCGGGCCTCGTCGGACATCATGTCCATGCCCCAGGGCGGCTCCCAGGTGAGATCAACATCGACCTGCTTGACGCCGGGCAGCGGTTCGATCGCCTCGGCCACCCAACCGGGCATTTCGCCCGCCACGGGGCATCCGGGGGCGGTGAGGGTCATGATCACGCTGACCTCGTTCTCGGGGCTGATCTCGATCGTGTAGATGAGGCCGAGGTCGTAGATGTTGACGGGGATCTCCGGATCGTAGACGGCGCGGCACGCATCCACCACCTGATCATACAGCGGATGATCGGTGCTTGAGGGGGCAATCAGCGGCGCGCCTTCGATTTTTGGGCTGGCATCGTTCATGTCGGTCCTTCCCGTCCGTTCCTGATGAAAGATATAGGGAATGCCGCCCCAGCGGTAAAGGGGGGCGATGTCGCGCGGGTCTGTTTCAGGAAGATTTGCGGGCCGATTTGCGGCGCGGCACGGGGGCCGGGCGGACCTTTTCCTCGATCCCGTCATAGAGCAGCCCGGCGATGTTCTTGCCGCTGGCGGTTTCGATCCCCTCAAGGCCGGGTGAAGAGTTGACTTCGAGCACCTTGGGTCCGGAATTGGAGCGCAGCAGATCGACACCGGCCAGCCCAAGACCGAATACGCGCGCGGAGCGGACAGCGGCGTCGCGCTCTTGCTTGCTGATGCGGACCTTTGTGGCGCTGCCGCCGCGATGCAGGTTGGAGCGGAAATCGCCATCGGACCCGGTGCGTTTCATCGCGGCCACCACCTTGCCGCTGACGACGAGACAGCGGATGTCTTCGCCGGCCGCTTCCTTGACGAAATCCTGCACGAGAAAGTTGGCCTTGAGCCCGCGAAACGCGTCGATCACCGATTCGGCGGCTTTCTTGGTTTCGGCCATCACGACGCCCTTTCCTTGCGTGGATTCCAGAAGTTTGACGATCAATGGCGCGGTGCCGACAAGACCGATCAGATTGGAGGTGTCTTTCGGCGAGTTGGCAAAGGCCGTGGGCGGCATGCCGATGCCGTGCCGCGCCAGGATTTGATGTGCATGGAGCTTGTCGCGGCTGGAGGTGATGCCGCTGCTGCCATTGACGACATAGGTGCCAATGGATTCGAACTGGCGCACGATGGCGGTGCCGTAGGGCGTGATCGAGGCGCCGATCCTGGGAATGACGGCGTCGTAGCGCGGCAGCCGTTTGCCGTCGTAATAGACTTCCGGCGCCATCGCGTTGATCGCCATGTAACAGCGGGTCGTGTCGATCACTTCGACCGCGTGACCACGCGCCTCGCCCTCTTCGACAAGGCGGCGGGTGGAGTAATTGTTTTCCCGGCTGAGAACGGCGATGCGCAGGGCGCGGTTGGGCGCAATCTTGCGCATCCGGGACGTGTGGTAGACGTCGTAGTCCAGCTCCGGCTGCTGGAAGCGTTCGCTGGGCAGGATGTTCAAATGGTCCCTGAGCGCCTGACGCCCCAGCAACATCCGGTTGGTCATGGTGCCACGGTCGGTCAGCGTGATCTCGATATCCCAGTCCTGGCCGGCAACGGACAGGCGCGAGGCGATGACATAGCGGCTTTCGGTCTCGCCGTTGGACGATGTGACCTCGCGGCGGTCGATGATCGGGGCGGAGCAGGGGATGATCAGGTCGTCGCGCCCCGGGATCGGATGGACGGCGAACCGCACGCGCGGTTTGTTGGCCGACCCAAAGACTTCGATATCGGCGGCATGCAAGGCCGAGGTGCGCGCGCCGGTGTCGACCTTGGCGCGGATCGCCGGCAGGCCCAGGTCGGGCAGGCTGACCCATTCCTCCCAGCCGAATTTCAGGGACTGTGGCGGGGTGTCGTCGGTCATGGGCGCGGCCTCCTTGGCAATTCTGCTGATTTGGCGCACAAGGGCGCGCTCTGCAAGCAAGGCGAGATCATGACTGTTTCCTCTTCCTCTTTCACGCTGCACGCCACCGACGGCTTGGCACGCGCCGGAACCATTGAAACACCGCGCGGCGCGATCCGCACGCCGGCATTCATGCCCGTTGGGACCGCTGCGACGGTCAAGGCGATGATGCCCGAAAGCGTGGCAGCCACAGGCGCCGACATTCTGCTGGGCAATACCTATCATCTCATGTTGCGTCCGACTGCGAAGCGGATCAACCGTCTTGGCGGGCTGCACCGCTTCATGAATTGGGACAAGCCGATCCTGACGGATTCCGGCGGCTTCCAGGTGATGAGCCTTTCGGACCTGCGCAAGCTGACGGAAACCGGCGTGACATTCAAATCGCACATAGACGGATCACGCCACGAGCTGACACCTGAGCGGTCGATGGAAATCCAGAAGTTGCTCGGATCGGACATCGTGATGTGTTTCGACGAATGCCCGGCGCTGCCCGCCGACCGGACCCGGATCGCGGAGTCGATGCGCCTGTCGATGCGATGGGCAGCCCGGTCGAAAGAGGCGTTCGGCGACCGGCCGGGGCATATGCTTTTCGGCATCCAGCAAGGTGGTTTGGAACAGGACCTGCGGGCGGAATCAGCGGCGGCGTTGCGCGATGTCGGATTCGACGGCTACGCGGTGGGCGGCCTGGCCGTGGGCGAAGGACAAGAGGCGATGTTCGGCTGTCTTGACTACGCGCCGGGCCAGTTGCCGCTGGACAAGCCGCGTTACCTGATGGGGGTGGGCAAGCCCGACGATATCGTCGGCGCGGTCAAGCGCGGCATCGACATGATGGATTGCGTGCTGCCTTCACGGTCGGGACGCACCGGGCAGGCCTGGACGCGGCGCGGGCAGGTGAACATCAAGAACGCCCGCCACCAGGACGACCCGAGGCCGCTGGACGAAGACTGCACATGCCCGGCCTGCCGGAATTATTCCCGTGCCTATCTGCATCACGTGTTCCGGGCGCAGGAGATGATATCGGGGATGCTGCTGACCTGGCACAACCTGCATTATTACCAAGAGCTGATGCAGGGGATGCGCGATGCGATTTCCGCCGGGCGGTTCGCAGCCTTCGAAGCGCAGTTTCACGCGCAGCGGGCCGAGGGCGATATTGCGCCGGTTTGACCGGGGTGATGCAGGTGCGTACCTGCGTCACCCCGGTGCCCAGCGGTTCACCATAGTGCAAATTGCCACCTTGCAGGCCCCGACCAGCCCGATATGGTGCCACCAAACGGCGCAAGGTTGAAACATTCAGGGTCCCGCCCCACCTTTATAGCCGAGACCGGAGATGGCCGGAGCTGCCGCCAAGCGGGGCCGGTGCCATCTTGCCAATGATAAGGATACGAGCATGACAGACCCCCTGAACGCATCATACCCAGTGCTTCCACTGCGCGATATCGTTGTTTTCCCGCATATGATCGTGCCGCTGTTTGTCGGCCGCGACAAATCTGTGCGCGCGCTGGAAGAAGTGATGGCGGACGACAAGCAGATCCTGCTTGCCAGCCAGATGGATCCGGCCGAGGACGATCCGCAGACCGACGGAATTTACCGGGCCGGGGTTCTGGCGAACGTGTTGCAGCTTCTCAAGTTGCCGGACGGCACCGTCAAGGTGCTGGTCGAGGGCCAGAGTCGCGTGCGCATTGTCGAATACCTCGAAAACGAGAACTTTTTCGAAGCGGCGGCAGAATACCTGACCGAGACGCCGGGCGATGAAGCGGCCACCGCGGCGCTTGTGCGCACCGTGGGCGAGGAATTCGAACGCTATGCCAAGGTGAAAAAGAACGTCCCCGACGAGGCCTTGGGCGCAGTGTCGGATGCCGACGCGCCGGCCAAGCTGGCCGATCTGGTGGCCGGGCATCTGGGCATCGAGGTGGAACAGAAGCAAGAGCTTCTGGAGACGCTGTCGGTAAGCGAACGGCTCGAGAAGGTCTATGGCCTGATGCAGGGCGAAATGAGCGTTCTGCAGGTCGAGAAGAAGATCAAGACCCGCGTCAAATCGCAAATGGAGCGCACGCAGCGCGAATATTACCTGAATGAGCAGATGAAGGCCATTCAGAAGGAATTGGGCGACGGCGAGGACGGCCAGAACGAAGTGGCCGAGCTGGAAGCGCGGATCAACGAGACCAAGCTGAGCAAGGAAGCCCGCGAGAAAGCCGAGGCAGAGCTCAAGAAGCTCAAGAACATGAGCCCGATGAGCGCCGAGGCGACCGTGGTGCGAAACTATCTCGACTGGATGCTGTCGATCCCGTGGGGCACCAAGTCCCGCGTGAAGAAGGATCTGAGCCGCGCCGAGCGTATCCTCGACGAGGATCACTACAGCCTTGAAAAGGTCAAGGAACGGATCGTCGAATACCTCGCGGTGCAGCAGCGCAGCAAAAAGCTGAAAGGCCCGATCATGTGCCTTGTCGGCCCTCCGGGCGTGGGCAAGACCAGCCTGGGCAAATCGGTCGCCAAGGCCACGGGACGCGAATTCATCCGCATTTCCCTGGGCGGCGTGCGCGACGAATCCGAGATTCGCGGCCACCGCCGGACCTATATCGGCTCCATGCCGGGCAAGATCATCCAGGCGCTGAAAAAGGCGAAAACGACGAATCCGCTTATCCTGCTCGACGAAATCGACAAGATGGGCCAGGATTTCCGGGGCGACCCGGCGTCGGCGATGCTCGAGGTGCTGGACCCCGAACAGAACGGGACATTCGTGGATCACTATCTCGAAGTGGAATACGACCTGTCGAACGTGATGTTCCTGACCACTGCGAACTCCTACAACATGCCGGGGCCGCTTCTGGACCGGATGGAGGTCATCCCGCTGGCCGGCTATACCGAGGACGAAAAGGCCGAGATCGCCAAACGGCACCTGATTTCCAAGCAGGTCAAGAATCACGGCCTCAAGAAGGGCGAGTTCGAACTGACGGACGAGGCGCTGACGGACATGATCCGCTATTACACCCGCGAAGCCGGGGTGCGGAACCTGGAGCGTGAAATCTCCAAGGTCTCGCGCAAGGCGGTGACGCAGATCATCAAGAAGCAGGAGGACACGGTGAGTGTCACACCTGACAACCTGTCCGATTACCTCGGGGTTCGGAAGCACCGCTACGGGCTGGCCGAAGAGGAGAACCAGGTCGGTGTCGTGACCGGGCTGGCCTATACCTCGGTGGGGGGGGATCTGCTTCACATCGAGGCGCTCCAGCTGCCGGGCAAGGGCCGGATGAAAACCACCGGGACGCTGGGCGACGTGATGAAGGAATCGATCGACGCGGCCTCCAGCTATGTGCGGTCGATCAGCCCGACCATCGGTGTGAAGCCGACGAAGTTCGACAAGATGGATATTCACGTCCACGTGCCCGATGGCGCAACGCCAAAGGATGGCCCCTCGGCCGGCCTTGCGATGGTGACCTCCATCGTATCGGTGCTGTCGGGTCTCCCCGTGCGGCGCGATATCGCCATGACGGGCGAGGTTTCCTTGCGCGGAAATTCGATGCCCATCGGCGGCCTCAAGGAAAAGCTTCTCGCGGCCTTGCGAGGCGGTATCAAGACGGTGCTGATCCCCAAGGAAAACGAGAAAGACCTGGTGGAATTGCCGGACAACGTGAAGGACGGGCTTGAGATCATCCCCGTGGAACACGTGTCGGAGGTACTCGAGCTGGCGCTGGTCGGAGACCTTGAACCCATCGAGTGGGACGAGGAGGCCGAAGAGGCGGCAGCGCAGGCGCTGTCCAAGGATCAGGGCGGGACCTCTGCCATCGCGCACTGACCCACGCGCTTTGAAACAACGATACACGCCGCCCCGACCGGGGCGGCGTTTTTCGATCCGGTGGCGTATTTTTCAAACAGCTCCCGTATTTTGTATGCCAAGGCATCCGAAATACTGGATCATGGAACAATCCCTGTTACTGTCGAGGCGATTTCGCCAATAAACGACAAAACAGACAGAGGATGACCACCATGGCGACGAGCAGCAAAACCACCACGACAGCATCGACGCGCACCAGCGCCGCGTCAAAAACGGCCAAAGAGGCTGCGGCGCAGGCGCCGGAGCCCGAAGTGGTGGTAAACGAAACACCGACGATCACCGCGCCCGAGTTGAAGAAGAAAGAGCTGATCGACACCGTGGTCGCGCGAAGCGGGATCAAGAAACGCGACGCGAAGCCTGTGGTCGAAGCGATGCTTGCCGTGCTGGGCGAGACCATCGCCGAAGGCCGCGAATTGAACCTCGCGCCGATGGGCAAGCTCAAGATCACGCGGATGAAAAAGACAACCAAGGCCCATGTCATCACCACCCGCCTGCGGCGCAATGAGAACCATCAGGCGGACGCCGCAGACCCTCTTGCACAGGCCGCCGAGTAGCGCTAAGAGGCGTGCCAACGGGTGATTAGCTCAGTGGTAGAGCGCTTCGTTCACATCGAAGATGTCAGGAGTTCGAATCTCTTATCACCCACCATGTGTTCAGGCACGCAGTCCCGACAGGGCTGCGTGTTTTGCTTTCGACCTGTCGGTGGAACGCGCGGCACAAAAAGCACTTGCGCGTCTTGAGCGGCTTGGCTAAACGGCACGCCAGCGGGTGATTAGCTCAGTTGGTAGAGCGCTTCGTTTACACCGAAGATGTCGGGAGTTCGAGTCTCTCATCACCCACCATTCCCTTGATTCGAAACCGGAACTCGGTGGCTATATCGGCCCGTCGATATGGCTGGACAACCAGTCCTGAACAGCATCGACACGCGTTCTGGCGACGGGCACGATGGTGTCATCATGCAGGCGCAGGGTCATTCGTCCGTTGCTGTGTTCGTGCGTCTTTACCTGGTGCCGGGCCACCCACCACGAGCGGTGAGGCTGAAGCCCGTCCTCGGGTTTCGTTTGCGCGACCAAGTCGCCCAACCGGGCACGGATGAGCTTGCGTGTATCGGACAGCGTCAGATGCACATGATGTTCGTGGGCCTTGATGTGGTGCAGGTCACGCAGATTGATCTTTTCACCCCCGACGACCAGATGGCGCTCGGCCTTGGCTTGCTCGATCTCATGCCGGACACCGGGCATGATGAATCTGTAAAAGACGGTCTCCATCCCCTGAACCGACAGGAAATAGAACATGAGCGAGAGCGTCCCCTGTGGATAGGTTCCGCTGCTCAAGACGCCGGCCACGCATTCGCAGAGCGACGCAACCGGGAACAGGGCAACCAGCCCGATCAGCGGTGTCGGCACCCGAAACCCGGCGAAAACCCGACTCACCGCAGCCGCCAACAGGAACCCGACATAATACAGCCCCAGGTAAAGCGCGAACGCCACTGGCCAGACGAACACGCTGAACCAGAGCGGGACGTAATCGCGTACGCCGGACGGATCGGCGGCGAAAATCGTCACGAGGCACAGCATCAGAAAAAGAACGGTGCGCTTGTGACACAGCACGCGGCTATAAATGGCAATGTCGAACGACATCCGCCCGCCGAGCAGATCCCAAAAGTTGATCCGGGTTTCCAACAACCGTTTCATACCCACACGCAATTTCTGTACCATGTACCAAGTTGTCGAAAGATATCTGATTACATATCGGAATTTCTATGTGTCAAACTCGGAAGAAGATAGCAATAGATTGCTTTCGTCGCAGTCTGAGAGATCAAAGATGTCGCGTCGAGATCGAAATGAGGTGCATTCGCACAGTCGATCCTGATTGCCGGGTGATGCCGCTTTTGTGAAGCGATGCGCTGCGTCAGCCCAACCGGTCGGACGTACTTGATTTTTGCGTGAGAAAAGCCTGTGAAACCGCTTGACGGGGCAGGGCACTGACCATAGAACCCGCGTCACGCCCAGATGCGGGCGGCAGTGAGCGGTTGTAGCTCAGATGGTTAGAGTACCGGCCTGTCACGCCGGGGGTCGCGGGTTCGAGCCCCGTCAACCGCGCCACCACTGCCAATCGCATCAGCGTGAAATGCGCGGTTGTAGCTCAGATGGTTAGAGTACCGGCCTGTCACGCCGGGGGTCGCGGGTTCGAGCCCCGTCAACCGCGCCATTTCCCTCCTTCAAAGGTTTGAAAACACAGTCCCCACGGGGAGCGCAATCCGCACGCGGGTTTGTGCGATGTGCGCCGGTCACTGCGATACGAGAAACCTGTGCAACGCCTCTGCGGTCGCCGTCGGCGATTGATCGGGAAAGAAATGTCCGCCATCGATTGCCGCGTGCTGCATGCTGTCCAGACGGTCGGCCCATGTTGCGGGAAGGTCCAGCATCTGCGCCATTGCGCCGTCTTTGCCATAGAGTACGAACGCCGGGCAGGCGACGGTGCGGTGCAGGTCGTCGCGGTCATGTTCCCAGTCGATTTCGATGGCCGCGCGGTAGTCGTGGCACATGGCGCGGATGCACTGCGGGTCGCGCCAGGCTGCGCGGTACGCGGCCAATAGATCGGGCTCGAAATCGTCAAGGCTGGCTTTGCCGAACCCGAGCAGGCAGCGTTCGAAATAGATATCCGGGTCGGAGCCGATCAGCATTTCGGGAAACGGCTCGGGCTGGGCCAGAAAGAACCAGTGGTAATAGGCCTTGGCGATGCCCGTTGTCATATGCGTCAGCAGGTGCTCTGTCGGCACGATGTCCATGACCGTCAGGCTCTGGACTGTTTCAGGATGGTCGAGCGCCATGCGGTGCGCGGTGCGCGCGCCGCGATCATGGCCCGCGACATGAAACTCCGCGTGACCGAGGGCGGCCATGAGGGACACCATGTCCCGCGCCATGTTGCGAAAGCTCAGCTCTTGCATGGTGGCAGGTTTGCTGCTGTCGCCGTAGCCGCGAAGGTCGGCGGTGATGACTGTAAAGGACCGGGACAGCGCGGGCAGCAGCGGGCGCCACATGGCGCGGGTCTGGGGAAAACCGTGCAACAGCAAAAGGGGCGGCCCGGTTCCGGTCCCCCCGTATGCGATCACTTGATTGTCTGTCGTAACGTGATGTTCAGTGGTCATTTCGGCGACGAGGAGACCATCACGACACTGCCCCAGTCAATATCTGCGATCTCCGAGCCGCGTGTCCGCGCAAATGTCAGGATGTCGGCGGGGCCGTCGATGCCGACATAATCATAGCCGGCCTGAAGATGGCTCGGGTCGAGGCTGGTGAAGGCAAGCGCAGCCACCGCGCCGATCACGAGACCGCCGGAGTTCCAGCGTCCTGTGGCGCGGGGGGTCACGACCCGTACCAGGTTGGCCAGGTAGAAGATCACAAGCCCGATGATCAGCAGGGAAACGCTGTTCGTGCCGTAGGAGATCAACTGCACGGGCCAGCCACTCTGAATCAACAGGGCTTCGACCATTTCGGGATCATTGGCCGCAAAGAGCGCCAGAACCGCAAGACCGAACCCCAGCATCATCATGATGATCGGGCTTTGCGATCCGGTCTTCTCGGTCTCCCAGGGTTTGCGGTCATCACGGACCTTGGCCGGCGTGGCTGCGAACTGCGGGTCCAGACGCTCGAGGCGGCGCATGAAATCGTTGCGATCTTGTTTCTTCACGGTCCGTGTCATGGGGTCTGTAATCCCCCGCAAATGTGGCCAGAATTGGAGAGGCGTGGGGCGCAACCGAGATTTGTTAACCGCATTTTAATGATCGCTTTGGCCTCACCGGTCACAATTGACGGTCAGGTGGCCGAAATCGCCTGCAGGATGCGTGCCCAGCTGCGCGTGCCGCGATGGAAGCTTTCGATGTCGTATTTCTCGTTCGGGCTATGGATCTGGTCGTCATCCTTGCCAAAACCGATCAGCATCGATTCCATCCCCAGCAGAGTCTGGAAGTGACCTGCCACCGGGATGGATCCGCCGGAGCCGATAAAGGCCGCCTCGTCTGGCCATTCGTCGCTCAGTGCCTGGCGGGCGGTTTCGAACATCGGGTTGTCGATCGACATGACCGATGCGGGCGCCGCGCCGTCGCTGTTGAAGGTGACATCGCAATCGGCGGGCAGCATGTCCTGCACCATCTGGCGAAAGCTCTGGTCAATGGCGTGCGGGTCCTGATCGCCGACAAGACGGAAACTGATCTTGGCGTGCGCCTGCGCGGGCAGAACGGTCTTGAAACCCGCCCCCTGGTAGCCGCCGCCGATCCCGTTCACCTCGCAGGTGGGGCGCGCCCAGATCATTTCGAGCGCGCTGCGGCCGGCCTCGCCCGCAGGGACCGAAAGTCCGACACCCCCAAGGAACGCGGTATGGTCAAAACCCAGACCGTCCCATTGCGCGCGAATCTCGTCGGGGATTTCGGGCACGCCGTCATAGAAGCCGGGAACCGTGATTCGGCCCTGGTCGTCGTGTAGCGAGGCGATGATCCGGGCCAGCACACGGATCGGGTTGATCGCCGGGCCGCCATACATGCCCGAATGCAGATCGCGGCCGGGACCGGTGATCGTGATCTCCTCTTTCAGCATCCCGCGCAGCATCGTGGTGATTGCGGGCACGCGGCTGTCGTAAAGCGTGGTGTCACAGATCAGGGCGACATCCGCCTTGAGATCATCTGCATTATCCTCGAGGAACGGGATCAGCGATGGCGAGCCGGACTCTTCCTCGCCCTCGAAAAAGAAGGTGATCTTGCAGGGCAGGGTGCCATGTTCGGCGATCCACGCCCGGCACGCCTCGACAAAGGTCATGAGCTGGCCCTTGTCATCCGAGGTGCCGCGCCCCCGGATCACGCGGCCCTCGGGCGTGTCTTCGATCTGCGGGTCGAATGGGTCGTTGACCCAGAGGTCAAGCGGATCGACCGGCTGCACGTCGTAATGACCGTAGAAAAGGAGATGCGGGCCGGGGCCGTCGGCATGGCCGACCACCATGGGATGGCCGGATGTGGGGCGTTTTTCGGCCTCGATGCCCATGGACTGCAAATCGCTCACCAGCCAGTCGGCCGCGCGGTCGCACGCCTCGGCATAGGCCGGGTCTGTCGAGATCGACGGGATGCGCAAAAAGTCCTTCAAGCGCTCGAGGCTGTCATCCAGCGTGGAATCAATGCGGGAAAGGACGGGATCGACAGACATGGCGCGGCTCCTGTTTTGCGAATTCTGCGCCGACCCTATCATCGCGCATCGGGCTGTCCAGCGGTGCCGGGATCGGGGTCTGTCACGAGGGTCGCGCAGAATGGAGGGGGGTAGATTCAGATTTTTTGCGGGATTTTTCGCGGGAGTCGCGGGGCGGGCCGGCGGATTGATTCAGATCAAGGCTGCGACGGTTGGTCGTTCCGTAAATATATTGTCATGCGGGAATACGATCTATATCCATTCCAAGTTACGAATGCGATACCGATAGCGCCGATTGGTGCGGCGGATCGCAGACTGAAGGAGACGCCGGTGAGCTATGCAGCCCAACTAGACCAAGCCCTGGACCGTTTGCACGAAGAGGGGCGCTACCGGACCTTTATTGATATCGAACGACAGAACGGGCAATTCCCGCATGCGGTCTGGCGCAAGCCCGATGGCACGGAGCAGGATATCACGGTCTGGTGTGGCAACGATTACCTCGGGATGGGTCAACATCCCGTGGTGCTGGATGCGATGCACGCGGCGATCGACGCCACCGGCGCGGGGTCTGGCGGAACGCGCAACATTTCCGGGACGACCGTGTTTCACAAGCGCCTCGAGTTCGAGCTCGCCGATCTGCATCGCAAGGAGGCGGCACTGCTGTTCACCTCGGCCTATATTGCCAATGACGCGACGCTGTCGACCTTGCCCAAGCTGTTTCCGGGCCTCATCATCTATTCCGACGCGTTGAACCATGCGTCGATGATCGAAGGGGTGCGCCGCAACGGCGGGGCCAAGCGTGTGTTCCGGCACAACGACCTGGATCATCTGCGCGAGCTTCTGGCCGCCGACGATCCGGACGCGCCCAAGTTGATCGCCTTCGAATCGATTTATTCGATGGATGGCGATTTCGGCCCGATCGAGGCGATCTGCGATCTGGCCGACGAATTCGGCGCCCTGACCTATATCGACGAGGTGCACGCGGTCGGTATGTACGGCCCCCGTGGCGCGGGTGTGGCCGAACGGGACTGGCTGATGCACCGGATCGACATCATCAATGGCACGCTGGCCAAGGCCTATGGCGTCATGGGCGGCTATATCGCCGCATCGGCCAAGATGTGCGATGCGATCCGTTCCTACGCGCCGGGGTTCATCTTTACCACGTCGCTGCCGCCCGCGGTGGCTGCGGCGGCCGCGGCCTCTGTCGCGCATCTGAAGTCAGACCAGACGCTGCGGGATCAGCACCAGCTTCAGGCGCGGATTCTGAAGACGCGGCTCAAGGGGCTGGGTCTTCCGATCATCGACCACGGCAGCCATATCATCCCGGTGATCGTCGGCGACCCGGTGCACACAAAGCAGTTGTCCGACATGATGCTGGACGGCTACGGCATTTATGTGCAGCCGATCAATTATCCGACGGTGCCGCGCGGGACCGAGCGGCTGCGCTTTACCCCGTCGCCGGTGCACGGGCCGCAAGAGATCGACACGCTGGTCCGCGCCATGGACGAATTATGGTCTCATTGTGCGCTGAATCGCGCCGAACTCAGTGCATAACCAGTGGAATCAGTGCAATAAACCTTGTTGTGTGTTAGCGTTGTAGTAATAAATGCGCGCGACTCGATTTGGTGGTACGCGCGACTCAGGCAGCGTTAAGACGGTTAAACGGCAAGGGGCAGCGAATATGATTGGGCGGAAATCCCCAAAGCTATCGCAGGACGCTGATAACGTCAAACCACGCGGATTCGATGATTTCGAACTCAGGCTTGGCGATGTCATGCGCGGGGAACGCGCTACCCTTGGCAAATCGCTTCTGGATGTGCAGCGCGAACTGCGGATCAGGGCCAATTACATCGCCGCCATCGAAAATTGTGATCCCTCCGCTTTTGACACGCCGGGTTTTATCGCCGGGTATGTGCGGTCCTATGCGCGCTATCTCGGGATGGACCCGGATGATACGTTTTCCGTGTTCTGCGCCGAAAGCGGGTTTGAAACCGCGCATGGTATGTCCGATGCGGCATCGTCGCGCGCCAAGCCGGATTTGCCGGCCGGCACGCCCGGTCCGATAAAGGAACGCGATCCGTTCTCGGAACCTGCGCTGCCCTTCGCGCCGGGCAACGACTCGGTCCTGTCGCGGATCGAACCTGGGGCGATCGGATCGACCCTTGTCCTCGTCCTGCTTCTGGGCGGTCTGGGCTATGGCGGCTATACCGTGCTGCAAGAGGTGCAGAGGGTACAGTTGACCCCGGTGGATCAGACACCTGTTGTGCTGTCCGATCTCGATCCGCTGCAAACGGCCACGGCGCAGCCTGATCGGGACTCGGACGACACGCGCGAAGCCGCCGGCAATTCCCGGAGCACCGCCGTCGGCATGTTCACGCCGCCCGCGACGGTCGAGGCGTTTGATCGACTGTACCGCCCGCAGGCGCTGGATGTGCCGGTGCTGGTGGCGCGGGATGCGCCGATCTCGACACTGGATCCCAACAGCGTTGGCGCGTTTGCACAGGCGTCGCAGCAAAAGTTGCCGACAGTCGATCTTGGGCCATCGGTGAACACCGCGCCGCCGGACAGCGTCGCGCAGGGGCCGCAGAACAACGCGCTGCCGGCTGAGGGCATTGTGCTCGTCGCGGCGCGCCCCGCTTGGGTGCGGGTGCGCGGTGAGGATCGGTCGATTCTCTATGAACAGGTGATGCAGGCCGGAGATACCTGGACCGTCCCCGCGTCAGAGCCGAACGCCGTGTTGAATGTCGGAGAAAGCGGCGCGATTTACCTTTCCGTGAACGGCAATACAGTCGGCCCGGTGGGGCCGTCCGGGACCGTGACCTCGGATCTTTCGCTGGACGGGCCGACGCTGGCCGCGGCGCTTCAGCCGGTCGATCCGCAAGGCGATGAGGACCTGTCGCGCGTGCTCGCCGACCTTGGCACCGGCAGCGGGCAAGCCACGATCGGCCAGCCCAAGGTCCTTGAGGACACCGCGCCCGGCGTGATGCTGGTGGCGGTTCGCCCGGCATGGATTCGCGTGCGTGCCGCTGACGGGACCGTGATCTATGAAACGATCATGAATGCGGGCGACACCTACCAGGTGCCCGCAACCGAAGAGCCGCCGACCCTGCGTGTCGGCGAATCCGGCGCGGTCTATTTTGCGATGAACGGGCAGACGTATGGTCCCGCCGGCCCGCGCGGGTCCGTGACATCCGATCTTGCCCTTTCGGTGGGCGCGCTGTCCGACGCCTATTCCGTTGCATCCATCGAGGCGGACAGCGATCTGGCACGGGTCGTGGCCGAATTGGACATTCCGCAACAAGCGACAGACTGACCCGGATATCGCATTCAGTTCATGCTTGAAGCCTTTGGACTGCCGGCCTAGCTATGGCATAGATACGGTGTCGCGTTTGGGTGACATTTCCGGCCGGAGGAACGTCGCATGAGCCTCAATCACATTCGTCCGTGGCGCAATATTTACCGCCGCACATCACGCCAGATCATGGTGGGCAACGTCCCGGTGGGGGGCGATGCGCCGATCACCGTACAGACCATGACCAACACGCTGACCCCGGATGTCAGGGCGACCGTTGCGCAGGTGCAGGCGGCTGCGGACGCTGGTGCGGATATCGTGCGCATCTCCGTACCGGACGAAGACAGTTCGCGGGCGCTCAAACAGATCGTGCGCGAAAGCCCGGTTCCGATCGTGGCCGACATTCATTTCCACTACAAACGCGGCATCGAGGCAGCAGAGGCCGGTGCGGCCTGCTTGCGGATCAATCCGGGCAATATCGGGTCGGAAGACCGCGTGCGCGAAGTCATCAAGGCGGCGCGCGACCACAATTGTTCGATCCGCATCGGGGTGAATGCCGGATCATTGGAAAAGCACCTGCTCGACAAATATGGCGAACCCTGTCCCGACGCGATGGTGGAATCCGGGCTCGACCACATCAAGATCCTGCAAGACAATGATTTCCACGAGTTCAAGATCAGTTGCAAGGCGTCCGACGTGTTCATGGCCGCCGCCGCCTATCAACAACTGGCCGACGCAACAGATGCCCCGATCCACCTCGGCATTACCGAGGCGGGTGGCCTGACCTCCGGCACGATAAAATCCGCCATCGGGCTGGGCAATCTGCTCTGGATGGGAATCGGTGACACGATCCGTGTGTCGCTCTCGGCCGATCCGGTGGAAGAGGTGAAGGTCGGCTATGAAATCCTCAAGTCACTGGGCTTGCGGCACCGGGGGGTGAACATCATTTCCTGCCCGTCCTGCGCACGACAGGGTTTTGACGTCATCAAGACGGTCGAAAAGCTCGAAGAGCGGCTGGAACATATCAAGACACCGATGAGCCTGTCGATCATCGGCTGCGTGGTCAACGGACCCGGAGAGGCGTTGATGACCGATGTCGGCTTTACCGGCGGAGGCAACGGGTCCGGAATGGTCTATCTCGCGGGCAAGCAAAGCCACAAGATGACGAACGACCAGATGGTTGATCACATCGTCGAGGAAGTGGAAAAGAAAGCCGCCGAACTCGAAGCGCAAGTCGCGCAAGAGGCGGCTGAATAGCGATCAGCCGGCTTGGACCGAATGGCAAAGGCCGCAGGGCGACCTTTGCCGACGGATCCCGTCAGGTTCAGCCTTCGCTGCGCGCCTCGTCCACGATCTGTAGCATCGCGTCGAGCGGGACATATCCCCGGATCAACTGATCCCCCATCACGAAAGACGGCGTGCCGGTGATTTGCAGGGTTTGGGCCAGCTCGCGGGTCTGCGCCAGTTGGGCGGTCACGGCGTCGCTGTCCATGGCCGCGATCACCGCGTCGGCATCAAGCTCCAGCGTTCCGGCCAGCCGCCGCAACACAGGCTCGTCCATATCGGCGTTGAGCGCAATCAGCGCATCGCTTGCGGCCTTGTAGGCGGCGTCGCCCGCGACGTCCCGCACGGCAAGCGCAAAGCGCGAGGACACGAGCGAGTTTTCCCCGAGGATCGGGAATTCCTTGGCGACGTAGCGGATATTGCCATCCATTTCGAGAAGCTGCGTGACCTCCGGGTGAGCGCGGCGGCAATAACCGCAGCGGTAATCGAAGAATTCCACGATGGTCACGTCCCCCTCGGGATTGCCGCCGACCCAGGAATACCCGTCGTTGAAGATCGCCTCTGAATGTTGTTCGATCAGGGCAATGTCGCCCCTGGCCTGTTGCGCGGCCTGCCGGTCCTCAAGCACCTGAACCGCTTCCATGATGACCTGCGGGTTCTCCAGAAGGTAGGCGCGCACCTGTTCGCCAAAGGCGGCACGATCAGCGTCGGACATGTTCTCGAGGTCAAGGTCTGCGGCCTGAACGCCGCTGGCCAGCACCAGGGTCAGAAGGGTCGAGGCAAGGCGGTTTTTCAACATCGGGGTCTCCAGAATCCGGGTCAGCGCGCTTTGGCGCGTTGGGCTGCACTTAACACATCCTGGGCGCGTTGCCATGGGCCGGATCCGCGCGGCAAGGCGCCCTCGGCGCGTTCGGCGTGGATCGCCGCGTCCTTGAGGCGGCCTTGCACCGCGTAGCGTTCCGCGGTCACCAGGGAGGCCATCGCGTTCTGGTCGGTTTTTGCATAGGCCACGGCCAAATCCCGGAGTAGACGCGTATCCCGGAAATCGCGCCCGCGTGCGGCTTCGAGCGTGCGCAACGCCTCGGGGGCGTTGCCTGCCGCAAGATGGGCGCGCCCCAGACCGCCAAGGATGAGCGGTTCCCGCGGGGCAAGGCGGGCCGCGGCGGAATAAACCCGAACAGCATCGGCGGCGCGCCGCGATTCCAGCAGGATCTGTCCCTTGATGTCGCGGAGGAAGGGATCATTGGGGCGCGCGCCGATCGCGGCGTCGATGTTCTGGATCGCGCGGCGCAGATCGCTCTGCCTGTGGTAGGCCACCGCCCTGCGCAGTTGCGTGATATCGGCGCTGACGCTGTCATCGGCGCGCCGCAGGGTCCAGCCGGGCGCGCGGGTGAAGGCGGTCAGCTTGCCTTGTGCGCGGTCGAACCAGTAGGCGCTCGCCGGGTCGGGAGCCGCTTTTGCCGATGCCGACGCGACCAGACCCTTGAGCGCGCGCAACCGGTCGCGGCTGAGCGGGTGCGAGCGCATGTAAGGGTCCTGTCTGCTTTCGGCGAGGGCTTCCTGTCCTCGAAAGAGATTCTGCACCTCGATCGCGCCCTGCGGATCGACCCCGGCGCGGACGAGATAGCGCACCGAACTGATATCGGCCGACGCCTCCTCGGCGCGGGAGTGCGCCAGAAGGCTGCGCAAGGTTGACGATTGCAGCCCGATGCCGAGCCCGACCGCGCCGCGTCCGCCGCCCGCGGCGACCGCCGCTGCGGCCAGCGCCATGCCCAAACCGGCGGCGGTGCGCGCCGAGCGCATGTTGCCCAGCCGGCGCGAGATATGGCCATTGGCGATATGCGCCGCCTCGTGCGCGATCACCGCCTGCACCTGCGCGGCGGTCTCCAGCTTGCTCAGCAGGCCGGAATGGATGAAGATGTGTTGCGTGTCGATGATAAAGGCGTTGAGGGTGCTGTCGTCGATCAACAGGATGCGCACCTGGTTCGGGCTGAGCCCGGCCGCGCGCAACACCGGCGCACCAAGCTGTTTCAGCGCGTGCTCGATATCGGCATCGCGCAGCAGCGTTGCCGCGCGGGCGGGGATCGTGCCGATCAGGGCGGTCAGGCACAGGGCGAGCCCGACGCTGCGGACAAGCTGTCGTGTTGCGTGATACATTGACGTGCCCCTGCGTTCGCCCATAGGTCTGCCCAAACCCAGTGTAGGAAGAGAATGATGCGGAACTCAAGCCGTGGATCGGTCGATCCCTTTATCGTGATGGACGTTATGGAGGCAGCCCGGCAAGCCGAGGATGCGGGGCGGCACATCATCCACATGGAGGTGGGCCAGCCGGGCACCGCAGCACCGGCCAGGGCGCGCGACGCGTTGCAAAGCGCTATGCGCGCCGATCCGCTGGGGTATACCGTCGCGCTGGGTCTGCCCGCGCTGCGCCAGCGGATCGCGCGGCTTTACGGAGAGTGGTACGATGTCGACCTGGACCCGGCCCGCGTGGTCGTCACGCCGGGATCCTCGGGCGGGTTCATCCTGGCCTTCACCGCGCTGTTTGACGCCGGAGACAGGATCGCGCTGGGGGCGCCGGGGTACCCGTCCTACCGGCAGATCATGAAATCGCTGGACCTGGTTCCGGTCGAGATCGAGACCCGGGCAGAGGCGCGGTACCAGATGGAGCCGAGCGATCTGGCGGCGGTCGACTACCAGGGGATGATGGTGGCCTCGCCCGCCAATCCCACCGGGACCATGCTGGGAAAAGAGGCGCTTGGCGCGCTGGTCGGGGCGGCGCAGGAGCGGGGCGCTGCCTTTCTGTCGGACGAGATCTACCACGGGATCGAATACGACCATAAGGCGGTCAGCGCGCTTCAGATCAGCGACGATGTCTGCGTGATCAATTCGTTCTCCAAGTATTTCAGCATGACCGGTTGGCGTATCGGCTGGCTGGTCCTGCCCGAGGCCAACCTGCGGCAAGTGGAGAGACTGGCGCAGAACATGTTCATCTGTGCGCCGCACGCGGCCCAAGTCGCTGCGTTGGGCGCGCTTGACGCCGGCGATGAGCTGGAGGCGAATATGGATGTGTACCGCGCCAACCGGCAACTGATGATCGACGGGTTGCCACGGGCCGGGTTCGATCGGATCGCGCCGCCGGATGGGGCTTTTTATGTCTATGCGGACGTGTCTCATCTGACGCAGGACAGCCGCGCCTTTGCCCGCGCGATCCTCGACGAGGCCGGGGTCGCTGTGACGCCGGGGCTGGATTTCGACCCGGCGCGCGGCGGCGGCACGCTGCGATTTTCCTATGCCCGGTCCACAGCCGATATCGTCGAGGGGCTGGAGCGCTTGCGCGGCTTCATGCAGGCGCAAGGCCATATCGACCAGTGACGCGCGCCGCCGCTGTCGGCAATCTTTGCACGTTTGAAAAGAGAAGATGCACCCGGCACTCTGCCCCGTTTCCCGACGGGCCTGTTTGGGGTATGCTGCATGCAACGGCCCGCAAGAGGCCGCCGGAGAATCAGGTCATGAGCGGTGTTTTGAAACGGATATTGGCGGCCATCGTCTGTGTGCTCTGCGCTTTTCCGGCGCTGGGGCAGACCCTTGGCGCGCTCGCTCGCTTCGAGGGCGGGCAGCTTACAGACCGCTGGGGCGGGGCGGAGCTGCGTCTGGAAATCAGCCAGGGCGTGCCGTGGCGGGTCTTTACCCTGACCGAGCCGAACCGGCTGGTGATGGATTTCCGCGAGGTGCAATGGGGCGACGTGGACCCGCAATCTCTGATCGATGCAGAGCGCGTGACATCGCTGCGCATGGGGGGCTACCGGCCGGGCTGGTCGCGGCTGGTCGCCGACCTGGCCGAGCCGATGACGGTCGAGAGCGCTGAACTGGTGACCGACAGCACGACGGGTGCCGCGCGGATCACGGTGCGGCTGGAGCGCACCGACCAGGCCGCGTTTGCAGCCGTATCGGGCGCGCCGCGCGACCGGCGCTGGGATTTGCCCGCACCGGCCGAGGTGGTCGAGATTCCGCCACGTGACCCGTCGCGGTTGCGGGTGGTGCTTGACCCCGGCCATGGCGGCATCGATCCGGGCGCGGAACACGACGGGGTCCGCGAAGCGGACCTCATGCTGACCTTTGCCCGCGAATTGCAGGAGGTACTGCGGCGGGCCGGTGGCTTCGATGTGGTGTTGACCCGCGACGGGGACTACTTCGTGTCGCTCGAGGCGCGGGTGGCGCTCGCACGGGATGCCGGAGCGGATGTCTTCGTATCGATCCATGCCGATGCGCTGGCCGAAGGCGTGGCAAGCGGGGCCGCGGTCTATACCCTGTCGGACGCGGCCTCGGACGCGGCCTCGGCGGCTTTGGCCGAACGGCACAACCGCGACGACCTGCTGGCTGGGCTGGATCTTGGCCAGTCCGACGACCGGGTTGCCAATGTGCTGATGAGCCTTGCGCGGCTGGACAATGCACCGCGCAGCGCGGCGCTGGCCGAACACATGCTTGCAGGGATCCGCAATGCCGTGGGCCGCGTGCACAAGCGCCCGATGCGCAGCGCGGGATTTTCCGTGCTCAAGGCGGCGGATATCCCCTCGGTGCTTCTTGAGGTGGGGTTCCTGTCCACGGCAGAAGACCTGAAAAACCTGAACGATCCGATCTGGCGCCAGGGCATGGCGGCGGGGATCCGCGATGGCCTGATGGAGTGGCGCAGCGAGGATACCGCGCTGGCGCCGCTCAGGCGCAACTGAACCTGTCATGTGACACTGCGTCATAGGCAATCCGACGCCGGTCTGACCGGCAATGTGTTTTGACCATCGCGCCGCGATTTCGTAGGTGTGGTGTATTCCAACAGGGGCACCCCGTGATCAGATTCATCCTGTCTTTCTTCGGCGCGATCTTCACGCTCGTCACTCTCGGCGTGATGATGGTGGCGCTTGGCGTGGGTGGCGTCTTCTGGATGTATGGGCGCGATTTGCCCAGCCATGAAAGCCTCGCGCAATATTCGCCGCCGACGATCAGCCGGATCTATTCGGTCGAGGGCAAGATCATCGACGAATTCGCACAGGAACGGCGCCTGTTCACACCTGCCAACGAGATTCCCGATCTGGTCAAGCAGGCGTTCATTTCGGCCGAGGACAAGAATTTCTACGACCATCAGGGATATGATCTGCGCGGCATCGCGGCGGCCGGCTTTGACGCGATCGCCTCCGGCGGGCGGGACGTGCGCGGGGCCTCGACGATCACGCAGCAGGTGATGAAAAACTTTCTTCTGTCCGGGGACCGCCGGGTCGAGCGCAAGATCAAGGAGATCATCCTCGCGTCCCGGATCGAAGAAACGCTGAGCAAGGACAAGATCCTCGAACTTTACATGAACGAGATTTTCCTTGGCCAGAACTCCTACGGGGTGACCGCCGCCGCGCAGACCTATTTCAACAAGGCGCTGACAGAACTTGCCCCGCATGAAGCGGCGACATTGGCGTCGATGCCGAAAGCACCGTCAGATTATCACCCGGTACGGCAAAAAGAACGGCTGCTGGCGCGGCGCAATTTCGTCCTCCGCGAGATGTACGAGAACGGTTACCTCGACAGGGCGGCCTACGAGAGCGAATTGGCATTGCCGCTCAAATCCGTTCAGAACGGCGATTACGAGCCGTTCGGCCAAGCGCTGCCGCCGCGCAACTACTTTACCGACGAGATTCGCCGCCAACTGAGCGAGGACTTCGGCGAGGGCGAGTTTTTCTCGGGCGGGCTCAGTGTGCGCGCCACTCTCGATCCAGAGCTTCAGTCCGAGGCCGCGGAGGCCTTGCAAGGCGCGCTCGAACGCTACGACCGGTCGCTGGGCATCTATCGCGGCACTGGCAAATCGATCCCCGCCGAGCAGCTCGGGTCGGAAGAAAGCTGGCGCGACGCGCTGTCGGAGGTGACGCTCGCGCGGGACATCCGGCTCGAAAACCCATGGTCCCCGGCCGTGGTTCTCGAGGTCGGCCAGAACGATGCCCGTATCGGTATCGAGGGCGTGCCGGATGACGAAGACGGCCACTGGATCCCTGCCAACGACGTACAATGGGCGCGCAAGCGCAACGACGACGGGTCGCTTGGCCCGCGCGCGCAGGTGGCCAGTGACCTTCTCGACGTGGGCGATGTGGTGCATGTGCGGCGCATGACGTCGGACAGCGATGGCAGCTTCATCCGCTGGACCCTGCGGCAGGTGCCGCAGGTGCAGGGCGGCTTCATGGCGATGGACGTGAATACGGGCCGCGTTCTGGCGATGCAGGGCGGCTTCAGCTACCAGAATTCGGTGTTCAACCGTGCCACCCAGGCGCAGCGCCAGCCGGGATCGAGCTTCAAGCCCTTTGTCTTTGCCGCGGCCCTCGACAGTGGCTATTCGCCGGCCACCATCGTCGTCGACGCCCCGATCGAGATCAACACGCCGCAAGGGGTTTGGCGGCCGCGGAACGCGTCGAACCGGTTTTACGGCCCGACGCCGTTGCGCACCGGGATCGAACAGTCGCGCAACCTGATGACCATCCGCCTCGCGCAAGAGGTCGGCATGGGCACTGTCGCCCGCTATGCCGAGAAATTCGGCGTCTATGACAACATGGGCCGGGTTCTGGCCAATGCACTGGGGGCAGACGAAACCACGCTCTACAAGATGGTTGCGGCCTACGCCATGTTCGCCAATGGCGGCGAGCGTGTGGACCCGACGCTCGTGGACCGGGTGCAGGACCGCTATGGCCGCACCGTCTACAAACACGACCAGCGCACATGCGTGGACTGCGCGCAGCCGGTGCTGGAAACCGGGCGCGCGCCCACCATCAGCAGCAACCGCGAACGTGTTATGGATGCCGTCACGGCGTATCAGCTGACCTCGATGATGGAGGGTGTGGTCGACCGTGGTACGGCGCGCAGAACAGTCAACCTGCCGGTGCCCACGGCGGGCAAGACCGGCACCACCAACGACGCCAAGGATGTCTGGTTCGTCGGTTTCACCTCGAATATCGTGGCGGGGTGCTACATCGGGTATGACCAGCCGCGCAGCCTTGGCCGCGGGGCGTCGGGCGGTGGTATGTGCGGACCGGTGTTCAACGCGTTCATGCAAAAGGCCGTGGCGAAATTCGGCGGCAATGAATTCCGCCCGCCCGAGAGCTGCCAGTTCATAAAAATCGACCGCAACACCGGCGCGCGCTTGTCCGACAGCGCCAGCGGCGACAGTGTTGTGGCCGAATGCTTCCGCGAGGGCGAGGAGCCGGTCTTTGGCATCCAGTTCGATGGCGGCTTTGCGATGGGATCGAATTTCGAACTCTACGAGGACGCTGGCGGGAGCACAAAGGAAGTGACCACCTCAAGCGGGCAAACCGGGATCGTCGGGCCCAAGGCGTCCTTTGGCACGCTCAGCTCGGGCGGGCTGTATTGACCCCGGACCGTTTTCCTGGCTCGTTTGCAGCCTTGGCCAGACATCGGCCAGACAGGACCGGGTGCAACGCGCAAGGACGGTCCGGGGGACGGATCGCCCAAGTCTTCGAAAACTACGGGCTGACGCATCCGGTGTCGGGATGCTAGCCTCTGGACATAAGCTAAGCCATTGGTCTTATATGCCCTCGGGGTTCGACCCCTTAGGCTGGCCAGCAAAAAAGGACCGGTTCCATGCAGATGACTGATTCCCGAACGATCGCGGCCCCGCCGAATGAGGTGTGGGACGCAATCCTCGATCCCGAGGTGCTCAAGCAATGCGTCCCCGGCTGTAAAGAAATGTCGGGCTCCGCCGAAGACGGCTTCGAAGCAACGGTGGTGCAGAAGGTCGGCCCCGTGAAGGCAACCTTCAAGGGCACGGTTGTGCTGTCCGACAGGATAGAGGGCCAATCGCTCACATTGACCGGCGAGGGCAAGGGCGGCGCCGCCGGGTTTGCCAAGGGCGGCGCGGATGTGACGCTGACCGAAGTCGAGGGCGGCACCCAGTTGCATTACGATGTGGATGCCAAGGTGGGCGGCAAGCTCGCGCAATTGGGCAGCCGGGTCATCGATGGGTTTGCCAAGAAAATGGCCGACCAGTTTTTCACCAATTTCCAGAACGTGGTCGAAGGCCCGCAGAACGACGACGAAACCGGACCGGACACCGGCGAAGAGGGCGCGGCACCGGAGACATCCGCAGCGGCCCAAGAGGGTGGCGAACAGAAAAAGGGCTGGTTCAAGAAACTGGTGTCCTGACTGGCAGCCGCATCCGAGATACAACCGATTTTTGACAATTTGACGGGAGGAGTTTGATGACAAACGTAACGATGACGGTGAACGGGAAATCCGTCTCCGGCGAGGTGAAGGGCAACACGCTCTTGACCGATTTCCTGCGCGAAGATCTGCGCATGACCGGCACCCATGTTGGCTGCGACACGTCCCAATGCGGGGCCTGCGTGGTGCATGTGAACGGCGAGGCGGTCAAATCCTGCACCATGTTCGCCGCCGAAGCGGACGGGGCCGATGTCACGACGATCGAAGGCATGGCCAATGCAGACGGCTCGCTCAACGTGATCCAGCAGGCGTTCCAAGAATATCACGGCCTGCAATGCGGCTTCTGCACACCGGGGATGGTGATGTCGGCGGCGGCTTTGCTCAAGGAAAACCCCAAGCCATCCGAGGCCGAGGTCCGCGATTACCTGGAAGGCAATATCTGCCGCTGCACCGGGTACCATAATATCGTCAAGGCGATCATGGCAGCGTCCGGTCAGGATGTTGCTGCCGTCGCCGCGGAATAACCCGAACACGCAGGCTCATCCGCCCCCGTGGCAGGGCTTTTCGCGAAAAGCCGTCCCGGCGTGATGAGCGTCACGCAACCTGGAGGAACCCACATGCCCAAAGATCATGGCATAGGCGCAAGCCCGAAGCGGCGCGAAGATGTCCGCTTTCTGACCGGCGCCGGCAATTATACCGACGATATCAACATTCACGGCCAGGCCTACGTGCATTTCCTGCGCTCTGATGTGGCGCATGGCACGATCAAGAGCATCGACACGTCCGAGGCTGAAAAGATGCCCGGCGTTGTCAAGATTTTCACGGGCGCGGATTTCGAAGGCGTCGGCGGAATTCCCTGCGGCTGGCAGGTGACCGACAAGGACGGCGCGCCGATGAAGGAACCCGCGCACCCGGTGCTGGCCCAAGGCAAGGTGCGCCACGTCGGTGACCCCTATGCGGCGGTCGTGGCCGACAGCCTCGAACAGGCGCGCACCGCCGCCGAGGCGATCGTTGCCGATATCGAAGAGCTTCCGGCCGTGGTCGACATGGGGAAGGCCTTGGAACCCGGCGCCACCAAGGTGCATGACGATCTCGACGACAACCTGTGTTATGACTGGCTCTTCGGCACCGACACCGAAACCACCCAGGCCGCGTTCGAAAGCGCGGCGCATGTGACAACGCTGGAGCTGGTCAACAATCGCCTGGTCGCCAACCCGATGGAGCCGCGCGTCGCGGTGGGGGAATTCTCGCGCGCCAACGGGGAACACACGCTCCACACCACGAGCCAGAACCCGCATGTGATCCGCCTGTTGATGGGCGCCTTCGTTCTGGGCATCCCCGAACACAAGCTGCGCGTCGTGGCTCCCGACGTGGGCGGCGGCTTTGGCACCAAGATCTTCCATTACGCGGAAGAGGCGTTCTGCACTTTCGCCGCCAAGGCCTGCAACCGTCCGGTCAAATGGACCTCGACCCGCTCCGAGGCCTTCATGTCCGACGCGCATGGTCGGGACCACGTGACCAAGATCGAACTGGCGCTGGACAAGGACAACAACTTCATCGGCGTGCGCACCGACACCAAGGCGAACATGGGCGCTTACCTGTCGACCTTTGCCTCGTCGGTGCCGACATGGCTGCACGGCACCCTGATGGCGGGCAACTACAAGACGCCGGCGGTGCAGGTGAACGTCAAGGCCGTCTTCACCAACACCGTGCCCGTGGACGCCTATCGGGGCGCGGGCCGCCCGGAAGCGACGTTCCAGCTCGAACGCGTCATCGACAAGGCGGCACGTGAACTGAATGTCGATCCGATTCGGTTGCGCCGCCAGAACTTTGTCACGGAGTTTCCCTATGAAACCCCGGTGGCGGTTGCCTATGATACGGGCGACTACCATGCCACGATGGACAAGATGGAAGAGCTGATCGACATTCCCGGCTTCGCCGCGCGCCGCGCCGCATCCGAGAAGAACGGCAAACTCCGTGGCCTCGGCATCAACTGTTTCATCGAAGCCTGCGGCATCGCACCCTCGAACCTGGTCGGACAGCTCGGTGCCCGCGCCGGTCTATACGACGCGGCCACGGTCCGGGTGAATGCCACAGGCTCGATCTCGGTGATGGTCGGCGCCCACAGCCACGGGCAGGGGCATGAAACAGTGTTCCCGCAAGTCGTGGCCGAGATGCTGGGCATCGACGAAAGCATGATCGACATCGTGCATGGCGACACGTCGAAAATCCCCTTCGGCATGGGCACCTACGGCTCGCGCAGCCTCGCGGTCTGCGGATCGGCCATGGTGCGGGCGACCGAGAAGATCATCAACAAGGCCAAGAAGATCGCCGGGCACATGCTCGAAGCCTCCGACAGCGATATCGAACTCAAGGATGGCCAGTTCAGCGTCGCGGGCACCGACAAGTCCGTGGCCTGGGGCGATGTCACCCTGGCGGCCTACGTGCCGCACAACTACCCGCTTGAAGACATCGAACCGGGGCTCGAGGAAACCGCCTTCTATGATCCGGCGAACTTCACCTACCCGGCGGGCGCCTATGCCTGCGAGGTCGAGGTCGATCCCGACACCGGCAAGGTGACGATCGAAAAATTCGTCTCGGCGGATGATTTCGGCAACGTGGTCAACCCGATGATCGTCGAAGGCCAGGTGCATGGCGGCATCGCCCAGGGCATCGGCCAGGCGCTGCTGGAAAACTGCGCCTATGACGAAAACGGTCAGCTTCTGTCGGCGTCCTACATGGATTACGCCATGCCGCGCGCGGATGATATCCCGCACATGGAAAGCTATGTGGTTGACCATTCCTGCCAGACACCCTGCACGCACAACCCGCTTGGCGTGAAGGGCTGTGGCGAGGCCGGGGCCATCGGCTCACCGCCGACGGTGGTGAACGCGGTGATAGATGCGCTGCATTCGGGTGGGCACGCCCACGTCTCTCATATCGACATGCCCGTGACGCCATCGCGCGTCTGGGCGGCGATCAATGACCAATAAGGAGGGCTGACGATATGTACAGCTTTGACATGGAACGTCCCACATCCGTCGCCGACGCCGTCAAGGCGCTGGCACGGGACGAAGCGCAGCCCCTGGGCGGCGGGCAAACCCTGATACCGACGCTGAAACAGCGCCTTGCCGCGCCGTCGGTCCTGGTCAGCCTGTCCGGCATCGCCGAGATGAAGGGCGTCTGCAAGACCGACGACGGGCGCTTGTCGATCGGCGGTGGCACCACCCACGCCATGGTTGCCAGGAACGCGGACGATATTCCCGGACTGGCTTCGCTGGCCGCGAATATCGGCGACCCCGCGGTGCGCAACCGCGGCACGATCGGCGGCAGCCTGGCGAACAACGATCCGTCGGCGTGCTACCCGGCGGCGGCGCTCGCGACCGGAGCCACCGTGATAACCAACTCCCGTGAAATCGCGGCGGATGACTATTTCGAAGGAATGTTCGCCACCGCGCTGGAAGAGGGGGAAATCATCACCGAGATTCGCATTCCGGTGCCGGAAAAATCCGCCTACATGAAGTTCGAACAACCCGCGTCGCGCTTTGCGCTCGTGGGCGTGTTCGTTGCCAAGTTCAGCGATGGCGTCCGCGTTGCGGTCACCGGCGCCTCCGAAGAAGGGGTGTTCCGCTGGACCGAGGCGGAAGAGGCCTTGTCGGCCAATTTCGCACCCGAGGCCGTGGACGGCCTGTCGGTGTCGGGTGACGGCATGATCTCGGACCTGCACGGCTCGGGCGCTTACCGGGCGCATCTTGTCGGTGTAATGACCAAACGTGCGGTGGCCGCGGCCAGCTGACCGCCGTCGAAAGACCATGGATCAAAGCCCCGGTTCCCCGACCGGGGCTTTTCTTTTGGCGTGAGGCAAGAGGTCCATGACATCACGCCCCGTGTTCGTCGAAGCCCTACTGACCTTCCCCGCAAGCCATGCTACACCCCCGTGCGAAACATCACCAAGGGCAGGACCATGGCCAAGACCCCGACCGGCAAGACCCCGACCGGCAAAACCCCTGACGGCAAGAACACCTCCGGGCGCGGGCAGCGCGACCTCAAGGTCAAGGTGAAATCCGCCCGGGGCCGCAAACCCAGCTCGACGCGCTGGTTGCAGCGGCAGTTGAATGATCCATATGTCAAGCGCGCGCAGGCCGATGGCTACCGGGGCCGTGCGGCCTACAAGATCCTCGAACTGGATGACAAGTACCGCTTCCTTGTTCCCGGCGGCCGCGTCGTCGATCTCGGCGCTGCGCCCGGGGGCTGGTGCCAGGTTGCCGTCAAACGGGTGAATGCGCTAGGTGAAAAGCCGGGCAAGAGCCAGGGCACCGTTCTGGGCATCGATCTGCAGGAAATGGAAGCGATCGCCGGCTGCGACTTGCACCAGCTCGATTTCCTCGACGAGGGGGCGGATGACAGGGTGAAAGATTGGCTGGGCGGGCAGGCGGATGTCGTGATGTCCGACATGGCTGCCTCGAGCTCTGGTCACAAGCAGACCGATCACCTGCGTATTATCACCCTGTGTGAGGCGGCTGCCTATTTTGCCTTCGACGTGCTGGAGGAGGGCGGAACCTTCGTGGCCAAGGTGCTTGCTGGCGGGGCCGAGGGCAGCTTGCAGAAACTGTTGAAACAGCGCTTCACCAAGGTGATGAATGTCAAGCCACCGGCCTCCCGGTCCGACAGTTCCGAGAAATTCGTCGTCGCGATGGGGTTTCGCGGGCAACCCGACGCCTGACCCGGACGGTCGCTCCTTATTCCAGGGTGGTCTGGTACGGCTCGACCGTCCGAAGCGACCGGATCGCACGGTCGCGCAGGGCCAGCGCCACATCCGGGCGCAAGGTGCCCACGTCCTCCCCTGCATCCTGCAAAAGGTCCTGGACGTCCTTTTGTTTGCGCAACTCGAACAACCGTTGGAACCGCGGCGTGGCGGGCCGCAGCACTGGATAATGTCGCATGAAGCCTCCCCAGGCAGTATGACACGGAGACCGGGATAGCGGTCCAATACGGCCATTTTGTGCCGGTTTCGTGGCCGGCCACAGGCGCATCGCCGGAATGCCTTCAGGGCACGACGTGCCCCCGTGGTCAGAAGGGGGACGCCTCGGACGATTGCCGGTCGTGGCTGCGGAGTCGGGGGGGAGTCCGGCAGTTTTCCCAAGAAAATGTGGGTAAAGCTGTGGATAAGCCGAGATCACGGACATTGGACACGACAGTAACGCCAGCGCCTTGCGTATCGCGGCAGGTCACGCCTTGAAATTTCCCATGAGAATCAATTACATGACAAAAAAATGACGATTTGTGCGGTTTTCTCCAATTTTCGTCTTGCGGACTTTGGGCGGTGACTCTAAATAC
>Ga0102928_1000041_pt1 | contig 63119 bp, 57 predicted proteins | sample SalPonR1_B_D1_MG_FD_78504 | JGI IMG/M metagenome (GOLD analysis project Ga0102928, IMG submission 78504) | Salt pond soil microbial communities from South San Francisco under conditions of wetland restoration - Salt Pond MetaG R1_B_D1_MG | ecosystem: Environmental > Aquatic > Marine > Intertidal...
ACCGAGAAGGAGGCCGAGAGCTTGTCGGTGAACTGCCGCCCGATACCGATGGTGTAGGTATAGACGTCGTTGTCGTAGCTCAGGATGTCGCCGGCGATGCTGTCGGTCAGCGCGAACCCGTCCCATGCGGCATAGCGCACCGACCCGAAAAGCAGGGTGTCCTGTGCAATACCGGTCTGAAAGTCGAGGTTGACGCTTTCGGGCATGGTTGTGCTCAGATCGCCCGCCGACCCGTCGAGTGCCAGGTCGACCGGGCTGCTGTAGGTCAGCGCGATCCGCATGGCGATGTCGGGACGTTCATAGGCCGCCCCCACGACATAGCCCATGCCGGTGTCCTTGGAATAGGTCGAGGCGTAGGCCGGTTTGGCCGAGGCAGGCCCCGGGCCATCGAGGTCAGGTACCGCGGGCACATCGTAGACACCGCTTGCCGTCACGGTCCGAACCCCGCCGTGAAGGCTGAAGTTCTCGTTGACCTTGAACCGCAGCAGGATCGAGAGACCGGTCGTGTCGACCTCGGCATTTGCTCCATCAAGGGCGTATCCTGCCCGGTCATAGTCGACGTCGGCGCCGTAGGGTTGATCCACAATGATGGCAAGCGAGGTGCCCTCGAACAGGTCTGCCTTGTAGGCCGCGCCGAACTGCGCGTAGCTGGGTGCCATGTCGCCGGAGGGCGCCCCGCCGGTCGGCGGGGGCAGGGCGGCGTTCATGTTGCCGCTGACCGACGGGTTGACCTGACCAAAGCTCAGTTCGGCATAGCTGCCGGTTTCGAACAGGGCGCCGACCGGCTGCCCCGACCGATCAAGCCCGCCGGCACTGGCCAGACCCGTCGTCATCATCAGCGCGGCGCTTGCGCTCAGTATCTTTTTCATGTCGCTCGTCCCTGAAATGGTGTCTCTCCTCGCCGGGACCCTAGAAAGGGCCGGGGCGCGGGGTCAATTCTTGACGCCACGTCAGGGTGAAGGGGCGTCGCAGCGTCACTTCCGCCCGGCGGCGGCGCGCACCGTCGGTTGTGGCTGACCGCGCGTTATATTCAGGTAATTGCCCGCGAAGATGAAGGCCGCCCCGAGAAAGACGAAGGGATCGAGCGCCTCGGCATAGACCAGCGCGCCAACCACGGCGATCACCGGCAGCCGGACGAAGTCGATGGGCATGACGACCGCCGCCGGAGCGATGGACAGCGCGCTAGTCAGGCAGAAATGCGCCACCAGCCCGGCGCAGCCGATCAGCACCAGCCAAGGCAGGCTTTCGGGCGAGGGGCGGGTGATGTCGCCGTCAATCCCCGCGCAGAGCACGCCCAAGCCAAGTTGCATCGCTGTCAGCCAGAAAAGGATGCCGGTGATGGTCGTCCCGCGCGTGAGCCGGCGGGTGAACAACGCCGAAAGGGCAAAGCCCACGGCCGCGCCCGCGGCGGCCAGGTGGCCCGGCTCGAGCGCCGAAAGACCCGGCCGGGTCACGATCAGCACCCCGGTGAACCCGATCGCGGCGGCCATCGCGCCGACGCGGGTGATCCGTTCGCCCAGCACCAGCGGGGCCAGCAGGATGACCCAGATCGGCGAGGTGAACTCCAGCGCAAAAACCTGTGCCAGCGGGATCGCCGAGATCGCGAAGAACCAAAGGTTCTGGCCCGCGAAATGCGCTACGTTCCGCAGGGCGTGCAGGCCGATATTGTCGCGCGTGACCTGATGCAGGGTTCCGGCGAGGGTGCCCACGGCGAGCACGATTACAAGGCCGACAAGAGAGCGATACATCATGATCTCGAACGTATCGAGCTCGAAAGACACGGCGCGCCCGGCAATCGCCATCGAGGAAAAAGACAGGATCGCGCCAATCATCCAGAGTGCGGCTTTGAGGGTCTCGGTCAACTGTAGTCATCCCCGTGAATGAGAGGTTAAGTCTGGGTCGGAACGGGCGGGAACAAAAGAGCAAAACCGCGAACACACTGATTTCACCCGCCGGGCATGGAGCTTTGGCGGATTGCACAGGCAGAGGACATGGCAGAACAAGGGTACCGACAGGGCTGCATCGCGCGGGGCCGGCAGGCGCTTGGGCGCCTGCGCGGCGAATACAAGGCCAGTCGACGGGCCCGCCGGGGCCTCGGCCCCATCAAGGCCGCTGACAGGGACGCGGGGCGGGCGATACTGTCCATGTTGCGGCCCTTCCAGGCCCCGATGCCAATGATCCGCATTGGTCCCGAGAATGATGGGGGGGTATGTGCTGCCGGATGATCTCGAAGGGATCGCGGCATGTTTTTCGCCCGGCGTGTCGAATGTCATCGGGTTCGACGAGGAGATCGCCGCGCGCGGAATCCGGTGTTTTCTGGCCGATGGGTCGGTCGAGGGACCAGCGAACCCGCCGCCGGGCATCCGTTTCGAGCGGCTTTTCCTTGGCGCCGAAAGCGGGCAAGGGGTGATTTCGCTCGATGATTGGGTGCGCGGGCGGGCGCCGCCGTCGGGAGACCTGATGCTGCAGATGGACATAGAAGGTGCGGAATATGACGTGCTCGGCACGGCCAGCGCGCAGGTTCTGTCGCGGTTCCGGATCATCGTGCTGGAATATCATCGTCTCGAGAGCCTGTTCACCCCGCAGGGAAGAGACAGGATTCGCCCGGCCCTTGAGGCGCTGGCCAGGGATTTCGAGGTCGTGCATGTGCATGGCAACAATCACGCGCAATGCCTTCGCATGGCGGGGCGGCGGTTTCCGCCGGTGCTTGAAGTCAGCTACCTGCGCCGCGACCGCATGGCGCGTGCGCGCAAGGACGCGGTGATCCCGCATCCGTTCGACCGGCCCAACAGCCCGCGCAGGCCGGATCTTCAGCTGTCGCGGTTCTGGGATACCCCACGAAAATGACCCGCCGGATGAGGGCGGGCCATTGATCAGACGCGGCGCCGGTGCGCGGCCTTCATTCCCATTCTATGGTGCCCGGAGGCTTGGAGGTCACGTCATAGGTGACGCGGTTGATACCCTTGACCTCGTTTATGATCCGGGTCGCGGTCTCGCCAAGGAAGTCGTGGCTGAAGGGATAGTAATCGGCGGTCATGCCATCCACGGATGTCACCGCGCGCAGGGCGCAGGCATAGTCATAGGTCCGCCCGTCGCCCATGACGCCCACGGTGCGCACGGGCAGGATGGCCACGAAGGCCTGCCAGATCTCGTCGTAAAGCCCGTGCTTGCGGATCTGGTCGATGTAGACAGCATCGGCCTTGCGCAGGATCTCGAGTTTGTCGCGGGTGATCTCGCCGGGGCAGCGGATGGCCAGGCCCGGTCCGGGAAAGGGGTGGCGGCCGATGAAACTGGCCGGAAGGCCCAGTTCATGGCCCAGCGCGCGGACCTCATCCTTGAACAGCTCGCGCAGCGGCTCGACCAGTTTCAGGCCCATCTTGTCGGGCAGCCCGCCCACGTTGTGATGTGACTTGATGGTGACGGAGGGCCCGCCCGAGAAACTGACCGATTCGATGACATCGGGGTAGAGCGTGCCCTGCGCCAGGAAATCCGCCCCCTCGATATCGCCCGCGTATTTCTGGAAGACGTCGATGAACAACCGCCCGATGATCTTGCGCTTTGTTTCCGGGTCGGAAACGCCGTCCAGTTCGCCCAGGAACAGCTCGGCCTCGTCGGCATGAATCAGCGGGATATTGTAGTGGTCGCGGAACATGGTGACGACCTCGTCGGCTTCGCCCTGACGCAGCAATCCGTGATCCACGAAAACGCAGGTAAGCTGGTCGCCGATCGCCTCGTGCAGCAGCACGGCGGCGACCGAACTGTCCACCCCGCCCGACAGCCCGCAGATCACCTTGCTGTCACCCACCTGGGCGCGGATCTTGGCAACGGCCTCGGCACGGTAGGCATCCATGGTCCAGTCGCCCTTGAATCCCGCGTCGCGCAGGAAATTCTCGTAAAGCGTCTTGCCGTTGGGGGTGTGATGCACCTCGGGATGGAACTGCACCGCGTAGAAGCGGCGCTCCAGGTCGGCGGTGATGGCGAAGGGCGCGCCGGGCGAGGTGCCCAGCACCTCGAACCCCGGGGCCAGCTTCGAGACATGGTCGCCGTGGCTCATCCAGACCTGTTCGCGCCCCGAGCCGTCCATGAACCAACCGTTCAGGAAATCGGGCCGCGCGCCCTTGGCGGGGGTGACCCAGGCGCGGCCGAACTCGGCAGTGGCGTCTTCACCGGCTTCGACGGTGCCGCCCAGGTCCTGCATCATCACCTGTTGGCCGTAGCAGATGCCGAGGATCGGAACGCCGAGGTCGTAGACGGTCTGCGGGGGGCGCGGACTGCCCGCGCGCATGACCGAATCCGGCCCGCCCGAGAAGATCACCGCACGGGGCGCGAAATCCTCGAGGAACGCCTGCGTAACGGTCTGGAAGGGGTGTATTTCGCAGTAGACATTCAATTCCCGCAGGCGGCGCGCGATGAGCTGCGTGACCTGGCTGCCGAAATCAATGATGAGAAGGCGGTCGTGGATCTGGCTTTGCATGGCGCCAGTTAAGCCGGAAGCGAAGGCCACGCAAGCACGCGCATGTCGCTTTCGCACTCAAAGGGGCGCAAATCCGATCTATCTGCATGTCCTGCGGGGCTATCACGCCTACAACGGATCGAAACGAGGGAGTCGCGGTATGAGCGAAGCAGGCACGGCACGGGCAGGGCGCAGGGGCCGCGGCGGCGGCGGGGCCGCGCGACGGGCACAGCGTTCGGCGGTCAGTTTCGAGACGGCGAAATACATCGAGCGCAATGTCCCCAACTTCGAGGTCCTCACCGAGGAGGCCATCGCGGTGATCGAGGCCAACGCCGAGCAGATCCTGGAGGAGATCGGCGTGGCCTTCGTGGACAACCCCGAGGCGCTGGAGCGCTGGAAGGCCGCCGGCGCCGAGGTCACGGGCGAACGTGTGCGCCTGCCCAAGGGGCTGGCCCGCGAGCTGATCAAGACCGCGCCTTCGGAATTCACCCAGCACGCCCGCAACCCGGAGCGCAATGTGGTGATCGGCGGGCGCAACCTGGTGCTGGCCCCGGTCTACGGGCCGCCCTTCGTGCGCGACGTGGACGGCGGGCGCCGCTATGCCACGATGGAGGATTTCCAGAAATTCGTGAAACTGGCCTACATGTCGAAGTGGCTGCACCATTCGGGCGGCACGGTCTGTGAACCCACGGATGTGGCGGTGAACAAGCGCCACCTGGACATGCTGCTCGCGCACATGACCCTGTCGGACAAGCCCTTCATGGGGTCTGTCACCGATCCCGACCGGGCGCGCGACAGCATCGAGATGGCCGAGATCCTGTTCGGTGCGGAGTTCGTCGACCGGAACACGGTGATGACCTCGCTCATCAACATCAACTCGCCGCTGACCTTCGATGCGACCATGATGGGCGCGTTGGAAGCCTATGCGGCCAAGAACCAGGCCGCGATCATCAGCCCCTTCATCGTCGGCGGGGCGATGGCGCCGGTTTCCGTGGCCGGCACGCTGACGCAGGTCCTGGCCGAGGTCATGGCAGGCGTCGCCTACAGCCAGTTGATCCGTCCGGGCGCCCCGGCGATCTTCGGCACCTTCGTGACCTCGATCGACATGAACTCGGGCGCGCCCACCTTCGGCACCCCAGAGGCAGCCAAGATCACCTATGGCGCGGGCCAGCTGGCGCGGCGGCTGGGTTTGCCCTACCGCTCGGCGGGGTCGTTCAACGGGTCGAAACTGCCCGATGCGCAGGCTGCCTACGAGACCGCGAACAGCCTCAACGTCGGCCTTCTGGCGGGGGTCAACTTCATGCTGCATTCCTGCGGCTGGCTGGAGGGCGGCCTGGTTGCCGACTTCGAGAAATTCGTGATGGACGCCGACCAGCTGGGCGCCCTGCATGGCATCGCCAGCGGTGTCCAGATCGACGAGAATGCCCAGGCCATGGACGCCATCCGCGAGGTCGGGCCGGGCGGGCATTACCTTGGCTGTGCCCATACCCAGGCGAATTTCAAGTCCGCCTTCTGGCGGTCCGATCTGCTCGATTACAAGCCCTTCGAGACCTGGGAAGAGGAAGGCGGGCGCGACACCCGCCAACTGGCCCGGCTGCGGGTCGAAAAATTGCTGGCCGACTACCAGCAACCAGCGCTCGACCCTGCGATCAACGAGGCGCTTCACGCCTACGTTGCCGCCAAGAAGGACAGCATGCCCGACGCCTTCAGCTGAGACGTCAGTCCAGCGGTTCGAGCCTGCGGCGCGATTTGCGTGTCGCGCGCAGGCTCGCCGCCTCGGCCATCAGTGCGATCAACACTTCGACGTGCCGGGCGATCGAATAGGCCGCCCGGTCCTGCCGGCGCTGGAAGTCCAGCGCCGCTTCCATGTCCAGAAGCCGCACCAGCGCGTCACTCGCCCTCGGGGGCACATCCGCCTGCAGCAGCCGCCGCAGATGGCGATTACGGTAATAATCGGTTAACCCTTGGCGTGCGGTTTGCACCAGGATCTGTGGTCTTTCGAGGCGCGAAACACGTGTCAGAACATCTTCCATGATGGACTCCCAGTTGATTTCACATGCTTTCTAACACAACCCCAGCGTGTGTTGCGTGTGGATAACAACCGCCGAACGGCGCGTTAACAGACGTTTACGTTTTGGAAACGATGCTTTCACACTGTGAATAATGTTTCCGAAAGAGAAACGGCGTCCTGGGTGGGTATGGGCCGGATTGGCCGCGCGCTGTCAGCGCGGCGAGGATGGGAACGGACAATGTCATTTGAACACAAGTCGTCGGTCTCGATGCCGACCTGGGTGCCGGAACACGTCCGGCATTATCTTCTGCACACCGTTTACGGCCAGTCGATCCGTGCGCTGGCCCGGCGGGCCGACTGCCACGCCTCGACCATCATGCGCCAGGTGCGCAAGGTCGAACAGCGTCGCGAGGACCCGCTGATCGACGGGGCGTTGCGCGTTCTGGCCTCGGACGGGACCGGAGGGGCGGCTGCGGTGTCGAACGGTGAACAGTTGCAGGCCCTGCGGCGCCTGGGCGAGCCGGGCGCACTGATGGCGGTGGCCCCGGACATGGGCCGCGCGGTCATCGTCCGCGACGGCGCGGGCGGGGCGCCCGAGTGCAGCACGTCGCTGGAGTTGCGCGTGGCCCGTGCCCTGGCGCTGCGCGATTTCCTGGACCCGGGCGCGTCCGGCGGCCGCGTGATACGCTACCGGATTTCCCATACCGGCCGGGCCGCCCTGCGCGACCTGATCGCGCGCTCCGAGAACCGTGCCCGCGAAATGGCCGAGGCGCAGACGCCTTTCGCCCATGCCCCCGGCGCGGGGGCGGCCCCCGGACCCGAGGAAAAGACGCCCCTGCGCAGTACGCGGCTCGGCTCTGCCGACAGCCCCGTGCGGGCGCTGGCCCGGCGCAAGGACAAGTTCGGCGAGCCCTTCCTGACCCGCGAGATGGTCCGGGCGGCCGAACGCCTGCGCGAGGATTTCGAGGTCGCCCATGTCGGGCGGTCGGTCAGCCAGGACTGGGCGGCCATGATGACAGGGGCGCCGCGCAAGGGCCGCGGCGGCAGCGACCATGGCGCGCGACTGGACGTTCAGGCGCGTGTCACCGCCGCCTTCGAGGCGCTGGGGCCGGGGCTGGCCGAGGTGGTCTATCGCACCTGCTGCCTGCTCGACGGGCTGGAGACCACCGAACAGCGCATGGGCTGGTCGGCCCGCTCGGGCAAGATCGTGTTGCGCATCGCGCTGGATCGCCTGGTCGAGCATTACCGCCAGGCGGAGCAGTTGAACACGCGCCATGGCTAGGCCGGGTGAATCAGCGCGGCATCCGGCCCCGAGGCTTGCGCCCGGTGCAAGGCGGGGTTTCATTGCTTTTCCGGACGTTTGGGCCTAGGTCAGGGGAAGCCTAGTCTGGAGGAGGCCAAATTGCGCGATCTGAACATTCCCGAATCCCGGCATCCCGAAAAGGCGCATCGCGCCGACAACGCACAGCCCAAGAAACCGGACTGGATCCGCGTCAAGGCGCCGACCTCCAAGGGCTATCAGGACACTCACAGGATCATGCGCGAGCATGGCCTCGTCACCGTCTGCGAAGAGGCGGGATGTCCCAACGCCGGCGAATGCTGGTCGCAGGGCCACGCCACCATGATGATCATGGGCGAGATCTGCACACGTGGGTGCACTTTCTGCAACGTGGCCACCGGTCGCCCTGACACGCTTGATGCCTTCGAGCCGGGCCGCGTGGCCGATGCCGTCCAGAAACTCGGCCTCAACCACGTGGTCATCACCAGCGTGGACCGCGACGATCTTGACGATGGCGGGGCCGAGCATTTCGCCATGACCATCCGCGCCATCCGCAAGCGCAGTCCGGACACCACGATCGAGATCCTGACGCCCGACTTCCTGAAATGCCCGCCCTCGGCGCTGGAAACCGTGGTTGCGGCGAAACCGGACGTTTTCAACCACAACCTGGAAACCGTGCCGGGCCTCTACCAGGAGGTCCGCCCGGGTGCGCGCTATTTCCACAGCCTTCGCCTGTTGCAGCGGGTCAAGGAACTGGACCCGACCATGTTCACCAAGTCAGGGATCATGGTGGGGCTGGGCGAAGAGCGTCCACAGGTGCTGCAGGTCATGGACGACATGCGCAGCGCCGACGTGGATTTCCTGACCATCGGGCAATACCTGCAGCCGACCCCCAAGCACCACGCGGTCGCCCGCTTCATCCACCCCGACGAATTCGCCGCCTATGAAAAATCTGCCTATGGCAAGGGGTTCCTCATGGTTTCGGCCACACCGCTGACCAGGTCGAGCTATCACGCCGGCGACGATTTCGCGCGGCTGCGGGAAAACCGCCTGAAAAAGCTGGGCGAAGCAGCCGTCTAGGGCAGGGCGACCAGGTAGGCGGCGATCGCGTCGCGGTCCTGCACCGACAGGCGACTGGTGTTCTTGATTACCGAGACCATGGTGCCGCCCGCCGTGTCGAACTCCGGCGTGAAGCCACTTTCGAGGTAGGCCGAGATATCGGGCGCGGACCAGCCCAGGCCCTCGGGCGTGATGTCGGGGATACGGCCCTCGCCATCGGGATTTACCGCGCCGGCCAGCCAGTTGCCGCGATCCAGACCGCCCAAGGCATTGCGGGGCGTGTGGCATTCGCCGCAGTGGCCCAACGCCTCGACCAGGTAGCGGCCGCGTTCCACTTGGCTGTCCAGGTTGCCCGTGACCACCCAGTCTTCATTCCTGAACAGCGTTTTCCAACCGCCCAGACTGCGCCGGACGTTGAAAGGAAAGGTGATGTCGTGCGGTTGGCTGGGCGTTGCATCGGCGGGCAGCGTCCGCATGTAGGCGATCAGGTCCGCGATATCCTGACGGCCGGCCCGCGCATAGGCGGTGTAAGGAAAGGCCGGGTAATAGTGCGCACCGCCAGGCGAGACCCCCCGCTGAACCGCATTGGCCAGGTCCATGTCCGACCATCCGCCGATGCCGTGGTTCGGATCAGTCGAGATGTTGGGGGCCACGAATGTGCCGAAATCGGTCTCGAATCTCTGACCACCGGCCAGGATGGGAAGGCCTTGGCCCGCCTCGGCGTCGGGCGCGGTGTGGCAGGACGCGCAGCCGGCGGCAATGAAGACCTGTTCGCCCGCCGCCGCGTCGCCGGTCAAACCCGCCAGGTGATCGGCTGGCAACGGGTCGGGCGCGGTCAGCCACCAGCCGGCCGCACCCCCGGCGACGGCCAGTGCCGCCACCCCTTTCAGCAGGCGACCGGCCAAGGCTCAGTCGTCGCTTTCGCGGTAGTCCTCGTGGCAGGCCCCACAGGCGCCGCCGAGACCGCCCATCGCACCCTTGAGCGCGCCCAGCCCCTGGCCGGCAGCGTCTTCCATGGCAGCGGCGGCCATGACCAGGTCCTCGGACATGGACATCACGTCGTCGAGGTTCTCCCAGATGGCCGGCAGGGCCTTGGAGCCCTCGACGGAATTGTCCGACCCCTCGGGCCAGTAGGTGGATTGGTCCAGTTGGGACAGCGCCGCGATGTTCGAGGCCGCGGCACTCGCCGCGTCGGCGTCGTAGGCAATGCGTTCGCGGGCCATGCCACCCAGCACACCTATGTTGTGGGCATAGAGCTGCATGTGGGCCTGCCGGGCCTTCATGGCCCCGGCGATGGCGGGATCGACATGGGATTCGGCCACGGCAGTGGTGCCAAGGCCGGTGAGGCTCAGAACGGTAATGGCAGTCGCAAGACGCTTCACGGTAAAACTCCTGATTGAATCAGTTTCAGTGACATCCACGATACCTGTGAGTAAAATCGAAGCCATTCCATAATTTTGCGTAAGGGGTCCGATTCCATGCACAGCCAGAACTGGGACGACCTGCGTTTCGTTCTCGCCGTGGCCGAGGAAGGCTCGGTGAGTGCGGCGGCCCGGCGGCTTCGGGTCAATCACGCCACGGTGCTGCGCCGGGTCGCCGCCTTCGAGGGGCGGGTCGGCCTGCAGCTGTTCGAACGCACTGCCAGCGGTTACGTGGTGCCGCCCGATCATCGCCGGGTGATCGACGCCGCGCGCGAGGCCGCCGCCGCCATCGGGGCGGTCGAGCGGGTGGCCCAGGGCGTCGAGATGCGCCTTACAGGGCGGCTCTGCGTGACCTCGACGGATACCTTTTGCCAAACGGTCCTGCCCGGGATCGTGCGCGATCTTGCAGTCGAGGGCGAGGGGCTGACGGTCGAGCTGTCCTGCACCAACGCCCACCTGGACCTGTCCCGGATGGAGGCCGATATCACCGTGCGCCCCGCCGTGCGCCTGCCAGAGGGGCTGATCGGGGAACAGGCGGGGATCCTCGGACTGGGCGCCTACGGGCCGGCGGCGGCCTCGACCGAGGGCTGGCTGGGCCTGCGCGGGCCACTGGAACGTTCGCGCATGGCCGAGGTCATGGACCGGCAGCAGCCCGGCCCCCTGCGCGCGGCGGCCGACAGTTTCGTCATCCTGCGCGAGATGGTCGCCGAGGGACTGGGCAACGCCATCCTGCCCAAGGTGCTGGCCGCGCAGGATCCGCGCCTGGTGCCGCTGGACCGCCCCGAGATGCAGATGGACATCCCGATCTGGGTCGCCAGCCATGCTGATATCGGCGGCTCGTCACGGTTGCGAGCCTTTCGCGCGCGCATCAAGGCCGGGTTGCAGGACCGGGCCGGTCGGCTGGGACCGGGCGCGCCACCGTAACGTGGCCCGCGCGACGGCTCCGTCCTGCTAGAGCATTCGAACCTTGCCGATATAGGGCAGGTTGCGGTTGCGTTGCGCGTAGTCGATGCCGTAGCCCACGACGAATTCATCCGGGATCTCGAAGCCGGTCCAGTCGGCCTTCACGTCCACCTCGCGCCGCGTCGGCTTGTCCAGCAGCGCGATGGAGCGCAGTTTGCGCGGCCCCCGCGCGCCCAGCAGCCCCAGCACGTGTTTCATGGTATAGCCGGTATCGACGATATCCTCGACAACCAGCACGTTGCGCCCCTCGATTCCGCCGCGCAGGTCTTTCAGGATGCGCACCTCGCGGCTGCTTTCCATGGAATCCCCGTAGGAGGAGGCCTCCATGAAATCCACCTCGACGTTCATGTCCAGCTCGCGCACGAGATCGGCGATGAAGACGAACGATCCCCGCAGCAGCCCCACCACGACCAGTTTCTCGCTGCCGTCGAATTCCGCGCGAATCTCTCGTGCCAGTTCCTCGATCCGGGCGGCGATGGTCTTTGCCGAGATCATCTCGTCGATGGCATAGTCCTCTTGCGTCATCTGGCCCCGCTGTCCTTCGTTGTGCTTGATTTCCGCGGCGCACTCTACGACATCACGCGCAAGAGTCACGCACACAAAGGAGCGCGGATGCCCGCCCATTCCGAGACCCGGCAGCTGCCCTATAGCGCGCAGCAGATGTACGACCTTGTCGCGGACGTTGACCGCTACCCCGAGTTCCTGCCCTGGACGGCCGCCGCCCGGGTGCGCCGCGTGGACGATCACGGCGACCACAAGGTGATGCTGGCCGACCTGGTGGTGTCGTTCAAGGTGTTCCGCGAGCGCTTCGGCAGCCGCGTGACGCTCTGGCCAAGGGCGCGCCAGATCGACACCGAGTATATCGACGGGCCATTCCGCTTTCTTGAAAGTACCTGGGAATTCCGCGAGGCCGAGGGCGGCTGCGAGGTCTCGTTCCGGGTGGATTTCGAATTCCGCAACAGGATGCTGCAGGGCGCGGCGGGGATGTTCTTCAACGAGGCGATGCAGCGCATCGTTCGCGCGTTCGAGGCCCGGGCCAAGGCGCTTTACGGCTGAACCGCGCCGATCAGCAGCGCAAGCGCATGTTCGACGGCCGCCGCGCGCACCTGCGCGCGCCCGATCGCCCCGAACTCCACGGTTTCCGTCCGGGTGCCGGCCGGCGTGGCCAGCCCGAAACAGACGCGCCCCTCGGGCTTGTGCTCCGACCCGCCGGGACCGGCGACCCCGGTGATCGACATTGCGAGTGTCGCCGCCGACCGGCGAAGTGCCCCCGCCGCCATCTGCGCGGCGACCTCCTCGGACACTGCCCCGTGGGCCGCGATCGTGGCCGGATCGACGCCCAGCATCTCGGCCTTGGCCGCGTTGGAGTAGGTGATGAATCCCCGGTCGAAGATGTCCGAGGACCCGGGGACGGCGGTGATGCCCGCGCCCAGCAGACCTCCGGTGCAGCTTTCGGCGCAGGCGATCATGTGGCCATTGGCGCGGGCGGCCTTGATCAGGGCCTCGACACTCATGGCGCGATCACCACATGCGACAGTCCGGCCAGCCCCAGGGTGATCACGGCGGCGAAAAGGCCCGCCCAGACATCGTCCAGCATCACGCCCATCGCGTCGCCGCGCCGGTCGGCCCGGCCCACCAGCCACGGCTTCCAGATATCGAACAGGCGAAACAGCAGAAAGGCCGCGATCCAGCCCGGATACAGCGCCAGGATGTCCTGTCCGGCGGCATGGGCGCCGATGATGACGGGCGCCAGCGCGATCCATTGGCCCACGACCTCGTCAATCACGATTTCGGACGGATCATGGTCGCCGCCCTGCGCGGTATAGGCCCGCGTGGCCCAAACGCCAGCGGCGAAGGCCGCGGGGATGGCCAGCAGGAACAACCACACGCCGCCCAGTTGCCAGATCAGCCAGGCAAGGGGCAGGGCGGCCAGCGACCCCCAGGTGCCCGGCGCCGGGCGCAGGTGGCCGACGTAGAGCACGGTGCCTGCTAACCCTGAAGCAGTGAGTCGGATAGGTTTCGCTTTCATCAACTTCTTGGAAGCTAAAAATCTGCCCTTCTTGGCAGATATCCATTTGAAACGGGCTTCTGCGACTAAGCGCCTTATCGCGTTCATGGTTTCACCAGCGTGGCCGTGGCCATGGCGGCGATGCCTTCGCCGCGCCCGGTGAACCCGAGCCGCTCCGAGGTGGTGGCCTTTATGCTGACGCGGGCCGCGTCCAGCCCCGTGATCCGGGCCATCTCGGCCCGCATGGCGGTAGCATGTGGCCCGACCTTGGGGGCTTCGCAGACCAGCGTGCAATCCACCTGGGTGATCTCGAAGCCACGCGTGCGGGCCAGGGCGCAGGCATGGGCCAGGAAAGTTTCGCTCGGCGCGCCTTTCCAATGTGGGTCGCTGGGCGGGAAATGCGTGCCGATGTCCCCCTCGGCCAAGGCGCCGTAGATGGCATCGGTCACCGCGTGCATGCCCACATCCGCGTCCGAATGGCCCTGAAGGCCCCGGTCGAAGGGCACCGCGACGCCGCAAAGCATGACGTGATCGCCCGGCCCGAAGCGGTGCACGTCGAACCCGTTGCCGGTGCGTATGTCCATGGCGCCCTCCCGGTGCTGCGCGGTCAGGATCTGCGCGGCCCGCGCGAAATCGTCCGGATGCGTGATCTTCAAGTTCCTCTCGTCGCCCTCGACGATGGCGACGTCAAGCCCGGCGGCGCGCGCCACGGCCACGTCATCGGCCGCCGTTCCGTCCGCGCCCGCGTGGGCGGCTCGGATGGCCTCCCTGTGGAACCCCTGCGGCGTCTGCGCCCGGTAAAGGTTGTTCCGGTCCCCGATACCGGTGACCTTGCCGCCGGCCCCGGTCCAAAGCGCATCGGAAACCGGCAGCGCCGGGGCCGCGCCGCGGGTCGTTGCAAGCGCATCCAGCACCCGGTCGATCACCTCGGGCGGGGTGCAGCACCGGGCCGCGTCATGGACCAGGACCGCCGCACCCGTCGCATGGTCCAGTCCAGCCAGCACCGACAGCGAGCGGGTTGCCCCGCCGATGGCAATGGTCGCCTGGTCCGAAAGGCGCAGGCGCTGCACGTGTCCCTGGTCTTCGGGCGCGACGACAAGAACGATGTCGCCGACGCGTGGATGGGCACGGAAGATCGCCAGCGTATGCTCGACAACCGTGCGCCCCGCGATCCGGCGCCATTGCTTGGGTGTCTCGCCGCCCGCGCGACGTCCGCGCCCGGCAGCGACGATGATTGCAGTGGTCTGCATTGGCCCCTCTCGTTCCGTCTGAGGGGGTGCTTAGCCGCTGGTGCAGGCCTGGGAAAGGGGGTTTCACCGGGTCTGTCCGGTCCTTTTGCACATCTTTTAATCATTTGACGCCGGCCGCACATTTTTTGACCGCAATTCAATTGTTCGGTCCGGGGGGCTCTGCTATCTGCAAAGCATGTCGTTGCCCGCCGCGCCCTTTCCCGTCGCCCTTGCCCCGCTCGCCGGGATCACCGATCTGCCGTTCCGGCGGTTGGTGGCCTCTTTCGGAGCGGGCTGGGTGGTGTCGGAAATGGTGGCCAGCCAGGAAATGGTCCAGGCCAAGCCCGGCGTGCGCGAAAAGGCCGAACTGGGGCTGACAGAGGCCGCCACCGCGGTGCAACTGGCCGGGCGCGAGGCCCGCTGGATGGCCGAGGCCGCGCGCCGTGTCACCGCCCAGGGCGCGGCGATGATCGACATCAACATGGGCTGTCCGGCCAAGAAGGTGACGCAGGGGTATTCCGGCTCGGCGCTGATGAAGGACCTCGACCATGCGCTCGGCCTGATCGAGGCGGTGGTGGCGGCGACCGACCTGCCGGTGACGCTCAAGACCCGGTTGGGCTGGGACGACGCCCTGCGGAACGCGCCGGAGCTGGCCCGCCGCGCCGAAGCCGCGGGGGTCAGACGCATCGTGATCCATGGCCGGACCCGCTGCCAGTTCTACAAGGGCCGGGCCGACTGGGCCGCGATCCGCGCGGTGACCGAGGCCGTCGGAATCCCCGTCATCGCCAACGGCGACATCGTGGATGCCGTCACGGCCCGTGCCGCGCTGGCCCGGTCGGGCGCCGCGGGCGTGATGATCGGGCGTGGCGCGCAGGGACGGCCCTGGCTGCCAGCACAGGTCGCCGCGGACCTCTGGGGGCATCCGGCCCCGACAATTCCGGTGGGCCAGGCATACACGGACATGGTTTCAGATCATTACGACGCGATGCTCGCGTTCTACGGCAAGGCCCTGGGGACCCGCGTCGCCCGCAAGCACCTGGGCTGGTACATGGACTCGGCCGCGCCCGATCCGGCCCTGCGCCGGGCCGTGCTGACCGCCGATGACCCGGCCCGCGTTCTGGCCCTGTTGCCGCAGGCCCTGGCGGAAAGGCAAGCCGCATGATCACCGATCCGGACCTCTGGAATTCCCTGCCTGTGCCCGCGCTGCTGCTGGAGGCGGACGAGACCATCGCCGACAGCAACCTGGCGGCCGAGAACTTTCTCAATCTCTCGACCAAGGCTCTTTCGGGGGCGCTGGTCTGGGACAAGGTGATGATCGACGCGCCCTTGGAAGAGGCCTATGCCCGCGCCCGTGACAACAGCACACCGCTCTTCGTGAACGATGTGGACGTGGGCAGCGGCGAACGCCCGCCGCTGCAATGCAACGTGCAGTTCGCCCCGCTCTCGGGGGCCGCCGACCAGATGCTCATGCTGATCTCCCCGCGCGAGATTTCCACCCGTATCGCGCAGAACGCGCAAAGCTACCGCGCCGCGCGCTCGGCCATCGGCATGGCCGAGATGCTGGCCCACGAGATCAAGAACCCGCTGGCCGGCATCGCCGGGTCGGCGCAGTTGCTGTCCATGGGGCTGGCGGGCGAGGACCTGGAGCTGACCCACCTGATCGTCGAAGAGACCCGGCGCATCGTCAAGCTGCTGGACCAGGTCGAACAGTTCGGCAATATCCAGGCGCCGAGGCTCAGGCCCGTCAACATCCATGACGTTCTGGACCGTGCCCGCCAGTCCGCCTCGGTCGGGTTCGGCGCGCACATGCTGATGATCGAGGACTACGACCCGTCGCTGCCGCCCACCCATGCCGACCCCGACCAGTTGCAACAGGTTTTCCTGAACCTGCTCAAGAACGCCGCGCAGGCCGGGGGCGCGGGCGGCTCGATCACCCTGCGCACCTTTTACGACCCGGCGCTGCGCCTGCGCCGGCGGGACGGCAGCGAGGGCAGGTTGCCGCTGCAGGTGGAAATCATCGACGACGGCCCCGGCCTGCCGCCCGACATCGCCGCCGAGGTTTTCGAGCCCTTCGTCTCGGGCCGGGAGAACGGCACCGGGCTGGGCCTGGCGCTGGTCAGCAAGCTGATTGCCGACATGGGCGGCTGGATTTCCGTGGACAGCGTGCCGGGGCGCACCGTCTTTCGCGTGGCCCTGCCCACCGTGCCCCGCGACATCGCCACCAGTGAAAAGGATGAAGACTGATGGACGGAACCGTTCTTGTCGCCGATGATGACCGCACGATCCGCACCGTTCTTACCCAGGCCCTGACACGCGCGGGCTGCAAGGTGCATGCGACATCTTCCATCGTTACGCTGATGCGCTGGGTGGACGAGGGCAAGGGCGACCTGGTGATCTCGGACGTGGTCATGCCCGACGGCAACGGGCTGGAGCAGCTGCCCAGGATCGGCGAGGCGCGCCCGGGGCTGCCCGTCATCGTGATCTCGGCGCAGAACACCATCACGACGGCCATCCAGGCCGCCGAGGCCGAGGCCTACGACTACCTGCCCAAGCCATTCGATCTGCCCGACCTGATGAAACGGGCCGCACGGGCGCTCGAGGTCAAGCGCCGCGCGCCGGTCCGGCGTGACGCGCCGGAAGAGGGAGCCGACACGGACCTGCCGCTGATCGGGCGCACCCCGGCGATGCAGGCGATCTACCAATTGGTCGCGCGGGTGATGAACACGCCGCTGTCGGTGCTGATCACCGGCGAGAGCGGCACCGGCAAGAGCCTGATCGCGCGCACCATTCATGATTTTTCCGACCGTCGAACCCTGCCTTTCGTGGTCGCTTCGGCCGCCGACCTTCAGGGAATGGACGGGCCCTCGGCACTGGTCGCGCGGGCCAAGGGCGGCACGCTGGTCTTCGACGAGGTGGGCGACCTGCCCGTCGAGGCCCAGGCGCGTGTTGTGCGGATGCTCGATTCCCTTGGCGATGGCGCGCCGCAGATCATGGCCACCTCGCGCGGGGGACTGATGGACGAGATGGAGGATGGCGGCTTTCGCGAAGACCTCTATTACCGGCTGGCCGGGGTCACCATGACCCTGCCGGCCCTGCGCGACCGGGTCGACGACATCCCGCTCCTGATCGAGCATTTCCTGGCCCGGGCGGAGCGGGACGGCGCCCCGCCGCGGCAGCTTGCGGATGCGGCCATCGACCTGTGCCGCGCCTACAGTTGGCCCGGCAACGTGCGGCAGTTGGAAAACGTGGTGCTGCGCCTTGTGGCCACCGCCCCCGAACCCGAGATCCATCGCGGCGAGGTCGAGATCGTGCTGGGCAACCAGCCGGCGATGGAACCGCTCAGGGGCGGGGACAGCGACAAGCTCTCGGCCTCGGTGGCCAAGCACCTGAGGCGCTATTTCGACCTGCACGGCGGCGAATTGCCGCCACCGGGCCTTTACCAGCGCATTCTGCGCGAGGTCGAGGCTCCCTTGATCGAGATTGCGCTGGATGCCACGGGCGGCAACCAGGCCCGCTGCGCCGATCTTCTGGGCATAAACCGCAATACGCTGCGAAAAAAGATCACCGATCAGGATATCCGCGTGACACGCCGCCGGAAATTGATGTAAAAGCGCAACAGAACCGTGGCCACTTTGCCGCAGAAGTGCGGGCCGAGCCCCGGACGAACAGGCGGTAGGGACCGGCCCCGGTCCGGCAATGAACGAGGCACCCGGCGTGCGGCGCTCTCTTCTGGGCATCAACCTTTCGACGATCAGCCGCTGGCGGCGCAAGCGGCGAGTTCAGAACGTCATGACGCTGGTGCTTGTGCTGCTGGCCCCGGTGCTTGTCCTGTCGACCATCACCGCGCTGCGCCCGCTGGAGCAGACCGACCGCACGGAGGTCCTGCGCCTTATCCTGCTGGTAGACCTGGTCTATATCCTTGTTGTCACGGCGCTGGTGCTGGCCCGGATCAGCGCGATGATCGCCGCGCGACGGGTGCGGTCGGCCGGCTCGCGGCTGCACCTGCGGCTGACCGGGGTCTTCGGACTTCTGGCGCTGATTCCCACGGTGGCGGTCGCCGTCTTTTCGGTGCTGACAATCAACATCGGGCTCGAGGGCTGGTTCTCGGAACGGGTGCGCAACGTGGTCGGCAACTCGCTCGAGGCTGCCCAGGCCTATGAAGAAGAGCACCGACAAGAGGTGGCCCGGGACGGCCGCGCGCTGGCCGGCTTCCTCGACACGCAGCGGATGCAGACCTTCTTCATGGAGCGCGGCGAGATCCGCCAGGCCCTGTCGCGCGTCGCCCCGCAGATCGAGCGCGGCCTGTCGGAGGTCTTCGTGCTGGACGGCGCGGGCGAGATCGAGGTGCGCGGCGAACGCTCCTACGAATTCTACTTCGAGAAACCGACCGAAGCGCACCTCGCGCAGGCCCGCGAAGACGGTATCGCCATCATCGAGGACTGGGCCAACAACGAGTTCCGCGCGCTGATCCCGCTGGAGAATTTCACCGACAGATACCTCTACGTCACCCGTCCGGTGGACGGCGATATCCTTTCGCTGCTCGACGAGACACAGGAGACGGTCGAGCTGTATGGCCAGCTCGAGAACGAACGCGGGCGCGTGCTGTTCGAATTCGGCCTGATCTACCTGGGATTCGCGGTGATCCTGATCCTGGCGGCGATCTGGGTGGGGCTGTGGTTCGCCGAGCGCCTGTCGCGACCCGTGGGCCGGCTGGTGGGCGCCTCGCAGCGTGTCGGCGCCGGGGACCTTTCGGTGCGTGTGCGCGAGGAACAGGGCGACGACGAGATCGCCCAGCTGGGACGCTACTTCAACCAGATGACCGAACAGTTGGCCGACCAGCGCGAGGAGTTGCTGAACAACACCCGCCAGATCGAGGAGCGCCGCCGTCTGTTCGACAGTGTGCTCAGTTCCGTGCCTTCGGGCGTTGTCGGGCTGGACCAGGAGGGCTGCGTGACCTTTGTCAATCGCTCGGCCACCCGCCTGCTGGAGGTGGGCAAGGGGGCCGAACGCACGCCGCTGACGGTCGCGGTGCCGGAGTTCGCGCCACTGTTCACGCAACTGACCGAACGCGGCCGCCGCGTGGTACAGGGCCAGGTGGAACTGGTGCGCGGGGGCGAACAGGAAACCCTGCTGGTGCGCATGTCGCCGCGCCGGGGCGAGGGCGGCACGCTGGAGGGCTACGTGATCGCCTTCGAGGATGTCACCGACCTTGTCAGCGCCCAGCGGATGGCGGCCTGGGGCGACGTTGCCCGCCGCATCGCTCACGAGATCAAGAACCCGTTGACGCCGATCCAGCTTTCGGCCGAACGGATAAAGCGCAAGTTCCGCCGCGAGGTGCCGCCCGAGTCGGTCGAGGCGCTGGAACAGATGACCGAGGTCATCGTGCGCCAGACCAATGACCTGCGCCGCATCGTCGATGAGTTCTCTCGTTTCGCCCGGATGCCCGAACCGGACCGCGCCACCCATGATATCGTCGGCCTGGTGCGTGATGCCGCCGCACTGCAGGAAGCCGGCCTTCCGGGCGTGACCATCAGCGTTGACCTGCCCGCGCCGCCGGTCCTGGCCAGCCTGGACAGCACCATGCTGTCCCAGGCCCTGACGAACCTGATAAAGAACGGCGGCGAAGCGATCGAGAGCCTGATGGACAAGGGCGCCCCCGAGGGGTTCTCCCCCGAGATCCGCGTGGCGCTCGAGGTCGGCGCGACCAGCGCCCGGATCACGATCGCCGACAACGGCATCGGCCTGCCCGAGAACCGCGCCAAGCTGTTCGAGCCTTACGTGACCACGCGTGAAAAGGGCACCGGGCTGGGCCTGCCCATCGTGCGCAAGATCATAGAGGAACACGGCGGCAGCCTGACCCTGACCGATGCGCCCGTCTTCGAGGGCGCCGCGCACCGGGGCGCCATGGCCACGATCGACATGCCGATACTGACCGAAACCGAAACGGGCGCCGAGACAACGGCCACCAAAACAGCGTGAGGGGATGATGAGCGATATTCTGATCGTGGACGACGAACGGGACATCAGGGAACTGATCTCGGACATCCTGCGGGACGAGGGCTTCACCACGCGCCTGGCGGGCGGGTCGGAAGAGTGCATGGCCGAGATCGGCAAGGGCCTTCCGGCGCTGATGATCCTGGACATCTGGCTCAAGGACAGCGCCATGGACGGCATCGACATCCTGTCCCATGTCAAGCGCGAGCACCCCGAAGTGCCCATCGTCATCATCTCGGGGCACGGCAACATCGAGATCGCCGTGGCGGCGATCAAGCAGGGCGCCTACGACTTCATAGAAAAGCCCTTCAACATCGACCAGCTGATGGTGGTGATCCGCCGCGCGATGGAAACCAGCCGGCTGCGCCGCGAGAACCTCGAACTGCGGCGCGGAGAGAGCGGCGAGATCGAGATGATCGGCGATTGCCCCGCCTTCCGCACCCTGCGCGGCCAACTCGACAAGGTCACGAAATCCAACGGACGGGTCATGCTGACCGGCCAGCCCGGCAGCGGCAAGGAAACCGCGGCGCGCTACATCCACGCCCAGTCGGAGCGCGCGGGCGCGCCCTTCGTCAGCGTCAATTGCGCCTCGGTCGCGCCCGACCAGATGGAGGAGATGCTCTTTGGCCGCGAAACCGAAGGGCGCGGCATGGAACCGGGTCTGCTGGAAGAGGCAGACGGTGGCGTGATTTACTTCGACGAGATTGCCGACCTGCCCGAGGGCACGCAATCCAAGATCCTGCGGGTGCTGGTGGACCAGAAATTCCAGCGGGTCGGAGGATCGGACAAGGTGCAGGTGGACCTGCGGGTCATTTCCGCGACCGGGCGCGACCTTCAGGCCGAGATCGAGGCCGGCCGCTTCCGGCAGGAACTTTACCACCGTCTCAACGTGGTGCCCATCCATGTCCCTTCGCTAGAGGAACGCCGCGAGGATATCCCGCGGCTGGCCGAGTATTTCATCGCCCGCCTGCACGCCGAGCAGGGCCTGCCCTTGCGCGCACTGTCCGACGAGGCGGGCGCGCTGTTGCAGACCATGCCCTGGCCCGGAAATGTACGCCAACTCAAGAACGTGGTCGAACGCATCCTGATCCTGGGCGACAGCCAGGACCCGATCGGCACCCGAGAGATCCCGGCCGGGGGCGAGACCGGACAGGCTGACGAGGAACGGGTGATCCTGTCGGGGTCGCTGGCAACCCTGCCGTTGCGCGAGGCGCGCGAGCTGTTCGAGCGCGAATACCTGCTGACCCAGATCAACCGCTTCGGCGGCAATATCAGCAGGACCGCGAATTTCGTTGGGATGGAACGGTCGGCCCTGCACCGCAAGCTGAAATCTTTGGGTGTCGTCACGTCGAACAAGGCGGGCGCGCGGGTCGCTCACGTGGACGAGATCGAAGGCTGAGGACACCGGGCCGGCTTGACCGGGCCGCCTTGACCGTCAATGTGGGCTCTGTCACGACGCGGTGACGCTCTAGCGAGGGACCAGGCATGAAGGTCATCATCTGTGGCGCCGGGCAGGTGGGCTGGCAGATCGCCCGGCACCTTGCCTCGGAAAAGAACGACGTGACGGTTGTCGACAACAATGCCGAGCTGATCCGCCGCGCGACCGACACGCTCGATGTGCAGGGGATCGCCGGTTTCGCATCCTACCCGGACGTGCTGGACAAGGCCGGTGCGCGGGACGCGGACATGATCATCGCCGCGACCCATTCCGACGAGGTCAACATGGTCACCTGCCAGGTGGCGCACTCGGTCTTTGCCGTCCAGCGCAAGATCGCCCGGTTGCGCGCGCAAAGCTATCTGGACGCGATCTATGCCGATCTCTACCGCCGCGATCACCTGCCCATCGACGTGGTCATCAGCCCCGAACGCGAGGTGGCCGAGGCCGCCCTGCAACGGCTGGCGGCCCCTGCGGCCTTCGACACGGAAAGCTTCCTGGAGGGCAACGCCCAGTTGCTGGGAATCCATATCGAAGCCGATTGCCCCGTCATCAACACCCCGCTGCGCCAGCTGTCGGACCTGTTCACCACGCTCAAGGCCGTGGTCGTGGGCATCCGCCGCCGGGGCAGCCTCTTTGCCCCAAGTGCAGGCGACCAGATCTTTCCCGGCGACGAGTGTTATGTCTTTACCGAGACGCGCGACATGGCCCGCACGCTCGAGATTTTCGGCAAGACCCAGGCCAAGCAGGAAAGGGTTGTCATCATCGGCGGCGGCAACGTCGGACTGTCGGTGGCCCAGGCGCTGGAACACCGCGAGAACCGTATCCGAGTGCGGGTGATCGAGCGCGACAGGGCGCGTGCCGAACGCACCGCCGACGCGCTGGAACGGACCATCGTGCTCAACGGTGACGGGCTGGACGCGGCGCTGCTCCAAGAGGCCAACATCGGGTCCACGGACGCGGTGCTGGCGGTGACGGACGATGACAAGACCAACCTGCTGGCCGCGGTGCGGGCCAAGGCCCTGGGCTGTCCCATGGCCATCAGCCTGACCAACGATCCCACGCTTGTCCCGCTCATGGGGCCACTGAACGTGGATGCCTACATCAACCCGCGCGCCACCACCGTCAGTTCGATCCTCAGCCATATCCGGCACGGCCGGGTGCGCTCGGTCTACTCCATCGGCGATGCCGAGGCCGAGGTGATCGAGGCCCAGGTGCTGACCACTTCGCCCATCGCGGGCAAGCCCCTGCGCGAGGTGGATTTCCCCGAGGGCGTGCTGCTGGGCGGCATCCTCAAGGGTGGACGCATGGAAAAGCCGCGCGGAGGGCTGCGCATCGAGGAGGGCGACGTCGTCGCCATTTTCGCGACGGCCAAGCAGGTGGCCGAGGTCGAGCGCATGCTCCAGGTCTCGATCGACTACTTCTGATGGCCGGGTTCCTGTCGCGCAGGCCGTTCTTCGTGCTGCTCATGGGGCTGGGCGCGCTGGCCATGATCGTGCCGGCGGTCCATGCCCGGGTGGTCGAGGACTACGAGAGCATGCGGATCTTTTTCTACGGGTTCCTGCTGTTCTCGGTAATCACCCTGTTCGTGGCGCTGGCCACCGAGGGGCACCAGCCACGCTTCGGGCTGCGGGGGCTTCTGGTCTCGTTGCTGGCGGCCTTCGTTTTCCTGCCCATCATGCTGGCCATCCCCTTCATCGAGGCCGTGCCGGGAACACGGCTGATCGACGGTTGGTTCGAGATGGTCTCGGGCTTCACCACGACGGGGGCCACGCTCTGGGACAACCCGCGCAGCCTGCCGCGCTCGGTGCACCTGTGGCGGTCGCTGGTGGGCTGGATGGGCGGCCTTCTGATGTGGATCGCGGCCATGGCGGTGCTGCTGCCACTGAACCTCGGGGGCTTCGAGGTCTACCAGCAGGGCACGGCCGAGGCCGGCGAGGACCACCATGCCCGGATCGGCAGCAGCGTTGAACCGCCCGAACGTCTGGCCCGCTACATCCTGCGGTTCGTGCCGCTTTACACCGGGCTGACACTGCTGCTCTGGCTGGGACTGACCGTGGCCGGCGAGGTGCCCTTCGTCGCATTGTGCCATGCCATGGCGACGCTTTCGACCTCGGGCATTTCGCCCGTCGGGGGGATCTATTATTCCTCGGCCGGGATCGCCGGCGAGGTAATGATCGCCCTGTTCCTGCTTTTCGCGCTGTCGCACCTGACATTCACCCGCGCCCCGGGCGAGGACCCGCGTTCGGTCGTGACCCGCGACGCCGAGCTGCGCTTCGGGCTGACGCTGATCGGCCTTCTGACCTTGGCGCTGCTGGCACGCCACGTCTTCGAGATGGGCTCCGACGGGGCAGACAGCAGCGCGCTGACGGCACTTGCCGCGGCCTGGGGCGGCGTGTTCACGATCCTGTCCTTCATGACCACCGCCGGGTTCGAATCCTCGCAATGGCCCGTCACCCAAAGCTGGTCGGGCCTGTCCACCCCGGGGCTGATACTCGTGGGGCTGACGGTGATCGGCGGTGGGGTGGCCACCACGGCAGGCGGGATCAAGCTGTTGCGGGTCTACGCGCTCTACAAGCACTCGCAGCGGGAACTGCAGCGGCTGGTCCATCCGTCCTCGGTCGGCGGCGCGGGCGCGCACGCCAGGCGCATCCGGCGGCAAGGGGCGCAGATCGCGTGGATCTTCTTCATGATCTTCGCAATGTCCATTGCCGGGGTAATGGTGCTGCTGTCCCTGACGGGCGTGCAGTTCGAAACGGCCATGGTGCTTGCGGTCTCGGCGCTGTCGACCACCGGGCCGCTGGCGGTGGTCGGGGCAGAGGACCCGATCTCGTACGCCGGGCTGACGGATTTGTCCAAGACGGTGCTGGCCCTGGCGATGATTCTGGGCCGGCTGGAAGCCCTGGCCATCATCGCCCTGCTCAACCCCGAATTCTGGCGCCGGTAGCCTGGCGCAACAATTTGGGCTGGAAACTCCGGCATCTGCGCGACATACTGAACGCGAATTCCGGCGCCGATCCGCGGCAACAAGAACAAGGGACAGGACAAGATGGCCAACGACAAGCAGAACCTGCAGGATGCCTTTCTCAATCATGTGCGCAAGTCCAAGATCTCGGTCACGATCTTCCTGGTCAACGGGGTCAAGCTGCAGGGCATCATCACCTGGTTCGACAGCTTCTGCGTGCTGCTGCGCCGCGACGGCCAGTCACAGCTGGTCTACAAGGGCGCCATCAGCACCATCATGCCGGCCACGCCGATCAATCTTTACGACGGTGAAGAATAATTGGAGGACGACCGGCCCGTAACGCGGGGCTATGTCGTTCACCCCGACATCCGCACGAACCCCGATCGTAACGCCCCCGGCCCGGCGCTTGAGGAGGCCGTATCGTTGGCCGTGGCGCTGCCCGACCTGGAGGTTGCGGGGTCGGAGGTCGTGCCACTGAACAAGGTCCATCCTGGCACGCTTTTCGGATCGGGCAAGATCGAGGAACTCAAGGCGCGCATCAAGGCCGCGGGGGCGGGTCTGGTGCTGGTCGACGGGCCGGTCAGCCCGGTCCAGCAGCGCAACCTGGAACGGGCTCTGGAAACCAAGCTGCTGGACCGAACGGGCCTGATCCTCGAAATCTTCTCGGATCGCGCCCGCACGCGCGAAGGCGTGCTCCAGGTCGAGATGGCCCATCTGTCCTACCAGCGCACGCGGCTGGTCCGGGCCTGGACCCACCTGGAACGCCAGCGCGGCGGCCTGGGCTTCGTGGGGGGGCCGGGCGAAACCCAGATCGAGGCCGACCGCCGCGCCATCGACGAGCAGCTCAACCGTCTGCGCAAGCAGCTCGACAAGGTGGTCAAGACCCGCAAGCTGCACCGGGCCGCCCGCGCCAAGGTGCCGTTCCCGATCGTGGCGCTGGTCGGCTATACCAACGCGGGCAAGTCCACGCTGTTCAACCGGCTGACCGGGGCGCAGGTGATGGCCAAGGACATGCTTTTCGCGACGCTGGACCCGACCATGCGCAAGGTCGAGCTGGAAACCGGCGACGAGGTCATCCTGTCCGATACGGTGGGCTTCATCAGCGACCTGCCGACACAGCTGGTTGCCGCCTTCCGCGCCACCCTGGAAGAGGTGCTGGAGGCTGATGTGATCGTGCATGTCCGCGACATCAGCCACCCCGAGACCGAGAGCCAGCGCGCGCAGGTCATGACGATTCTGTCTGACATGGGCGTGACCGAGGCCACGCCGCTCATCGAGGTCTGGAACAAGGGCGATCTGCTGGATATCGAGGTGGCGGACGCTCTGGAGGCCCGCGCCGATCGCGACCCGGATATCTTCCTGACCTCGGCGGTGACCGGGCGGGGGCTGCGGCCAATGCTTGAGCGCGTGTCCGAGCGGTTGAGCGCCCCCCGGACGACCGAGGACCTGGTGTTGCCTTATGCGCAGGCGCGCAAGCGGGCCTGGCTGCACGAGGAAGGCATTGTCGAGGCCGAGCGCACCGACGATGACGGCTATCACCTGCGGGTCAACTGGACCGCGCGGCAAAAGGCACGCTTCGAGAGGCTGTAGGTATGCCCAGGGTCAGGGACTGTCGCGACCCACGGGGCCATGGCTGTCGCGCCGCCCTTACTGCAGCGGCTCCAGCACGGTGATCCCCACTGCGCCGGCCCGGGCCAGCGCCGGGTCCAGCGACATCGGGATATACTCGCCGCGCCGCCACAACTCGCTCAGGTCGTCGTAATAGCGCGACAGCGGATGACCCGACTGCCCGGTCGAGGTGATGAAGACCGAACTGTCGGGATCGGCGAAATCGTAGACCCCGCGATAGACGGCGGCATGAACGTTCAGGAAGGGGCTTGGCCCAGTCCCGGCGGTGCGCCCGCGCATCAGCGTGTTGTCGCCACCGCTGGTGGACTGGCGAATGTTGACGAACCAGTTGAGCAACGGCGCCTCGCCCAGGACGGGGTGATCGTGTGTGGCCTCGTGGGCATCGCCCCAGCGCAGGGAATCCAGGTTGTCTCCGTAGCGTTCGGCAATCCAGACCAGCGCGTCGTCCAGCGCCAGTCGGGCAATGTCGGTGCAGGTTTCCCGCGGTGCCGACCGGCTGATGTCGCACCAGGCCGCCGCGCCGTCCACGTCGCGGAAGACCCGCTCGATGAAGAGCGGCTCCACGTGGGTGAATTCATCGGCCAGCGGTCCCAGGTCGTCGCGGATCAGGCGCTTTTGCAATTCCCGCAGCCAGGCGGCGTAGATGAGCGGCTCGGGAAGGTGCTCGTTCATCTCGCCGTTCCACTCTGACAGAAGCTCCAGCGCCAGCTGGCGCAGCCGCTGCGGCGTGCCGTCAGCGGCCGCTTCGCCGGTGAACCACAGGTCCGCGCCGATCAGCGGGAGCAGCGACCGCGCGGTGAAAGACACCGTATCGAGCTGCGCCTCGATGAAGCTTTCGCGGGTATGCACCCGTCGCTCCTGCATCAATCGGCGCCAGCGGTTGATGCGCTGGCTGTCGCCCCATGTGTGGCTGACGTGGGCCGGGAAGGGGGCATCGGTGATCTTGTTGTTGGTGTTGCCGACGATGCCGCCTGCGGGGGCCACCCATCCGGGGTTGTCAGCGTAAGGCCGGCGGCCCTGCCAACGGTTTTCCGCCATATAGCCGAAATGCGGCATGCGGCCCTTGGTCACGTGGTCCGGGTCGCGGGCTGGAACATGGCCGATCAGCTTCATGCCCACGGTGTTGCGATCGGCAAGTGTCAGAACCTGGGCGGGCGCCACGAAGCCTTGGCCCGCGGCAATGCCGGCCTCGACCGTGCGTGCGCGCATCAGGTCCATCCCGGCCTCTATCGTGGTGTCGTCATGCGACAGCGCGGTCCAGCCCAGGGCGACGACGTGGCCGGGCGGTCGAATTTCGCGCAGGTCGAACTGGTCTGGGGAAAGGACCGGACCGTTCCGCGTCCATTGCAACTGGATCGTGACGGGGGCCTGGTCCGCGATACGGATGACGCTGTCTCGGGTCTCGAAATCGGCCCAGCCACCGGGCGTGCGGTATTGCGCGGCGTTGGCGGGGTTCACTTCTTCGATGAAGAGATCCTGGTCGTCCAGATAGGAGGAGGTGATTCCCCAGCCGAGGTAGGCATTGCGTCCGGTCAGGACCAGCGGCACGCCGGGGATGGTGCCGCCGATGACGCCGCCGGCCTGCAGCTCAAGCCGGGCGAGGTAGAACAGCCCCGGCGCCGCAAGCCCCAGGTGCGGGTCGTTGGCCAGCAGCGTCGCCCCGGTGGCAGATCGGCTGATGCCCGCCGCCCAGGCGTTCGAGGCCCCCGCGCGGCCGCGCGGCGGGATCGGCCAGAAGGGATCCTCGGCGATGCGCGCGGCCATGCGCGGGCCGGACGGGGTCTTGGGCAGGTCGGGCACCAGGCTGGCATAGTCGGGCAGGGCGGCCAGCCCGCCGCCCGGGTGTTCGGGCAGGATGTCGGCCAGCCTTGCGGGGTCGTCAAGCGCCAGCGAGGTGCGCGCGCGCAGCACTTCCTCTTCAAGGTGGCCCGAAAGCTGCACCGCCATGAGCTTGACGATCGCGACGCTGTCGGCGGGCTGCCAGGGGGCCAGGGCATGGTTGAACAGCCACATCTCGGGCGCGCCACGGCCCCGGGCACCCGCGTTGACCTGGCCGATCCAGGCGTTGACCCCCTCGGCATAGGCCGCCAGCGCCGCCTGCGTCTCGGCGTCCATCGCGCCGACGGAGGCGCGCGCTGCCGTGTAGATGTCGAAGCGGCGGAGCAGCTTGTCGGTCTCCAGCGTTCGGGGGCCGAACAGTTCGGACAGCTTGCCCTGTGCCGTGCGCCGCAGCATCATCATCTGCCAGAGCCGATCCTGCGCATGGGCAAGGCCGAGGGCGCGAAAGACATCCGCGTCGGTTTCCCCGAAGACATGGGGCACATTGGCATTGTCGCGCACGATCTCGACCGGCGCGTCCATCGACGCGACCTCAAGCGTCGCATTGTAGTCGGGCAGCGAGCGGGCGGCAAAATACCAGCCCAGGGCGATCACAGCGAGAGCAAGAAGCACCAGGCCCGAGGCGATACGGATGAGCCAGCGGAATAGGACGGCCATGTCTTCTCCGGATCGGGACTGGTGCGCGCACCTCAGGTTGGATACCTATCCATCAGGCAAGGACATGATGCAAGCGGAGGACACGCATGGCAAAGACAGCATTCCTGGGGCTGGGGGTCATGGGGTATCCCATGGCGGGTCACCTGGCGGCGGCGGGTCACGAGGTCCGCGTCTACAACCGCACCACCGCCAAGGCCGAAGCCTGGGTTGCCGCGCACGGTGGAACCCTGGCAACCACGCCGGTCGAGGCCGCGGCGGGCGCCGAGTTCGTCATGACCTGCGTTGGCAACGACGACGACCTGCGCGCGGTCTGCACCGGCCCGAACGGCGCCTTTGCAGGGATGGACCCGGGCGCGGTGCTGGTCGATCATACGACCGTGTCGTCACAGGTCACCGCCGAGATGGACGCGGCTGCCCGCGGGTCGGGCCTGTCCTTCGTGGATGCGCCGATATCGGGCGGTCAGGCCGGGGCCGAGAGCGGCCAACTGGTGGTGATGTGCGGCGGCGAGGAAGACGCCTACGACCGCGCCGAACCGGTGATCGGCAGCTATGCCAAGCTCTGCCGCCGGCTGGGCGGCAGCGGCGCGGGCCAGATGACCAAGATGGTCAACCAGATCTGCATCGCGGGGCTGCTGCAGGGCCTGTCCGAGGGGCTGCATTTCGCCGAGAAAGCAGGGCTGGACGGCCGCGCGGTGGTCGAGGTGATCGGCGGCGGCGCCGCCGGGAGCTGGCAGATGGAGAACCGCCACGCCACAATGCTGGCGGACCGGTTCGACCACGGATTTGCCGTGGACTGGATGCGCAAGGATCTGGGCATCTGCCTGAAGACCGCCGACGAGACAGGGGCCGCCCTGCCGGTGACGGCCCTGGTGGACCAGTTCTACAAGGAGGTCCAGTCGATGGGCGGCGCGCGCTGGGACACCTCGAGCCTGATCAAGCGGCTGCGGGCGCTGGAGGGGTAGCGGTTTCGAATTGGCTGCGCCTTTCCGACGGGGGCGAGGGGGCGCTGCCCCCTCGCGCTCCCCCGGGATACTTGGGGCCAGAAGAAGCCCGTGCAGGGGCGCTTGGCGGTCAGCGTTCGGGGAGCAGTCCGCGGGGCGCGAATCGCAGCATGAGCAGCATGACCACCCCCATGGTGAAGAGCCGCATGTGAGCGACCGCGTCCATGATCCGGACCCGGAAGGCGTTGTCTTCGGCCATGCCGCCAGTGACCAGCTCGGCCAGCCAGGCGCCCAGCGGTTCGACCTGGACCCAGAGCCACCAGACCAGGAATCCCCCCAGGACAGCGCCGTAATTGTTGCCCGAGCCGCCGACGATCATCATCACCCAGACCAGGAAGGTGAAGCGCAGCGGCTGGTAAGTGCCCGGTGTCAACTGGCCGTCCAGGGTGGTCATCATGGCCCCGGCCACGCCGCAGACCGCCGAGCCGAGGATGAAGATCTGCAGGTGCCGGGCCTTGACGTCCTTGCCCATGGCCTCGGCAGCGGTCTCGTTGTCGCGGATCGCGCGCATCATCCGCCCCCAGGGACTGGACAGGGCCTTTTGCGCCAGCCACAGGATAACGATCAGGACCAGCGTGAAGAGCACCGCGTAACCGAATTTCACGTAGAGCGTCGAGGCCATGGTGGGATCGAGCCCCAGCCCCGCCGCACGTTCAACGAATCCGGGATCGTTCTGCAGGTCGACCTCGTAGGGCACGGGCCGGGGCAGGCCGATCACGTTCTTGACGCCCCGGCTGAGCCAGTCCTCGTTCTTGAGCACAGCGATGACAATCTCGGCGATGCCCAGCGTGGCGATGGCGAGGTAGTCCGAGCGCAGGCCGAGCGCGGTCTTGCCGATGATCCAGGCCGCTCCGGCGGCCAGCAGCCCGCCCACGGGCCAGGCGACGATCGTGATCCAGCCACAGGCGCGGTAGTCTCCGCAGGGGTTCAAACCGCCAAGGTTGCCTGTGACGGCGGGGTTGATGTCCTCGACCGCGGCGACGCCCGCGTCAAAGACCCAGCGGTAGAGGAAGAACCCCGCGACGAGGATCGTCAGCATGATGAGGACACGGACCCGCCCCTTCGGCAGGCGGGTCCAGGCCAGGATCGCGGCCAAGATACTGGCCGCCCCCACCACCAGGCCCAGCAGGATCTGGACGCCCCCGGCGGCCCAGGCCCCTGGCGAGGGCGGCATGGCAACCAGCACCGTGGCCAGCCCGCCAAGCGCGACGAAGCCCATCACGCCCACGTTGAACAGCCCGGCAAACCCCCATTGCAGGTTCACCCCCAGCGCCATGACGGCCGAGACCAGCGCCATGTTGAGGATGCCAAGGGCGGTGTTCCAGGACCCCGAGAATATCCAGACATCCGTCGTCGCCTCGAGCAGGAACAACGCGGCGACGAAGGCGAAGAGCAGCGGGGCGCGCATCGACTGGGTCATACGGATTTTCCCTTGAACAGGCCGGTGGGCTTGAACAGCAGCACCACCACGAGGATCGCGAAACTGACGGCGAACTTGTAGTCGGTGGACAGAAGCTGGGCCAGGCTATCGGGCGCGAGGCTTTCGGGCAGGACGTAGCCGGCCACCTTTTTCCAGGCATAGGTGATCATGACCTCCGAATAGGCGATGACGAAGCCGCCCGCGATGGCGCCCACGGGGCTGCCCAGTCCGCCGACGATGGCGCTGGCAAAGATCGGCAGCAGGAGCTGGAAGTAGGTGAAGGGCTTGAAGCTCTTGTCGAGCCCGTAGAGCGTTCCGGCGATGGTGGCCAGGGCGGCGACGATCAGCCAGGTCACCATGACCACCCGTTCGGGGTTGATCCCCGACAGCAGGGCCAGGTCCTCGTTGTCGGAAAAGGCGCGCATGGACTTGCCCGTGCGGGTCCGGTTGAGGAACCAGAACAGCAGCGCCACCGCCACGGCGGCCACCACCAGGGTGATCGCCTGCGTGGATTTCAGCGCCAGCCCCTCGTCAAGGCCGGTCATTTCCTTGAAATCCCGCGCCGAGATGATGAAGCGCTCGCCATCCGCGAAGCGTTGGGTGTCGACCCCGATGATGAAGCGCACCAGCCCGTTGTAGACGAACATCACACCCATCGAGACAATCACGAGGATCACCGGCACCGCCTTTTGCGCGCGGTAGAACCTGAAGACCACCCGGTCGGTCATCAGCAGCAACAGCGCACAGCCCGCGATGCCGAAGGGCAGGGCGATCAGCGCGGTGGGCAGCGGGCCGAAGCTGATGCCCATGGACTGGAACAACCAGGTGAAGAGGATGGTGATCGTCGTCCCGAAGGCCATCGTGTCGCCATGGGCGAAATTGGAAAACCGAAGGATGCCGTAGATAAGCGTCACCCCCAGCGCGCCAAGCGCCAGCTGCGCGCCATAAGCGGTGGCGGGGATGAGAACGAAGTTGAGAAGTGCCACGATGGCGTTGATCAGGTCCATCGTTCAGCCCCCCAGGAAGCTCTGGCGCACTTCGGCGTCGGCCAGCAGGTCCTTGCCGGTGCCGGTGTGCGCGTTGCGGCCCTGCACGAGGACAAAGCCGTGGTCGGCAATCTCCAGCGCCTGGCGGGCGTTCTGTTCCACCATCATGACCGGCAGGCCGGTGCGGGCCACCTCGATGATGCGGTCGAAAAGCTCGTCCATGACGATGGGGCTGACCCCGGCGGTGGGTTCGTCCAGCATCAGCACCTTGGGCCGTGTCATCAGGGCGCGGCCCACGGCCACCTGCTGGCGTTGTCCGCCTGACAGTTCGCCCGCCGCCTGGTCGCGCTTGTCGCGCAGGATCGGGAACAGGTCAAAGACCTGCTCCATGGTCGCGTCGATATCGTCCTCGCGGATGAAGGCGCCCATCTCGAGGTTCTCCTCGACGGTCATCGAGGGAAAGATGTTGCGGTTCTGCGGCACGAACCCCATGCCCCGGCGCACCTTGTTCTGCGGTGACAGGGCCGTGATATCCTCGCCATTGAGCGAGACATGCCCGCCGCGCAGGTCCAGCATCCCGAAGATCGCCTTCATGGCCGTGGACTTGCCCGCGCCGTTGGGCCCGACGATGACCGCGATCTCGCCGCGGTCCACTGCAATGGTGCAGTCGTGCAGGATGTCGGGGCCCTTGCCGTAGCCGCCGGTCATGCCCGCGCCCGACAGGAAGGGCCCCGCGCCGGGGGCCGGCTTGGCGGTGCCATCTGCGGCCCCGGCCAGCTCCGACCGGGGGCCCGGCTTGGCGATGGAGGCATCATTGTTGCCACGGCCGGAATAGGGATCGCTCATTCTGGGCACCTTTCGCGCTGCGGCGTGGGGGGTGGCCGCGTGCCGGTCCACGCGGCGATCAAAGCAAGCGTCACGGCCTTCATGCGCCCAGCTTCTCCTTGTTTTTCAGGCCCGTGCCCAGGTAGGCCTCGATCACCTGCTCGTTGGCCTTGATCTCGGCCAGGCTGCCCTCGGCAAGAACCTTTCCCGAGGCCATGCAGATGACCGGGTCGCACAGGCGTTCGATGAAATCCATGTCGTGCTCGATGACGACGAAGGTATAGCCGCGCTCCTCGTTCAGGCGCTTGATCGTGTCCGAAATCGTGTAGAGCAGGGTGCGGTTGACCCCCGCGCCGACCTCGTCGAGGAAAACGACGCGCGCGTTCACCATCATGGTCCGACCCAGTTCCAGCAGCTTCTTCTGTCCGCCCGACACGGCCCCGGCGGGGTGGTCGGCCAGGTGTTCGATGGTCAGAAATTCCAGCACCTCGTCGGCCTTGGCGCGCAGCGCGCGTTCCTCCTCCGCGATCCGCTTGCGCCCGAACCAGGTGTTCCAGAGCGTCTCTCCCGACTGGCCCGGGGGCACCGTCATGAGGTTCTCGCGGCAGGTCATCGAGTGGAACTCGTGTGCGATCTGGAACGTGCGCAGCAGGCCGCGGTGGAACAGGTCGTGCGGCGGCAGGCCCGTGATGTCCTCGCCAAGCATCGTCACCCGGCCCGAGGTCGGTGGAAGAACACCGGCGATCACGTTGAAAAGCGTGGTCTTTCCCGCGCCGTTGGGGCCGATCAGACCGGTGATCGAGCCCTGCGAGATCTCCAGCGTCGCACCGTCGACCGCGTGGAAGCCGCCAAAGGCCTTGACGACGTTCTCGACCCTGATCATTGCGGCTGTCCCCCAGTATATCCCCGTTGCGCGGGCGGCCGTCGCGCCCGTCTTTCCCGTGGCAAGCGGCGCGGGGTTGCCCCCGCGCCGCGCCGTCAGGTCGTGCCGTTCTCAGCGGAACTGCACGGTCTCGTAGTCGCCATCGGTGACGGTGTATTCGCGGTAGGTGCCCGCGGCCTCACCGGGGCCGATCAGTTCGACGTTGGTGGCGCCGACGTAGTCGATCTCGCCACCCTCGGCCAGGATCTCGAGCCCGCGGCCCAGTTCACCGGGCAGGATTTCCTCGCCCGGGGCGTTGGCAACCGCCAGCACGTTCTCGGCGATGGTGGCGCTGTCGGCCGCACCGCCCGCTTCCATCGCCAGGGCCAGAAGCGCCGCGGCGTCATAGCTTTCACGGGTGAAGGAACTGTCGCCGTTGATGCCGGCGGCTTCGGTGATCTCGGTGAAGGCCTCGGCGCCCGCGCCCTGTGACCACGGCACCGCCCCGAAGGAACCTTCCATGTCGCTGCCCAGCGACTCCATCAGGCTGTCGGCGAACATGCCGTCGCCCATCATGAAGGTGTCGAAGGCGCCGCTGTCCAGCGCGCTGCGGATCACGCCCGGGCCACCCTGGTCGGCATAGCCCAGGACCACCAGCACCTCGCCGCCGGCCGACGCCATGGCGGCGACTTCGGCCGAGTAGTCGGCCTTGCCATCCTCGTGGGCGGCCGAGATGGTCACGATGCCGCCGTCTTCCTCGAAGCTGGAAATGAAGCTGTTGGACAACCCCTTGCCGTAGTCGTTGTTGGTGAAGGTCACGGCGACCTCGGTGATGCCCTTGTCGGCAAGGATGTCGGCCAGCACTGCGCCCTGCCGCGCATCCGAGGGCGCGGTGCGGAAGAACAGGCCGTTGTCCTCGGCGGTGGTCAGGCCCGGAGAGGTCGCCGAGGGCGAGATCATCGGCACGCCGTTGGGCACGGCCACGTTGGCCAGAACCGCGCCGGTCACGCCGGAGCAGTCCGCCCCCATGATCGCGACCACGCCGTCGCCGGTCACGAGGCGCTCGGCTGCGGCGGTGGCCGCGCCGTTGTCGATGCAGGTGCTGTCGGCGCGCACGGATTCCAGCATCATGCCCTCCAGCACCCCGCCGGCATCGTTGACCTCGGTCATCGCCAGTTCGGCGGCATCGGCCATCTGCGGGGTGAGGGATTCGATGGGCCCGGTAAACCCGAGGATGACGCCGATCTTGACGGTGTCACCATGTGCCTCGGCATGGGCGGCACCGGCGACCAGGGCGCTGGCCGACGCGGCCATGAGTAGTTTTTTCATGTTCTTAACTCCCAATTGGAACAGGTTTCTCCAGCGTCGAGATTAGGCGCCGATTCGCGAAAAGAAAAGCCGTAGCGGGCCTGTCGCACCTGCCACCTCAGATCGACAGTCGCGCCGCCTGCGCGCCGCGCTCGCGGTAGGGCGTGGTGTTGTAATGCGACCGGTAGCACTTCGAGAAATGCGACGGCGAGGCAAAGCCGCAGGCCAGCGCGACGTTGATGACGCTCATGTCCGTCTGCATCAGCAGGTTGCGCGCCTTTTGCAGCCTCAGTTCCATGTAGTACCGTTTCGGGCTGCGGTTGAGGTAGCGCCGGAACAGACGTTCAAGTTGCCGGGTCGACATGCCCACCTCCTTGGCCAGCAGCGCCGGGCTGATCGGCTCCTCGATATTCTGTTCCATCATCTGGATCACGCGGCTCAGCTTGGGGTGGCGCACACCGATCCGGGTGGGGATCGACAGCCGCTGCGTGTCCTGGTCGGTGCGGATCGAGGAATAGATTTGCTGATCGGCCACGGAACTGGCCAGCTCCTCGCCATACTGGTCGGCGATCACCTGCAGCATCAGGTCGATCGAGGAGGTGCCCCCGGCGGTGGTCCAGCGGTTGCCGTCCTTGATGAAGACCGACTTGGTCAGGTTCACGTCGGGAAATTCCTCGGCGAAGCTGTCCTGGTTCTCCCAGTGGATGGTGGCGCGCTTGTCGTCCAGCAGCCCGGCCCGGGCCAGGGTATGGGCGGCGGTGCACAGCCCGCCGATCACGATGCCGCGCCGGGCCTCGCGGCGCAGCCAGCTGACGATCCGCTTGGTCGTGGCCGACTGCACGTCACGTCCGCCGCAGACCAGCAGGTAGTCGTCGCGGCGCAATTCTTCGAGATCCATGTCCACGTTGAAGCTGACCCCTCCGGCCGAGGCGACCGTTCCACCGCCATCCGCCGCAAGCGCCCAGGTGTAAAGCTCCCGGCCGGCCATGAGGTTGGCGATGCGCAGGCAATCCACAGCCGCCGCGAAGGACAGCAGCGTGAACTCCTCCAGCATCAGGAAAACGAAACGCCGGCGCACGCCCGGGTCAGTCTTCACGTCGATCGTTTGCCTGCGGTCCATCAGCCCGTCCCTGCCAAGTTGACGCAGGACATGACCACCTTTGCGCCCGCGGTTCAAGAGGCAAGCAGACCACTTGCATCATGGAAAGCCGGGAAAATGCCATTGGCCCCGCGCGCCGTGATCGCTATAAGCGCCGCGTATCGTAATCGCCCCCCGCGCACCCATCGTGCGGCGGGGCCTTATCCGGAGCGAAGACAATGGCGGAATGGACGAAGTCCGACTGGCGCGACAAGCCGCGGGTGCAGATGCCGGACTATACCGACGACGCGGCCCTGGCCAAGGTCGAGGGCCGGTTGTCTTCCTATCCGCCGTTGGTCTTCGCCGGCGAGGCGCGGCGGCTGAAAGCCGAACTCGCCGCGGTGTCGCGCGGCGAGGCCTTCCTGCTGCAGGGCGGCGACTGCGCCGAGAGCTTTGCCGACTTCGACGCCGACCATATCCGCGACACCTTCAAGGTGATGTTGCAGATGGCCATGGTGCTGACCTACGGTGCCAAGGTGCCCACGGTGAAGGTCGGGCGCATGGCCGGGCAGTTCGCCAAGCCGCGCTCTGCTCCGACCGAAACGGTCGACGGCCAGGAACTGCCCAGCTATCGCGGCGACATCATCAACGAGTTGGACTTCACGCCGGCATCCCGCAGTCCCGACCCGGGCAAGATGTTGCGTGCCTATACCCAGGCGGCGGGCACGCTGAACCTGCTGCGCGCCTTTTCGACGGGCGGTTTCGCCGACGTGCACCGGGTTCACCAGTGGACGCTGGGGTTCACCGACGGCGGCGAGGCGCAGAAATACCGCGAACTGGCGGCGCGTATCGGCGATGCGCTGGACTTCATGAATGCGGCCGGGCTGAACGGCGACAACAACCATGAACTGGCCACGGTGGATTTCTACACCAGCCACGAGGCGCTGCTGCTTGAATACGAAGAGGCGCTGACGCGGCTCGACAGCACCTCGGGCCAATGGCTGGCCGGGTCCGGGCATTTCCTCTGGATCGGGGACCGCACGCGCCAGCCCGATGGCGCCCATGTCGAATTCCTGCGCGGTGTGCAGAACCCGATCGGCCTGAAATGCGGGCCGAGCATGACCGTGGGCCATCTCAAGGCGCTCATGGCCAAGCTCAACCCCGACAATGAACCGGGCCGTCTGACGCTCATCACCCGCTTCGGCGCGGGGGCGGTTGGCGAACACCTGCCGCGGCTGATCAAGGCGGTGCAGGAAGAGGGGGCCGAGGTCGTCTGGACCTGCGACCCGATGCACGGCAACACCATAAAGTCCTCGACCGGTTACAAGACCCGGCCATTCGACAGCGTGTTGCGCGAGGTGCGCGAGTTCTTCGCCGTGCACAATGCCGAAGGGTCGATCCCCGGCGGCGTGCATTTCGAGATGACCGGCGACGACGTGACCGAGTGCACCGGCGGCGTCCGTGCCGTCACCGAGGAAGACCTGTCCGACAGGTATCACACCGCCTGCGATCCGCGGCTCAATGCTTCGCAGTCGCTGGAGCTTGCCTTCCTCGTGGCCGAGGAGCTGTCTGCGCGGCGCCAGTCGGTCGCCAGCGCCGCCACCGGCTGAGGGGACGCCTCTCAGGCGTTGTCGACCACCAGCCGCAGCGCAGGGCCGCCAGCGGCCGGGCGCCGGCGGGGCGGGTCGAGCGGGGCGCGGTCCAGCGGTTCGTGGCGGATGCTCGGGTCGTCCAGTATGCTGAACCGGCGGGGGCCCCCGCCGGGATTGCCATCGGCCACCAGTGCGCAGAGGCACCGCGAAACGCTTCCGGCATCGTCACACAGCGGCAACAGCAGCAGCCGGCCCGACAGTGCCGGCCGCCCCGGTGCCCGCGCGGCCCGCAGCGGCAATTCCACCACCGAGGGCATCCGGAAGGCGACTTCGACCTGGGTGGCCAGCCGGCCGCGATCCCCGGGGGTGAAAAGCACCGAAAGCGGCATGCCGCGCGGCTCGGACCCTGCCAGGACGGCGATGCGCTGGCCCGCGACACGGATGCGCGCCACCCCCGGGGCCACCCGTTCCAGGATCAGCGCGTCCTCGATCACGTCGCCGATGAGCGCGGGATCAAGGGCGCTGCGCCGTGGCACCCGACCCGCGGGCGCAAGGCCCCGCCAGTAGGACTCAAGCTCGACCAGGGCGGTGGGGTTGGTCACCATGAAGTCGGCGCCCGACCGGTTCCGCGCATTGTGACCATCGGTATTACAGAACCGTGCCATGGCTGTTTTCCTCCTGCTGTTGTCAACGACATTTATACCGTCTTTTCGTCCAATTTTCCCTATCTAAAACCTTAAAGGGTTAACGGCAGCGGGCGGGGCACCCTCGGCCCGGGCTTGCCCTTGGCCCGGCTTTGCCGTTAGGTGCGCCGACATCCGACACCGCCAGGGAAGCCCCGCGTGATCCGTTCCATGACCGCCTTCGCCAGCCGTTCAGGCAGCCTCGGCCCCGTCGGCTGGTCCTGGGACCTGCGCGGCGTCAATGGACGCGGGCTGGAACTGCGCCTGCGCCTGCCAGACGGAGTCGAGGGGCTGGAGGCCGAGGCACGCAAGCGGCTTGCCGCGGCGCTGACCAGGGGCAACGTGACCCTGGCGCTCAAGCTGGCGCGGTCCGACGCCGCGCAAGGCCCCACGCTGGACAACGACGAACTGACCCGCGTGCTGGACGCGCTGGACGCGGTGCAGACCCGCGCCGTCGGCATGGGCGTGACGCTGGGCCAGCCCACGGCGGCCGACGTGCTGGCGCAACGCGGTGTTCTGACCCATGCCCTGCCCGAGACAGACACGAGCCTGGTGCCCGCGCTTCTGACAGATCTCGACAGGCTGATCGCTGACTTCGATACCATGCGCGAGGGTGAGGGCGCGGCGCTGGCCGCCGTTCTAGCCGCTCAGGTCGACGAGATCGAGGCGCTTGTCGCGCAGGCCGAGGCGCAGTTGCCCGCCCGCGCCGAGCAGACCCGCGCCGCCCTGCGCCGCGCCCTGGACCGGATCACGGCCGAGGGCGCCCCGCTGGACGAGGACCGCCTGGCACAGGAACTGGCCCTCGTGGCGGTCAAGGCCGACGTGACCGAAGAGTTGGACCGCCTGCGCGCCCATGTGCAGGCGGCGCGCGACTTGCTGGGGCAGGGCGGCGCCGTGGGCCGCAAGCTCGATTTCCTGGCGCAGGAATTCAACCGCGAGGCCAATACCCTGTGTTCCAAGGCGCAGGACAAGACGGTGACCCGCATCGGGCTGGACCTCAAGGCGGTGATCGACCAGATGCGCGAGCAGACCCAGAACGTGGAGTAGCCATGCCCAGACGCGGCCTTCTCATCATCCTGTCCTCGCCCTCGGGCGCGGGGAAATCGACCCTCTCGAACCGGCTGCGTGCCTGGGACGACACGATCCGGTTTTCCGTCTCGGCCACCACCCGGGAACCGCGCCCCTCGGAGGTGGATGGCCGCGAATACCACTTCCGGTCCGAGGCCGCGTTCAAGCGCATGGTGGCCGAAGGCGAGATGCTGGAACATGCCCATGTTTTCGGCAACCACTACGGCTCGCCGCTTCCGCCCGTGCGCGACGCGATCGAAGAGGGCTGCGACGTGCTCTTCGACATCGACTGGCAGGGCGCGCAGCAAATCCGCAATTCCCCGCTCAAGGACAACGTGCTGTCGATCTTCCTGCTGCCGCCCTCGATCGCGGAACTGGCCCATCGCCTGCGCAGCCGCGGCCAGGATGACGCAGCGACCATCGCCCGGCGGATGCAGAAAAGCTGGGACGAGATTTCGCACTGGGACGCCTACGATTACGTGCTGATCAACGACGACCTTGACCGGACCGAGGATCGGCTGAAGACGATCGTCAGCGCCGAGCGCCTGCGCCGAGAGCAACAGCCTGACCTCGTCGGCCATGTCCGGCGACTGCACCGCGAATTCGAGGAGATGTCATGACCCTGTATGCCCTGGACGGCCACGCCCCCGAGATCGACGCGACCGCCTGGATCGCCCCTGGCTGCCACCTGATCGGACAGGTGGTGCTGGGCCCGCGCGCCTCGGTCTGGTTCGGGACCACGCTGAGGGGCGACAACGAACCCATCGTGGTGGGCGCGGGGACCAATGTTCAGGAAAACTGTGTATGCCACACTGACATCGGCCTGCCGCTGACCATCGGGGAGAACTGCACCATCGGCCACAAGGTCATGCTGCATGGCTGCACCATCGGGGACAATTCGCTGGTGGGCATGGGCGCGACCGTCCTTAATGGCGCAGTGATCGGTCGCAACTGCCTGATCGGGGCGGGGGCACTGGTCACAGAAGGAAAGGAGATCCCCGACGGTTCGCTCGTCCTGGGGGCGCCGGGCAAGGTGGTGCGCGCGCTGGACGCCGACGCGATCGAGGGGCTGACCGCCTCGGCGCTGCATTACCAGGACAACGCCGCACGGTTCCGCGCCGATCTGAAAGAGGTTTGAGCATGTCCGACTCCATCGTGCGCCGCACGCCCTGGCCCGACAGCACCTCGAGCCCCGTGGTCACGCCGCTTCAGCCCTCGGTCGTCTACGCCTCGCCCGACCCCGATGCACTGGACCGGCAATACGCCGAGGCCTCCGGCTATACCTACGCGCGCGAAGGCCACCCCAACGCCACCGTGCTGGCGCAGAAGATCGACCGGCTGGAGGGGGCCACGGGGGGCATCATTGCCGGTTCGGGGATGGGCGCCATCGGCAACGTTTTCCTGGGGCTGCTCAAGGCCGGGGACCACGTGGTCGGCGGCGACCAACTTTATGGCCGCTCGCTGCGGCTCATGACCGAGGACTTGCCGCGCCTCGGCGTCGAGACGACGCTGGCCGACCCGACCGATGCCGCCCGGATCGCGGCGGCGCTGCGCCCGGACACGAAGATGATTCTTGTCGAGGTCGTCTCGAACCCCACCATCCGCATTGCCGACATGGAGGGGATCGCGCGGCTGGCGCGGGATCGTGGCATCCTGCTGGTGGTGGACAATACCTTTACCACGCCGCGCGGCTATCGGCCCTTCGACCACGGCGCCGATATCGTCGTTCATTCCGTCACCAAACTGCTGGCGGGCCATTCCGACGCGACGTTGGGCTATGCCGTGGCCCGCGACCCGGCGTTGAACGAGAAAATCTACACCGCCAATGTAACCTGGGGCTTCACCCCCAGCCCCTTCGATTGCTGGCTGGCCGAACGGGGACTGCATTCCTTCGAGCTGCGCTACGACCGGGCCGAAGCGACCGCCACGCGGCTGGCCGAGGCGCTGGCGCAGATGCCGGGCGTGACCCGCGTGCTGCATCCGGGCCGCCCGGACCATCCCGACCACAACCGCGCGCAAGCGGTGCTGGGCGACCGGCCCGGCAACATGCTTTCCTTCGAGGTGGCAGGCGGGCGCGCGGCCGCCAACGCGCTGACGCGCGCCGCACCTGACATCGCCTTTGCGCCGACCCTGGGCGACGTCGGCACCACGCTCAGCCATCCGGCGTCGTCCTCGCATCGGGCGCTGACGCCCGAAGGCCGCGCGGCGCTGGGGATCAGCGAAGGGTTCTTCCGCGTCTCGGTGGGTCTGGAAGAGCCGGATCTGCTCATCTCGGAATTCGGACAGGCCATCAGCCGCGCGCAGAGCGCATGAGCCAAGCCAGGTCCTGCGGCAACAGCAGGTCGAAGACCAGATCGGGCGCCACCCGCGCGACCTCGGCGCGGACAAGGCCCGTGTCGGGCAGGGCGCGAGTGGTCGCATAGTAAACGCCGCGATAGCCCTCTGCCTGCAAGGTCTGGGCGATCGTGACCGCATCGAACCCCGGCCCCCATAGCGGTGAGAGCACCAGCGACGGCGCGGCCCCGCCGGCCAGCAGCGCGGAGAGGTGCCCAGGCTCGACGAATTTCACCCCGGCCGGGGCGATGTCATCGGGCTGTCGCAGCTCCGTCATGCCCTCGACAACGAGGACGATGAGGCCGGCGCCATCCGTAGCCACGGCGCTCAGGGGGTTGCCAGATGTCAAACGATGTCCCCAGGTCGCTGTTTCGCGTTCACCTTCGAGGTAAAAACGGGCCGGTTCAACCATTGGATCACCCGCGCGGCACGGCGATCAGGGGGTCCCCGCATCTTGATCTTGCCGGGCAGATGGGCCAGCAGGTCATCATGGCCGATGACAGTGACCTTCGCCTGCTCGATGCGCTTCCGGTGCCCGCCATGGTCATCGGTGTGGATGAGCGTGTCCGCCGGGCCAACCGTCATGCCCAGTCCCTGATCGGCACCGACTGCACCGGCTGGCATTACATCACCGCCCTGCGTCAGCCCGGCCTGCTGGATGCCGTCGAGGCCAGCCTGCGCGACGGCGGCCATCGAAAGGCGCGGTTCCTGGGCAGCGACGGCGCCCGCGACACCACATGGGATGTCACGCTGATCGGCGCGGCGCTTCCGACCGGCCATGCCGTCGTCCTGACCTTTCAGGATGTCACCGCGGTCGAAGAGGCGGGCCAGATGCGGCGCGACTTCATCGCCAATGTCAGCCACGAGCTGCGCACGCCGCTGACGGCGCTTCTGGGCTTTGTCGAGACCCTGCGCGGCCCCGCCCGTGACGACGCCGCCGCGCGCGATCGGTTTCTCGACATCATGGAAAAGGAAGCCGGACGGATGCACAGGCTGGTCGAGGACCTGCTGTCGCTCAGTCGCGTGGAGGATCAGGAGCGCAACCGCCCCCGGACCGCCATCGACCTTGCCGTGGTGGTGGAGGGCGCGCTGGATTCGCTGCGTCCGATGGCCGCCGAGCGCGGCATGACGATCGACTGGCAGCCACCCGGCGACAGCGCGCCGGTCGCCGGGGATGCCGTTCAATTGGCCCAGGTGGTCACGAACCTTGTCGAGAATGCCATAAAGTACGGCCACGAAAACAGCCGCATCGACCTTCACCTGTCGGACGCGGCGCACGAGACGAGCCTGCGTCAGACCGGTCTGCGCCTGTCGGTGCGCGACCGGGGCGACGGCATCCCGGTGCATCACATCGCCAGACTGACCGAACGCTTCTACCGGGTCGACAGCCACCGCTCGCGCGAGATCGGCGGGACGGGTCTTGGACTGGCCATCGTCAAGCATATCGTCAATCGCCATCGCGGGCGTCTGCGCGTCACCAGCGAACTGGGGCAGGGGTCTACGTTCACGGTAATCCTGCCCTGCATCCCACCCGAGGACGCTGGCTGACCCCGGCCCGCCGTTTTTCGACTGGAAATCGTGGCGTTATGGGGCGAGTCTGGAACCGAACAAGCAGGAGTCCCCCATGCCGAGCAGCCGCACGAGCCCATCCTTTCCCGACCAGGAATACTACGACCGCATCGAGAAGACCCGCGGCGCGATGGAAGCGGCCGGTTTCGACCTGCTGATCCTGTCGGACCCGTCGAACATGGCCTGGATCTCGGGATATGACGGCTGGTCCTTTTATGTCCACCAGGCGGTGCTGCTGCCCATGGACCAGGACCCGGTCTGGTGGGGCCGGGCGATCGACGCCACCGGCGCGATGCGAACCGTCTTCATGGAAGAGGACGACATCCACGGCTACGACGACAGCTATGTCATGAACCCGGACAAGCACCCGATGGCGGACCTGGCCCGGCTGATCGACGCCTATGGCTGGGGGCAGCTCCGTATCGGTGTCGAGATGGACAATTATTATTTCAGCGCAAAGGCATATGAAGAACTTCTAAGGCATTGCCCGAAGGCGAATTTCGGCGATTGCACGGGTATCGTGAACTGGCAGCGCGCGGTGAAGTCCGAGACCGAGATCGTCTACATGCGCCGCGCGGCCGACATCGTGACCGCAATGCACAAGCGCATCGTCGAGACGGCCGAACCGGGCCTGCCCAAGAACCACCTGGTGGCCGAAATCTACCATACCGGCATCACCGGGGTCGGGGGCCATTTCGGGGACTACCCGGCGATCGTGCCCATGGCACCCTCGGGGCTGGACGCCACCGCGGCGCATCTTACCTGGGACGACACGCCGTTGCGCACCGGCGAATCCACCTTCTTCGAGATCGCGGGCTGTCACCGGCGCTATCATTGTCCACAGTCGCGCACGCTGTTCCTGGGAAAGCCGCCCCAGAAATACCTCGATGCGCAGGCCGCAGTCGAGGATGCCACCGCCGCGGCGCTGGAGCAGGCCAAACCAGGCAACCGCTGCGAGGACGTGGCCAATGTCTTCAACGTCACGCTGGGCAAGCACGGTTTCATCAAGGACAGCCGGTGCGGCTATCCCATCGGGTTGTCCTATCCGCCGGACTGGGGCGAACGGACCATGTCTTTTCGCGCGGGCGACCGGACGATCCTCGAACCGGGCATGACCTTTCATTTCATGCCCGCGATTTGGCTGGACGACGGCGGGCTCGAAACCACCGACCCGATCCTGATCACGGGGACGGGGCACGAGAACCTCTCGGGCACGCCTTCGGGGCTGGTCGTCAAGACCTGAGGCCTCGCCGGATCATATGCGCATAATCGGTATTATGTAAAATAGATGCCATCCAGCAACCGCATATCCCCAACCGGGTTGTTAGCTGACACGAATGCAAAAATAGCTTTGTGCAAACTCCCAACGGTGCTACCGAACGGCAATGACAAAGCTTGCCGCTCATCTCGAAGCGCTGATAAACGCGCCCACCTTCGAGACGCTCTGGGACCTGCACACGGTTCGCATGGCCGAGCTGGGCTTTGATCGGCTGATCTACGGTTTCACGCGCTATCGCAGTGGCGACTCCCTGGGCGATCCGCAGGACTGGGTCGTTCTGACGAACCACGACGACGCCTACATGGATCGTTTCCTTGGCGACGGCTACATCCACAGTGCCCCCATGGTTCGGTGGGCGCTGGCCAATGATGGCGCCTGCAGCTGGTCCTGGATCGCCAATTCCGACAATCTGACGCCCGCCGAACGGCGCGTGACCGAATTCAACCGGTCCATGGGCGTGGTTGCGGGATACACGATCAGTTTCCGTTCCGTCAGCCAGCGCACCAAGGGCGCCGCGGCCATCACCGCCCGCGCCGGGATCAGCCAGGACGGGGTCGAGGACATCTGGGCCGAACACGGCGAGGCCATCCGGGTCATGAGCAACGTCGTCTACCTGAAAATGCTCACCCTGCCCCACGCCACGCGCAACCTGACCAAGCGCCAGCGCGAAGTGCTGGAATGGGTTGCCGACGGTAAGATAACGCAGGACATCGCGACGATCCTGGATCTGACCCCGGCAACGGTCGAGAAACACCTGCGCCTGGCGCGCGAGGCGTTGGGTGTCGGGACGACGGCGCAGGCGGTTCTCAAGGCTTCGTTCTACAACGAGATGTTCATTCTGGACCCCGACAGCCGCGGCACCGACGAGTGACGGTAGGGAATCCCTCACTGTGATCGAGCCAAAGGAGATGTCACACTCGAACGGTTCCGTGAGTGGTGGCCTTCGGGCCAAGGAAGGGACTGCGGTCCGGGCACCTTGCGATTTCAAGGCAAGCCGGCCGCGCACCGGTTAACCGGTTGCTGGTTTTCTCGGGCTCGACCCGGGTGAGCTGGCGCATTGGGTGGGCCGCGTCACCGAGTATCGTGTTTGTATTCCGGCGGGCCGCCGCGGCCCCGCGCCTTTCTGGCGCGGGGCCGGACCTGGCTTGAAAGGCGTGTTGCAACACGTTGATCCAAAAGAAAACGGCCACCCGAGGGTGGCCGTATGTTTGTCGCGGATCGGACCCTGGATCTCAGCCCTGGGCGGCCTTGGCCACCTCGGCGGCGAAGTCTTCCTGCTGCTTCTCGATCCCCTCGCCCACTTCGAGGCGCACGAACGCAGTGATCTCGGCCCCGGCCTCCTTGGCGGCGGCCTCGACCGTCAGGTCGGGGTTCACGACAAAGGCCTGACCAAGCAGGGTGTTCTCGCCCATGAACTTCTTCATGCGGCCCTCGATCATCTTCTCGATGACCTGCTCGGGCTTGCCACTTTCACGGGCGATGTCGATCTGGATCTGGCGCTCTTTCGCGACCATCTCGGCATCGAGCGAAGCCTCGTCCAGCGCGGCCGGACTGGCCGCCGCGATGTGCATCGCCACCTGCCTGGCAAAGCTCTCGTCGCCGCCGTTGGTAGCCACCAGGACGCCGATCTTGCCCATGCCGTCGGTCACGGCGTTGTGGATGTAGGCAACGACCGTGCCACCCTCGACCGCGGCCAGGCGGCGCACGGACATGTTCTCGCCAATGGTGGCGATCTTGTCGGTCACGGTCTCCGAGACGGTCTTGCCGCCCATGTCGGCCTCGAGCAGCGCCTCGACGGTGTCGACACCGGTCGCGGCCTTGGCGATCCCGGCGACCATCTCCTGGAACTCGGCGTTCTTGGCGACGAAGTCGGTCTCGGCGTTCACCTCGACGGCAACGCCCTTGCCGCCCGCGACGTTTACGGCCACCAGGCCTTCGGCGGCGGTGCGGCCGGATTTCTTGGCAGCCTTGGACAGGCCCTTGGTGCGCAGCCAGTCAACGGCGGCGTCCATGTCGCCGTCGGTTTCGGTCAGCGCCTTCTTGGCGTCCATCATGCCCGCGCCGGTGGAGTCGCGGAGTTCCTTCACGAGAGCAGCGGTAATCGCCATGGCTCTTTCTCCTGTAAGATGTGATGCAATCCGGGGCGGGACAGGCCCGCGCCCGGTATCAGTTTTTGCGACGGGAGACCGGCTCAGCCGGCGGCCTGTCCGGCTCCTGTGTCCTCGACGGCAGGATCCTCGGCGGCCTGTTCCAGTTCGCCCAGGTCCACCCCGGCGGCGCCCAGCTGCGCCGAAAGCCCGTCCATCGCGGCGCGGGCGGCCAGATCGCAGTAGAGCGTGATCGCGCGCGACGCGTCATCATTGCCGGGAACCACGTAGTCCACGCCCAGCGGCGAGCAGTTGGTATCGACAACGGCCACGACCGGAATGCCCAGCTTGCGGGCCTCGGCGATGGCGAGGTCTTCCTTGTTGACGTCGATCACGAAAAGCAGGTCGGGCAGGCCACCCATCTCGCGGATACCGCCCAAAGTGGCCTCGAGCTTTTCCTGCTCGCGCTCCATGTGCAGGCGTTCCTTCTTGGTCAGCCCTGCGAATCCACCCTCGGCGCTTTCGTCGATGGCGCGAAGGCGGCCGATTGACTTGGACACGGTCTGCCAGTTGGTCAGCGTGCCGCCCAGCCAGCGGTGGTTCATGTAGAACTGCGCGGACTTCTCGGCGGCGTCCTTGATCGGGGCCTGGGCCTGGCGCTTGGTGCCCACGAAGAGCACACGCCCCCCCTTTGCGACCGTGTCGCGAACAACCTGAAGAGCCTGGTCCATCATCGGGACCGTTTGCGTCAGGTCCATGATGTGAATGCCGTTGCGGGCGCCATAGATGTACTGTGACATCTTCGGGTCCCAGCGCTGTGTCTGGTGGCCGAAGTGAACGCCGGCCTCGAGCAGCTGGCGCATGGAAAACTCTGGAAGAGCCATGTGTCGTATCCTTTCCGGTTTCATGCCTCGACGGGGGATCAGCGTGTCGCCAACCGGTGGATGGGCCGGGATGTCTCCCCGACGCACCCGCCCCCGCCTGCGGGATTGAGTGCCGTGCCTATAGTCCCGGTGACGCGGCTTGGCAAGAGGGACATCTGTAATGTTCCTGTCATATGCAGCCCCTACCCCTTGGCCCTGTTGAAACAAAGGAGACCACCTCATGGGGACCACCACCAAGACGCTGCTGACCAGCACCGCCGTGGCACTTTGCCTGTCCGCGCCCGCGCTGGCCGAAACCCTCACCGTGACCGAGGCGACCGAGGCCGCGATAACCGACGCGCTTGCCGCTGCCGCGGCCTCGGACAGCGCGAGCACCGTCGTGCTGGCCTTCGAGGGCGATGTCGAGATCACCGAGACGCTGGCCTATGACGGCCAATCAGCCTTGGCCCTGATCGGCAACGGCCAGACGATTTCCACCGCCGACAACGTGACCCTTCTGGCCGCCACGCAAGGCGCCGACCTGCATGTGGTCGACCTTACCCTGGCCGGCCCGGGCAGCTGGACGGTTCAGAACCGCGGCGACATGGACGGGGCCGCCGCCAAGGGCATCTTCGTCGACCTGCGCGACGACCAGACCGGCACCGCGACCCTCGTGGTCGAGGACGTGACCGTGCGCGGCGTCGCCGGCTACGGCATCCACATTTCCGACTGCACACTGGCCGACGAGTGCGGCGGCGGGCAGACCGGTGACGGCGACGGCTCGGATGCCGGGATTTCCGTGACCCTGCGCGATGTCACGATCAACGACGTGGGCAACGGCACCTTCGACGGCGACGGCCTGCGCGCGGATGAACGCGGGGCGGGCGGCATCTCTGCCCTGATCATCGGCTCGACGGTTTCCATGGCCGGGGCCGATGGGATCGAGCTGGACGAAGGCGGCGCGGGCGACGTGGTCGCCACGATCATCGACACCCGGCTGGTGGAGAACGGCGCCTATTGCACCCCTGCCCTGTTCAAGGACGCGATCCCCGACCCCGACGAGGCCGAGTTCGAGCAAGGTGCCGCGGCCGAGGCCGACATCCCCGGCCCTGTCACCGGCACGCCTGACGACACCTGCATCGAACGCGTCGTGGACCTTCACGATGACGGCAGCGTCGAGGCCTACGAATTCGGCCTGGACCTGGACGACGGTATCGACTTCGACGAAGGCGGCGCCGGGTCGATCCACGCGGTCTTCCTGCGCTCGACCATCTCGCGCAACCTCGACGAGGGCGTGGATTTCGACGAGGCCGGCGACGGCGGCATCGACGCCCGGTTCATCGACACGGTCGCCGAGGGCAACACCGATGACGGCTACAAGAGTTCCGAAGAAGATGCCGGGTCGGTCACGGGCCTGATGCTGCGGTCCTCGGCCATGGGCAACGGCGGCAAGGGTGCGGTCTTCGAGGAAGAGGGCGACGGCGACTTGGGCGTTACCGCCGAGGCCTCCTCCACGGCCAACAATGACGACAGCGACGACACCGGCATCGAGGCCGTTCAGGAAGACAGCGGCACCGGAACGCTGAAACTGACCGACAGCGACCTGGTCGACGGCACCGACCTCGACGGTGTGGAACTCCGGTAGCGGGAACGGGGCGGCCCCGGCCTTGACCCCGGGGCCGCCTGCCGCGTCACAACTCGCGGAACCTGTGAACCGGACCCCGATCGTGCGCAGGGGCGGCGCGATGGACGGCCCGACGCAACCGGTTCAGATCGGTCTTCGACAGGTCGGTGACAAAGCGCAGCGCGACGCCCGGCGCCGTCACCCGCACCACCCGTGCCCCAAGCCGCAGCGATGTCGCGACCAGGTCGACCCTGTCGCCCGTGTCCAGCCCCCGCGGGCCTGTCACGAACGCCCCCGTCCGGCTGACGTTGACGACACGTGCCGGGTGACGCGTTCCGCCACGTACGAGCGTGACGCCCAGGTCGCTGGGAAGCCTTGGCGGGCGGTACTTCATGGTGTGGCCTTTCAAGAGAGGAGGCATCTCCACGTCTCGATAGACCGGCGGAGTAACGGCCGGGTTAAGGCACCCGGACCGCCATGGCACACCGCGCGGGATCTGCCCGAAGCCCCTAGAGGAACACCCGCTCGACCACCCAGTAGGCACCGATGAGGGCGATGCCGACGCTGGCCGGCATGGCCACCATGTGGCGGTAGGTCTCGTACCGTTCCACCGCACAGGAGGCCGCCGCCAGCCCGGCCAGGGCCGCCACCATGAACAACAGCGGCACATAGGCCTCGATCGCCGATGGCCCCATGGCGCTGACCGGGATCACGAGGAGCGGGACCAGGACGACAGCAACCAGCAGGTAGACGGCGGCCGCCACCAGGTTGCGCTTGCCATCCTCGGACAGGCGGATCGCCGCGAAGACCAGCACGAAGGCGAGGGCGATTACCAGCAACTGACCCACCTCGACCCCCAGGTTGAAGCCCAGCAACGCCGGAATGAAGGCGCTTTCGGGAATGCCGTACTCGCCCAGGACGCTGGCAAAGCCCAGACCGTGCAAAAGCCCGAAGGCAAAGATGATCGCCGGGCGCCAGGGGTTAAGGCCCCGGCTGAAGATGTTCTCGACCGCCACGTAGACGATCGAGGCGGCGATGATCGGCTCGACCACGCTGCCCGGCACGTTGACGTAGCCCAGCGCCGCCAGGGCAAGGGTGATCGTGTGTGCCGCGGTGAAGGCCGTGACCTGCCAGATCAGCGGTCGCAGGCGCGTGGACAGGAAGAACAAACCGAGCACGAAAAGGATATGGTCCAGCCCCATGGGCACGATATGCTCCACCCCCACGGGGATGTAGCGGGCGAAGGCCTGCCAGCCCGACAGCGCTTGGCCGCCCGCCAGGGCGACCTCTTCGGACAGGCCGCCGGAGAGGTAGCCGTCCCAGCCCTCCTCAACACCCATCTGGCGCAGCACCAGCACACCGTAGCGGGCTGGCCAGTCGATCTGCACCGCCTCGGCGCCATCGGGCAGCGCTGCCGAGACTGTCAGCGTCGAACTGCGCGGCAGGTCGGGATTGCCGACCTCGGGCACATTGACCCCGTCAAGGCGCAGATCAACCGGCGCACCGTCCACCAAGATGCGCATCTCCTCGGCCATGGTCGGCCAGAAAACCCGCACGCGCTCGGCCATCTCGCCCGGCGGCAGGGCGCGCAGTGTATCGTAGTCATCTGAATTCTCCGCGGCGTTGGTATCTTCGAGCCCCTCCAGGTCGATCCCGGCGACGTAGCTCTCCAGGTTGCCCTCCAGCGCGAAGGTCAGTCGGCCCTCGACCACCTCCATGTCGCCGATGGTCGGCAGAACCTCGTGGGCGCGCGACGGCCCGCCGGCAAACATCACGACGCTTGACACAAGCGCCAGCAGCGTCAGTTTCAACCCAGTCCAAGCGGAGGCTGTTATGCGCATTCTTACCCTCGTTCTTGCCCTTGCGGCGGGCCCGGCCTTCGCTCACGAACTCTGGCTGGAACCTGCTGATTACGCGGTTGAACCCGACGGTATGGTGCGGGCCGAGATTGTCAACGGCGAAAGCTTCGAGGGGGCGCGGCTGGCCTACCTGCCGCGTCGCTTCGACCGCTTCGAGATGGTGCTGGGCGAAGTGGCAGAATCGGTACAGAACCGCCCCGGCGCCCGACCTGCGCTGGACGCGGCCCCCCTGGGCGAAGGGTTGCATATCCTCGCCTACGAGGCCAGCACCGCACGGGTCAGCTACGCTACGCTGGAGGCATTCCGCAGCTTCGCCGAGCACAAGGATTTCGCCGGGGCCATCGCCGCACACCGCGCCCGCGACCTGCCCGAGGAGGACTTCGGCGAGGCCTATTCGCGCCACGTCAAGGCGCTGGTGGCCGTGGGAAGTGGCGCCGGGCAGGATCGGCAGCTGGGCCTCGAGACCGAGATCGTGGCCCTCGAAAATCCCTACATCCATGACGGCGATGCCCTGCCGGTGCAGGTTTTTTACCAGCAGGCCCCCCGGGCCGGGGCGCAGGTGGAACTCTTCGAGAAAGCCCCCGATGGCAGCGTCGAGATCACCTATCACCGTACAGACGCGCGCGGGATCGTTCCCCTGCCCGTCACGCCCGGCCATGCCTACCTGGCCGACGCCGTGGTGTTGCGCGAACCCGACGCGGACCTGGCGCGGGACCGCGACGTGGTCTGGGAAACCCTGTGGGCAGCCCTGACCTTCGCCATCCCCGAGTAGGCGTCTTCTGGCCTCAAATATCCTCGGGGGTGAATTGGCCGCAGGCCAAGAGGGGGCGGACCGCCCCCTGCCCACTTGCCCTGCGTGCGCAGCACACCGCGTGACAACGGTTGACCCCCGGCGCGGCGCGCGCAATAGCTGCGCGCCATGACGACACCCGACATCCTCTGCATCGGTTCCGTCCTGTGGGACATCATAGGGCGCGCGCCCTCCGCGATGCGGGTCGGGTCGGACGTGCCGGGCCGCATCACCCGCATTCCCGGCGGCGTTGCCATGAACATCGCCATGACGCTGGCCCGCTTCGGCCTTCGCCCGGCCCTGCTGTCGACCGTGGGCCGTGATGCCGAGGGCGCCGACCTTGCGCGCGAGGCCGCGCGGCTGGGGCTGGAGACGGGCACGCTCTACCGTTCGGAGGACCTGCCGACGGACAGCTACATGGCCATCGAGGGCGCCAACGGGCTGATCGCCGCCATCGCCGACGCGCATTCCCTGGAACAGGTGGGCGACAAGATCCTGCGCCCGCTCGCCGACGGGCGCCTGGCCAGCGAGGCCGCCCCCTGGGCCGGCCCCGTGGCGCTGGACGGCAACCTCACCCCCGACCTGCTGGCGCGGATCGCGGCCTCGCCCCTGTTCCGGGCCGCCGACCTGCGCGTGGCCCCGGCCAGCCCCGGCAAGGCGGAGCGGTTGCTGGCGCTGGTGGGCCATCCCTCGGCCACCTTCTACGTCAACCGCGAGGAGGCGGGCCTGATCTGCCGGTCGGGCTTCGAGGACGCCGCCGCCGCTGCCCGCGGCCTCGTCGCGCGCGGGGTCAACCGGGCGCTTGTCACCGATGGCGGTGACATGGCCGCCGAGGCGCACGGTGACACCCTGCGCCGTGCCCGCCCGCCCGCGGTACTGGTGACCCGCGTCACGGGCGCGGGCGATACCTTCATGGCCGCCCATATCGCGTCCGAGGTGCAAGGGATGGCCCCCGAGGCCGCCCTTGCCCGGGCGCTGGAGGCCGCCGCCGCCCATGTCTCAGGAGAAAGCCCCCAATGATCGACCTGCAGTCGTCCCCCGAGGTCACCGAGGCCCAGGCCCGTCGCCGGCCCGTCGTGGCGCTCGAAAGCACCATCATCACCCACGGCATGCCGTTTCCGCAGAATGTCGATACCGCGCGACGGGTGGAACAGGACATTCGCGACGCGGGCGCGGTTCCGGCGACAATCGCCGTGCTGGACGGCGTCCTCCATATCGGCCTGACCGACACCGAGCTGGACCGGCTGGCCAATGCGGAGCACGTCGCCAAGCTGTCACGCGCCGATCTGGCCGTCTGCCTCGCGGCGGGCGGCACCGGGGCGACCACCGTCGCAGCGACCATGATCGCCGCGCATCTCGCGGGGATCGCCGTCTTCGCCACCGGCGGGATCGGCGGTGTTCACAAGGGGGCGGAGTCGAGTTTCGACATCTCGGCGGACCTGCAGGAACTGGCGCAGACGCCGGTCACGGTCGTGGCCGCGGGGCCCAAGGCGATCCTCGACATCCACAAGACGCTGGAAGTCCTCGAAACCCTCGGCGTGCCGGTCATCGCCTACGGCCAGGACAGCCTGCCTGCCTTCTGGTCGGCCACCTCGGAGGTTCACGCACCGCTTCGGCTGGACAGGCCCGACAGGATCGCCGCGGCCCATGCCATGCGCGCCGACATGGGCCTGCCGGGCGGCCAACTGGTCGCCAACCCGATCCCGCAAGAGGACGAGATCCCCGCCGCATCCCTCGCGCCGATCATTGCCCGGGCCCAGGCCGAGGCCGAGGCGCAGGGAATCGCGTCCAAATCCGTGACGCCCTTCCTGCTGGACCGCATCTTCGCGCTGACCGACGGCGCCTCGTTGACCGCGAACATCGCGCTGGTGCGCAATAATGCGCGCCTTGCCGCCGAGATCGCCAAATGCCTGTGCAACCCCGGGTCGTGAAGGGGCGGCGGCGTTGTTGGTGCATTGCCGGACCGGGTCTCATCGCCTACATAATGCGCAACCCCTAGCATGAGCGACCGCCAAAGTGACCAAACCGTCAACAGAGCCCCACCGGCCACGCGGCAGCCTGATTACGGGCCTGCGCAACAACTTCATTGCCGGGATCATCGTGATCGCGCCCATCGGGCTGACGGTCTGGCTGATCTGGACGCTGATCGGCTGGGTCGACGGCTTCGTGTGGCCCTTCGTGCCCCAGGCCTACCACCCCGAGGAACTGGTCAACCGGCTGCTGGGCCATGTCAACGATTTCGGCCGCGCCGACCCGACCCATCCCAACTATGTCGAGATCAACGTGCGCGGCGTCGGCGTCGTCATCTTCCTGATCTTCACCTTCATCGTCGGCTGGATCGCCAAGGGGCTGATCGGGCGGTCGTTCCTTGCCTGGGGCGAGGGGCTGGTCTCTCGGATGCCGGTGGTGCGCTCGGTCTACAATGGCGCCAAGCAGATCGCCGAGACCGTGTTCGCCCAGACCGAGACCAGCTTCGACAAGGCCTGCCTGATCGAGTATCCACGCCGTGGCATCTGGGCGGTCGGCTTCATTTCGACGGAGACCAAGGGCGAACTGGTCGACAAGGCGGGCGTCGGTCCGATGATCTCGGTCTTCGTGCCGACCACGCCGAACCCGACGTCCGGGTATCTCCTGTTCTTTCCAAAGCAGGACGTGATCGAGCTTGAGATGACCGTCGAGGACGCCGCCAAGCTGGTGATCTCGGCCGGGCTGGTCTACCCGGGTGAAAAAACCGTCGAAATGCCCGAAGCTCTGGACCAGTTGGCCGACCGCATCGGGCATCACCGCCAGGACGACTGACGGCGGTGCCCGCTCCGACGGCGCAGGGCTTGATTCCTATAGCAAAATCCACAACCCTGCGGGTGCCAATGCAACCTAGAAAGGGGTATAACATGACCTTGTTCAAAAAGACCGCCGCCGTGACGCTTGCCGCCACCCTGAGCGCGAGCACCACTATGGCCGGTGGCATGGCACCTGCAGTCGAGATGGAACCGGTCGAGGTCGTCGAGGAAACCACCGGCGGGTCCAGTTCCAACCTGATCATTCCGCTGATCCTGATTGCCCTGATCGCTGCGGCCGCAGGCGGTTCCGGTTCGGTGCAAGAGTAACCTGGGCGACCGGACAACGATCATTGAACCGCGTTTGGGCTGGTTCGCCGGATGAGCGGGTCAGCCCTTCCGGTCAGTCCTGGCCGAGACACACGCCTTTGGTTTCCCCCGTGGTCAATAAAAGATTTGGAAGATTCCGGTTTCGCGGTAGTATCCCCTATTATTTACAGATTGAGGGGATAACATGACACACGTAAAGTCGATCGCCGTCGCGGCCATGATGGCCGCAATGACCGCAACCTCTGCCAGCGCGGGCGGCATGGCTCCGGCCATCGAGATGGAACCTGACGAGGTCGTCGCGCAGACCGGCAGTTCCTCGGCCAACCTGATCATCCCGCTGATCCTTATCGCCCTGATCGCTGCGGCAGCCAGCAGCAGCAGCAGCGGCGGGACCAATGGCATGTATTACCCCGGGAACGGAGCATAGACCGCCGGGTACCGATAAATCGGTCACATTGCAGTCGGGCGGGCCGGTTTGCCGAAAGGCGGGCCGGCCTTTCCTTTTCCGGGGGATCTCGAGGCGCGACCCGGCAGCGGGATAGAGCGGCCAGACCATGCAGGAAGGCCCGCCACTGACCCGTCGGACCTGTTTGCGGGAATCGGACACGGAAGATCTCGCGCACCGGGCCGAGCACCTTCCCACAAAGAAAAAAACGCCGGCACAAGGCCGGCGTTCAGTTATTGAGGCAGGTTTCATACAGGCAAGAAACCTATCGAGCAGTGCACTCTTTATAAGCAATCCGCCGCTCCGATCCAAGCTAAAAGTTTGAAAAGGCGGACTGCGGCCTCTACGCTTTGACCCAAGGCACAAAGGCAGCAGAGGGATTGTCCACGAAATGAGACCAGAGTTTTTCGCGCGGCCCGGCCGAATCCTTGCCATTGTCGCCGCCACGCTGCCGGCCATGATGGCCACCGCCGAGCCCCGGCATGGCATAGCTATGTATGGCGACCCCGACCTGCCCCCAGATTTTGCGCATCTGCCCTATGCCAACCCCGACGCACCGCGCGGCGGCGAACTGGTCACCGCCAACGTCGGCAACTTCGACAGCCTCAATCCCTTCGTCCGCAAGGGCTCGGTTCCCTGGCAACTGCGGTTTCTGGTCGGCGAAAGCCTGATGGCCCGTTCCCTGGACGAACCCTTCTCGCTTTACGGTCTTCTGGCCGAATCGATCGAGACCGGGCCGAATCGGCAATGGGTCGAATTCACCCTGCGCTTGGAAGCGGAATTCTCTGACGGCAGCCCGGTCACGGTCGAGGACGTGATGTGGTCCTACGAGACGCTGGGCACCAAGGGGCATGGTCGCTACGCCGGCTTCTGGTCCAAGGTGGCGTCCATGGAGCAGACCGGGCCACGTTCGGTCCGGTTCACCTTCGAGACCGAGGATCGTGAGCTGGCCCTGCTGGCCGGTATGCGTCCAATCCTGAAAAAGGCGCAATACGAGGGCATCGATTTCGCCGAGACGGACGGGTTCGATCATATACCCGTGACCTCGTCGCCCTACGTCATCAGCGACTTTGAGCAGGGCCGTTTCGTGGAATTCACCCGCGACCCGGACTACTGGGGCGAGGGCGTGGTCCCGTTTCGCACCGGCACGCACAACCTCGAAACCCTGCGGATCGAGTATTTCGGCGATGCCACCGCCGCCTTCGAGGCCTTCAAGGTCGGAACGGTGAACTTCAACCGCGAATTCAACGTGGCCAAGTGGGACAGCCAGTACGACTTCACCGCCATCAAGACCGGCGACGTGGTGCGCGACGTGCTGCCGCATGAACGCCCCTCGGGGATGACCGGCTTCGTGATGAACACCCGCAGCCCGCAGTTCGCCGATATCCGCGTGCGCGATGCCATGCTGCATGCCTTCAATTTCGAATTCATCAACGAGGCGCTGACCGGGGGGGTCCAGCCGCGCATCACATCGTATTTCTCGAACTCGCCGCTGGCGATGCAGGCCGGTCCTGCGACAGGCCGCGTACGCGACTTCCTCGACCCTTTCGCCGATCAGATCCCCCAGGACGCACTGTCGGGCTATGCCCTGCCCGTCTCGGACGGGACCGAGCGCAACCGCGCCGGCATCGCCGCCGCGCTGGACCTGATGCAACAGGCCGGATGGACGGTGCAGGACGGGGTCATGGCCGATGCGTCGGGCGCGCCCTTCACCTTCGAGATCGTGCTGCAATCTGGCAGCGACGAGAACCAGACGATCATCGACATCTACGTCCAGTCGCTTGCCCGGTTGGGGATCACGCCGAAGGTCTCGGTGATCGACAGCGCCCAGTACCGCGAGCGGATCGATGCCTTTGACTTCGACATGACCTACTTCCGGCGCGGCCTGTCGCTCAGCCCCGGCAACGAGCAATACCTCTACTGGGGATCGGATGACGCCGACACGCCGGGCGGGCGCAACCTCATGGGCGTTGAGTCCGAGGCCGTGGACGCGATGATCGACAGGCTTCTGACCTCGGAAAGCCAGCAGGATTTCCGCGCCGCCACGCGGGCGCTGGACCGGCTGCTGACCACGGGACGCTACGCCATCCCGATCTACCAGTGGAACGTGACCCGCATTGCCCATGACAGGCGCCTGCACTACCCCGAGACCATGCCGATCTTCGGCGACTGGCCGGGCTGGCAGCCCGATGTCTGGTGGTGGGAAGCCGAAAGCTGATGGTCACGGGGCGCTCGGAAACGGGCGCCCGTTCCGAGCTCGGGGATCGCGCGGCCTGCCGGAGATTGACTGGCCCGGCGCGTGAACCGGCCCGGTGGCGTGTTCAAGGTGCAGGGCCGGCCTCACGCGGGACAGCGAGCGACCCACGCTTGCAACCGCGCCCCGGCGAAGGTAGCGCCAAGCCATGACAGCCGCCGCCTTCCACGGGGCCGCCCGAGACCGACCTGGCCGCTTTTGCGTCCCGGCGACTGGCCCGCTACAAGACCCCAAGGCTATTCATTCACCGTGCCGCCCTGCCGCGGGGGGCCAACAACAAGCTCTTGCGCCACCTACTGCGGCAAGAGCGGGAGAGCGATCATGGTCAAGCTTGATATCTTCTCGGACCCCGTCTGCCCCTGGTGCTACATCGGCAAGACCAACCTGGACAGGGCGCTCGCACAGGTGGGGGACCACCCTTTCGAGATCGAGTACCACCCCTTCCAGCTCAACCCCGACTTCCCGCCCGAGGGGATGGATCGGCGCGCCTACATGGACGCCAAGTTCGGCGGGCGCGAGGGCGCGGTGAAGGCCTATCTGCCGGTTCAGGAGCACGCGGACAAGGCCGGGCTGACGATCGACTTCGAAGCCATCGCGCGCACGCCCAACACACTGGACGCGCATCGCCTGATCCACTGGGCCGGGATCGAACAACGCCAGCAGGTCGTGGTGCAGAGGCTGTTCGAGGCCTATTTCAGGGAGGGCCGCGACATCGGCGACCGGGACGTGCTCTGCGACATCGCCGACAGTGCCGAGATGGACGCGGGCGTCGTCGCCCGGCTGCTGGCCGCCGATGCCGATACCGACACCATCCGGACGCGCGACACCGAGGCCCGCAAGATGGGCGTGCAATCCGTGCCCACCTTCATCGTGGCCGGCCAGCACGCGGTGCCCGGCGCCCAGCCGCCAGACCTGTGGGTGCAGGTCACGGGCGAAATCATGGCCAAACTCGAGGACGCGGGCGATGCGGAATGACGGGCTTTGGATCCTGGTCGGGGCGCTTTCGGTCCTGATCGGGGGCGGCACGGTCTTCTACCACCTGGTCGAGGGCTGGAGCTGGGTCGACAGTTTCTTCTTCACGGTTGTGACGCTCTCGACTGTCGGCTACGGCAGCCTTGTCCCGCAGACGGTGATCGGCAAGCTGGCCACGACCGTATTCATATTCGCGGGTCTTGGCGTCTTTGCCGCCGTGATACGGCAGGTCAGCAACATGACACTGGAAGGCCGGATGCGCGCGCGGGCCGAATTGCGTGCGGCGCGGCGCAAGACCGCCGAAGCGGAGAAACGCCTGCTGGCCGTCGAGGAAAAAGGACCGGACGCATGACCGATACCGCGACGGCCCAGGCCGCCCCTCCCCCGCCGCAGCGCCTCCCGACGCTGGAATTCATCGCGCTGATGGCGATGCTCATGGCCTCGATCGCCTTTTCCATCGACGCCATGCTGCCCGCCCTGCCGCAAATCGGCGCCGAACTGACACCCCAGGCCCCGAACCTCGCGCAGCTTGTCGTGACCAGTTTCGTGCTGGGCATGGGGCTGGGCACGCTGTTCACCGGCCCGCTGTCGGATCGCTTCGGTCGCAAGCCGGTGGTGATCGGCGGGGCGCTGATCTATTGCGCGGCAGCATTGACCGCTTTCCTGGCGCCGACGCTGGAAACCCTGCTGGCCGCGCGGGTGGTGCAGGGACTGGGCGCCTCGGCGCCCCGGGTGGTGGCCCTGGCCCTGGTGCGCGACCTCTATGCGGGGCGCGGCATGGCGCGGATCATGTCCTTCGTGATGATGATCTTTTCGCTGGTGCCCGCGATCGCGCCCAGCCTGGGCGCGGTAATCATCGACATGTCCGGCTGGCGCAGCATTTTCATGGCCTTCGTGATCTTTTCGTTGATCGGGATGACCTGGCTGGGCCTGCGCCAGCCCGAAACGCTTGCCGTCGCGGATCGCCGCCCGCTGCGACTTTCGCTGCTCTGGGCGGCGATCAAGGAAATGGCCGCTCACCCCACTGTGCGGCTTTCGATCGCGGTGCAGACCCTGGCCTTCGGCATGCTTTTTGCCACCATCAGCTCGATCCAGCAGATCTTTGATGAGACCTACGGCCGCGCCGAGAGTTTCCCGCTCTGGTTCGGGGCCATCGCCATTGCCGCCGCGTCGGCCACGGTGTTGAACTCCCAGATCGTGATGCGCGTGGGCATGCGCGCCATCGTCAAGGCCATGTTCACCGTGCAGATCGGGCTGTCGGCGCTGAGCGCGACAGCGATCTGGGCCGGGATTTTCGGCGGGCTGGAATTCTACCTCTACGTTTTCTGGACAACCTCGGTGTTCTTCCAGGCCGGGCTGACCATTGGCAACCTGAACGCGCTTGGGATGGAGCCGATGGGCCATATCGCCGGCATGGCCGCCTCGATCATGGCCTCCATCGGGACCGTGGGCGCCGTTGTCATCGCCGTGCCGGTCGGGCTGGCCTTCGACGGCACGCCGGTACCGCTGGCGATGGCGGTCTGCCTGTGCGCGTCACTGGCGCTGTGGCTGACCACGATGATCCGCCGCGACACGGACTGAGCCGCGCGACGGTACTCCCGGTATCTCCCTCCGCCTAGGCTGCCTGTGCCTCTTTCACCTTCTTCGCCAGGTCCTGCGCGATGGCGAAGGCGCCCTTGATCTTGTCGCTGTCGCGCCGCCAGTCGCGCCGCACGACGATCTTGTTGTCCTTTACCTTTGCCAGTCCATTCTGATCCTTGATGAACTGCACCAGGCCATCGGGCGAGGCGAACTTGTCGTTGTGGAACCGGATCGTCGCCCCCTTGGGCCCGCCATCCAGGTGGCTGATCCCGGCGCGTTTGCACATAGCCTTGATCCGCACCACCAGCATCAGCGTGTTGACCTCCTTGGGCAAGGCGCCGAACCGGTCGATCAGCTCGGCGGCAAAGCCTTCCAGCTCGACCTTGGTCTGCAGCCCTGACAGGCGGCGATAGAGTCCCAGCCGCACGTCCAGGTCGGGCACATAATCCTCGGGGATCAGGACCGGCACGCCAAGGTTGATCTGAGGCGCCCATTGGCCATCCTCGACCAGCGTGGTTTCACCCGACCGGATCTTCGCGATCTGCTCTTCCAGCATGGACTGGTAAAGTTCGTAGCCCACCTCGCGCATCTGGCCCGACTGTTCCTCGCCCAGCAGGTTGCCGGCCCCGCGAATGTCGAGGTCCTGGCTGGCCAGCGCGAACCCGGCCCCCAGCGTGTCGATGGACCCGAGCACGCGCAGGCGCTTTTCGGCCTGTGGGGTCAGGCGCTGGCGCGGGCGGTAGGTCAGGTAGGCATAAGCGCGGGTCTTGGACCGCCCCACCCGGCCCCGGATCTGGTAAAGCTGGCTGAGCCCGAACATGTCGGCGCGATGCACGATCATCGTGTTGGCGGTTGGAATATCCAGCCCCGATTCCACGATGGTCGTGGCCAGCAACACGTCGTACTTGCCATCGTAAAAGGCGTTCATGCGGTCATCCAGTTCGCCCGCCGCCATCTGGCCGTGGGCGGTGACGACGCTGACCTCGGGGACCTCGTCGCGCAGGAAGGCCTGAATCTCGGGCAGGTCGGCGACGCGGGGAACCACGAAGAAGGACTGCCCGCCCCGGTAATGCTCGCGCAGCAGCGCCTCGCGCAGGGTGACGGTATCGAACTCGCTGACGTAGGTCCGGATCGACAGGCGGTCCACGGGCGGCGTGCCGATCACCGACAATTCGCGCACCCCCGACAGCGACAGTTGCAGCGTGCGCGGAATGGGCGTGGCCGTCAGGGTCATCACGTGGATGTCCGTGCGCAGCTGCTTGAGCCGTTCCTTGTGCTGCACGCCGAAATGCTGCTCCTCGTCGATGATCAGAAGCCCGAGGTTCTGGAACTTCACACTCTTGGCCAGCAGGGCATGGGTGCCCACCACGATATCCGCCGTGCCCTTGGCCATGGCGTCGCGGGTCGCCGCGGCTTCATTGCTGCCGACGAAGCGCGACAGCGCCCGCACGTTGACCGGGAAACCGCGAAAACGGTCGGCAAAGCTCTGGTAATGCTGGCGCGCCAGCAGCGTCGTGGGCGCGATCACGGCGACCTGCACCCCGGACATGGCCGCCAGGAAAGCGGCACGGATAGCCACCTCGGTCTTGCCGAAGCCCACGTCGCCGCAAATCAGCCTGTCCATGGGGCGGCCCGATTCCAGGTCCTCGGTCACGTCCTCGATGGCCTGCAACTGGTCCTCGGTTTCCTGGTAGGGAAAGCGCGACAAGAACTGGTCCCACATGCCCTCGGGCGGGGTCATGGCCGGGGCGGTGCGCAGCTCGCGTTCGGCGGCGACCCGGATAAGCCGTTCGGCCATCTCGCGGATGCGTTCCTTGAGCCGCGCCTTCTTCGCCTGCCAGGCGCCCCCGCCCAGCTTGTCGAGCAAGCCCTCCTCATGGCCGTATTGCGACAACAGCTCGATGTTCTCGACCGGCAGGTAAAGCTTGGCGCCCTCGGCGTATTCCAGCACCAGGCATTCATGCGCGGCCCCGGCGGCGCTGACCACCTCCAGCCCCAGATACCGCCCGATGCCGTGATCGACATGCACCACCAAGTCACCCGGCGTGAGCGATTGCGTCTCGGTCAGGAAGTTTTCGGCCTTGCGCTTGCGCTTGGTCTGGCGGATCAGCCGGTCGCCCAGAACGTCCTGTTCCGAGATGACAGTGAGGCGACCGTCACCCTCCGGCGCCTCGAAACCGTGCTCCAGCGCCCAGACCACGAGGTGCAGCCCGCGACGGCCGATACGGCCGTAATCCGTCACCGGGATCGCCTCGGCCAGGTCTTCGTCCTCGATCAACCCGGTCAGGCGTTCCCGCGCGCCATCGGAATAGGACGCGATGAGCACCGGGCCCTCTTCGAGTTTCGCACGAATATGATCCGCCAAAGCTCCGAAAAGGCTGACACTTTCCTGCTGACGTTCGGGCAGGAAATTGCGGCCCACGCGGCCCCCCGCGTCGATCACCCCCGGCCCGGTGGCCCGCGGCAGCGCCGAGAACTGCAACCGCCGCATCCCTTTTGTGACGGCCTCCCAGCCATCGGGATCAAGGTAGAGCGTTTCGGGCGGGGCGGGCTTGTAGACGGTATCAACCCGACCCTTGGCACTCATGGC
>Ga0102928_1000044_pt1 | contig 61239 bp, 59 predicted proteins | sample SalPonR1_B_D1_MG_FD_78504 | JGI IMG/M metagenome (GOLD analysis project Ga0102928, IMG submission 78504) | Salt pond soil microbial communities from South San Francisco under conditions of wetland restoration - Salt Pond MetaG R1_B_D1_MG | ecosystem: Environmental > Aquatic > Marine > Intertidal...
ACCACATTGGTAACGCCGGTCTCCTCCTGCAGGATCAGCTGAGTGTTGCGCGCGATCCGGGCGCTGAAATCGGTGGGCAGCGCAATCGCCTCGTCAAGCGCGTTGGTATGCAGCGACTGGGTGCCGCCCAGCACCGCGCTCATCGCCTCATAGGCGGTGCGGATCACGTTGTTGTAGGGGTCCTGCTCCTGCAACGAGACACCCGATGTCTGGCAATGGGTGCGCAGCATCTTGGAGCGATCGCTCTTGGCACCGAACTCGCTCATCACACGGTGCCACAGCAAGCGCGCGGCGCGCAGCTTGGCCGCCTCCATGAAGAAATTCATCCCGATGGCGAAGAAGAAGGACAGCCGCCCGGCGAACTTGTCCACATCCATGCCCGCCTCGATGGCGGCGCGCACATATTCGCGCCCATCCGCCAGCGTATAGGCCAGCTCCTGCACCAGGTTCGCGCCCGCCTCCTGCATGTGGTAGCCCGAAATGCTGATCGAGTTGAACCGCGGCATGTCTCTCGAGGTGTACTCGATGATGTCGCTGATGATCCGCATCGAGGGCTTGGGCGGATAGATATAGGTGTTTCGAACCATGAACTCCTTGAGGATGTCGTTCTGGATCGTGCCCGACAATTGGCTCTTGTCATGGCCCTGTTCCTCGCCCGCGACGATGAAACTGGCCAGCACCGGGATCACCGCGCCGTTCATCGTCATCGACACGCTGACCTCGTTGAGCGGGATGCCGTCGAACAGCACCTTCATGTCCTCGACACTGTCGATGGCGACGCCCGCCTTGCCCACATCGCCCACCACGCGCGGATGATCGCTGTCATAGCCACGATGGGTCGCCAGATCGAAGGCCACCGAAACGCCCTGCTGGCCCGCGGCCAGGTTGCGCCGGTAAAAGGCGTTCGATTCCTCCGCGGTCGAGAACCCCGCATATTGCCGGATCGTCCAGGGCCGCCCGGCATACATCGTGGCGCGCGGGCCACGGGTGAAGGGCGCCTCTCCGGGGATCGAGCCCAGATGCTCCAGCCCCTCGACATCCTCCTCGGTATAGACCGGCGCGATGTCGATCCCTTCAAGGGTCTTCCATGTCAGGTCTTCCAGCGGGCGGCCCTTCAGCTCGCCCTCGGCGATCTTACGCCATTCGTCTTTCCTGCGTCCCATTTCGATGTCCTCTTGTCATCTGACCGGCGGGCGGATGTGCCTCCGCTTTTGCCGGTCCGGTTTCCTCGATCAATGTCGCCAATCCGTCCGCCCCGGCGCGCAGCCAGTGCAGATCGTCGGCATATGCTTCGCGCAGCGCTGCGGTCTGCACCCTGTCGAATGGCTGCCAGCGCGCGCTGTCGGCGCCTTCGCCAAGTCGTACAGGCGCGCCGCCACGCGCCCCCACCGCCGCGCGTAGCGGGCCCAGAAGGGGCGCGCGGTTCATCCATTCGCGCGCATGGGCGCGCGGCATCGCCTCAAGCGGGCGCGCGGCCATCACCGCCAGCCGCGCCTCGGGGCGCGACGCCAGCGCCTCATGCGTCAGCACCAGTATTTCGGCGTCACCAAAGGCGCAGGCCACATCGGCGATCACGTCGCGCCAGGCGCGCGCGTCACCCGCCAGCGCCTCGAGCTCGCGCCCTTGTGGCAGCCGGTGCCCGCGCGCCACCGCAAAGGCCAGCGCCGAGCTCCAGTAACTGTCCTGCGCGCGCACTGACAGCACCACGCGATCCACGCACCCGTCAAAGGCCTGTGCAAAACGCGCAAGCCGCAGCCCCGCATCGCCATAAAGACTGTTTTCGCGCAGGTTGCGCCGCGATGCGCCCAGCATGTTCTCGTCGCTGACGATCAGCGCGGCGAGGCCCGAGCGCTCCGCCGCCTCGAGGTTGATCATGATCCGCCCGCGGGCGCGATCCAGCTGGACGCGCCTGTTTTGCCGCCCCGCGACCGGGATCACCCCGTGCAAAAGCCCGGCCCGCGTGCGCCGCGGACCCCAGAATCCGATGCCCGCCTCGGCAAGCGACGCCTCGTTATGGCGCATGTAATGCTGAAGGCTGGTCGAGGCGGTCCTGTGCGCCCCCAGATGCAAGGTGATCTTCATGGTCTTTCGCGCCCTTTGCCGGATTGCCGCATGATGCGGTCTGGGGGTTTCCCCTGCCCGACATGCTGCGCCCTCAAAGCTGAGCAAGCGATTAATGGTCAAATTTTCGATGACGGTGCGGCATTGGGTCTTCGCATTTCTGGTCCGTCCGCCTATATCTTGGCTGACGGGAAAGACCATGCATAAGATATTCGCCCTTGTTTTCATGGCCCTGATGGCCACACCGCTCGCCGCGCAAGACAGCGTCGAAGGCGATGCCGCCGGCGTTCCGCCGATCATTTTTCCCGCCGACCAGGTGGATTTGAACGAATTTCTCTGGATAAAACGCCCGCTCATCGTCTTTGCCGACGCCCCGGCGGATCCGCAGTTTCTCCAGCAGATGGACTTCATCACCAACCGGCTCGATGCATTGGATGCACGCGACGTGGTGGTCATCACCGATACCGACCCAAGCGCGAACGGCGACCTGCGCCAGCAATTGCGCCCGCGTGGATTCATGCTGGTTCTGATGGGCAAGGACGGCACCATATACCTGCGCAAACCCTTTCCCTGGAACGTGCGCGAGATCAGCCGCTCGATCGACAAGCTGCCCACACGCCAGCGCGAAATGCGCGAGGAGCAGCAGGGCGACAGCTGAAGGCGCGCGCCCATCACGGGGCCCCCATCGCCACGACCAGCAGGCCTGTGACCGGGTCCATCATCATGACCGCGCCGTTTTCCCTGTCATAGGCCAGCACGCTGCGCGGCCCCTCGATGGCGGCGCGAAAGGCGCTTTCGGCGACCGGGTCCATGCAGGCCCGCCCCTCCAGTGCGGCGCGGCGCATCGCCATGCCGGTGGCGCGCTCGGCATTGGCCAGGTCCACCAGCCCGGCATCGGGCGACTGGCGGCTTGAATCAAGCGCCGCACGGCCAGCGCGCTTGATCTGCAACAGCATCCCCATCGGGTCCGACATCACCGGCATCGGCGCCTTCACATCCGCCGAGGTGAGCCGGAACACCGCCGCAAGGCAATCGCCCCGCGCCTCGAAGGCCACGGTGTCGCCAATGGCGAACCAATGGTCCAGACGGTCCCGCAAGGCAGCTTCGCTTTCGCGCGCGCAGGCGGCGGTCAATGCCAGGCCAAGCAGCGAAACAAAGGTCAGCACCCCCGCCCCGCGCCACCGCGCCCGCATATGCCCGCCGACTGCGGTCATCCCTTCACTCGAACTCCATGATGACGTCGTCCACCGCCAGGCTGTCGCCCGGCCCGGCATTGACCTTGCTCACAACCGCCTTCTTCTCGGCGCGCAGGATGTTTTCCATCTTCATGGCCTCCACGGTGCACAGCGCCTGCCCCTCCTGAACCTCGTCGCCCACGGCCACGTTGACCGACACGATCAGGCCCGGCATCGGGCAGAGCAGCATCCTGGATGTATCAGGCGGGAGTTTCTCGGGCATTAACGCCGCCAGTTCCGCCTGACGCGGGCTGCGCACATGCACCTTCAGATCGGCGCCCCGGCTGCGGATACGGAACCCGCCCGAGATCTTGCCGACCTTCAGCACCAAGGGCTCGCCACCGACATCAAGACGCGCCAGGCTGTCGCCGGGTGTCCAGCCGCTGGCGATGCGCAGCGTGCTGCCATCCTCGAAGCTCACCGTCGCCCCTTCGCGGTCGGCGGCCACGTTCACCGCAAAGTCGATACCCTGCAACGACACGACCCATGCCTCGCCCACATGGCGCTCGTGGTTGTCCATTCGCCCCGAAACGCGGGTGCGGCGGATCTCGGCGACCCGGTGCATCGCCGCCGCGCTGGCCGCGATCCGGCGCAGCGAATCTTCGCTCAGCTTCACCCCGCCGAACCCGTCGGGATATTCCTCGGCGATGAAGGCGGTGGTGATGTCGCCCGACACGAATTTGGGATGATCCATCACCGCGCTCAGGAAGGGCAGGTTATGGCCGATCCCCTCGACCTCGAACGCATCTAGCGCATTGCGCATCCCCTCGATCGCCTCAAGGCGCGTATGCCCCCAGGTGCACAGCTTGGCGATCATCGGGTCGTAATACATGGAAATCTCGCCGCCCTCATAGACGCCTGTATCGTTGCGCACCACCGCGCCTTCGATATCCAGTTCCTCGGGCGGGCGATATTGCGTCAGCCGCCCGATCGAGGGCAGGAAGTTGCGATAGGGGTCCTCGGCGTAAAGCCGGCTTTCCATCGCCCAGCCATTGAGCTTCACATCGGCCTGGCTCAGCGACAGCTTTTCGCCCGCCGCCACGCGGATCATGTGCTCCACCAGATCGACGCCGGTGATCAGCTCGGTCACCGGATGCTCCACCTGCAGGCGGGTATTCATTTCCAGGAAATAGAAATTGCGCTCGCCATCGACGATGAATTCCACCGTGCCCGCGCTGGCATAATCCACCGCATGCGACAGCTTCAGCGCCTGCTCACCCATCGCCTTGCGGGTCTCCTCGTCCAGAAACGGGCTCGGCGCCTCTTCGATGACCTTCTGGTTGCGCCGCTGGATCGAGCATTCACGCTCGCCCAGGTAAACCCCGTTGCCATGGGTGTCGCACAGGACCTGAATCTCGATATGGCGCGGCTGCGTGACGAATTTCTCGATGAAGATACGGTCATCGCCGAAACTGCTGGCCGCCTCGTTCTTGGAGCTTTGGAACCCCTCGCGCGCCTCCTCGTCGTTCCAGGCGATGCGCATCCCCTTGCCACCGCCCCCGGCGCTGGCCTTGATCATGACCGGATAGCCGATCTCCTTTGAGATCTTCACCGCGTCGTCCGCATCCTCGATCAAGCCCATCACGCCGGGCACGGTGCTGACCCCGGCCTCCTGCGCGATCTTCTTGCTGGTGATCTTGTCGCCCATCGCCTCGATGGCACCCTTGGGCGGCCCGATAAAGGCGACGCCCTCTTTCTCCAGCGCCTCGGCAAAGCGCGGGTTCTCGGACAGGAAACCATAACCGGGATGCACCGCCTCGGCGCCGGTCTGGCGGATCGCCTCCATCACCTTGTCGATGACGATATAGGATTCATTCGCCGGGGGCGGGCCGATATGCACCGCCTCGTCGGCCATCTGTACATGCAGCGCCTGCGCGTCGGCATCCGAATAGATCGCCACGGTCTTGATACCCATTTTCCGCGCCGTCTTGATCACGCGGCAGGCGATCTCGCCCCGGTTGGCGATCAGGATCTTCTTGAACATCTCTCGTCCCTTCTTCCGGTTATTGGCCGCTCCGGGCCACAAATGAAAAGACCACCGGCGCGGATCGCACCGATGGTCACGTCATGTCTGTTCTGCCCCGCAATGGCGGCGCGGGCGGGATTACCTGCAGCGGCCGGGATAGGCCTTGCAATAGGCGACATTGCCGGCCGCGCCGACAAGCGCGCCGGTGGCGACGCTGCCGCCGATGACGGCCGACGTGCCGGCTCCCGCGCCGGCCCCCAGAAGGGCCTGTTCGCCGAATGTGTCGCCACATGCCGTGAGGGCGAAAAGCCCGGACCCGGCAATGATCGTGATGAATGCTCTTTGCATGACTGTCTGCCTTTCCTGATGTCGCCTATTCCTGGCGACTGAACGCGCTTAACATGCACCAGGTTCCCGGCTTCGTCAAAACCCCGCGCATGCGCGCCATCGCCCTGGGCAAGGCTTCGCCAATCTGGCGAAGCCGCTGGAATCCCCGAAAAAACGGACGGTGGGCGCACAAGGCCGCCGCACCGCCCGTCAGGGGAAGGGTAACGGATCAGACAATCAGTCCCGGCCCTAAGGGAATGGGCCTCCACTACGCTGTCAGCATGGCCGCGCCGCACGACCCCTGCCAAGCCGGGCGCGCGCGCATCCGGCAATTCGGCTGCATTTCGCGTATCGGGCCACGCCTTGGGCAGGAACCTGCCACCCGGCGCGCTATCCTGCGCCGTCACCATTCCTCGTCCTCCTCGAAGATCTCGGGAAAGGCGGCGCATGCGGCGGCCAGGTCGATCACCAGAAGCGCATCATAGCTGGCGGGGTCAAACGGATCCTCGGCGGGTTTGACCTCGCGGCCGAAAAGCCAGCTCAGCCGCCCCGCATCCAGATTGCCCCGCTCAAAGGGGTCTTCGCCGAAATGTTCCCAAAGCGCCGCCATGAAGGCCGAATCGGCGCGTCGGTCGGCGGGCCTGCGGTCGCGGTAACGCTCGCGCCGGACGATCTCGGTGGCGCCCTTCGGATTGGCGCGCCGGATGGTGAACTGGAAATCCGTGCTCGGCAGACGGCCCGGGAACCCGCGATGCTTCAGCATGGCGCACCTGCCTTCAACGGGCATGATTTGCCCGCCGCATCGGCGCGGCGATTCGGCATCACGCCAGGCCCACGGCCTGCCACACGGTTGGCGACGTGATTCGCTGTCGGGATTGATTGTCCGGGGGTCAGATCGGCGCGAATCATTCCGCGCCTTGGCGCGTTCAGCCCTGCGCGGGGGGACGGGACAGGCCCGAAGGCCTGTCCCCGCAATTCCGAATCGGAATTACTTGTACTTACCGGTGTAAACCGGCTCTTCAGATACGGGCTCGACGACCACGAACTCTTCTTCTGCTTGCTGCTGCTGTGCGCATGCAGCGACAAAGGCAACCAGGCCAATGGCCAGAATGCTCTTGAGGCTCTTCGACATAAGTGTCTCCTGTCTTCTTTATCGGACAAACGCAGCGTGAAACGCCCCATCTGCCCCAGTTCCGAGGTATGGGTTACTTGGGTGCAACCGTGCGCCAACATAACGGAATTATTTTGGAATGCATATGCGGCATGCGCAAACGCGCCCGTATGTGGCGGCAAAGCCTCATCTTTCCGTGGAAATGCGGTTTTCTTCGCAAAATCTAGTGGTTGCATCAGAAAACCTCCCAGATGCAGGTGCCATTCTCGATCCGATAGGCCTCGAATACCTGCTTAACCTCGGCGTCGATCACTCCGAAGGCGGATTCGCGGTCGGCCAGCGATACGATCACCTGCGCGGGCACCGGTCCCACGTTCGACAGGCGCGGAATCGCGTAGGTTGTGCACAGATATTCAAGATCGGCCATGATGCTTTCGAACTCTTCCTCGCCGGTGAATCCGGGCGCCACGAAACGGAAACGATAGGTCAGCCCCTGCCCCGGACGGTCCCAGAGCATTTCGTGAAACGCGGCCTCCAACCCCGAGGGCAGGACAAGGCGCTCCTCCTTCGCCTTGTCCGCCTCGGCCACGGCGGCACCGGCCACAAGGGCCAACGCCAGCGCCACGGCGGGAATATGCATTCCCAGGGGCCTCACCCCGCGCGCCCCCTCACAGCGGGATGTTGTCGTGTTTCTTCCACGGCAGCTTGCGCTTCTTGTTGCGCAGCGCAGCAAAGGCGCGACTGACGCGCTTGCGGGTGCTGCGCGGCTGGATCACCTCGTCGATAAAGCCGCGCTCGGCGGCGACGAAGGGGTTGGCAAAGCGGTCCTCGTAATCGGCGGTGCGCTGCGCGATCTTGTCCTTATCGCCCAATTCCGAACGATACAGGATCTCTGTCGCGCCCTTGGCGCCCATCACCGCCACTTCCGATGTCGGCCAGGCATAGTTGAGATCGCCGCGCAGATGCTTGGAGGACATCACCACATAAGCCCCGCCATAGGCCTTGCGGGTAATCACCGTGACCTTCGGCACCGTCGCCTCACCGTAAGCAAACAGCAGCTTGGCGCCATGCTTGATGACCCCGTCATGCTCCTGCTTGGTGCCGGGCAGGAAGCCGGGCACATCGACGAAGGTCAGGATCGGGATCTCGAAACAGTCGCAAAAGCGCACGAACCGCGCGGCCTTGCGACTGGAATCGATATCAAGACACCCGGCCAGCACCATCGGCTGATTGGCCACCACCCCCACCGTGCGCCCCTCAAGGCGTATGAAGCCGGTGATGATGTTCTTTGCGAAATCCTCCTGGATCTCGTAGAAATCACCCTCATCGGCGACCTTGGTGATCAGCTCCTTCATGTCGTAAGGCGTGTTGGGATTGGCCGGAACCAGCGTATCCAGGCTCGGCTCGGCGCGGTCGGGCTTGTCGAAGAACGGGCGCACCGGCACCGATTCGCGGTTGTTGAGCGGCAGGAAATCCACCAGCCGGCGCACTTCAGCCATCGCTTCAACATCGTTCTCGAAGGCGCCGTCGGCAACCGAACTTTTGCGCGTGTGGGTCGAGGCCCCGCCCAGTTCTTCGGCACTCACCTGCTCGTTGGTGACGGTCTTGACCACATCGGGACCGGTCACGAACATGTAGGAGCTGTCGCGCACCATGAAGATGAAATCGGTCATCGCGGGCGAATAGACGGCGCCCCCCGCGCAAGGCCCGGTGATGACGCTGGTCTGCGGCACCACGCCCGACGCCTCGATATTGCGCTGGAACACCTCGCCATAGCCCGCAAGGCTGTCGACACCCTCCTGGATGCGGGCACCGCCCGAATCGTTGATCCCGATCACCGGCGCGCCGTTCTGCATCGCCATGTCCATGATCTTGCAGATCTTCATCGCATGAGTCGCACTGACCGATCCACCCAGCACGGTGAAATCCTGGCTGAACACATAGACCTGACGGCCATTGATCGTGCCCCAGCCGGTCACCACCCCGTCGCCATAGGGGCGGTTGTCCTCCATGCCGAAATCGGTGCAGCGATGGGCGACGAACATGTCGAACTCTTCAAAGCTGCCCTGATCCAGCAACAGGTCGATGCGCTCGCGCGCTGTCAGCTTGCCCTTGGAATGCTGGCTGTCGATCCGCTTCTGGCCACCGCCCAGACGGGCGTCGCCGCGGCGGTCCTCGAGTTCCTGAAGAATGTCTTTCATGGCGCTCCCCTTAGTGATTTTGCGCGACCATAAGGAAAACCGGCCAGTTCACAAAGCAGAATTCGGCAAATTTGCAAATATGTGGAAAGGTTGAGGTGCTAAGCTGAATATCTGCAAATTCGCACTTACCCGCCCCGCAATTGTGCATCCCGCCACAGATAACTGTGCATGGACAAGCGGCAGGCGCGGGCCTAACCCTCTGACATGACCGATTTGCCAGCGTCGCGCTTTTTGGATCGCGCGACACCTCCCCATATCGTCACCCTGATCCTTCTTGCGGGCATTTCGGCCCTGTCGCTGAATATCTTCCTGCCCAGCCTTCCGGGGATGACGGAATATTTCGACACCGAATACCGGCTCATGCAGCTGTCGGTGGCGCTGTATCTGGGGGTCAATGCGGCCCTTCAGATCCTGATGGGGCCGATCTCCGACCGGCTTGGCCGGCGCCCCGTGATCCTTGGGGGGATGGCGATCTTTCTTCTGGCGACGCTGGGCTGCCTGCTGTCCACCAATGCCGTCATGTTCCTGACCTTCCGCATGGCGCAGGCCACCATCGTTGTCGCCATGGTGCTCAGCCGCGCCATCGTGCGCGACATGGTCCCACAGGATCAGGCCGCCTCGATGATCGGCTATGTGACCATGGGCATGACCGTGGTGCCGATGCTCGGCCCCGCGCTTGGCGGCGTGCTGGACGAGCTTTTCGGCTGGAAGGCGAATTTCTGGGCGCTGTTCGTGCTCGGCGCTCTGGTCACATGGCTCAGCTGGCGCGATCTGGGCGAAACCGCCCCGCGCTCGGGCCAGACCCTGCGCCAGCAAATCGCCGATTACCCCGAATTGCTGACCTCACAGCGCTATTGGGGCTATGCGCTGGCCTCGGCGCTGTCGTCGGGGTCGTTCTTCGCCTACCTGGGCGGCGCGCCTTTCGTGGGCGACCGGGTGTTCGGGCTGGCGCCGGGCGAGCTTGGCCTCTATTTCGGCGCGCCCGCAGTGGGCTACATGCTGGGCAATTTCGTCTCGGGCCGCTTCTCGGTGCGCATCGGCGTCAATCGCATGGTGCTTTGGGGCACGCTCTTCAACGCCGTCGGGATCGCCCTGAACCTTGCGGTTTTCTACGCCGGGCAAGGCAGCCCGATCAGCTTTTTCGGGCTGATGATCCTGATGGGGCTCGGCAATGGCATGGTGATCCCCAACGCCACCGCCGGGGCGCTGTCGGTGCGCCCGCATCTGGCGGGCACCGCCAGCGGGCTGGCCGGGGCGCTGATGATCGGCGGCGGCGCGGCGCTCTCGGCGCTGGCGGGCGCGCTTCTGACACCGGGTTCCGGGGCCTTCCCGCTTCTGTGGATCATGCTCAGCACCGGGCTTCTGGCGATCGCCGCGATTCTCTTCGTGATGTGGCGCGAAACCCGGATCATCCTGCCAACGGACTTTACCTGACGCTTTCGCCACGCCATGCTGCGATGATGCGTGTCCTGCTGATGCTGACCCTCTGGCTTGCCGCCGCCCTGCCGCTTGCCGCGCAGCCGGTCGAGGATTGCCACGACACGGCCCCGGCCCTTCCATCGCCCGAACTGATGCGCACGCTGACCCAGTGGATCGGTGCGCATACCAGCTACGACATCACCCGCAGCCTGCAAACACCACCCAGCGTCAGCTTTTGCATGACCGGCGAGATCATCCGCTACGAAGGCCGCGACCTCCTGGTCGATCCGCAACTGCGCGCCGCCTATGACCTCTCCGCGCGGCGCATCTTTCTGGTCGTCCCCTGGCAGGCCGACAACCCCACCCATGTCTCGGCCCTGCTGCATGAACTGATCCACGACGTGCAACTGCTCAACCGCGACTGGCCCTGCATCGGCGCCCCCGAATGGGAGGCCTACAGCCTGCAGGAAGAATGGCTGCAGGCGCGCGGCATCGACCCCGGCTTCAACTGGATGTCCATCTACATGTGGTCCCGCTGCCCGCGCGACGTTCACCCGGACTGAGCCTTTCGCGCGCCGCGCCTCAACCCGCCTCAACCCGCCAGCAGCTTGGCGGCGATCGCCCACATGACCAGCCCCACCACCAGGTCCAGCACCCGCCAACTTGCCGGGCGGCGAAACAGCGGCGCCAACAGACGCGCGCCATAGCCCAGCGCGAAGAAAAAGGTGAAACTCGCCGCCACCGCGCCCGCGCCAAAGCCCAGCCGGTTGTCATATTGCGTGCTGATCGACCCCAGCAACACGACCGTATCCAGATAGACATGCGGATTGAGCCATGTCAGCGCCAGACAGGTCAGCACCGCGCGCCGCAGACTCGCCGTGCCCTCGCCCGCCTCCAGCGCCTCGCCGCCCCGCCATGCGGCCCAGAGCGCCCTTGCACCATAGAAGATCAGGAAAGCCGCACCGCCATAGCGCATCACCGTTTCAAGCCCCGGCACCGCCCGCGTCAGCGCGCCGAAGCCAGCGACCCCGGCCGTCACCAACAGCGCATCCGAGATGGCACAGACCAGCACCACCGGCAGAACATGCTCTCGCCTCAGCCCCTGTCGCAACACAAAGGCATTCTGCGCCCCGATCGCCAGGATCAACGATATCCCCAGCGCAAACCCCGCCCCGATCGCCTGCATGAACTGGTCTCCCCACTCGCCCGCGCCCCTGCATAGGCTCTGCGCGCGGACGGTTCAATCTGCACCGCGTGCTGTCGCGGTGATACACTGCCCCTCTGATCGCCCGGCCTTCGCCGCGCGGGCCTTGAGCCAGCCGGTCACGGCCTCTGGGGAAAAACCCGATGCGCACCAATTTTGATCCGCCCGCCATCCTGCACCGTATTGAACGCGTATTCAGTGCACGATTTGCGTAATCCGTTTGAATTGATCATTTGTCAGGGAGACATAACCACATGCAACGCCGCAGCCTTCTCAAAGCCGCCATTTTCACCGCCGCCGCAGGCGCGCTCACCGCCTGTGCCCATACCGAGGCGCCGCAGGATATCGTCGACATCGCCGCGTCGAACCCCGAGTTTTCGACCCTCGTGACGGCGGTTCAGGCCGCAGGGCTGGTGGATACGCTCAAGAGCGACGGCCCCTTCACCGTCTTCGCCCCCACCAACGCCGCCTTCGCGGCCCTGCCCGATGGCACGCTCGACACGCTTCTCGAGCCCGCCAACAAGGACAAGCTGGCCCAGATCCTGACCTATCACGTCGTCCCCGGCGCGGTCACATCGGACCAGTTGATCGGCCAGCGGATGAACGTCGCCACCGTCGAGGGCAGCAATGTGCATATCGATGCGCGCGGCGGCAAATACGGCCCCGGCGTGCGCGTCAACGACGCCAACGTGACCAGCGCGGATATCATGGCATCGAACGGCGTGATCCACGTCATCGACAAGGTGCTGCTGCCCGAGTGACCGCCAGTCATGGCCCCTCGCGGATGAATGCGGGGGGCCTTGAAAACGAACGGCGCCCCGCGGGGCGCCGTTTTCGCGTTGTGCGGGGCGGGATGGCCTATTCGGCGGCCAGTTGCTCCATCACCTCGTCGGAGGCCTCGAAATTGGTGGTGACGCGCTGCACGTCGTCGTCGTCTTCCAGCGCCTCGACCAGCCGCATGAGCTTTTGCATGCCTTCAAGGTCCATCTCGGTCGTGGTGGCGGGTTTCCATACCAGCTTGGTGGATTCGCTTTCCCCCAGCTCGGCTTCCAGCGCCGTCGAGACATCGTTGAGATCGGTATCCGTGCACCAGATGATATGGCCGTCCTCGCTGGATTCCACATCCTCGGCGCCCGCCTCGATCGCCGCCATCATCACCGAATCCGCATCCCCCGCATCCGCCGGATAGCTGACCTCGCCCTTGCGCTCGAACATGAAGCCGACGCTGCCGGTCTCGCCCAGGTTGCCACCATGCTTGCCAAAGGTCGAACGCACATTGCTGGCGGTGCGGTTGCGGTTGTCGGTCATCGCCTCGACGATCACCGCCACGCCATTGGGGCCATAGCCCTCATAGCGGATTTCCTCGTAATCCTCGCTGTCGCCGGCCTGGGATTTCTTGATGGCGCGGTCGATCACGTCCTTGGGCACCGAACTGGACTTGGCCTCCTTCACCGCCATGCGCAGGCGGGGGTTCTTTTCGGGGTCCGGATCGCCCATCTTGGCGGCAACGGTTATCTCTTTGGAAAGCTTCGAGAAAAGCTTGGATCGCGCAGCGTCCTGACGCCCCTTGCGATGCTGGATATTTGCCCATTTGGAATGGCCGGCCATGCGTGCCTCCGATCATATTATCGCGGAATCTGGCCTGATATAGGGCACCCTTGGGGGCCATCGCAAGCCGGTTGCACCCGCGCGCGCAATGAGGTTGGCTTAGGCGACTTGAACGGAGTGCCCCATGACCACCGACCAGATCATTCTCTTCGGCCTTTTCACAGGGGTATTCGCGATGCTGATCTGGGGGCGCTACCGCTATGATCTGGTGGCGTTCTCGGCGCTTCTGCTGGGGGTGGTGCTGGGGGCGGTGCCCTATGACACGGCATTCACCGGATTCGGCCACCCGGCGACGATCATCGTGGCGCTGGTGCTGGTCGTGTCATCTGGGCTGGTCAATGCGGGGGCGGTGCAGATGATCACCCGCAGGGTGGTGGATGGCGGGCGCTCGCTGCGCGGGCATATCGCGCTTCTGGGTGGCGTCGGCGCGGTGCTTTCAGGCTTCATCAACAACGTCGCGGCACTGGCGCTTCTGATGCCGGTCGACATCCAGTCCGCCCGCAAGGCCAAGCGCGCACCCGGACTGAGCCTGATGCCGCTCAGCTTCGCCACCATCCTTGGCGGCATGGTCACGCTGATCGGGACGCCGCCCAATATCATCATCGCCTCGATCCGCGAAGAAGAGCTGGGGCAATCTTTCGCGATGTTCGATTTCGCCCCGGTCGGCGCCGTCGCGGCCATCGCGGGCATGGCATTCATCACGCTGATCGGCTGGCGGCTCATTCCCGACCGCGCCGCCTCCTCGGACCCGGTCGACGCCCTGCAGGAGGCGTCGGCCTATCTGGCCGAACTCTCGGTCCCCGAGGACAGCGACGCCGTCGGCCAGCGGCTCGCCGATCTGGACGAGGCCGCCAACAGCACCGATGTGACGGTCCTCGGTCTGATCCGCGACGGTACGCGCCGCTATGGCAGCTCGCGCAGCGCCACGCTGAAGGCCGAGGATATCCTCGTGCTCGAGGCCCGGCCCGAGGCGCTCGACGATTTCCGCGCGGCGCTCGGGCTGGCCTATACCGATGCCGACGGGCGCGAACGCATCGAGGACGAAAACGACGGGCTGGCCCTGACCGAAGCGGTGGTGCCGCGCGATGCGCGCATCGCCGACAGCTCGGCGCAGGCCGTCGGGCTGCACTGGCGCCAACGCTCGGTGATCGTCGGGGTCTCGCGTCAGGGGCGCCGCGTCACCAAGAACCTGCGCCGCGCGAAAATCATGGCAGGCGACATCCTCCTGCTGCTCACCCCCGCCGATACCGGGGCACAGGTGATCCGCTGGCTGGGCTGCCTGCCCCTGGCCGAACGCGGCCTGTCGATCACCCGGCAGAAAAAGGCATGGCTGGCGATCGGCCTTTTTGCCCTTGCCGTGGCCGCCGCCACCGCGCAGCTTGTCCCGCTTCCCATCGGCCTTGGCGCAGTGGTCGTGGGCTACGTGGTGACGGGGATTATCCCGATGCGCGATCTCTATGACGAAATCGAGTGGCCGGTGGTGGTGCTACTGGGGTCGCTCATTCCGCTTGGTGCGGCGCTCAACAGCAGCGGCGGTACAGAATTGCTGGCCTCTCAGCTTGTCGGGCTGGCGGGCGACCTGCCCCCCTGGGCGATCCTCGCGATCCTGATGGCGGTGACGATGACGCTCTCGGATGTGCTCAACAATACCGCCACGGCGATCGTCGCCGCGCCCGTCGGAATCGAGATCGCCAACCGGCTCGATGCCGCGCCCGATGCCTTCCTGATGGCGGTGGCAGTCGGGGCCTCATCGGCGTTTCTCACGCCCATCGGACACAAGAACAACACGCTTATCCTCGGGCCGGGCGGCTATCGCTTTGGCGATTACTGGCGCATGGGGCTGCCGCTCGAAATCATCGTGATCACAGTCTCGGTGCCCACGATCATGGTGGTCTGGCCGCTATAGGCGCGGCGTCTTCGCGGGGCCTGCAGCGCCGGGGGGCGGCGGCAAAGAGCCATGTTTCCCCGATCCGCCCGGATTGTGCCAAAGCCTTGCCGCAATCACATATTACCTCGGTTGCATGTTTGACTTTGCTTACCTCCTGGCGTGTGCCGTCGCAATCTTCGCCGTTGTTCAGCTCGTGCGCTTCACGCGGCGGTTGGTCCACCGCTCGGCCGCCACTGTGAACGCAAGCCTCGAAGCGGGCCTTATCAGCAGCGGCTTCATCGCAAACACCGCCTATCTGGTGCTGTTTGTCCTGATTTTCCGTATCTGCCTTGTTTGAGGGGGCGCCAATGCTGTTCCAGAAAACCGAGTCGCCCTTCAGCCTGCCGAAAACCCCGCGCAACCTGAAATCCGCGCAGTTCCTGGGTTTCGCGACCCTGCCGCTTCTGTCCGCCACCCTCTTCGGCGTCGCCATGTCGGTGGTCGAGGGGCTTTTCCTGATGCTCCTCTACGGCACCTCGATCTGGACACTGACACTGGGGCTGCGTGCCGAGCAGGCCTATGAGGCGGCGTCCATCGCCCGCAAACCGAAGCTGCCGCTCAAACTCGGGGCGGCGGCGCTGATGGGGCTGGCCGTGGGCACCACGGTCTTTCTGCGCCACGGGCTCACAACCGAGGCCGCGCTGGTGGGGCTTGTCGCCTCGGGGCTTTTCATGACCGCCTTCGGGCTCGACCCACTGAAGAACAAGGGCGTGACCGGTCCCATGGCCGAAGAGGCGTTGCGCGTCAACGATACCCTGGAAAACGCCGCAACCGTGCTGAAGGACATCGAAGCCCGGGTCGCCACCATCGGCGACAGCGAGGTCAACACCGGCTTCATGGGCTTGCGCCGCAGCGCCGAGCGCCTGTTCCAGGTTCTGCGCGAGGATCCCGAACGCCACCGCGACCTGCGGCGCCTGCTGGGCGTCTATCTCGACGCCGCACGCGACGCCACCGAACGTTTCGCCATCCTGCATGGCGCTATCGCGGACGCCGACGCCAAGGCGCGTTACCTCGGCATGCTGGACCGGCTGACGGACCAGTTCGAAACCCGCACCCTGAAACACCTCAAGGACGGGAAATCGAAACTGGATGTGGAAATCGACGTGCTCCAGAGCCGGCTGACAACCGAGTCCCGCCGTCCCTGAGGCACTGCGGACACCGCGTAGCGACGGATCACAGCGGCCAGAACAGCGGAATAAGCGCGCTTGAAAGTAGCGCGATACTCAGGTTGAGCGGCACACCCACCCGCATGAAATCGGTGAACCTGTAGCCCCCCGGACCATAAACCAGCGTGTTGGTCTGATAGCCGATGGGCGTCGCAAAGGCGCAGCTCGCCGCGATCATCACCGCGATCACCAACGGGCGCGGGTCGACCCCCATCGCCTGCCCCAGCCCGATGGCGATCGGCGTGACCACCACCGCGACCGCGTTGTTGCTGACCATCTCGGTCAGTGTGGTGGTCAGCAGGAACACCGCCAGCACGATCAGGAAAGGCGGCAACCCGACCAGCCCCGGCGTCACCGCATCGACAATCAGCGCCACGGCGCCGGTATGATCCAGCGCCGCGCCGATCGCCAGCATCCCGAAGATCAGCGCCAGCAACCGGCCATCCACAAAGGAAAACGCCTCGTCCGCATCGATGCAGCGCGTCAGCAGCACCACCGCCACCGCGATCACCGCCAGCGGCAGGATCGGCGCGACCCCAAGCCCCGCCAGCGCCACGACCCCCAACAGCGCCGCCACCGCCACCGGCGCATGGCCGCGCCGAAACGCCCTTGCCGAGGGCTTGGTGACATCCACAAGGTCCATCTCGCGCGACAGGCGCTGGATATCCTCGGGGGCGCCCTCCAACAGCAGCGTGTCACCGACCCGCACCACCAGATCATCCAGTTGCCGCCCGATGTTCTGATTGCGCCGATGCACCGCCAGCGGATAGACGCCATAGCGCCGCCGCAGACGCAGCGCGCCCAGCGTGCGCCCGACCATCTTGCAGCCCGGCGTGATCAGGACCTCGACCGTGGTGGTCTCGACCGCCGACACCTGATCCACGCGCTTGAGGCTCTTGTCGCGCTGCAGACTCAGCAATTCGGTCATCTGCGTGCGCAGCACCACCCGGTCGCCGACCTGCAATTCGACCCCCTTGAGGTCGCGCCGCAGCGACTGGTCGCCCCGGATCACGTCGATCAGGCGCACGCCCTCGCGCCTGAACAACTGCACACCGTTCACCTCGCGCCCGATCAGGTTGCTGTCGGGCGGGATCACGGCCTCGGTAAAGAACTTCATCTTCGAGCGGTCCGACAGCATCGTCGCCATGCTGTCGCGGCGCGGCAGCAGCATCGGGGCGAAGATGGTCAGATAGAGCATCCCCCACAGCACCAAGATCGCGGCCATCGGCGTCACCTCGAAAATGCCGAAGGGCGTCATCCCGGCGCTGCGCGCCACACCATCCACCAAAAGGTTGGTGGATGTCCCCACCAGCGTCAGCGTCCCCCCCATGATCGCCGCGTAACTGAGCGGGATCAGCAGCTTGCTGGCGGTCTGGTTCAAGGTCTTGGACAGCTGCACGAAAACCGGGATCATCACCACCACGACCGGGGTGTTGTTCATGATCGCCGAGGCCAGAACCACCGCCCCCATCAAGACCGCGATCGCCATGCGCGGGCTGGTGCGTGCCAGCCGGTCGGCAAACCCCGTCAACAGGTCCAGCGCCCCGGTGCGCACCAGCGCCCCCATGACGATGAACATCGCCGCAATGGTCCAGGGCGCCGGGTTCGACAACACCTCGAGCGCCGTTTCATAGGGCACCAGCCCCAAGATCAGCATCACCGCCGCGCCGCCCAGCGCGACCACTTCGGGTGGATATACCTCGCGCACGAAAAAGGCGAACATCACAGCCATCACGACCAGCGCGCTGATCCCCTGGGCCGTCTGGGACATCGCTAGAAAATCCATCGTTACCACCCGCTACCCGCGCCGCTCGGGCCACCATCGCGACCCGTCACATGATCCCGCATGGCGCGAACAGGAACAAGAGGCTTCCGCTGTCGCACCCTTCTGCGCAGCCCCTTGCGCATCAATGCGCGCCCTTGCGCTCACGGCCCCGCCTGCGCCAGGCGTCCGCCCTGGCGCACCATCTCGACGCGGGTCGCCTTGCCGGTCCGGTCATCGGTCTCGATATAAAGCCCCGACAGGGTCACATCGCCCATCGCCGGCTGAAACCGCCCCCGCGCCATGCCGCCGATAAAGCGGCGCATCGGCTCGGTCTTGTCCATTCCGATCACCGAGTCATAGTCCCCGCACATGCCAGCATCACTCTGGAACGCGGTACCCCCGGACAGGATCTGCGCGTCGCCGGTCGGCACATGGGTATGGGTGCCCACCACCATGCTCGCCCGCCCGGCGCAGAAATGCCCCATCGCCATCTTTTCCGAGGTCGCCTCGCAATGCACATCCACCAGCGCCGCCTGCACCGCGCCCCCCGGCGGATGCGCGCGCAACACCGCGTCCACCGCCGAGAACGGATCGTCAAAGCAGCGCTTCATGAACACCTGCCCAAGCACCTGGCAGACCAGCACCTTGCGCCCGCGCGCATCCTGGAACACCCCATGCCCTCGCCCCGGCGCCTCCTTGGCATAGTTGATCGGTCGCACCACACGCGGCTCGCTCTCGATGAACTGAATCATGTCCTTCTGATCGAAGGCATGATCGCCCAGCGTCAGCACATCCGCGCCGCTGGCCAGCAGCGCCCTCGCGTGATCGCCCGTGAGGCCCATCCCCCCCGAGGCGTTCTCGCCATTCACCACGACGAAATCCAACCGCCACTCTTCGCGCAGCCTTGGCAGGGTATCGGCCACCGCCGACCGCCCCGCACGGCCCACGACATCGCCCAGAAACAGAATTCTCATGTGACAGGTGGTATGTCCCGCAGCCCCGAAGGGCAAGAGCACTGTTTGCCCGCCCGCGCGCCCATCAGCCCGCCACCCGGTAGCGCGCGGCGATCTTGACCGGGAAATTGACCGAGCGCGCGATAAAACAGACCGCTTGGATGCGCCCGTGCAACGCATCCGCCGCCGCAAGGTCAGTGCCCTTCGGAACCGTGATCCTCGGGCGCAACGTGGCCCTCAGAAAGCGGCTTGCACCGGCCGCGTCAGTCTCGCCCGCCGCCAGCGGCTCATCCTCATAACCCGCCACCGCGATCCCCGCATCCGACGCGAAATGCAGATACCACAGCATGTGACAGGCACTCAGCGCCGCGATCAGCATGTCCTCGGGATTATGCAGCCCCGGATCACCCCCCAGCAGCGGGTCGTTCGAGCAGTGGATCACCGGCTTGCCCGGCGTCTCCACGTTCCAGCTGCGCGCATAGGCGCCGTAATGCGCGGTGCCTTCGCCTTGATTGCCGGTCCACACCACGCGGGCGCTATAATCATGCGCGGCCAATCTCGATCACCTCGGCTTCAGTCACCACCATGTCAAGCGGCTGGTCGGTCGCCTCGAGCGGCAACGAGTCATCCTCCTGCGCACCATAGGCGAAACCGATCGCCATGGTCGGGCGCGCCGCGCGCAGCAACTCCAGCGTGCGGTCGTAAAACCCGCCGCCATAGCCCAGCCGCCCGCCGCGCCGGTCAAACGCCACCAGCGGCACGATCACGATCTCGGGTGTCATGACCTCGCCTTGCGCCGGGATCATCGCCCCGAACGGGCCTTCCTTCAGCGCGCAGCCGGGGCTCCAGCGTGCGAATGTCAGCGCCATTCCCGGCCCCTCGATCACCGGCACGCCGACCGGCCCATGTGCCGCAGCCTCCTCCATCGCCGCCAACGGGTCGATCTCCGAGCGGATCGCCATGTAGCCCGCAACGGGCACCCCGCGATACCCCGCCAGCACCCCTGACAACAGCGCCGCCTCGCCCGGCCCGGATGCGTCATGCGCCACCTTGCGCCGCGCGAACGCGGCCTTGCGGGCGGCCTGCTTGATCGCCTGCAGATCGCTCACAGCAACACCATCGAGGCCAGCCCCAGAAAGGCGAAGAACCCGACCACATCGGTGATCGTGGTCACGAACGGCCCCGACGCCAGCGCCGGGTCGATCCCGATCCTCGACAGGCCCATCGGGATGACGATCCCGCCCAGCGCCGCGCAGATCTGCGTCATGATCATCGCCAGCGCGATCACTGCCGCCAGCATCGGCACCCCGAACCAGACCCCGGCCACCAGCGCCATCAACACGCCGAACAACAGCCCGTTGAGCGCCCCCACCGCGACTTCGCGGCGAATGACCCTCAGCGCGTTCTGTGCCGTCAAATCGCGAGTCGCCAACGCCCTCACGGCGACGGTCATGGTCTGGGTGCCCGCATTGCCCCCCATCGAGGCCACGATCGGCATCAGCACCGCCAGCGCGACCATCTGCCCGATCGTATCGGCGAACTGGTCGATCACAACCGAGGCCAGGATCGCCGTCAGCAGGTTGACGAACAGCCACACCGCGCGCCCCTTCGCCGTCGTCATGATCCGGTCCGAAAGGCTCGATTCATCACCCACCCCGCCAAGGCGCAGGATGTCCTCCTCGTGCTCCTCGTCCAGCACCGCCATGGCGTCGTCGATGGTGATGACGCCGACCAGCCGGTCATCCTCGTCCACCACCGGCGCCGAGATCAGGTGATACTGGTTGAACGCATAGGCCACATCCGCCTCGGCCTGGGTGACGGGAATGGTGTGAAAGGTCTCCTCCACCAGGTCTTGCAGCAAAACCTCGCGGCGCGACGCCATCAGCTTGCCCAGGGTGACATTGCCCACCGGGCGCAGGCGCGGATCGACCAGGATGATGTGATAGAACTGGTCCGGCAGATCCTCCTGGTCGCGCAGAAAGTCGATCGCCTCGCCCACATTCCAATGCTCGGGCGCCATCACCACTTCGCGCTGCATCAGGCGGCCGGCGGAATATTCCGGATAGGTCAGCGATTTCTGCACCGCCAGCCGGTCGCCCGCTTCCAGCGCGCTCAGGATCGCTTCCTGTTCGTGATCCTCCAGATCCTCGACCAGATCGACCACATCATCCGAATCCAGGTCGCGCACCGCATCCGCCAGAACGTCGGGCGGCAGAAGGGCGATCACCTCCTGGCGCAGCCCCTCATCAAGTTCCGACAGCACGTCGCCATCGAAATCCGGCCCGTAAAGCTCGATCAGGCGGCGCCGGTCAAAGGCGTTGATCTGTTCCAGAAGGTCGGCGATATCGGCCGGGTGCAGCTCGGACATTTCCTTGAGCAGCAGCTCCCGGTCGTCGATATCGACCGCATAGATCATCCGCGCCACCGACTGCGGATTGAGCGTATAGGCACTGTCCTCGCGTTCGCCCTCGGCCTCTGCCAGCTGCTCGTCTTCCGCCATGAGACCCTCCGCACTTGCGCCTGATGGCAGGAGTACTGAAGCGGCGCGCGAAAAACAATCACAATGCCCGATTTACCGCACCCGCCCGCTGCCCTATCGTCCGTCCCGAAGGGCTCCGAACCGCTCCGCCCAGTCCATCGGCAAAAGGCACGCAGATGCCCCGCGACACCATCCTCACCGGCCATGTGCTCTCGTTTCATGCCGATCCCCTGACCGGCGCAGCCGCCGACGCGCCGCAGTGCGCGCAGCTCTGCGAGGCCGTGCTGATCCGCGACGGCCATATCGCCGCGACCGGCTCGCTCGACGCGCTGCGCGCAGACGCCCCCGGCGCGCGCCTCAGCCGCCATGACGGGCAGCTGATCTGCGCGGGCTTCATCGACGCCCACGCCCATTATCCCCAGACCGCGATCATCGCCAGCTGGGGCAAACGCCTGATCGACTGGCTCGACACATACACCTTTCCCGAGGAAATGCGCCTCAGCGATCCCGCTTACGCGGCTCAGATCGCCGAGCGCTATTTCGACCTCACGCTGGCCCACGGCACCACCACCACGGTCAGCTTCTGCACCTCGCATCCCGCCAGCGTCGATGCCTTCTTCACCGCGGCCCGCGCGCGCGGGCTGCGCGCCGCCGCGGGCAAGACCTGCATGGACCGCAACGCGCCCCCCGGCCTTTGCGACAGCGCCCAAAGCGCGCATGACGACAGCGCCGCGCTGATCGCCCGCTGGCATGGGGTGGACCGGCTCTCCTATGTCATCACCCCGCGCTTTGCGCCCACCTCAAGCGCCGCGCAGCTCGACGCGCTCGGCGCGCTCCGGGCGGCGCATCCCGATTGCCTGATGCAGACCCATCTGTGCGAACAGACCGAGGAAATCGCCTGGGTGAAACGGCTCTTTCCAGGCGCGCGCGACTATCTCGATGTCTATGAAAGCCACGGCCTCCTCAGCGAACGCGCGCTCTTTGGCCACGCCATCCACCTTGCCCCCCGCGAAGCCGCCCGCCTCGCCGAATCCGGCGCCGCGCTGGTCCACTGCCCGACCTCCAACAGCTTCATCGGCTCGGGCCTCTTCGATATCGGCCAACGTCTCTGCGAAGGCCAGCGGATCGGCCTCGCCACAGATACCGGCGGCGGCTCCAGCTTCTCGATGCTGCGCACCATGGCCGCCGCCTATGAAATCGCCCAGCTGACCGGCACCGCGCTCCATCCCGCGCAACTTCTGTGGCTGGCGACCGGCGCCGGCGCCGCCGCGCTCCACATGCAGGGCCGCATCGGCAATATCGCACCGGGGATGGAGGCCGACCTCGTCATTCTGGACCTCGCCTCGACCCCCGCCATCGCCCAGCGTCACGCCCGCGCCGAAGACATCTGGGAGGCGCTCTTCCCCACCATCATGATGGGCGACGACCGTGCCATCCGCGCCGTCCTCGTCGCCGGTGAGCCCCCGACCACCGCCCCGACGGCCTGACCACAGCCCCGGGCTTTCACTGTTCTCCAAATACTCCGGGGGAGTCGCCGCTCGCGGCGACGGGGGCAGCGCCCCCATCCTGCCTCAGCAGCCCGCGCGCCCCAGGACCATTACCCACAGGTTCCCCGGCCCGCGCACCAGCGCGAATTCCTCCGCTTCGCGCGACAGCATGTTGCGCCGATGTCCTTTTGATCCCATCCAGCCCTTCAGCACCGCCTCAAGACTGCCCTGCCCCTTGGCCAGGTTCTCGGCGACAAAGCAATACCGGTATCCAGTCCGGCGCACCCTGACGCCCACCTGGCTGCCATCCGACCCCTGATGGCTGAACGCGCCGCTTGCCGCCAGGTCCCGCGCATGCGCCGCCGCGGCCTTGCGCAACTTGGCCGAGGGCGTCACCGCCCCCACCCCGGCTTGCGCCCGCACCGTATTGAGCCAGCTGCGCGACGCATCGCCCAGATCATCCATCTGCGCCTGCGCCGCCCCTGCCATCACCACGCAGGCCAGCGCGATCATCAGATACCGCATCGCTTTCCCTTTCCTCTCTTTGCACCCGCCTAGAGATCGGCCAGCAACTCCATCGCCGCTTCATGCTGCGCGCGCCCCGCCGCCGCCAGCACCCTGCCCCCCTCATGCGCCGGTCCCCCGCGCCAGTCGGTCACGATCCCGCCCGCCGCCTCGATCACCGCGATCGGCGCCTGAATGTCATATGAATTGAGCCCCGCCTCGACCACCAGGTCGATCTGCCCCGCCGCCAGCAGCGCATAGGCATAGCAATCCATCCCGTAGCGCACCAGCCGCACGGCGCCGGCCAACCGGCGAAACGCCGCCGCCTCACCATCCGATCCCACCTCGGGAAAGGTCGTGAACAGGATCGACTCGGACAAGGGCCGCTCGCCGCGCACTTGCAGCGCGCGCGCCCCCTGCGGTCCCGCCATGCGCGCATGACCGAAACCGCCCTCGAAACGCTCGCCGATATAAGGTTGGTCGATCAGCCCGTAAATCGGGCCACTCTCGTCGCTGATGGCGATCAGCACGCCCCATGTGGGCGTGCCCGACAGGAACCCGCGCGTGCCATCCACCGGGTCCACGACCCATGTGAGGCCGCTCTGCCCCGCCCGCGCGCCGAATTCCTCGCCGATGAATGCATCCTGCGGCCGCCGCGCCTCAAGCACGTCCAGTATCGCGCGCTCCCCGGCGCGATCCGCTGCCGTCACCGGATCGAACCCCGCTTGGGCCTTGTTCTCGGCCACCAGCGCGCCCGAGCGGAAATACGGCAATACCGCAGCCCGCGCGGCATCGGCCATCGCGTGGGCTGTCGCTATGATATTGTCATGATCCATGTTCCGGGCCGCCTTCCCATGCCACATCCTGCGCCATGGGTAGACCGCCCGGCGGTCAGGCTCAAGCCACGTCGCTCAGAACCCTCGCCAGATCGAACAGACGGCGGCGCTGGTTCTCGGGGATCGCGTAATAGGAGCGCACCAGATCCAATGCTTCCTTGTCCCCCAGAAGATCGGCAGGCACCTTGTCGTTGCCCTGACGCTGGCCGTTCTCGCTCTCGAGGCCATCGAAGAAAAAGCTGATCTCGACCCCCAGCGCATCGGCGATATCCCAGAGCCGCGAAGCGCTGACCCGGTTCGCCCCGGTTTCGTATTTCTGAATTTGCTGAAACTTGATCCCGACGCTTTCGGCAAGCTGTTGCTGGGTCATTCCGACCAGCCAGCGGCGATGGCGGATCCGCTTGCCGACATGCACATCAACGGGGTGCGGCATCATCTGTTCCTTCCCTGATCATTGGCTCCGGACAATCGCGAATGCGGAGTGCCTCGTGAGGAACCAAAAAATAATTTTTAACGAGCGCCGTGCATCCCGTGCAGTGCGCATCAAATTTAGCATCGTCAAGGAAAAACACAAGATAGAACACTAATCCTTTACGTGACCTTGACCTTTCACGCTCAATCTAAACGTTTGCCCGGATCGAGACCTTCTTTATACAACCTCTGCTGGCACCTTGACAAGCCATCACAGTTTCCTCCTGTGCAAACAGGGTCTTGCGAGCGGTCGATCAAGCTGCATCATGCAGACATGCGTGCTTTTCACATTGATTCGCCCGGAGCGGCCCCTGCCTTGCGCGATCTTCCCGCGCCGATTCCCGCGCCGGGCGAGCTATGCCTGCGCATCGGCGCCTGTGGGCTGAATTTCGCCGATCTGCTGATGATCAGCGGTGATTATCAGGATACGCCGCCCGCCCCCTTCACTCTCGGCATGGAAGTGGCAGGCACCGTCGAGGCGCTTGGCGAACCCTTTGACACGCCCCGCGATACCGATGCGCCGCGTCCCGCCATCGGCAGCCGCGTCGCGGTTTTCGCCGGTCAGGGCGGGCTGGCCGAACAGGGCTGCTTCCCCGCCGACCGCGCCGTGGTCCTGCCCGACTCCATGAGCGACATCGACGCCGCCGCCTTCCAGATCGCCTATGGCACCAGCCATGTCGCACTCGATCACAAGGCCCGCCTGCAACCGGGCGAAACCCTGCTGGTGCTGGGCGCGGCCGGGGGCGTCGGCCTCACCGCCGTCGAAATCGGCAAACTGATGGGCGCGCGGGTCATCGCCTGCGCGCGCGGCGCCGACAAGCTCGAGATCGCCCGCAAGGCCGGGGCCGACCACCTGATCGACGCCAGAACCGACGATATCCGCACCGCCTGCAAGGATCTGGGCGGGGTCGATGTGGTCTATGACCCGGTCGGCGGCGATCAGTTCGACGCCGCCTTTCGCGCCTGCAACCCCGAGGGGCGCATCCTCACCATCGGCTTCGCCAGCGGCACCGTGCCCCGGATCAAGGCCAATCACCTGCTGGTCAAGAACCTGAGCGTCATGGGCCTCTACTGGGGCGGCTACCTCAAGTTCCGCCCTTCAGTCGTCACCGACAGCATGGCGCAATTGCTGCGCTGGTACGAGGCCGGGCGCATCAAGCCCCATGTCAGCCATGTGCTGCCGCTCGACCGCGCCGCCGAGGCGCTCGACCTGCTGCGTCAGCGCAAATCGACCGGCAAGGTGGTGGTCACGCCGCGTTGACCTTCGCCGCCAATGCCGGGCGCAGCGCGCCGTAACCCTGGCGCAGCAGCCCCGCCATCTGCTCAAGCAGCTCGTCGCGCCCGCCGCGCATGTAAAGATTGATCTTCTGCACCCCCAGGTCAGGCAGCGCGCCCCCCGGCGCGATCGCCTCCAGATGCGGCGGGATACTGTCTTCCAGCAAGGCGCCCACCGCCAGATCGGCGCTGGTCAGCGCCTCGATGGTGCGCTCCTCGGTCGATTCCACCGCCATTTCCCAGTCGATCCCGGCCTCTTCCAACCGGCGCAGGACGATCGGGCGAAAGATGCAGTAGGTGCCAAAGGCCAGCCGCAAGGGCCGCTTCTTCCAGGCCAGCCCGTCGCGCGCCCCGACCCAGCGCAAAGGCATCTCGGTCAGGGTCTCGCCCCCCGCCCCGACGCCCTCCTCGGTGGTCACGATCAGATCCGCCTCGCCCTTCTGCAATGCCGCCCGCAGCGCCACCGTGCTTGACGATTTCAGGTGCACCTTCACCCGCGGAAAGTCGGCGTTGAAGGCCTTGAGCACCCTCGGCACCACCGGGTAGACCACGTCATGCGGTACCCCGATGACAATCTCGCCCTCATAGCTTTCCTCGGTCAGGCGCCCCACCACCTCGTCATTCATCTCCAGAATCCGGCGCGCATAGCCCAGCAATTGCTCGCCCGCCGCTGTCAGCGCGATGGCGCGGTTGCTGCGATCCAGCAAGGTCAGGCCCAGCATCTCCTCCAGCCGCTTGATCTGCATCGACACTGCCGATTGCGTCAGATGCAGCATCCCCGCGGCACGGGTGACACCACCGCAATCAGCCACCGCCACGAATGAGCGCAGGGTCGTCATGTCCAGATTGCGCATTGCATCACCTTTCTTGATGGAATGGGTAACAAACATTCGCTTTCAAAATGGCAAACTTTGCCACATATATCAACAGACAAAATATGACCGCGCAAACCCATCACGAACAGGAAAGGGCAAAACCCATGGCATTCCTCACCCTGCCCCGCCTCACCGCAACCCATTCCCGGCGCGTCGCGCCCTCGCTGCGCGACCTACTTGCGCTCCATCGCCAGCGCCGCCAGCTCGCGCGGCTCGATACGCAGGCGCTCAGGGATATCGGCCTCGACCAGCCCGCCGCCGAGGCCGAATCTCGCCGCCCTCTCTGGGACGTGCCCGCGCATTGGCATCAAGATTGAGTAAATCCGCAGGCTTCGCCTCCGGTAAAGCTTGAAAAACCACCGCCCCTCACCGATATTATCCGCAAAGCCCCAGAACGGGGCTTTCTGGTTCACATGTCGGAGGGATTAATGGCAGAGTTTCAAACAATCCGGACGGGGGCTGGCGCCCGTTCCGCCCAGATTGACGCCGGGCTTCGCGCCCATATGAACAAGGTCTACGGCACCATGTCCGTGGGCATGTTGCTGACATTCGCCGCGGCCTGGGCTGTCGGCACCAACGAGGCGATGTTCCAAACACTGTTCACCGGGATCACCCGCTGGATCGTGATGTTCGCGCCGCTGATCATGGTCTTCGCCTTCAGCGCGGTGATCAACAAGCTCTCTGCGGCGGCCGCACAGCTCTTCTTCTATGCCTTCGCGGCGGTGATGGGCGTGTCGATCAGCTATATCTTCGTGGTCTTCACCGACTACTCCATCGCCCAGGTCTTCCTGATCACGGCAATCGCCTTCGCGGGCCTGTCGCTCTGGGGCTACACCACGAAAAAGGACATCTCCGGCTGGGGCAGCTTCCTTATCATGGGGCTGATCGGCCTGATCGTGGCCTCGATCGTCAACATCTTCCTCGGTTCGCCCGCGATCATGTTCGCGATCTCGATCATCGGTGTGCTGATCTTCGCAGGCCTCACCGCCTACGACACGCAGGACATCAAGAACGAGTATCTCGCCCATGCCCAGCACGGCGACAGCGAATGGCTTGGCAAGTCCGCGATCATGGGCGCGCTGCGCCTCTATCTGGACTTCATCAACATGTTCATCATGCTGCTGAACCTGCTCGGGACCAGAGAGTAACGCTCACCCCGAACCCTGTTGATCCTTGCAAAGCCCGCCAAGCAAACGCCTTGGCGGGCTTTTTCGCACCCCGCGCGATATGCCCCCGGTCTGCGTCCCTCGCAAATCAGACACCCCCAGAAGAAGCGGCACGCAATGCAGCGCACCGGGAACCCGCCTGTCACCGGCGCCCGGCGCGCCGCGCCTGACCCACGCCGCCCCTTCATCTGGCCTCAAATACCTCGGGGGGTCCGGGGGGCCGGCCCCCCGGCCTTGCCCCGCAACCACCCCCGGAATCAAGAAAGCCGCACCTTGACGGCGCGGCTTTCCTCAACCTCGGGTCGGCTCGATCCTACTTGATCTTGCCTTCCTTGTACTCGACATGCTTGCGCGCTACCGGGTCGTATTTGCGCACCACCATCTTCTCGGTCATGGTGCGCGCATTCTTCTTCGTCACGTAGAAATGGCCCGTGCCTGCGGTCGAGTTCAGACGGATCTTGATGGTCGTCGGCTTCGCCATTTTGCTGTCTCCTGCACCGGACGCGCTGCGCGCCCGTGAAATTCGTCATGAAGCCCGCCTTTTATAGGCGCGCGCGCCCGAGTCAACCGGTTTTTCCGGCCCTCGCGCTCAGTTCGAGGAAAGCCGCGTGGGCATGCGATAGAAATGATGCACCCCGATCGTCGCGGTGCGCGCAAAGGCCCGCGCCCAGCGCGGATTGACCGCCCGCGTATGGTAATGCGTGGCGCCCTCGGTCAGACGGCGCGGCGCACCATCCACCATCAGCCCTGCAACCTTGCCGACCTGGCGATAAGCCCCCTTCTCGGCGATGATCTCCTCGTGGCCATCGCAGGTATAGGTGAACTGGCAGGCGTATTTGCGCCCGGTGCCCTGATGCACGACGCCGCAGATCGAATCCGGAAACTCGACACTGTCGACCCGGTTCATGATCACCTCGGCCACGGCGAACTGCCCGCGCACGCTTTCGCCGCGCGCCTCGAAGTACAGCGCCTCGGCAAGGCATTGCCACTCTTCACCGCCCTTGACGGCATCGACCTGCGCCAGCCAGTCGCGCGAATATTCCACATCCGCCTCGGGGCGCGCCAGATAGCTGGCCCGCCGCTCGCCCGAAATCTGGCCCAGCGCCAGACGTTCCTGTTCGAAAAGACGCTTCACCGGCGTATCCGCGGCAGCTACGGTGCCGAGCGCCATGCAGCACATGACAATCAGTCTGAACATTTTGAATCCCCCATCGCGGCCCCCAGTCGGCCGCTAAAAGTATCCGGGGCACATAGTCAATATCGCAGGGCGCGTCCAGTCCGCGACATTCCCAAGCGGAAAACGACCGGATTTTCGCCGATCCCGGCGCAGCGCACATTCGCATATCTTGTGGCTTCAGCGCGCGCGCCCTACCCGATCCTGCCTTTTACGGCCAGTTGTGCGGCAGCTAGTCGCGCCACGGGAACGCGGAAGGGCGAACAGGAAACATAGTCGAATCCCGCCTCCCGGCAGAAGGCGATTGATTCGGGGTTGCCGCCATGTTCGCCACAGATCGACAGCACAAGGTCGGGCTTGGCGGCGCGCCCCCTCTCGGCGCCGATGCGCAACAGCTCTCCCACCCCGTCCACATCCAGCGTGTGAAACGGGTCCTCGGGGTAAACGCCCTGCTGCACATAGGCCGACATGAAACGCCCCGCATCGTCGCGGCTCAGACCATAGGTCATCTGCGTCAGGTCATTGGTGCCGAAACTCAGGAACGACACATGCGGCGCGATATCCCCCGCCCTCAACGCCGCGCGCGGCGTTTCCACCATCACGCCCAGCCGATAGGTGAAATCCTGACCGCTCTCGCTGCGCACGGCCGCCGCCGCCGCGTCGATACGGGCCTTGACCAGTTCGACCTCTCGCATGGCGCTGACCAGCGGGATCATGATCTCGGGCACCACCGGCGCGCCCTCGTGGCTGGCCTCGATGGTCGCCTCGAAGATCGCGCGCGCCTGCATGTCGTAAATCTCGGGCACGGTAATGCCCAACCGGACACCGCGCATCCCCAGCATCGGGTTGTATTCGCCCAGCGCCTCGACCCGCCGCGTCACGTCAGACAAGGGCAGATCCAGCGCCTCGGCCAACTCACGCATGCCGCTGCGATCCGATGGCAGGAATTCATGCAGCGGGGGGTCGAACAGCCGGATGCAGACGGGCTGCCCCTGCATGATGCGGAAGAGGTCGATGAAATCCGCCCGCTGCATCGGCAACAGCCGGTCCAGCGCCGCCGCGCGATCCTCGCTGGAATCGGCAAAGATCATCTCGCGCATCACGGTCAGGCGGTCCGCCTCGAAGAACATGTGCTCGGTGCGGCACAGCCCGATCCCCTGGGCGCGGAAATTGCGGGCAACCTCGGCATCGGCGGGCGTGTCGGCATTGGCCCGCACCGCGATATCGCGCGCAAGGTCGGCCCAGCTCATCAGCGTCTGGAAGGATTCATCGCGCGCCGCCTCCAAAAGAGGCGCCTCTCCCGCCAGAACCTCGCCATTCGTGCCGTCTATGGTGATCGTGTCACCCTTCTTCAGAACCCGCCCATCAGGCAGATTGAGTTGCTTGCGCACCGGATCAAGCCCGATCTGCGAGGCCCCGACGACGCAAGGCAGGCCGATACCGCGCCCGATGACCGCCGCATGGCTGGTCATGCCGCCGCGCTCGGTCAGCACCGCCACCGCCGCATGCATGCCGCGAATATCCTCGGGGCTGGTTTCGCGGCGCACCAGCACCACCGCCTCGCCCTGTGCCGCCGCCGCCTGTGCCGCCCCGGCGGTAAAGACAATGCGCCCGCACGCGGCGCCGGGGCTTGCCGCCACGCCCCGCGTCAGCACATCGCGCGCCGCCTCCGGGTCAACCTGCCGATGCAGCAATTCATTCAATGCGCGCGGCTCGATGCGCATCAACGCATCCTCGCGCGCGATAATCCCATCCTCGGCCAGCGCCACCGCGATCGCCACCGCCGCGCGGGCATTGCGTGCCACGCGCACCCCGTCCAGCACATAGACCGCGCCGTTCTCGATGGTGAACTCCACCTGCATTTCCTCGCGCAGCTTGCCGCGCATCAGTTCAGTGCAGGATTTCAGCGTCGCAAAGGCCTCGGGCGCCAGCTCTTCCAGCGACGGCCCGCGCGGATCGCGCTCAAGGAACAGCGCCCCGGCGCCGCCGCTCAGCGCCTCGCGCCCCTGGCTCTGGCTCAGGTAACGCCCGGTGATCTGGCGCGCGCCGGTCTGGCTGTCCACCAGCTGCATCACCCCCGAGCCGCATTCCCCCTGCCCCAGGCCAAAGGCCATCTCCTGCACCACAAGGCCCAGCCCCGCATCCGCGGGCGCGCCCTTGGCCTGTCGCAACAGCCGCGCCGTGGTGCCCTCCCAGGCCCGCGCCATCGAGCGCAGCACCTCGGCCAGCTGCACGGCGGTCTTCTGGGGGAAATCCTCTTCGGTCTCGTCCTCATAGGCGCGCAGCGCCTGGCCCAGCCCGATGACCGGATCGTCCGACACCTCGTCGAACATGTCCGGGTCCAGCCGCGCCACATGGATCGCATAGGATTGCACGAAACGCAGATAAAGCTCCGCTGCCGCCACCTTGCCCAGCCGGTCGCTCAACTGCACGAACTTGCCGTCATTCATCCCGATATTCAGCACCGCGCCCGGCCCGCCCCAATCGGGGTCCTCCGATGACGGGCGCACGCAAAGCAGCGCCTCGGAATCGAACGGCACCAGCAGCGCCTCCATGTCGGGCATCTCGCCGGCGGCGATTCCATGCACCGCGTTGAACGACAACGCGATGGTGCGCGGCACCGGCATCTCCAGCCGCACCAATCGCTGCAGGCACTTGGCACGCCCGCCATGGGTATGGGCCGCCATGGGCGCCGAGGCCGTGATCAGGGTGATATCTGGATCGCTTTGCTGCACTGCGGCACCTTTGCTGAATTGGCGCAGAATACGCGCGATCCATCGCATGGCAAGGGGCAGCTCGAAAAGATTCCCCGCGCGCCCTGTCACGGCGTCCGGTTCAATGGCGCGCACCCCCTTTTTGCGACACCGAAATCGCCCCGCCGGGCGGTTTTGTACATAAATGATCGCGCCTGCGCTGAGTCCCGTACAAAACCGGCGTACAAAACGGACGTTTTGTACCAAATTTCCGCCTGTCGCCCGCGCGGGTGGCGCGCTCAGCCTTCCAGACGCGTCAGATCGGCGGCCTGAAGGCAAATATCGCGGATTTTTCCAAGCAGGTTCAACCTGTTACGGCGCTAAACATCATTGTCGCTATTGACCTGCACCGCCTCGAAAAATGCGTCGATGGGCGCCCGCAACGCCGCCATCGCGGCCATCGCCCCGACGAAGTCTTCGTTCGCATTGGCCTTGGCGATCTCATTTTCCGCCGCGTCGAGAGCCTTGAAAAGCTCTTTTTCTTCAGGGACTTCCGCGAATTTCGGGTCCGGTCCGAAGGAATATTCCACGCCGTCGCGTTCCTCCGCCTGGCTCAGGATATTGTTGGCCCGCTTGAACCCCTGCACCAGATTTTCCCCGTCCTCGGTCTCCAGAATATCCCCCAACGCCCGCGCCCGCGCCACGATCAGCGTCAGGTCGTCGCCCCCGTCGAGGGTCAGGCAAGCGTCGATCACGTCATGCCTAAGCCCCTGATCGCGAAGGTAAACTTTCAGGCGGTCGTGGAAAAAGGCCAGAAGATCCGTGCTCAGATCCGGCACCAGTCCGCCCACACTGCGCAGCAGGCTGCCCTCGCCCGTCTCCGGCGCGCCGTCCTTGTGGTGAAGCCTGTCCATCACCGCACGAAACGCCGCCCCGAACACACCGTGCTCCGCGATTTCGTCAAGAATCTCTTCCATCGTGTCGATTTCGCCTTCGCTCGCACGGGCGCGGTTGAGGCTTATCTTGTGTCGCAGAAGCTGCGCATCAATATATCTGTCCAGTTTGATCCGGTATCCGCCATCCAGCACGATACGGATCACGCCCAGTGCCGCGCGCCGCAACGCGAAGGGATCCTTCGATCCGGTCGGCTTTTCGTCGATCGCCCAGAACCCGGTCAGCGTATCCAGCTTGTCCGCCAGCGCCACCGCCGCCGACACCGGCGCGTGGGGCACATCGTCCGACGGCCCAAGCGGCGCGTAATGCTCTTCGCAGGCGGCGGCTACCTCGGGTGGAAGGCCCGCGGCCTCGGCGTAATAACGCCCCATAAGCCCTTGTAATTCTGGGAATTCATAGACCATTTCCGAGCTCAGGTCGGCCTTTGCCACCCGCGCCGCCTGCGCCGCAAGACCGGCATCCGCACCCAGCTCCGGCGCCACCTCACCCGCCAGCGCACCGATCCGCGCGATCCGCGCCGCCTGCGTTCCCAGCTGGCGCTCGAAGGTCACATGGCCCAGGTGCTCGACCCAGGCGTCCATGCCAGCGCGCGCGATGCGCAAGTCATTCTCCCAAAAGAATTTTGCATCCGAGAGCCGCGCCGACAGGACCTTCTGATTGCCCGCCAGAATGGTCGCGCCATGGTCTTCGGTCTCGATATTCGCGACAGTGACAAAACGTTCGATCTGTCCGGTCTTGGGGTTTCTCACCGAAAAGAATTTCTGATGTTCCTTCATCGAAGTCTGAAGCACCTCGGCCGGAAGGCCCAGGAAATCCTCGTCGATCTGCCCCATCAACACCACGGGCCATTCCACCAGCCCCGCGACTTCGGCCAGAAGTCCTTTGTCTTCAACGACATCCATCCCCGCCGCAAAGGCCTGATTGGTGGCGTCCTGCCAAATGTGATCGGCGCGCGCCTCGGCGTCCAGAATGACATGGGCGCGCTTGAGCTTTGCCTCGTAATCCTCGAAGGAAGCAACGGAAAACCGCCCCGTGCCCATGAAGCGATGACCTTCGGTGCTGTCGCCCGCTCGGATCCCGTCGATCTCCAGATCGACCACGCGCGCCTCGCCGCTCTCGTCGCTCAGGATGCACAGGATCGAATGCAGCGGGCGCACCCAACGCAGGCTGCCCGCCCCCCATCGCATCGACTTGGGCCAGGGAAAGTCGCGGATTACCGCCTCAAGCACCTCGGCGACGATCACATCCGCAGGCCGCCCGGGCTTGGTGATCGTGGCCACATAGACCTGCCCCTTCTTGTCGTCGCGGGTTTCCAGATCGTCGCGCGTCAGACCCGCGCCGCGCAAGAACCCCTCGATCGCCTTGTCAGGCGCATTCACCCGCGGCCCCTTGCGTTCTTCGCGCGTGGTCGGGCTTTCGCCAAGCACCCCCTCCACCGCCAACGCCAACCGGCGCGGCGTCGAAAAGGCCCGCGCGCCCGCATAGGTCAGGCCGGCCTCGACCAGCCCGTCGGTCATGCGGCTGCGCAGCGCTTCGGCGGCGCGGGCCTGCATGCGGGCCGGGATTTCCTCGGAGAAGAGTTCGATCAAAAGATCAGGCATATCAATCAGTTCCCATTCGGGGGTTCGGGGCAATCTTCGGGCACGGGCTGGCCGTCGAATACGACCTCGCCGCAATGGTTGATCTGATGCCAGACATAGCCGCGCCCGTCCTCGGTGACGGCGACCACCCGGTCGATACCGTATTCGATGTCCTTCTGACCAAGAAAGGCCAGCGCGCTGCCCTGATCCAGCGCCGCGCCGATCGCCTCGGCGTCGAAACAGTCGAACCAGTCGGGCGCGACCCGCGGTTCGGCTGTCTCGTAGGCCTCATAGGTCTCGCTCAGCATCGCCTGGCTTGACGCGGTGGAAAAACAGGCGCGGTAGCGGATCGGCGAGCTGTCGGAATCGATGGCCCGGAAATCATCATAGAGGATCACCTCGGGCTCACCCGAAACAAGCGACGTCATCTGCACATCGTCGCGCCCATTGCCCGGCACCTCTTCGTAGAACGCATAGACCTGCAGATAATAGAGCGCCACGCCCGCCACCAAAGCGCTCAGCAGGATCGCGACTGAAAGAATCTTTCCCATCAGGCAGCATGCCCCCCGGCTTCGGTGGTGACAAAGGCGTCGGCGCATTGCTTGGCCAGCGCCCGCACCCGGCCGATATAGGCCTGCCGCTCGGTCACCGAGATCACTCCGCGCGCATCCAGAAGGTTGAAGATATGGCTGGCTTTGATGCATTGATCATAGGCAGGATGCGCCATGATGATCCGCTGGCCGGTCTTGGGGTCCTCGGCGGGCTGCGCCAGGATCGCTTCGCATTCGGCCTCGGCCTCCTGGAAATGTCGCAGCAAAACCTCGGTATCGGCGACATCGAAATTCCAGCGGCTGTATTCCTGCTCGGTCTGGCGAAACACATCGCCATAGCTGAGCGGGATTGGCGCGCCCGGGTCATTGAACAGCATTTCCATTACGTGATCGACCCCCAGCACATACATCGCCAGACGCTCAAGCCCATAGGTCAATTCGCCCGAAACCGGATGGCAGTCATGTCCGCCGACCTGTTGGAAATAGGTGAACTGGCTCACTTCCATACCGTCGCACCACACTTCCCAGCCAAGCCCCCACGCGCCAAGCGTCGGGCTTTCCCAATCGTCCTCGACAAAGCGGATGTCATGCAGTGCCATGTCGATACCGATCGCCTCGAGGCTGCCAAGGTACAGCGTCTGAAGGTCGGGCGGGCTGGGTTTGATCAGAACCTGGTATTGGTAATAGTGTTGCAACCGGTTGGGGTTTTCCCCATATCGCCCGTCGGTGGGGCGGCGCGAGGGCTGCACATAGGCCGCCGCCCAGGGCTTTGAGCCAAGCGAGCGCAGCGTCGTCGCCGGGTGAAAGGTGCCCGCTCCGACCTCCATGTCATAGGGCTGCATCATCGCACAGCCCTGCGCCGCCCAATAGGCTTGCAGGCGCAGGATGACTTCCTGAAAACTGCGCGGCTTGCTGGTCTTTTCCGCCATGATCGTCTCCGGTCCCGCCCTGAAAATCGCCGCTCTTACCTACGGCCCCCGCAGGGCAGGGTCAATTGCGCGGCTCACCATATTTTTGGGTGCATGCCGGTGCAGATTTGCTAAAAGGTTCTGAAGCAGCTTTCAGAACACGACGGGTAAGGGGCAAGGGGTCTTCATGGTACGGATTTTTATCGCGTTGGTTTGCGCATGTCTTGTTGTCGCACCAAGCGCACGCGCGCAGCAGGGCGAGCCCGTCTGGGTCCAGATCGAGGCCCAGCCCAGCCTTGCCGAAGCCCGCACGCGGATCCGCGACTATGCCGCACAGCTCGAGGACGTGAACGGCTTCTCGCTTGGCGGCGGCTGGTATGCCGTGGCGCTTGGGCCCTATGTCCGCGACGACGCCGAAAGCATCCTGCGCAGCCTGCGCCTTCAGGGGCTGATCCCGCGCGACAGCTATATCGCGCGCAGCTCCGATTACCGCCAGCAATTCTGGCCCATCGGGGCCAATGCGCTGAACCAGCCGCCGCTCGACCTGAACGCCCCGCTCACCGAGACGGCGCAAGACGACGTGGTGACAACTGAAACCACCGCCGAACCCGACCCCGCGCCGCAGGACGCCCCCGCCGCGATTGAGCCGCCCGATGAAACCCTTGCCCAAGCCCGCGCCAGCGAACGCGAACTGACCCGCGAGGAGCGCGCCGGGCTGCAAGAGGCCCTGCAATGGGCTGGCCATTACAACGGCGCCATCGACGCCGCCTTCGGACGCGGCACCCGCGCATCCATGGCGCGCTGGCAAGAGGCCAACGGCGATGACACCACCGGTATCCTGACCACCCGCCAGCGCGGCGAACTGCTGGCGCAGTATAACGCGGTGCTCGAAGGTCTGGGGCTTGAACTGGTGCGTGACACGGATGCCGGCATTGCCATCGAGATGCCCACCAAATTTGTCGCCTTCGAGAAATACGAACCGCCCTTCGCCCATTACGACGCCACCGGCGATGTGGACGCCCGCGTTCTTCTGATCAGCCAGCAAGGCACGCAAGACACGCTGGCGGGGCTTTATGACATCATGCAGACGCTCAGGATCGTTCCCGAGACCGGCCCGCGTTCGCTTGATGGCGACAGCTTCACGCTGATCGGCGAAGGCGCGTTGCAGATCACCCATGCGCAGGCTTGGCTTGAAGAAGGAACGATCAAGGGTTTCGCGCTGATCTGGCCCGCCGGCGACGAAGAGCGCCGCACCCGCCTTCTGGGCCGGATGCAGGACAGCTTTACGCGGCTCGACGGCGTGCTGGACCCGGCCGCGGGCTCAGCCTCTCAGAACCTAGACCTCGTGTCTGGCCTCGAGATTCGCAAGCCGCGGCTGAACCGCTCGGGCTTTTTCGTCGATCAGGGCGGCACGGTCGTCACCACCGCCGATGTGGTCGAGGGCTGCACGCGCATCACCATCGACGACGATCACGTGGCCGAAGTCGCCACCCGCGACGACGGGCTGGGCATCGCCGTGCTGCGACCGCTCGAGACATTGGCCCCGATCGCCGTGGCCGCATTCCAGCAGGCGGTGCCGCGCCTGCAATCGGATATCGCCGTGGCCGGGTATTCCTATGGCGGCGTGCTGGGTGCGCCGACCCTGACCTTCGGGCAACTGGCCGACCTGCACGGTCTCAACGGCGAGGACAACGTGAAACGCCTTGCGCTCAATGCGCTTGACGGCGATGCCGGCGGCCCGGTTGTGGATGCCGGGGGCGCGGTCCTGGGCATGTTGCTGCCTAACCGGCGCGATGATCGCAAACTGCCGCAGGGCGTCAGCTTCGCCGCCGACAACGCAGTGCTCAGGCGCCTGCTGGAAGAGGCCGGGATCACGCCCGCAAAGACATCCGATACCGGCCAGATGCCGCCCGAGGCGCTGACCGATCGCGCCGCGGGCATGACCGTTCTGGTCAGTTGCTGGGAATAGACCTCAGACGATATCCGATTTGACACGGATCAGCGTCGGCCCCTTGGCGCTGAACGCCTGTGTCACCGTGCGTGCCAGCGCATCAAGGGTTTCAGGCGCCTCGGCCCCGGCCCCGTAAGCCCGCGCCAAGGCGCAGAAATCCGGGTTATGGGCCTCGACCGCCTTGGGGGCGATCTGCGAGCGGATCATGTGATCCTCGATCTCCTTGAGCTTGCCATTGTCCCAAAGCAGGATCGGTAAGGGCAGCTCCAGCTCGACCGCGACGCCAAGCTCGGGCAGCGTGTATTGAAAACCGTAATCGCCCGCGATGCACATGGTCGGCAGGCCCCGCCGCGCCACCGCCCCGCCGATCGCGGCGGGCATGGCATAGCCAAGCGTGCCGAACCCGTTGGGATGATGCCAGAGGCCGGGCGCGTCCATCTCCCATATCTCGTTGGACGTATAGGCGATCTGCGTCATGTCCGAAAAGATCATCGTCCCCTCGGGCAGGCTGTCTCGCAGCGTGGCACAGACCGCACCGATACCGGGAAGCAGCGCCTCGACCTCGCTTTGCCAGCGCCCGCGCGCGGCGTCGATCTCGCCTTGTTGCCACGCGCTTTCGCCGCCCGGCGCGATGGCGTCGCACAGCGCCGCGATCGCGGGTTCGGCGCGCGCCGCGATGGCGATATCGGCGCGCTGCATGTCCGACAGGACCTCGGGATCGATATCCACCCGGATCAGCGTGCCTTCATGTCCCAGATGGTCGCGCCAGTGATCCACCTCGGCCAGTTCGCTGCCCACGGCCAGAACCACATCCGCCTTGGCGATCTCGGCCGCCGATCCGGGCCGCGCCAGGAAGCTGCCGTAAAAAAGCGGCGTGCCCGGCGCAAAGATGCCCCGCCCTGCGTAGGATGTGAAACAGGCCGCGCCAAGCGCCTCGCGCAGCCGGTTGAGACCCGTTGCCGCACCGCGTGCGCCACCCCCGGCCACGATCAGCGGACGACGCGCCCCGCGCAGAGCCTCGATCGCCGCGCTCATGTCGGGCAGCGCGTTGCCCGACACCACCGGCGCATGGGGCGGCGGCGCGGGTGGCGCGTTGCCCTCAAGCAGATGGATCGGCACCGACAGCGCCTTGGGGCGCGGGCGCTCCAGCGCGAATTCGGCCATCGCCCGGTCAATGAGGTCATAGGCGGCCTCGGCTGATCCTGCGGTCTCTGACCAGTCGGCAACGGTGCGCGCCGCGCCCGCCTGATCCTTCATCTGGTGCAACTGGCCGCGCCGTGCTGCCGTCTCATCAAGGCAGGAGGAAATCACCAGCATCGGCACACTGTCCGAATAGGCCTGCCCGATCGGGGTCATGATGTTGCACAGCCCCGGCCCGGTGATCACATAGGCCACCCCCGGCTTGCCGCTGGCGCGCGCATACCCATCGGCCATGAAACCCGCGCCCTGCTCGTGGCGGGCCAGCACGTGGGTGATCCCCGCCTCTTCGATGCCGCGATACATTTCCTGGTTATGAACGCCGGGAATGCCGAAGATCGTATCGACGCCACGGGATTTGAGCATGTGGCTTATCTGTGCGCCAAGGGGACGGGAGGTCATCAGTTTCTCCAAAAGCTGAGGGTGAAGAGCACGAAAACGGCCATGATCTCCAATCGTCCGAGAAGCATGGCGAAGATCAGAATCCATTTCGCGGCGTCGTTGAGGCTGGCGAAATTGCCCGCCGGTCCAATGATATCGCCAAGGCCGGGGCCGACATTGGCCAGCGCCGTCGCGGCGCCTGAAAGCGAAGTGACGAAGTCCAGCCCCGTCAATCCGAGTGCCACCGCGAACACGCCAAGCGAGACGATGAAAAAGACGAAAAAGGTCATCACCGAATTGAGAACGTCATCCTCGATCGTGCGACCCTGGAAGCGCGGCGTAAAGACCGCATGCGGCGAATGGATCCGGCCAAGCTGCGCTTTGACCGATGCAAACAGGATCTGGTAGCGAAAGATCTTGACCGAACAGGCGGTCGATCCCGCACAGCCCCCGATCAGCCCGACGAAAAAGAACACCGACACCAGGAATGACCCCCAGCCCATGTAATCCACGCTGGCATAGCCTGTGCCGCTGATGATCGAGGTGATGTTGAAGGCCGCCTCGCGCAGGGCCTGTTCGGGGTGATGCGGAAAGACCGACATCAGGACCGAGGCCGCCACCACCACCAGGATCGCGATGGTCAGCAGGAATGCCTGCACCTGACTGTCACGGAAAAGCGAGCGATTGCCCGCGATAAGCTGCACATAGCGCACGAAAGGCAGCGCCGCCAGGATCATGAACACGGTCGCAACCCATTCCGCCGCGCCGGTGAACTGCCCGAAAGAGGCATCGTAATTCGCGAAGCCACCTGTCGAAACAGTCGTCAACGCATGCACCGTGGCGTCAAACGGGTTCATCCCGGTCAGCAGATAGGCCGCGATGCAAAGCAGCGTGATCGCAACATAGATCGTCGATATGCTGGAGGCGATCTGCGTCGCGCGCGGCAGGATCTTACCCATCGTGTCGAATGCTTCCGAGCGGAACACCTGCATCCCACCGACTCGCAACTCGGGCAGGAACACCATCGCGACCACGATGATCCCGATCCCCCCCAACCATTGCATGATGCCGCGCCACAAGAGCAGCCCCTTGGGCAGCTCATCAAGCCCCGACAGCACCGTCGATCCGGTCGTGGTCAGGCCCGACATCGCCTCGAACACCCCGTCCACCAGCCGCGCCTCGGTCGCGCCCAGAATGAAGGGCAATGCCCCGAAAAACGGCAGAATGAACCAGACGCCGGTGGTCAGAAGAAAGGTCTGCTGAATTGTAAGCCCGGCGCGCACGCCGTTGCGGCAGGCCAGTGCAACCAGACTGCCGATCAGGATGGTCAGGATCGCACTTTCCGCGAAAACCGCCCAATGGCCAAGGCCTTGGGCGATATCGACCAGCATCGGCAACAGCATGGCCACGCCAAGAGCCATGACCAGAAGGCCGACAACATATCCGACGGGGCGCATATCAAACATGACGCGCAGAGTTGGCCTCGCCCCGTGCCGCTGTCAAGCAGGATACCGCGCCCGACCGGGAGAACCGGTCGGGCGCGGTCCGTTCAGGCGATCAGACGTAGAACAGATCGCGATAGACGTGATGCACGATATCTTCGCGACGAAGGCCGATTCCGGCCAGTTCCTCGTCGGACTTGGCCTCGAGCGCCTCGATCTGAGCGCGGCGCGAAGCAACGCGGGCATGAGCCTCGAACCCGACGGCCAAGGCGGCAAACATGCTTTTCATCCCCTCGAGAAACCGTCCGGGAGCATGCGAAATATTGGTGGTCAGTGTCGTCATATTGGAAACCTCACGAGCTGTAGGTGCTTTCAGGTTTCCTCCCCACTCCAAAGCTAGGTCAGCAACGCTGACTTTACCACCAACAATTCCTCATGCCCGCGATGCGCTCAGCGCAAGGCACTTGCGCGCGTCAGGTCTGGTCCGACCCCGGTGCATCCGTCATCGCGGCGCTTTTGGAGGCCGGCATGGCCGGGGGCTTTGATGGTGCCCGCGGGCGCTTGGCCTGATCTGCGTCGGCGGCGGGCGCGCGGACCGGTTTGGTTTCGGCCTTGGCGTCAGTCTTGGCGTCGGCTTTCACCTTGGCAGGCGCACCGGCAGCCGGTGCCGGACGCGGCGCCTTGCGTTGTGCGGGCGGGCTGACCTTGGGGCGCGATCTTGGCGGCGTCTTGGGTTGCGCCTTGACACGTGGGGCCGCTGCAGCGGGCGGCGTCGCTGAAACCGAGGGTTTGACACGCACCCCCACAACAAACGGATTGTTCTGAAAAGCCGCGCGCCCGAATTCCTGGGCGACGCGCAGGTTGGTCTCGATAAGGTAGCCACACAGGCGCATGCCCGCAGCCGAAAGCATGAGGGGCGTTGTAACAGATGTCATCAGTCTCTCCTCGGGGTCTTGAATATGGTTCTGACGCTAAACCGCGTCTGTAACACGAGGATAAAACACCCCATGCCCCGACCCGCGTCACGAATCCCCGCAGGCGCGCGCGTCGCCGCGCCATGACCGCAAAACGCGCATCATGGCCGATACTGCATAAGAATGAGGCAGTCGCGCAAACCTTGCTGCGCGAAACCGAGGCGTCAGCCGACGTGAAACAGCGTGCTGAACAGGCGCGGGTCAATGCTGTCGCTGGCAAAGGTATCGCCCTCGGTCAGCACGCTCACCGCGTCATGACTGTGCAGGCTTTCCTGATGGCTGGCAACGACACGGAAATCGCCGACCCGGTCGTCCTTGAGCAATTGCTCGCAAAACAGCCGCGCCGCATCCTCGACGAAGATCGGGTTGGCGGCATTGAGCTCTGCAAAGGCCTGTTCGTCCTCGCGCTTGACCATCACCTGGGTCTCGGTCGGCACCGCTTTGCGGGCAATCTCGATCAGGTCCTCGAACCAAAGCATCTCATTGCCGGTGATCTCGACCGAAATCCGTGCCACCGAGCGCTGCGAATGCGGCGTCGCCAGTTGCCCGCGGGTCTCGCGGGCATGTTCGCTCAGCTCCAGCGAACAGGGGCAGGTCGAGGAATAGACGTAGTCGAAATGCATGAACTTTCGCCGCACCCCGCCCGACTCGGCGAGCTCCATCGCGATATCGTAATACTGGTATCCTTCGAGCCCCGAACGCAGTGACGCCAGCTTGACCGGATAGGAGAACCGCATCTGCAACCGCGCGTCGATCGAATCCAGGTCCGAGATGTAGTCGTCCAGCGCCGCTTCCATCACCTCGTAGCTGAAGGTCTTTTCAGCATGGCGGTAAAAGCTTCGCATGATGCGCGACATGTTGATCCCCTTCTTGCCCGCCTCAAGGCTGACCGTGCCGGTCACAGAGGTCTGCAAGGTAAGATCGCCATTGTCGCGGGTGTGAAAGCGGATCGGCAGGCGGAAATTCGAAATTCCCACATGCTGCAAATGCTGCTTGGCGCCACGGATCAGAGAACTGGGGCCGTTCTGCAGATCGGGCATCGAATTGCGATATGCCGTGTCGACCTCGAAATCCTCGGGATAGGTGCGCGACAGGTCGGGATAATTGGGCCGCTCACGTCCGGGCAACAGGCGCGCAATCGCGGGATCAAGGTCCGCAACCTCCTCGGGCGTGGCCTGCCCGGCCCAGGCCCGCAGACGTTCCAGCGCCGCCTTGGCTTCCTCGCGATCCGGCATATCCGACATTTCCCGCGTATGGATGTTCATTTCTGGCCCCTTATGTCCCGGTGCCGGTGATATCTAATCACGCGGCGGAAATATTTCCAATTTCGAAAGGAAATACGGCGGAAACGACCGGATGGATCATTCCTTTTCCCGCGCGGCCTCCAAAGCCTGAACGATATCGGCGATCAGATCCTCGCTGTCCTCTATGCCCACGGACAGGCGAACCAGCCCCGGCGTGATCCCCAGAGCGGCCTTCTGCTCGTCGGGCAGGCGCTGATGCGTGGTGGTCGCCGGATGCGTGGCGATCGACTTGGCATCGCCCAGATTGTTCGAAATCAGCACGATCCTGAGCGCATTCAGAAAGCGGAACGCCCCCACCTGCCCGCCTTCGATGTCAAGCGCGACCACCGTGCCGCCCTTGCCCATCTGGCGCAGCATCAGATCGTGCTGCGCATGGCCGGGATGGCCCGGATAGATCGCGCGCTTGAGGCCCTTCTGGCCCTCAAGCGCCATGCTCAGCGCCAACGCGGTCGCCGCCTGCGCCTCGACCCTGAGCGTGATCGTCTCAAGCCCCTTGAGCATGATCCAGGCGTTGAAGGGCGACATCGAGCCGCCGGTATGCTTCATGTAGGGCTCGACCGTGCCGCGGATGAACTCGCGCGTGCCCAGGATCACGCCGCCAAGCGCGCGCCCCTGCCCGTCGATATGCTTGGTCGCCGAATAGATCACCACATCCGCGCCCTCCGCGATGGCGCGCGAAAAGACCGGTGTCGCGAAAACATTGTCCACAACCACCGTCGCGCCGACCCCGTGCGCCAGCGCCGCGACCGCCTCGAGATCGACCAATTCCAGCGTCGGGTTGGCGACCGACTCGAAGAACACCGCGCGCGTGTCCTTGCGGATCGCCGCGCGCCACTGGTCCAGGTCCGGCCCGTCGACGAATGTCACCTCGACCCCGAACCGGGTCAGCACCTCGTCCAGCACGTAAAGACAGGAGCCGAACAGTGCCCGCGCCGCAACCACGTGATCGCCCGCCCGCAGCATCGAGGTCAGCGCCCCGCTGACCGCCGCCATGCCGCTGGCGGTGGCAAAGGCATCCTCGGCCCCTTCCAGCGCCGCGATGCGCTCTTCGAACATGGCGACCGTCGGATTACCGTAACGCGCATAGATGAATTCGTCCGGGCCCGCTTCCAGAAACCGCGCCTCGGCCTGCTCGGCGCTGTCATAGACAAATCCCTGGGTCATGAAGATCGCTTCGCTGACCTCGCCCCACTGACTGCGACGCGTGCCGCCATGCACCAGCTTGGTGCGTGTGTTCCATTCCTTGTCCATCTTCATCCTCCGGGGCGCACGGCCCAAATGAAAAAACCCCCGTCGCGGCCAAGCGAAAGGGGGCTTTCATCCTGACCTCTTTAGCGGAGTTGTTTTACGTGGCCCGCAATCCGGTAACAAATCGCCACGCCGCCGATTTAGCCGGGGGCGCGTGGCGCGTCAACACCGTCTCGTGTCTTTTACATTTCATTCAAGAAACCGTCGTAGTCGTCCTCTACCTCGAAGCTACCAGATGTAGTGGCGACTCGAGCATCATGCCCTTACTGCATATCAATTCCGGCCCCGACGGCCCCGTCCTTCACGCCAGGCAGGACGCGGCGCTCCGCCCCGCGCTGGCGCAGGCGCTGCGCCACGGGCGCGGCCCGGTCGTGATCATGACCCACGGTTACAAATTCGCGCCCGGTCACGGGCTTGACTGCCCGCACCAGCATATCCTCTCGCTCGACCCCGCCTGCCGCAGCTGGAAGGCGATGAGCTGGCCGCGCGGCCTTGGCTTTGGCGCGGGGCAGCGCGACGAAGGCACCGCCATCGCCTTCGGTTGGCCGGGGCGCGGCACCATCTGGCAGGCCTACCGCCAAGCCGAGATTGCCGGCGCCGCGCTGGCACGGCTGATCGAGATGATCGCCCGGATCGCGCCCGAGAGGCCGCTGCACCTGCTGGCGCACTCATTGGGCGCGCGTGTGGTTCTGGGCGCGCTCGAACGCCTGCCCGAGGGGCGCGTCGCCCGCGCGATCCTTCTGTCAGGCGCGGAATTCGGCAGCCGCGCCGCCGAGGCGCTCAGCCGCGGCGCGGGCCGCACCGCCGAGATCGTCAACGTCACCAGCCGCGAGAACGACCTGTTCGATTTTCTGCTGGAGCGACTTGTCGCGCCGCCGGTTCCCGGCGATCGCAGCCTTGGCCACGGCCTTCCCGCCCTGCCCAGAACGCTGACCTTGCAACTGGATCATCCCGATACACTGGCCGCACTGGGGCGCGCGGGCTTCGAAATCGCGCGCCCTAAAGCGCGGGTATGCCACTGGTCGTCCTACCTGCGCCCCGGCGTGTTCCAATTCTACCGCGCGCTTGTGCGCACCCCCGAAAGCCTGTCGCTGGCGCAATTGCGCGCCGCCCTGCCCGCAGAACCCGATCCGCGCTGGTCACGCATCCTGCGCCCGCGCAGCCCCGACATCGCCATGCCCGGCTGGCGGGGCACCGCAACCTGAGCGATCAGGCCGCCTTTCCGTGGAGTGGCAGCACCATCAGCACCATGAACCAGTAGAACCCGTGCAGGAACAGCACGAAGACCGGCATCACCGTGATCCAGACCGCCAGCGTCTCGCCCACGATCAGCAACTCGTTCACCGCGATCACCATCGCCGCCGCCAGCGCGTTGACGCGCAGCAGGCTGACCCGCTCGACCGGCGTGCCATCGGCGCTTTGCTGCGGCACCACCCGTTCCAGCATGTCCTTTTCGCGGCGGATGCCCAGGATCATGATGACCAGAAAGAACACGCACATACCGGTCAGCACGCGCTGAGTGAAAAGCGGATCGTTCAACCAAAGCTGAAGCGCCGCCAGCGCCACCAGCCCCAGCACCGGCCACATCAGCATGCCGGGCCTGCCGCTTCGCACCTTGCGCAGGCTGAAGGCCGCATCCGGCAGGTTGCGCCAGATCGCATAGGCCTCGGCCACGACGACAGCCATGACAAAGGCGCGATCCTCATGCACGCCCAAGTGCCGCAGACCGATCCAAAGGGTCAGCATGGTCAGCACGGGCAGGATGTTCTCGGCCCGGATCGCGGGGATCGATGTGGACGCGAACCAGAGGCGGGTCGAAAGATTGTGTATCATGGCTCCGGCCTAGGCCGGAAATCTGGCCAAAACCGGACGATGATTTGCACATTCCGAGACTCCGGCGCCATCACGGTCGCGCCGCGCTCAGCTATCTTCGTCTTGCTGCCCGTAATCGCGAAACAGCCGCCCCTGCGCCATGAAGAACAGGAAAATCGCCGCCGTCAGGCCGAAGGTCTTGAAATAAACCCAGCTTTCCTCGCTCATCGTCCGCCAGACCAGCTCGTTCAGGATGGCCAGACCGAAGAAGAACAGCGCCAGCCGCCGGGTCAGGATCATCCAGCCTTCATGCGACAGCGGCATCACGCCTTCCATGACGTATTGCAACCACGACCGCCCCCGCAAAAGGCCCGCGCCAAGCACCCCTGCGAACATGAGGTAGATGATCGTCGGTTTCATCTTGAAAAAGCGCGGATCATTGAACCACACGCTCAGCCCGCCGAACACCACGATCAGCACGGCGGTCACCACCTGCATCTTCGACAGGTGCCCCGTCAGTCGCCACAGCAGCCCCATCGCCACAAGGAACACCGGGATGAACCCGGCGGTCACGACAATGAACCCGTCATATTCGGTTCCCGCAATGGTGAAAATCCGGTCCTTGAGCATGAGGTAAGCGGCGAAGAACGCCAGGATAGGCCCCAACTCCAGCCCGGTCTTCAACATAGGATTGATCTTTCGCTCTTCCATCACAGGCCTCGTCTCCTATCCGCCCAACTCAACTATCACAGCGCCCGCCGCGATCAATGCCATAAGGGCGATCCGGCGCGGCCCGACGGTCTCGCGCAGCACCAGCCACCCGATCAGCGCGGCAAAGACCGTCGATGTCTCGCGCAGGACCGCCGCCTCGCCCACTTTGTCCAGCCGCGTCGCCAGCATGATCGACCCAAAGGAAAAAAACGCCACGACGCCCCCGATCAAGCCCCGCAGCAACAGCGGCCCCGGATGGGGCGGCGCGGCCATCCGCCGCCACCGCAACAGCGCATAGAATGGCAGTACGATCCCGTCGATCATGAAGAACCACGCCAGGAATGTGAACGGATCGGCCGAAGCGCGGATGCCATAAGCGTCATAGGTCGTGTAAAGCGCCACGAACATCCCCGTCGCCACGGCCAGCATCAGCGCGGCGGGCAGGTTCTCGCGGTTCACCTCAAGATGACGCAGGTTGTAGACGGCAAGCCCGTAGATGCCCGCCAGCAACACCGCCACGCCCAGCCACTGCACCGGCGTGAATCGCTCGCCGAACAGCAGATAGGCGCCGATCACGGTGAATAACGGCCCGGTGCCGCGCACCACGGGGTAAACCACCGTATAGGCGCCCTTCACATAGGCATTGGCCTGCAGGATCTTATAGGCCAGATGGATCAAGAAGGCATAGCCAAAGATCGGCCACATATGCGGCTCGGGCCAGGGCACCACGAAGAACGCGAATGGCGCGGCCATCAACGCGTAACTGCCGTCGATCGCACCACGGCTGAGCCAGGGATCGTGACGCCCCTTCTGAAGCGCGCCGAACACCGCATGCAAAAGCGCCGCCAGAAGCGCCAGCCCCATGGCCAGATGATGCCCTGCCGCACTCCCCTCAAGCGAGATCAGCCAGGCGCTCAACCCCATGTCACTGCACCCATGCGACAAACCTGCTAGGCTTGATTGAGAAGAGGGATTCGCGCGACGGAGGTCGCATGTATGAACACGCGCTCGATGTCATAACAGATGAGCTTTCAGGCACCTTTGCCGCCGTGCCGCCCCTTGTTGCGGCCACGCGGTTGATGGCGGCGCTGGTGCTGGGCGGCCTGATCGGGTTCGAGCGCGAATGGGTGCGCAAACCCGCCGGGCTGCGCACGCATATGCTGGTCTCGATCGCCGCCTGCCTGTTCATCATCGTCAGCCAGCAGCTTGCCCAGGTTCCCTTTGGCGACAAGGATGCGCTCCGGGTGGACCCCTTGCGCCTGATCGAAGCGGTGACCGCCGGCGTCGCCTTTCTGGCTGCGGGCACGATCTTCACCTCGCGCGGCGAGGTGCACAACATCACCACCGGCGCGTCGATGTGGCTGGCCGGGGCGATCGGCCTGGCCTGCGGCGCCGGGCAGATGCCGCTTGCGTTGATGGCGACGGCGATCGTTCTGGTGGTGCTCTTCGCGCTCAAGGCGGCGGAACCCTCGGGCGATACCGACTCCGACGCGCCTTCGGACTGACTCATGACCGGTCCAGGCCGGTCAGCGCATCTGCGAATTCCTCGGGATCGAAGGGCGCAAGGTCGTCGATCTGCTCACCCACGCCGATGGCATGGATCGGCAGGCCGAACTTGTCGGCCAGCGCTACCAGAACACCGCCCTTGGCGGTGCCGTCCAGCTTGGTCATCACCAGCCCCGATACATCTGCCAGTTTCCGGAAGGTCTCGACCTGGCTCAACGCGTTCTGCCCTGTCGTGGCATCCAGCACCAACAGCGTGTTATGCGGCGCGCTTTCGTCCTTCTTGCGGATGACCCTGACGATCTTGGCCAGCTCCTCCATCAGGTCGGCGCGGTTCTGCAAGCGCCCGGCCGTGTCGATCATCAACAGGTCCGCACCATCCGCCTGCGCCTTTTCCATCGCGTCATAGGCCAGGCTGGCCGGGTCCGATCCCTCGGGCGCGGTCAGCACCGGCACCCCGGCGCGCTCGCCCCAGATCTGCAACTGTTCCACCGCAGCGGCGCGGAACGTGTCGCCGGCGGCGATCACCACCTGCTTTCCGGCCGCCTTGAACTGGCTGGCCAGCTTGCCGATCGTCGTGGTCTTGCCCGAGCCGTTGACCCCGACCACCAGCACCACCTGCGGCACCTTGGGATAAAGCGGCATCGGGCGCGCCACGGGCTCCATGATGCGGGTGATCTCCTGCGCCAGAAGGCTCTTGATCTCCTGCGTCGAGAGCTTCTTACCCATGCGCCCCTCGGCCATGTTGGCGGTAACACGCAAAGCCGTATCGACGCCCATATCGGCGCTGATCAGCAACTCTTCAAGCTGCTCCAGCATGTCGTCATCCAGCACCCGGCGCGTGACGGTCTTGGCCTCGCCACGGCCCAACAGCCGCCCGAGGATTCCCGGTTTGACGGGTTTGGCGGGGGCTTCGACGGCGTCCTCCACGGGGATTTCGACAGGCGTCGGCGCGGGGCCTGGCTCGGGCGCGGGTGCTGGCGCTTCCTGCGGGGTTGGCTCCGGTGCTTCGCGCGGGGGCGCGGGTTGCTCGGATGGCGGCTCGGGCAGCTCCTCTGGCGCGGGTCGCGGTGCGGGTTCAGGCTGCGGCACGGGCACGGGCTCAGGCTCAGGCTCGGGCTCAGGCTGTGGCTCGGGCTCAGGCTGTGGCTCGGGTTCGGGTTCCGGCTCGGGTTCTGGTTGCGGCTCCGGCTTCGGATCGGGTTCTGGTTCCGGCTCAGGCTCTGGCTGTGGTTCAGGTTGAGGTTCCGGCTTCGGCTCCTGCTCGGCAGGCGCAGCAATCTCCTCCTGCTCGCCGCCCTCTTCGACGATTGCATCCAGCCCATCCTCGAGCTTGGACGACGACTTGAAAAGCCTCTCCTTGAGTTTCTTGAAAAACGCCATGCGCCCTCCGATCCGCTTGTTCGTTCTCACCTAATGCGGATCGCGGCGATATGGAAGCCTGTGGCGTGTTTTCAGACCTCGTCGGGGAAATGCTTGATCGTCAGGCGGATCGGGTTGGGCGCCGCCTGCCCCAGCCCGCAGATTGAGGCATCCCCCATCGCCTGGCACAGCTCTTCGAGCAACGGCTGATCCCAGCGGTCGGCCTGCATCAGCTTGACCGCCTTTTCACAACCCACGCGGCAAGGCGTGCATTGACCACAGCTTTCATCCTCGAAGAACCGCAGCATGTTAAGCGCCGCCGCGCGGGCCGAGTCCTGATCCGACAGCACCACCACCGCCGCCGAGCCGATGAAACTCCCATGCGGCTGGAGCGTGTCGAAATCGAGTGCAATATCGTCCATCGACGCAGGCAGCAGCCCCGAAGACGGCCCGCCCGGCTGATAGGCCTTGAACACATGGCCCTCCAGCATACCTCCGGCGGACTCTATGATGTCGGTGATGGTCGACCCCGCGGGCAACAGATGCACGCCGGGCTTCTTAACCCGCCCTGACACCGAATAGGAGCGCAGCCCCTTGCGGTCGTTGCGCTCGACCCCCGACAGGATCTCGCCGCCCTCGCGCAGCACCCGCGCGACCCAGTAAAGCGTCTCGACATTGTTCACCAGCGTCGGGCGACCGAACACCCCGACCTGAGCCACGAAAGGCGGGCGGTGGCGCGGCAGGCCGCGCTTGCCCTCGATCGATTCGATCATCGCCGACTCTTCGCCGCAGATATAGGCCCCGGCACCGCGCCGCAGGTCGATATAGCCCGGCGCGACCAGACCCGCCGCCTCAAGCGCCGCAATCTCACGGCGCAGGATTTCCAGCACAGCAGGATATTCGTCGCGCATGTAGATAAAACAGGTCTCGGCCTCGACCGCCCAGGCGGCAATCAGCATTCCCTCAAGGAAAACATGTGGCTGGCGCTCAAGGTAAAAGCGATCCTTGAAGGTGCCCGGCTCGCCCTCGTCGCCATTCACGGCCAAGTAACGCGGCCCGGCTTCCGCCCGCACAAAGCCCCATTTCTTGCCCGACGGGAAGCCCGCGCCGCCAAGACCACGGACACCGGCATCCAGCAGGCTTTGCTGCACGGTTTCGAAATCACCACTTTCGCGCAGTCGCTCAAGCACCGCGTAGCCACCCTCGGCGCGGTAGGCCTCGAATGCTTCGTAATCGGGAATATGCGCATGGGTGTCGCCCGCCGCAATGGCCTCTTGCACCTTCTCGGGCGTGGCCGCGTCGATATGGTGATGCCCCAGTTCCAGCACCGGGGCGGTATCGCAACGCCCCATGCAGGGTGCGCGCAGAACCCGCACCTCGGCAGGGTCCAGCCCGTCTTCCAGCGCCGCTTTCAACTGCTGCGCGCCCGCCAATTCGCAGCTGAGCGAATCGCAAACCCGGATCGTCAGCGCGGGCGGCGGCGTCTCGCCTTCCTTGACGACATCAAAATGGGCATAAAAGGTCGCGACCTCATAGACCTCGGCCTGCGCGATGCGCATTTCCTCGGCCAGCGCGCGCAGATGCGCTGCCGACAGATGGCCGAACCTGTCCTGGATCAGGTGCAGATACTCGATCAACAGATCGCGCCTGCGCGGGCCATCGCCCAGAAGATCGCAGACCTCCTGCCAGGCCTGATCCTCCAACTGGCGGCCCTTGGGGGTGTGACGCCCCTTGCCCTTGCCCGATTTCCAGACGCCCTTGCGTTCGTCGAGTGCCATTCTGCGCGTCTCCGGATTGCGTTCGTGCTGACAGATACATAGCACGACACCCCCGCGCGTGGCCAAAAACGACATATGCGCCCCCGGAAGCGTTGACCCCTCAGAAACGTGACCCGAACCATCTGGCCTGCGCCGCTTGTCTCTGCCAGACTGTCCACATGTCGCGCCTGATCCCACTCCTGTCCCTGTGCCTTTCGCTTCTTGCCCCTTCGCTCGGCGCGCAAGAGGTGATGAGCGCCGACGCCTTCGATGCCTATACCCGTGGCAAGACCTTCTATTACGGCAGCAACGGCATGGCCTACGGCGCCGAGGAATACATGAACGACCGGCGCGTGCGCTGGTCATTCCTTGATGGCGAATGCCAGGAAGGGGAATGGTACGAGGAATCGGGCCAGATCTGTTTCGTCTATGAAAACCACCCCGAGCCGCAATGCTGGACCTTTACCAAAGGCCCCGGCGGGCTGGTCGCGCGTTTCGAGAACGATCCTTTCGCAACCGAACTTTACGAGGTCGAGCAAAGCGACGAGCCGCTGTCCTGTCCAGGGCCGGAAATCGGCGTCTAGTTTGACCGCCCCACCTCAGAACAGGCTGCCCTGATCGGGGGGATCGGATTTCGGGGATTTCTGTGCGGTCTTCTTCGCGGGCTTTGATGCCGGTTTACTGGGGGCTCTCGGTGTGTCGTCCGTCCCGGCCCCGCCACCACCGTTCGCCAGATCGAGCCGCCCATCGGCGAACTCGATCTCCAGCGCCGCTGCATGCGCGGCGGCTTCGCGTGTCGTGACCACCGCGCCATCGCCACGCACCACCGCGTAACCGCGCTTCAGCGTCGCCTTGTAACCCAATGTCTCGCGCAGACGGTCCATCGCCATGATCTGCTCATGCCAGCCCTTGATCTGCCGCTGCCCCGCATCCGACAGGCGTTGGCCGATCCGGTCCAGCTGATCGCGTTTTTGCGCCATGTCGCGCCGGATCGGGCGCAGGCTCAGGCGGTCCAGCCGGCGGTTCAGCGATTCGCGCTTCCTGTCGGCCATGCGTTGCAGCGCCGGGGCCAGCCGCAGCGCCCATGACCCGTAAAGATCGCGCCTTGAATTCAGCCGCGACTGCAACACGCCGGGGCGCAGCGCGCCCGACACTTCGAACAGCCTGACCCGGCGCGCCTGCACACGGCTGGTCAGCGCGGCGGGCAGACGGTCGGACCATGCATCCAGCCGCTGGCGCGGCGTGTCGAGCAGGCGCTCGGGCCTTGGCAGCGCGCGCGCCAGATCGCGCAGCCGCTGGCCGCGCGCGCCGAAACCCGATGTCAGCGCATGCGTCAGGCGCGCCTCCTGCTTGTCGCACCAGGCCAGCAGGTCCAGCCGCACCGGCACCGCCAGTTCCGCCGCCGCCGTGGGGGTGGGCGCGCGCTGATCGGCGGCATGGTCAATCAGCGTCGTGTCGGTTTCGTGCCCCACCGCCGAAATCAGCGGGATGTCGCTTTCGGCGGCGGCGCGCACCACCGATTCCTCGTTAAACCCCCAGAGATCCTCGATACTGCCGCCCCCGCGCGCCACGATCAGAAGATCGGGCCGGGGCAAGGCGCCCCCCGTCGTGAACTGGTTGAAGCCCCGGATCGCGCGGCTCACCTCGGGGGCGCATCTTTCGCCCTGGACGGCGACCGGCCAGATCAGCACCTTGCGCGGGAAGCGGTCGCGCAGGCGGTGCAGGATGTCGCGGATCACCGCGCCCGACGGCGATGTGATCACCCCGATCACCTCGGGGAGATAAGGCAAGGGGCGCTTGCGTTCGGGCGCGAACAGCCCCTCGGCGGCCAGCTGCGCCTTGCGCTTTTCCAGCAACGCCATCAGCGCGCCCATGCCCGCCGGCTTGATATCCTCGATCACCAGCTGATAGCGCGACTGGCCGGGGAATGTGGTCAGGCGACCGGTGGCCACCACCTCCATCCCTTCCTCGGGCTGCACCGACAGGCGTGACGCCACGCCCTTCCAGATGACCCCGGCCAATACCGCGCGGTCATCCTTGAGATCCATGTAGACATGGCCCGAACGCGGCCGGCTGACGCGCCCGACCTCGCCCTTGACGCGCACATGGCCGAATTCGCCCTCGATGACGCGCTTTACCGCGCCCGAGATTTCGGACACCGAGAATTCCGGGGCGTTCTCGCCCTCGAGTGGATCGTCGATCAGATCGGACATGCCTCTGCCTTGTGTCTGCCTGCGCGCCACCTTAGAACGCCTGTGATCCAAGGCCAAGCAGGAGAGAGCGGCGCCATGAACATCCTGATCCTCGGCAGCGGCGGGCGCGAACACAGCATCGCCTGGGCGGTGATGCAGAACCCCAAATGCGACAAGCTGATCGTGGCGCCCGGCAATGCCGGGATCGCGCAGATCGCGGAATGCGCGACGCTCGATATCGAGGATGGCGGCGCGGTGGCGGGCTTTTGCGACACCAACGCCATCGACTTCGTGATCGTCGGCCCCGAGGCACCGCTGGCCGCCGGTGTGGGCGACCGGCTGCGCGATGCCGGGATCCTGGTATTCGGCCCCTCGCAGGCGGCGGCGGAACTCGAGGCGTCCAAGCGCTTCACCAAGGCGATCTGCGACGCGGCGGGCGCGCCCACGGCCGCCTATGCCCATTTCACCGACGCCGACGCCGCGCGCGCCCATATCCGCGAACATGGCGCGCCGATCGTGGTCAAGGCCGACGGGCTGGCGGCGGGCAAGGGCGTGATCGTGGCCGAGACCGAGGATCAGGCGCTGGCAGCGATCGACGACATGTTCGGCGGCGAATTCGGCGCGGCCGGTGCCGAGGTGGTGATCGAGGAATTCATGCGCGGCGAGGAGGCCAGCTTTTTCGTGCTTTGCGACGGTGAAACCGCGCTGCCCATCGGCACGGCACAGGATCACAAGCGCGTCGGCGAAGCCGATACCGGTCCCAATACCGGCGGCATGGGCGCCTATTCGCCCGCCCCGGTGCTGACCGACGCGATCGCCCAGAAGGCGCTCGACAGGATCATCCGCCCCACCCTGGCCGAGATGGCGCGGCGCGGCACGCCCTATCAGGGGGTGCTTTATGCCGGGCTGATGATCGAAAACGGCGATCCGAGGCTGGTGGAATACAATGTCCGCTTCGGCGACCCGGAATGCCAGGTGCTGATGATGCGCCTTGGCGCGCAGGCGCTGGACCTCATGCAGGCCGCCGCCGAGGGCCGCCTTGACGAGGCGCGCGTCAACTGGGCCGACGACCATGCCATGACCGTGGTGATGGCGGCCCGGGGCTATCCGGGTGCCTATGAGAAAGGCTCGGTGATCAAGGGGCTCGATGATTGCGCCGAGGACAGTTTCCACATGGTCTTCCATGCGGGCACCGCCGAAAAGGACGGCCAGATCGTCGCCGCGGGCGGTCGGGTCCTGAACGTCACGGCGCGCGGCGCGTCGCTCATGCAGGCGCGCGACCGTGCCTATGCGATGGTTGACCGGATCGACTGGCCCGAAGGGTTCTGCAGACGCGATATCGGCTGGCGGGCGCTCTGAGGCGCAAGGGATCGGATCGCCTGGGCGATCCGACCGATGCGAGGGGCGCGGCCCCTCGCGCTCCCCGGAGTATTTAAGGCAAGATGAAGCTTAGCGGCAAGTGAGGGCGGCGTTCAGGCTGTCAGGGCCGGTGGCGGGGCCAAGCACGCGGCTTTCAAGGCGGTCATTCACGAATTGCACGGCCATGACCCGCGACCAATCCCTGCTCGCGGCGATGATCTCGGGGCCATCGCCGCAATCGCGGATCCCGCCGGGGATATGATCCCAGCCGATCCGGTGATTGGTGAGATTGGGCGCATCCGCAACGTGGACGAGCTTGTTATCCTCCAGACGCCAGACCCGGAGCAGCCTGAGCAGGTGGGGCCGGTCGATATAGGCGATCTCGGGCATGCCGTCGCCATCCAGATCGGCCACGCCCACGGGGGCGAGCCAGCGATGAGGACGCCCCATATAGGGCGTCGCCGCCAGCCGCCCTGCAGCGCCCCAGACAGCCAGCCGCGCGCCAAGGCGAAGGCTGGCCTCGACGACGATGACCTCGGGCGCACCATCACCGTTCACATCGGCAAGGCGCGGCGCGATATCCTCGAAGACCTGTGACTCCGGCAGGGTCATGGTCAGCTGGCGGCCATCCGAAAGATCGAGCCTGAGCGCGCCCCATTCCACGTCGTCGCCCAGCACGCCGTGGTCGTAGCGCGTTGTCGGATCGGCGTAGGCGGCGCCGGTGATCTCTTGCGCAAGGGCGGGCGCACAGAGCATCGCAAGCCCCGCGACACCGCCGGCAAGCCACCCCGCCCACGCCATCAGATCTGCTTTTCGGGCATCTGCACCACCAGCCCGTCAAGATCGTCGGTGACCTTGAGCTGGCAGGTCAGGCGCGAACGCTTCGGATCGGGCTCATAGGCGAAATCCAGCATGTCCTCTTCCATGTCGTCCTTGCCGGGCAGCTTCTCGACCCAGTCGGGATGGACATAGACATGGCAGGTCGAGCAGGCGCAAGCCCCGCCGCAATCGGCCTCGATGCCGGGAATGTTGTTGTCGCGCGCGCCTTCCATCACGGTCAGGCCATTGGCCACATCGACCTCATGCGTGGTGCCGTCATGCTCGATATAGGTGATCTTCGCCATGAACTCTTTCTCTTTCAAACGTGCCAGACTGGTAGGGTTCCTAGCCAAGCCATGTAGTTCAGACCAGCCCGATTTGCGACCCTTCGGGCATAGTGTTGCGACAAAATCAACGTGTTCCGCATTTGTTCGGTCGCGTTGGCGCAAGACCGCGCGCCGCAGCGCCGCCGCTTCCCCGGCGGTGTGAAACCGTCTAGAGTGTCGGCAAAACACCGCCCCCGAGGCCCGAGCATGACGCCCCGTTCCATTGCCCTTCTGTCGGTTGCCCTTGTCGCGACCGCATGTGCCCCCGGCCAGCCGCCCGGTGAACCCGGCCTTGCGCAAAGCCTGCGCGAAGCGCCGCCCGGTGCCGCGCCGGGCACCTGCTGGGGCAAGCAGGTCACGCCGGCGGTCGTCGAGACCGTGACCGAACAGGTGCTGCTCCACCCCCCCAGCTATACGATCGAAGGCCAACCGCTGAAAGCGGCCGTTTACCGGACCGAGACCCGCCAAGCCATTCTGCGCGAACGCGAGGTCACATGGTTCCGTGCCCCTTGCGAGGATGCACGCACCCCGGATTTCATCGCTTCGCTGCAACGCGCGCTCAAGGTGCGCGGGCTTTATAAGGGCCCCGTCAATGGCCAGATGGATGCCCGCACCCGCGCCGCCGTGCGTGCCTTCCAGGCGCCGCGCGGGCTGCAGACGGGGGTGCTGTCGCTCGATTCGGCGCGCGACCTTGGGCTGGTGGCGGTGGAGCGCCCCGAGGCGGGCTGACCCCCTTGCGCGCCTCGCCCAGGCGATCTCGTTATCGACCAGCTGCGCCGCCAGCGCCACACTCACGGCCTGCAGACCGGGCACCGACAACGCGTCCCGCGCGGCGGCGGCGCGAAGGGGTTCCATCTTCCGGGCCATGTCTGGCCTCTGCACATCGATCACGAATCGCACCTGACCGTTCTGGACGCTGAGCGCGCACCGTAACGCGCGACACCGGCTTGTCCCGCCCGGCAGCTCCCGCCGCTTCAGCTATGTCAGAATCACGTCCCGCGTTTCAGACATGCCAATCTGCGCTTCCTGATGCTGCAATAGGTGGCAGATTTTACGCCACAGACAAAGACCAGCGCCGCCACCAGACATGAAGCGCTTAAAAAATGGAACCCGAGATTAACGTTAGGTCATAGTGGCTTATGCATTCGCTGCATAGCAGCATTGCTCGATATGGGGATTGTGCAAGCGCAGCATTTAGCTATCTTCATATCAACAACGACACATACAGCATGCAACGCAGCTGGAAGCCTGAGAGTAACGAAGAAAATGACCTATGCGTCCTATACCCGCGCAGCAGAAACCGGTCTCGGCCTGGAATTCAGCGCTGCACTGCATCACATGATGCTGCGCTTCGCGGATTACCGCATCTATCGCACCACACTGAACGAGCTGCGCAAGCTGGACGACCGCACGCTGGCCGATCTGGGGATTGCCCGCTCGGGCATCCGCGCCAAGGCCCACGAAGCCGTCTACGGGACGCGCTATTGAACTGATTTGAGAATTCAGATGTCTCTCTCCTCCTCCCTGAGACATCTGTAAACGGCGGCGGCCCTCTCCTCCTCCCTGGGCCGCCGCCATTAAGACCCCGGGTCTTCGGACCCGTACAGATTGCGAAAGGCCCTCTCCTCCTCCCTGGGCCGCTCGTAAAAAGAAGCGGCGGTGCCTCTCCTCCTCCCTGGCACCGCCGCTTTTCTTTTCCCCCAAGCCCTTGACTGTCCTCGCTGATCTCTGCTCGTATCCCGCGCAGACCCATCAGGACATTCAGACATGACCCTTTCCCCCGACGACCCATCGCTGCGCGACGCCATCATTTCCGCCGTTGCAGACGGGTTCGAGCGCCAGACCCGTTTCCTCACCGATTTCACCCGCATTCCCAGCCGCCGCGGCCAGGAAGACGCCGCGCTCGATTTCATGGCCGGTGCGCTGCGGGCGCGTGGCTGGCAGGTCGATGACTGGACCGCCCCGATCGACACGCTGCGCGACGAGCCCGGATTTTGCGACTGCGCGGGCGAAGTGACCTCGGTGCGCTCGGTGGTCGGCACGCTCGTGCCTGACGGCGCCGCCTCGCCCGAAGGGCGCTCGCTCATCCTGCAAGGCCATCTTGACGTGGTGCCCGAAGGGCCGCTTGGGATGTGGCAAAGCCCGCCCTACGCGCCCGAGACGCGTGACGGCTGGATGTATGGGCGCGGCGCGGGCGACATGAAGGCGGGCAAGGTCGCGGCCCTCTTCGCGGTAGATGCGCTGCGGCGCGCGGGCTATGCCCCGGCAGGACGGCTCCATTACCAATCGGTCGTCGAAGAGGAAAGCTCGGGTCTCGGCGCTCTGGCCACGCTGGCGCGCGGCTACCGGGCCGATTGCGCCTTCATTCCCGAACCGACCGCGCACAGGCTGGTGCGCGCGCAGGTCGGCGCGATCTGGTTCCGCCTCAAGGTGCGTGGCCGCCCCGCGCATGTGGCCTATGCGGGCACCGGATCAAGCGCCATCACCGCCGCGATGCACCTGATCGCCGCCCTTCAGAAAATGGAAGCCCGCTGGAACGACGAGGACGCCGCGCGCCACCCGCTTTACAAAGACGTGAATCACCCTCTCAACTTCAATGCCGGCAAGATCGCGGGCGGCGACTGGACCTCGAGCCTGCCCGCCTGGTGCGATGTGGATTGCCGCATGGGCCTGCTGCCCGGCGACGTGGTGTCCGAGCGCCGCGCGCAGATCATCGCCACCATCAAGGAGGCCGCCGCCGACCATCCCTTCCTGCGCGACAACCCGCCCGAGATCGAATGGACCGGCTTCATGGCCGATGGCTTCGCTCTGGAAAATGCCGCGGAACCCGAGGCCGCGCTGGCCGGGGCGCATTGTGCCGTCACCGGCGATGCCAAGCTTCCCGAGGAATCCTGGACCGCGCTCACCGACACCCGCTTTTACGGGCTCTACCACGGCATCCCCAGCCTCTGTTACGGCCCCCTCGCCGACAGCATCCACGGCTTTGACGAAAAAGTGGACCTCGCCTCGGTGCAGCGCACGACCGAGGTGATCGCGCTGTTCATCGCCCGTTGGTGCGGACTGAGGCCGCTTGGGGGTTAATTCAATCGCCCGCGTGCCCGGCGTCGCCCACCCGCCCCGCCATTCATCGCGCGGCTGGCATCCGTTAAGAACCCCACAAAGGCGCGCGCCGCCGGGCTGACCGGGTTCTGCGCCGCCGGGCTTTGCAGCGCCGCGCGCGCGGCGTCGGCGCTCACGCTGCCCGCCTCGTCGAAAATCCACTCCAGAAGCCCCATGCGCGCGGCGACATCGGCCTCACGACCCGTCGCCTCGCTCATTTCCAACCCATCGATGATCCGGGTCACACACATCGCGTTCTCTCCTGCGGCCACACCCCGGGCCGTCTGGGGCGAAGGGAAAGAACCGACGGCAAGCCCCTGCGACTGCGGGAAAGGGCCACGCGCCCGCACCGCCCCCCGCGGCTTGACGTTGGTCCAAGGCTGGTTTCCGGGCTTGGCGGGATCGGATGCGGCGCCTTCCCGGATCGTCGCGCGATCCAGTGGCCAAGGCCGCATCCCCCATCCTGACCGTTGCGGGGGCAGCGCCGGATTTGCACCGGCTTCCCAATTCTCCCGCAGAATGCGGGCACCTCGGACCCCGACCTTGACCCAACCGACAGAGTCGCGCAAGCCGCGAATGCGTCACCACGGGGCGCAAAACGACCCGCGTCCCGCGTGCAAGAACGCGCCCCGGCAATCAAGTCGGCCCGTCCATCCCGGCCTTCTTCTGTTTTCAAATATCCCGGGGGAGTCGCGCTTGCGCGACGGGGGCAGCGCCCCCTCTTTCAGAACGGGACGTCATCCGTGCCGGTCACGAAACGCGCGACCACCTTCTTCACACCCGCCTTCTCAAAGGCGATCTCCAGCTTGTCGCCCTCGATGGCGATGATCGCGCCATAGCCGAATTTCTGGTGAAAGACGCGCTCGCCCACCACATGCGCGCTGACCGCCTGCGCGTCGATCACCGCCGCGCCGCGGGTCTGCCCGCTCGGGCGCGACGACATGCGCGCTTCCTGCAGGCGCCGCCAGCCGGGCGAGTTATAGACATTCGCCTCCGCCGCGCGCGCCTCAAGCCCGCTCTCTTCGTGCATCGACGCCGCCGCGCCATAGCCACCGCCATAAAGCCCCGGCGGGGTCAGCACCTCGACATGCGCCTCGGGCAATTCATCAATGAAGCGCGACGGCATCTGGCTTTGCCACTGGCCGAATACCCGCCGGTTCCCCGCAAACGAGATCGTGCAGACCTCCTCGGCGCGGGTGATGCCCACATAGGCCAGCCGCCGTTCCTCCTCGACCCCCTTCAATCCGCTTTCATCCATCGAGCGCTGCGACGGGAACAGCCCGTCCTCCCAGCCCGGCAGGAAAACGGCCGGAAATTCCAGCCCCTTGGCGGCATGCAGCGTCATGATGCTGACCTTCTCGGCCTGCTCCTCGCTCTCGTTCTCCATGATCAGGCTGACATGCTCCAGAAACCCGGCAAGGTTCTCGAACTGCTCCAGCGCCTTCATCAGTTCCTTGAGGTTCTCAAGCCGCCCCGGCGAATCCGGGTTCTTGTCGTTCTGCCACATCTCCGTATAGCCGGATTCATCAAGGATGATCCCGGCCAGTTCCATGTGGCTCGGCTCGCCCTCGCCCGCCATTCGGCCCCAGCGCGACAGGTCCATGACCAGCTTGCCCAGCGCCTGCGCGCCCTTGCCCTTGATCGCGCCCTGCTCCACCGCCATCGCGGCCCCGTCCAACAGCGGCACGCCATTCTCGCGTGCGATCCGCTGGATCGTCTGCACCGCCTTCTCGCCCAGCCCGCGCTTGGGCGTGTTCACGACCCGCTCAAAGGCCAGATCGTCCGAAGGGCTGATCACCAGCCGGAAATAGGCCATGGCGTCGCGGATCTCCAGCCGCTCATAGAACCTCGGCCCACCGATCACCCGATAGGGCAGCCCGATTGTCAGGAACCGGTCCTCGAAGGC
>Ga0102928_1000047_pt1 | contig 57814 bp, 57 predicted proteins | sample SalPonR1_B_D1_MG_FD_78504 | JGI IMG/M metagenome (GOLD analysis project Ga0102928, IMG submission 78504) | Salt pond soil microbial communities from South San Francisco under conditions of wetland restoration - Salt Pond MetaG R1_B_D1_MG | ecosystem: Environmental > Aquatic > Marine > Intertidal...
CTTGTACAGTTTTGCTCTTCTATCATAGAAGAATCCAAAGCCAAGATATTTTATCTCATTTGGTTTATCAACTTTGCTTTTACCAGCATTCACCTTTAAATCTAATTTATTTTCAATGAATTTTGTAATGTTTTCCATTACTCCATTGGCTGATTTTTCGCTTCCTATAAAGATAATGCAGTAATTTGCATACCTAACGAAGTTTAGTCCTCTCCTCTCAAATTTATTATCTAGTTCGTTTAGCATTATATTACTAAGTAGAGGAGATATATTTCCACTAACTAAGTACTTTCGAATTCCATTACAGAAACTTCTTCACTACTACAACTTCAGCTGACTTCGCCTTATATGTGATTTCTGTTCGTCAGACCAGAGATTTGCCTAGTGCTTCCTTCAGATTCTATCTCACGATAGACACCCTTGCCTTCGGCTATGTGCTTTATTTTTTGACTACCTCCGCACTTGGGACTTTCACCCTTTAGATTATGCCCATGCTGGGCTAACATCTAGAACCGACATTTAAATGTCGGTTCTTTTTACATTTCTATTAATTTTTTTACCGAAAATAAATATAGATAAGAATCTTTTACCCTCTTGTTTAACCCTTTTTCCAAAGCCTCCTTATATATGTCCATTTGTTTCTGATAGGTTTCCTTTATTCTCAGCTTCTCTGTTTCATATAAATCTTTTCTTATTGCACTGGATTTATAGTCTATCAGTGTTATTTCGTCATCTTCGATAAAGTAGCAATCTATTATACCTTGGACTAATACTTCTTCTCCCATATGGACCATATTCATTGTAAACGGTTTTTCTCTATATAAATTATTGTTATTAAAGGCACTTATACACCTTGATCCTAATTCACTATCAAAAAACTCATATATACCAGTTATATCAAGTTTTTGCAGTATTTTCAGTTCTATAAATTTTTTACTAACTAATTCATCACAAAGTTTTTCTATATACTCTTCTCTATTATTTTCCATTTGCTTATAATCGATAGTCTCCATGATTTTATGATATGCATTACCTATTTCAGTGGCTTTAATACTAGATTGTTTATCAACAAACTCAGGGATATTAATCTGGGTGCTTTCAATCTTTTCAATTAGCTTTACTTGCTTTTTCTCATTTAATTCACTTACACTGTACTTGGACTTCAAATTACCCGCTTCTTTAAATTCATATTCATACTCTAGTCTGCTTTTGATTTCATTATAAATTTCTTCGTCATATAGTCCGCCAAATTCTTTCACTAATTCTTTAACACTATCTGTTTTTTTTGCATCTCTTCGGAAATCTAAATAGTTTTCATCATCATATACTTTTTTTATTTTATTACTTTTTATCAAATCTCCTAATATTTTTAAATATGACCCTTTGCTAGATTCAACCTTATCTTTAGGTAAGTCCGAATCTATGGCCATCATAATTAATTGTTCTCGGGCTCTTGTCATTGCGACGTAAAGAATTCTTAGCTGCTCTTCATATTCTTCGTTTTTAATCTGTTCTGAAATCAGTTTTTGCATAATAGTTTTGCGTTTATAGCCTTTATGCTTATTAACATATGGCAAACCTATTCCAACTTTACTATTAATAGTAGCAACTGTATTCAACGTACTGTAATTCAGCTTTTTGCCCAATCCTCCTAAAATAACTAACGGAAATTCCAAACCCTTACTTTTATGTACAGTCATTATTCTAACAAGGTTATCTTCTTCTCCGAATATCTTAGCCTGGCTTGTCCTAACTTTTTTGGTTTTTAAAACATTTAAATAGCTTACAAAGTCATGTATTGTCCCCAATTTATTAACTTGAAAATCTAAAGCTTTATCAACTAAAGCCCTTAGATTTGCTTGCCTCTGTTTACCCCTGGGCAAAGTTCCCACATATAAATAATAGTTACTATCTATCAATATTTTCCAAATCAGCTTATCTACACTCATTAAGCTAGACATCATTCGCCAATCCGAAAGTTTATTTCTTGCACAAACACATTTGCTTTTTAAATCTGCACTATCCCCCGTATCTATGTATTCATTAAATGCTTCCCAATAAGGACCTTTCATTTTATTGGCTCTAATCAAGCCAAGTTCCTCTGCGTTAAAGTCGAACATCTCCGAATGTAACACCGACAATAGCGGGACATCTTGTTTCATATTATCTAATACACAAAGCAACTCATAGATTGCATTTATTTCTATTGTATTAAAATATCCATCATCATCGCTAACATAGGAGTTTATTCCCTTGGCAATAAGTTCTTTGTAGTATTTTTCAGCTTGATTTTTTGTACTTCTTAATAGAATTACAATATCTTTTGGTTCCAAAGATCTTGTAACATCATTTACAGAATCATGAAATTTTTCACCCAGTTTTTCACTAATTAATTTTGCAGTAGCTTTAGCTTCAATTTCAACTTTATCCAAATAATTTACATTATACGTATTTTGATTATTCTCCATATTAATTATATGTAATTCGGGGATCGAATCAAACTCTCCATCATATGGAATACCTTTATATAATTTAGCCGAATCATCATATTCATACATTAATAATTCAAAAACATGATTTATAAAATCTATGATTTTGCCTTTACTTCTAAAATTCTTATTTAAATCCACTATTAAAGATTCTATATTTTCGGATTTAGCATAAGCTTCTCTAGTATCCATAAAAATCTTAGGTTCTGCCTGTCTAAAACCATAAATACTCTGTTTTACATCCCCTACTTTAAACAGATTATTGTTCCTTGAAACTTTGGAAATCAATTCTTCTTGTATATAATTAGTATCTTGATATTCGTCAACGAAAATGTAGTTTAATCTATCCTTTATAACATTTCCAATTTCATGATTTTCTAATATCTTAAGGGTTTTATGTTCGATGTCACTAAAATCCATAAGTCCTTGTTTCTCTTTGGTTTTACTGTAACTCATTTCAAATAATTTCAGCAAATCCAAATAGTATTTTGTGTAATTTTGACATTTTGATAGTTCTTCTAATTGATCTTCCAACTTGTTTACAAAATATTCTTTTTTTAATTTTAAAACAATTTCTTTCGCGGCATCCCTATAAGATATTATAACTTCTTTTATTTCCTCCCATGGAAGTTTATCTTCTTTTTTTACACTTAACCTTGAAAAACTATAATTGTTAATTGCTTTGAAGAATTCTTCAGAATCCACGTCTTTTGATTTCTCAATTAACCCTTTTATTAAAAGTTTATCTGAGTTCAATATCCCTTTGGCGCTTTCTATTGTCTCTATTTCTTTTACGTTTAATGCTTCCTCGATAAAATTCAAGGCGGTAGCCAATTTATCGTCAACAATTTCTTTAACACGATTAATTAATTCACTGTCATCAATGTCATTACACTTATGCTCCGCCCATTCAAAATAATTTGGGATACTTCTTAATCTATTGTAATTTCCTACCATTTCATTCATCAGCTGTTCTTCATTACGATCACTGGAATAAAGGTTTAAAAAATCAACAAAAGAACCATCTTTGATTATTTCATCATTTAAAAACCCTTTTGAAAATATTTCACTTATAACCTCATTCTCCATAATAGCTGATTGAACCTCATCACAAACTTTAAAATCAGGTTCAACATCTATAGTATAGTAAAATTCTTTAATAATTTTAATCGCAAAGCTATGGAAAGTACAAATATATGCTTTATGCATTTTATCAAGTTGCCTTATTAACTCTTTTTTCTTGCTTGGATTTTTTTGGATTTCTGCTTTTATTGCTTTTGATATTTTAGCTTTTATTTCAGACGCTGCAGCATTTGTAAAAGTAACCACAAGCATATTATCAATGTCAGATTTACCGTCTATAATTATTCTAATTATTCTTTCAACTAAAACAGCCGTCTTCCCTGAACCCGCTGCTGCTGATACTAAAATATTTTTATCTGTAACTTCTATTGCTTTTAATTGTTCGTCTGTGAATCCCATAATAATCCTCCAAATACGTTTTAATATTAACACCTAGGGGTATTTAAGTCAATGAAATGGGTTTTTACAAAAAAACATAAAACAATTTTATAATAGTATTATTATAAACGATAATTTGATATAATATAATAAAGATTTTTAAAAAACATCAGCAAATACACGGAGGTTAACTATGGCAAGAGATATTAAGCCTACTATGCTAATGATATTAGATGGCTACGGCTCTAGGGAAGAAACTTACGGAAACGCAATAAAAGCAGCAAATACTCCTAATCTGGATAAACTGTTTTCTAGTTACCCATATACAGAATTAAATGCATCTGGCGAAGCTGTGGGATTACCGGAAGGTCAAATGGGGAATTCTGAAGTTGGACATTTGAATATAGGTGCTGGAGATATCATATATCAAGAACTGACTAACATAACTAGGAGTATAAGGAATGGAGAATTTTATCACAATCCATCTTTAAAAGATGCTATGAAAAATGCGAAAATTGAAGACCACGCTCTTCATATAATGGGATTACTTTCTGATGGAGGAGTTCATAGTCATATAAATCATCTTAAAGCCCTACTCAAATACGCTAAAACTGCAAATGTAACAAAAGTATATATTCATTGTTTTTTAGATGGTCGAGATGTCCCCCCTAAGAGTTCATTGGAATATATCAAAGAGCTCGAAAGATATATGAATGGACTAGGCCTAGGTCAAATATCTACAATTACAGGTAGATTTTATGCCATGGATAGAGACAAAAGATGGGAACGTTTAGAAAAAGCATATAATGCGCTAACTCTGTGCGAAGGAGTAAAAGTTGACAACCCTAGGGATGCCATTGAATTAGCTTATGAAAGGAACGAAACTGATGAGTTTGTATCACCTACGGTTTTGAGCCAACGAAGCATTGAGGACGACGACTCTGTTATCTTCTATAACTTTAGACCTGACAGAGCAAGGGAAATAACTAGAGCTTTTGTGGATCCAGAATTCAAGGGATTTAAACGGAAAAAAACAGTTAATAATTTGGTTTACGTTTGTATGACACAGTATGATCCTACTATACCAAATGTTTTGGTTGCTTATCCTCCTAAAAAAATAAAAGTAACTCTAGGTGAAACTATTTCTAAAAATGGATTAAGGCAGCTTAGAATAGCAGAAACTGAGAAATACGCTCATGTTACTTTCTTCTTTAATGGAGGCATTGAAACCCCTTATAAAAATGAAGATCGCATATTGATACCTTCACCGAAAGTCCCTACATATGATATGCAACCTGAAATGAGTGCATACGAAGTTACTGAAAAAGTAATTTCTGAGATCGATAAAGAAAAATACGATTTAATTATACTTAATTATGCAAATGCAGATATGGTCGGACATACCGGCAATTTTGGCGCCGCAGTAAAAGCTATAGAAACTTTAGACAAATTAGTTCCAGAAGTTGTGGAGGCCATATTAAAGCATGAAGGTCAATTATTAATAACTGCAGACCATGGTAATGCTGATACTATGCTAGATGAAAAGGGTGCTTTAGTTACAGCACATTCTTTAGCTAAAGTTCCTTTATGTCATGTAAGCGCTGATCCTAAAATTTTAAGCGATGGTGGAAAGTTATCAGATATTGCCCCTACAATATTAACGCTAATGGGTTTAGACGTACCTGATTATGAAATGAAGGGAAAGGTTTTAGTAAAATAGGTAATAAAATGCAAGATGGTCAATTACAAATATATACCGGAAACGGAAAAGGAAAAACAACAGCTGCTGTTGGATTAAGTGTTCGAGCCGCAGGAAAAGGCTTAAGAGTTTATTTTGCAGAATTTATTAAAGATATGGAATATGGTGAAATTTCCATATTACGTAACACTGAAAATATTGACGTAAAACTTTATGGAACTGGAAATGGGTGTTTAATCGATAGGCCCCTTGAAGATGCTGACACAATTGCTGCAAAAAAAGCATTGAAAGAAATCGAAAACATAATGAACAGCAATGAATATGATGTTATTATATGTGATGAATTAAATGTGACGATGGCCCTAGGTATATTAAAGGAAAAGGATATACTTGATTTTATGAAAAAGAAACCTTCTGACATAGAACTTGTAATAACTGGAAGAAACACCACTGATAGTCAAATACAAATGGCCGATTTGGTAACTGAAATGAGGGAAATAAAACACTATTACACCACTAAAAAACTTCTTGCAAGAGATGGGATAGAAAGATAAGGAAGCCAAATGGTTTCCTTATTTGTTTAAAAAACATTCAATCGCTTCAAGATATCCATCAAAGCCCTTGCCTGATATTGTCTTTAATGCTACCAAGGATACATATGATATTTTACGAAAGTCCTCTCTTTTATCAACCTCACTTAGATGCACCTCAATAGTAGGAAGATTAACTGCCTTTAAAGCATCTAATATGGCCACGCTAGTATGTGTATATGCTGCAGGATTTATTATTATACCATCATATTTATTTTCCAAGGAAGACTGAATAATATCAACAAGTTCACCTTCATGATTTGATTGGAAAACACTAATATCTATTCTTTTGCTTTTCCCAAAATCCATTATTTCATCAACCAATTCTCTATATCCTTTTTTACCGTATATTTCAGGTTCTCTAACGCCTAACATGTTTAAATTTGGTCCATTAATAACTAGTATTTTCATTGGTCCTCCTAGACTTGATAGAATTTATCTATTTCATTTTTTATTTTCTGAGAATAGTTTTTTAGCTCCTTATAATAGCTTCCCTCAAAATCTCTGTTGTTTTCAACAGTTATATCTGCTAACTTTTCATATAGATGAGATCTTTCTTTGTATAATGAATCTACACCTTTTCTCTTTGAAATGGGCCTCCCGTTTTTTGAAAGAAGTTTTAATTCTCTTTTAATATATATACATATGCTATTTTCCTTTAAAAGGTCAAAATTATCATCGGATATAACTACGCCACCACCTGTTGCAATTATATAACCATCCTTTTTTGATAATTCCCTAAGCGTTTCCGTCTCTAATTTTCGAAAATACTTTTCTCCCATTTTCGGATTATCGAAAATATCACTTATGCTCATTTTGGCTCCCTCAACTACCTTTCTATCTAAATCGATATATGGTCTATCTAGCAAGTTGCTAAGACCTTTTGCAACTGTCGATTTCCCACAGCCAGGCATCCCTATAAGCATTATGTTTTGGGTTTTTTTAAGTATTTTATTATTTATTTTTTCCACTTGTAAATCGTCTTTATCCAATACTCCCCATGCTTCTGCAGACTTAATAGCTTGAGCTACCAACATTCCCATTCCAGATATTGTTTTTACCCCTATTTTTTCTGCATCTAGTAAAAGCTTCGTCTTATTTGGATTATAGATTATATCAATTACACTTTCTAGCTTGGTGAAACTTTCAAGATTAACATCACTATTTTCTAGGGGAGATTTTCCATTATTTGGATACATTCCTACAGGTGTTGTATTAATTATAGCATCTGCATCTAGGTGATTATTCATATTAGAATAATTATCTTTACCATTTCTTGATATAATTACATAATTATAAACACCTTTTATCTCAAGAGCCGCTTTTACTGCTCCAGAAGCCCCTCCACTTCCTAGAATAATTACTTTTTTTAGTGATCCCGCTTTTCTCAATAGATATAAAACACCCTCTACATCTGTATTATGGCCAACAACTTTGCCTCTCTCATAATATAACGTGTTTACTGCTTGGGCTAATTTCGCTTCTTTCGTTAAAATATCGCAAAACTCTATCACATCTATTTTATACGGAATTGTTACATTAAAACCTTTGTAATCTTTACTCTTTATTACTTCTTCTAAGTTCTTTATGTTGGGAACTTCAATAAGTTCGTAACTATAATCTCCTAGAATATTATGAATTTTTTTAGAAAAGCTATGCTTTAATGTTCTACCAAGTAAACCATATTTCCTAGACATTAAATCAACTCCAGATAACTACCAAGATACCTTACCTCTTCACTTAAATCATCCAATTCACTAATTAAATTGTTAAATGATTCTGAATAAACAGAGCCATCCACATCAAAATAAAACATATACTCAAAATCTCTATCTTTTATTGGTCTACTCTCCAATTTGATTAAATTTATTCCTAACACGAAAAATCTTGACAAAACTTTGTAAAGGGCACCCGGCTTATTGGATATCACCATCATCAAACTTGTCTTATCTGCGCCTGGATAGATTTCAAGATCTTTTGTTATGCAAATAAATTTTGTGTAGTTGTTACCACTATTTTGTACTGATGATGCTAAAATCTCGAGATCGTATAATTCTGCACAAGTGTATGACGATAATGCTGCAATATCATTTCTCTCAGATTCTCTGACCATTTTTGCCGCTACTGCAGTATTTTCGCATATAGTTATTTTAATATTTTTAAAACTCTTTAAGTAATCTGAACACTGTAAAAATGCTTGTTCATGGGATACAATTTCTTTTATATCTTCACTTTTGGTCCCTTCATTTACAAGAAGATTATGATCAATTTTTATTCTAGCACATCTTGCTATATGAAAATTATATTTCATCATCAAATCATATATTTTATTTACTGAGCCTGCCGTACTATTTTCTAAGGGCAATACTCCGTATTTACATAAACCATTTTCTATAGCTGCAAATACTCCTTCAAAGTTTTTCATATATAATATACATGGCACGTCAAAAAATTTGTCACTTGCCATTTGAGCATAAGCACCTTCTATACCTTGACAAGCTATGGTTTCATTCTTAGGAAAAGCTTCAGGCGTATTAGCTAGTGCATTTTTGAATGATTCATAAAAGCATCCAGCTTTTTTTGTTTTCTTTTGCTGGTATTCTTTGCTCATGTCAAATAGCAAGGAATATAAAATCCTTGTATAAGCTTCCATTTCTGGCTCAGCCTTCTTTGCAAGTTCCATCAACTTTTCTCTTTCCCTAGTTCTATCTAAAATTGGTAGATTTTCATCTTTTTTAGCTTCTGCAATTTTTCCAGAAACCTTCATTCTTTTTGCTAATAAATCCACTATGTTTTCATCAATATCATCTATTTCAACTCTTAAATCATCTAATTTATTTACCATATCTTCTCCTATTCACATATCATATCATATATTGCGAAGGCTGCCATTGCTTCAACAACAGGTACTGCTCTAGGTACAATACAAGGATCATGTCTGCCGTTAATTTCAATATCAACACATTCATTTGTCTTTAAGTTTACACTTCTTTGAAGCCTACTTATTGATGGCGTTGGCTTAAACGCCACCCTAAAGACTATAGGCATTCCCGAGGATATTCCTCCTAGTATGCCTCCATGATTGTTGGTAACCGTTTTTATTTCATCATCTACAGCAATAAAATCGTCATTGTTACAAGAACCTCTCTTTTGGCTACCTTCAAAACCACTACCAAATTCTATTCCTTTAACAGCTGGTATACCAAATATGCTCTGTGAGATTCTACCTTCTATTCCTCCAAATAAGGCATCCCCAATACCTTTTGGCATGCCGGTTATCTCACATTTAATAACTCCACCAACAGAATCTCCTTCTTTCTTAGCTTCTGTTATTTTATTAAACATGCTAGCACCCTTTACCCCGGCAATTTCATCTATTCTGGCAATAATATCTATACCTAATATTTTTAATTGTTGCATGGCAATCCCGCCTGCTATACACATCGGTGCCGTCATTCTTCCTGAGAATTGAGCTCCTCCCGATTTGTCCATGCTTTCTCCAAATTTAATAAATGATGTAAAATCAGCATGTCCAGGTCTAGGTATGTTTTCAAAGTTTTTATAATCATTTTTTTTAACATTCGTATTTTTAATAATTGCGCATATTGGTGCTCCACATGTTTTGCCATTTACTAATCCAGAGAGAAACTCCACCTTATCAGGTTCTTTTCTGATGGTTGAAAACTCATCCTTTCCTGGTGATCTTCTGTCTAAAAAGTTTTGCAATTGTTCTTCATCAATTTTTAAACCTGCTTCTAGACCATCAATAACTACCCCTATAGCATTTGCATGTGATTGCCCAAATATTGACATTTTTATTTTATTGCCTATAGTACCTGACATTATTCGCCCTCCATAAATATTATGTCTCCATTGATTCCTTTCGCAACTTCAAAGAAATCGGGATACGATTTATTAACAGCCTCGCCTCTTTTTATTATAACTCTTTTTTCACACACTATGGAAGCAATGGCTAACATCATAGCTATTCTGTGATCATTATATGAATCTAAAGGAATTATACTTCCTCTTAGCCCTCCATCTTTACCTTTAATTAACAGCTCATCATTTCTTATATAAACATCTCCACCTAAGCTTTTTAAGCTTTCTGCTGTGCTCATTAGTCTATCACTTTCTTTTAATTTGAGTCTACTTGCATTATATATCTTAGTATTTCCCACAGCAACTGATGCTAGAAGAGAAACAATAGGAACTAAATCAGGGATATCCGATGCATCTATATCTATCCCTACCAATTTATTTTTTTTAACAAATATTTCATCCAAGTTTGTTTCTACGATAGCACCCATTTCTTTTAATATTTTTATTATAGCTTTATCTCCTTGAAGAGTATTTAAATCAAGGCCTTTTATAGTAAGCCCATTTTCTAGTAAGGCTCCTGCACATAACCAAAATGCCCCATTGGACCAATCACCTTCAATGTATAAATTATTTAATTTATATTTTTGGTTTCCTTTAATTTTATAATTTTCTATTTTAATACCACTTTTATTTAAAACATCTAAAGTCATATTTATATATGATTCTGATTCTTTCTTTCCTAATATGTTGATATGGCTGTCTCCGTCCAACAATGGCAAAGCAAAAAGTAAACCAGAAATATACTGAGAAGATACATCTCCCCTTATATTGAAATTCCCTGCCTTTAGTTTGCCTCCTACTTTGATATTTCCATCTTTTAATATCTCTATTTTCATACCATGCTCAACTAAAACATTTTTCAAATCCTTCAAAGGTCTTTTGTTCAATCTGCCTTCAGTGACAAATATGCCTTCTTTACCCAGTGCCCCTGCTAAGGGCAGTAAAAACCTTAATGTGGATCCACTTTCTTTACAATAGTATTTGTTATCATTGGATAAAATTGATTTTATACATGCTTTGGTTGCTTCTATATCTTTAGACCCATATATATTTTTGATTTCAAGCCCACTTAAAGCTGCTGCAATGATTTTTCTATGCGCAACGGATTTAGATGGTATTATATCTACGCTGTCTGATATGTTTTTTAAATTTGCAGATACTTTCATATATCTCCTAACTCAAACCGATTTTTAAATATTCCTTCAATTCTTCCATATTGATTTCCACTATTCTCGTATCGCCTATTTTATATGGGATTATTAAATTAATTATTCCATTAGATCTTTTTTTGTCCAATTCCATTATTTCATATAGTTTACTAAATTCATACTTCACTTGCAAATCAAAACCAAATTTTATCAATATGTTTTTTATTTTATAGTATTCATCTTCCTTTAATATTCCTTTAATCATAGATGCTTTTGAAACTATGTTTATCCCCATGGCAACTGATTCTCCATGTGAACATTTGTAATCACTAGCTATTTCAATTCCATGACCAAATGTATGACCTAAATTCAGAAGCATTCTGCTGCCTTTATCATATTCGTCAATTTCAATGAGCTCTGCTTTTGACTCTAAAGAAGTTTTAATAATTCTCTCATAGTCAAGGTCCTCTGCATCCATAAGATAATTTAACAATTCGGGTTTATTAATAACCCCATATTTGATTATCTCTGCAAACCCATCTCTCTTAATATCTTTAGGCAATGTCAAAAAGAAATCTGGATCAATTAGCACTATCTTAGGCTGATAAAATGTTCCCGCTAAGTTTTTACCACTATTTAAATTAATAGCAGTTTTGCCTCCCACTGAAGAATCTGTCGCAGCTAGCACAGTTGTTGGAACCTGAATAAACTCAATTCCCCTTAAGTATGTGGATGCTACAAACCCCGTGAGATCTCCAACAACTCCTCCCCCAAAGGCAACTAACGTATCAGATCTTGTAAATCTATTATTTGCTAAGTATTCGAGTAACTCCAAATAAATCTTGCCACTTTTGGAAGTCTCCCCTGGTTTTACAACAAATATCAATACATCTTTTTTTGTATAATTGATCTTTTCTTTAAGTTTAATACCATAAAGGCTATAGACGTTTTCATCTGTTACAATACATATTTTGTTGTTCGCATATTTTAGCAAATCCCTAAATATACCCTTTTCAACAATTACCTTGTAATCCCTTGAACATTTAACATTAACTATCTGCATTTCCCGTCTACCTTTTCTTTTATATTTCTTCCTTCAGCTAACAGCTTTTTTAATTCATCTTCATTATTATTTTCAAGCGCCTCTTTGTAATTCATAAGTTCAGATACAAACTCATCTAGTTCTTTTATTAAACAATCTTTATTATTAATAAATAGTTCTGACCACATATCTTCATTTAAATATGCTACTCTTGTTAAATCATTATAGCTGCCCGCAGAATACCCATTATGTTTTTCGGCCGTAGGGCTTTTAACAAAAGCATTTGAAACAAGATGTGCCATCTGAGATGTATATGCAATCATTTCATCGTGATTTTTAGAGGTTGTCACAGTAATTTTGCTAAAGCCAATTGGTTTGAGTATCTTTTTGACTTCATCTATAAAAAATAAGTCGTTATAATCCTTAGGAACTAACACCATAGGTGCACCATTAAATAAAGAGCTCCTACTATGCTTAAAACCCGAGAGTTGTTTCCCTGCCATTGGGTGCCCACCCACAAATTTGAAATTTTTTTCTTCAGCCAATTCAAAAGCTTTATCGCATATGCTTCTCTTTATTCCACAAGTATCAATTACTATAGCATTTTCATCAATTAAATTTCCCTTTTCGTTTAAAAACTCCAAAGTCGCTTTAGGATATATGGCTATTATTATCAATTCACATTCACTAATATTTTCATCAGTCAATTTTTCATCCACTGCACCTGACATTATAGCAAAATCCAGTACCGATTCCTCTTTATCATAACCAACAATACTTGTATCACTATTATTTTTATATGCCTTCGCTATAGATCCTCCAATGAGGCCTAATCCCACTATGCCAACATTCATGATATCGCTTCCTTTACTCTTCTAATCTTGCCCATTAATTGAGCAAATTGATCTGGTTTTAGCGATTGAGGTCCGTCAGATAAAGCTTTCTCAGGGTTATTATGCACCTCTATCATTAGTCCATCAGCTCCTGCTGCAACCCCTGCCAAGGACATGGGTTCAATTAGTGCTCTTTTGCCCGTAGCATGACTTGGATCTACTACTACCGGTAAATGTGTCAAACCTTTTAAAACTGGCACCGCCGAAAGATCCAACGTGTTTCTCGTCGCGGTTTCATAAGTCCTAATTCCTCTTTCGCATAAAATTACTTTCTCATTTCCTCCCGCCATAACATATTCTGCACTCATAAGTAATTCATTTATAGTTGAAGACATACCTCTTTTTATTAGTATTGGCTTATCAACTTTTCCTAGCGCCTTTAGTAATTCAAAATTTTGCATATTTCTAGCTCCAACTTGAATTATATCAACATCTTCAAAATAATCCAAATGTTCTGCATTCATGATTTCCGTGATTATAGGTAATCCTGTTAATTCCCTAGCCTTAATCATAAGTTTAATACCTTCTTGTTTCATTCCTTGGAATGCATAAGGTGAGGTTCTTGGCTTGAAAGTTCCTCCCCTAAGAATATTTGCTCCAGACTTTTCAACGGATTTAGCTATTTCAGTAATTTGCTCTTCTGATTCAACTGAACAAGGTCCTGCAATAGTTACTAAACTACCATCACCAATTCTTACTCCACGGGTTTCAATAACTGTATCGTCTGGATGAAACTTTCTATTAGCACTTTTATATGTTTCTGTAACTCTTTTTACAGATTCAACTATATCTAACAGCTCTATCATTTCCATGTCTAAAGGCGTTGTATCGCCAATTATACCTAAAACTGTTCTGTATTCTCCATCTGAAACATGCACTTTTAATCCTTGCATCTCAAACCACTCTATGAGGTGTTTTTTCTGAGGTTCCGTGGCATTTTGTTTTAGTATAGCAATCATATTAGCTCCTTTCAATTAAAAAAACTCACAGCGACTTTTACTGTGAGTTTGAATTTATAGTTATTAGGTTACCCCATTAATAATTCATTACAGCAAAATCACTCTTACTTGTTGCTAAAGTAAAAGTAATAATAGTATTCTGCTGCAAAAATTAAATTATTCATACCTAACTCCTTCATTTTTTTATGGTAACATATTATGTAAATAAATACAAGTATTATTTTGTTTTTTGTATTATTTAACATTTTTATTCTTGAGATATTTTTTTGTAAGTAATTAGCCCTTCTGATATTTCATGGGCAGCAAAACTAACCGGCCTTTCTGCTTTTACATTAGTTATAACTGGCTTACCTTCAATAATATCCCTAGCTCGCTTAGCTGTTAACATTATCAATGTGTATCTACTATCTGTTTTATCCTTTAAATCTTCGTTAATTGATGGGTATAGCATCATTTTACTGTTCCTCCCCAAGTTTTTTTAATATTTTTTCTTTATAATCTTTAACTTTAAAATGCTCTGCTTGAATTATACTAATTATGTTCCCCACTGCAATATCCAGTTTATCATTGATAACTGTATATTCATATTGATCGATAATCCCTATTTCATCTAAGGCATTTGAAAGTCTGTTATCTATATCATTATCCGTCTCGGTCCCCCTAGAAACAATCCTTCTCTTGAGCTCATTCATACTAGGTGGTAAAACAAAAACTAGAACAGCTTCATCATACGATTCTTTTACTTGTAAAGCTCCTTGTACATCTATTTCAAGAATAACATCCTTACCCTCTTCTAGTTTATCTAACACCATTTGTTTTGGTGTACCATATTTTTTGCCAAATACTTCAGCATATTCTAGAAACCCGTTTTGTTCAATTTTATTATCAAATTCGTCATTGCTAACAAAATAATACTCTATCCCATCCTCTTCTCCTGTTCTTGGTTCCCTTGTAGTCATGGAAATTGATATTTCAGCATTTATCTTTTCTACCACTTTTCTACAAATTGTGCCTTTCCCGGTTCCAGATGGTCCAGATATTACAAATAGTTTACCCCTATTACATTCTAAGAATTTACTTAATCTCATCAAATGCTCCTTTATGCTATTTCTTAGAGAATAATTTTATCATAGTCAAATTATATATTCAATGTTTATTCTATATTTTGAACCTGCTCCCTGATTTTTTCTATTTCGCTTTTTGCTTCTAGCATCTTATTTGTAATGCTTATATCATTTGCCTTTGACCCAATTGTATTTGCTTCACGATTCATTTCTTGTACAAGAAAATCCAATCTTTTCCCTATCGAAGTTTTATCACTATCTAAAATCGCCTTTACCTGGCCTATATGGGACTTCAATCTTACTATTTCCTCATCAATATTGGATTTATCTGCAAAAATAGCCGCTTCAGATAATATTCTTTCCTCAGGTATTTCAATCTCCCCTGATAACAAAGATGTGATTCTAGCTCTAAGCTTATCAGCATAATCTTTGCTTACTTCAGGAGCTCTTTTTTCAATATCATTTACGAGTTCAGTTATTATTTCCCCATGGCTTAAAACATCTTTATATAATTTTTCGCCCTCATTCATTCTCATGTCTAAATTACTTTTTACCGCTTCTTTTACTGGTATAAGAATACACTTTACTATTTCTTCTTCGTCCTCAGTATTAGGAAGAGCTTTAATTACATCTTGTTGAGTTGACAATAGCTCCAATGTTACCTTCTCTTCCAAATCAAATTCTTCATTTAGTTCCACAAAACTATCATAATATTTCTTTGCTAAAGCTTTATTAACTCTAATATTTGTGTTAGTATCCGAAAAGTCCTCCATCATAATTGAAACTTCTATTTTGCCCCTTAATAGTACTTTCTTTATCTCGCTTCTAATCTTCTCTTCAGCAAAACTATATCTTCTGGGCATTCTGATATTAATGTCTCCATATCTGTGATTTACTGATCTAATCTCAACAGTTATATTTCTATTTTCATCCGAATATTCTCCACGCCCAAAACCTGTCATACTTTTTATCATCCGTTCTTCTCCTATCTATATACTATGATAATAAACAATTTTATCATTTATATCAAATAAAGTAAAGTAGAGTTACTTTTTATTGCTACTTAATCCAACATATGATATATTCTCATTAGACATAAAGGAAAGGATTTAATATGGCGTTTGACGGAATAATAACCATGTGCATGGTAAAAGAGTTAAGAGAAAGCATTCTCATGGGCAAAATAAACAAAATTTATCAACCCGATAAAGAGGAGCTCTTGATTAATATACATACGAAAAATGGTAATAAAAAACTGTATGGGACAACCTCTAGTCAGGGTGCTAGAATTTGTTTAATTGAAAATAGTTTTAAGAACCCTGAATCTCCTCAAAATTTTTGTATGCTCCTAAGAAAGCATATACAAAACGGGAGAATTAAGGATATTAGGCAAAAGAATTCAGAAAGAATAATCGAAATAGATATTGAGGCAATGAATGAGCTAGGATTTGCTGTATCTAAAAGACTGATTTTTGAAATAATGGGAAAGCATAGCAATATTGTTTTAATTGATATTAATAGCGGCAAAATAATCGACTCCATAAAAAGAATCTCGATAGATGTTAATAGGAAAAGGCAGCTATTACCAGGCCTTTTATACGAATATCCACCATTGCAAGATAAAATTCCTTTTAAGGAATTGGAAAATCATAAAGATTTGCAACTTATGGGGGATAAAAAGCAATTATTAAATAGCATATCGGGAATTTCTCCTGCTATAGCTGAAGAATTCGCCCAAGCTCCTAATCCAAAGGAATCTATAATAAACGCTATAAAAAAGTTGGACGATTCATTTGAGACAAAAATTTATATAAGCGATGGAAAACCTATAGACTTCCATGTTATACCATTAAAGGATTATGATAATTCAACCACAGTAATTGGTTTTGACTCGTTAAGCAATGGTTTAAATTATTTTTATGAACACAGAATTATTACAAATAGAACTAAGCAAAAATCTCAATCTCTGTTAAAATCAGTCAAATCATCAATAGAAAAAGCTGAATTAAAAAAGAAAAGATTATCCGAGGATTTATTGGGAGCAAAAAATTCTGAACAATATAAGCTCTATGGAGAGTTATTAACAGCAAATATTCATATTATTAATCCAGGGGATAAAAGCGTTGAGGTTTTCAATTACTATGATGGTGAATATATAAATATACCTTTAAGTGAGAAATTAAATCCCTCTAAAAATTGTCAAAGATATTTTAAAAAATATGCAAAATCTAAAACCGCAATAAAAGAAAAAACCCTTCAATTAGAAGAGAATAATGCTGACTTGGAATATTTATACTCTGTACTTAATCATATAGAAGGTGCTTCTAACACAGAAGTTTTAGATGAGATAAAAGAAGAATTAATTGAAACAGGATATTTAAGAAGAAAAAAAACTAAAAAGAATGTTAAGAAGAAAAGTTACAAACCTTCACCTCTCACTTATTACTTACAAAACGGTCAAAAAATTTTAGTAGGCAAAAACAATAAGGAAAATGATTACCTAACATTTAAGATGTCAAACAGAAATGACATATGGCTTCATACTAAAGATATACCCGGTTCTCATGTATTAATTCCATTGGAACCAGGTTTAACTATTGAAGACATAGATGAAAAAACAATTCATGAAGCAGCCGCGATTGCAGCTTATTACAGTAAAGCAGGCAGTTCTTCAAATGTACCAGTAGATTATGTTCAAATAAAATATGTAAAAAAGCCAAATGGTGCCAAACCAGGCATGGTTATATTCACCAACAATAGGACCATTTACGTAAGTCCTAAATTACCAAATAACTAACCCGATTACTTCGGGTTTCTTTTATTAAGTTTCTTTTTAGTTTTCTTTTTCATTATGGAATAACCAAAACGCCCTAATGGTTTATTATTAACTCTATAATATCCTCCATGGTTAAATGCAATTAAATCAGCTTTTTCTAACCAATACTTGCCACTTTTATCTATCAATTCCTCATTAACATGTACAGCAACTATTTCTGCTAAAAACATATCGTGAGATGGCAACTCCTTTACTTCAAAAACCTTGCACTCTATATTTATTGGAGATTCTTTAATCAATGGTGCTCTAACTTTATCCGCATCTTCCTTTGTCAATTTAGTCTCATGAAATTTATCAATCTCTTTTCCTGATTTTACACCACAAAAGTCCATTGATTTTATTAAATTTTCAGAAGTCAAATTAATAACAAATTCCATATTCTTTAATAATATACCATGGGAATATCTTGATTTTTTAACAGATATATAAGTCATAGGGGGTTTCGAGTTGATTATGCCCGTCCACGCTATAGTAATAATATTACTTTCTTCAATATTGCCTACTGTAACCATCACAGCTGGCAAAGGGTATAGCATTGTTGCTGGACTCACTCGTGTTTTTTTCACTTCTTTCCACTCCTTAATATTTTTAAAACTCTGCTAAAGTCCTCTGGTAATTCACTATCAAATTTAATAAATTCTTCTGTTCTAGGATGTTTAAAACCCAATGTTTTAGCATGCAATAACTGTCCTTTTAAATTAAATTCTTGCTTCTTGCTACCATAAATAAAATCTCCAACTAATGGATGTTTTATGTATGCCATATGAACTCTTATCTGATGTGTTCTTCCTGTTTCTAATACTGCTTTTATTAAAGTGTATTTCCCGAATCTCTCTAATACATAAATATTAGTTACAGCCTCCTTCTGGTTTAAACCGTAAACAGCTCTTTTTTTACGGTCCTTCCGATCTCGGCCTATAGGTTTATCAATTGTAATGATATCATCCTTAATATTGCTATCCACTAAAGCATAATACTCTCTAGTTGCTGAATGCTCTTCTAATTGCCTTGACAAAGAGTCATGAGCTATATCATTTTTGGCTAGCATCAATAAACCGCTAGTATCCTTATCGATTCTATGGACAATACCAGGCCTAATAACACCATTTATTGAAGACAATTTATCACCACAGTGATACATAACTGCATTAACTAATGTACCTTTATAATTTCCAGCCGCAGGATGAACCACCATTCCCTTAGCTTTGTTCACCACCAATACATCTTCATCCTCATAAACTATATCTATTGGTATGTTTTCAGGTTCTACATCTAATTCCTTAGCTAATGGAATATTAACGCAAATACTATCACCAATTTTAATTTTTCTATTCTTGGATAACTCGGCTACACCATTAACCGTCACTTGGCCATCTTCAATTAAATTTTGTATTCTGCTTCTTGACATATCAGTAATCTCTGTTGAAATAGCTGTATCAATTCTGCATTTATCTTTTTCGTTTGTTATTTCAATCTGAGGCATTTTTTTTTGTCCCTTTTTCTTCATCATAAAAAATAACAAATATACATAGTAAAGCACATCCAACAGAAATTGCTATATCTGCAATATTAAAAATAGGGAATATTCTAAAATCAAACATGTCTACAACATAACCATATACTATTCTATCAAAAAGATTACCTAATCCCCCACCAAGTATTAATGGAACTGATATTTTAAGCGTGATATGCATATTTTTATAATTCTTAATTAAAAATACTAAGCCTATAACTATTAATATAATTGGTATTCCTATTGTTAATAAATATTCACCTTCAAGCATACTAAAAGCAGCACCTGTATTTTTAATAAAGGTAAGATGAAAAAAGTCTTGTATTATTGGAAGACTATCTCCTTCTACAAAACTACTTCTTATTAAATTTTTAGTATACTGATCTATTATTATTACTACTGCAGTAATTAAAAATATGAACATATTTTCTCCATAATTAAATGCGAGGTTTTACCTCGCATTTTTAAACAATCTAGTTAAACAATGTTCCTTTTCCACTTAAGGTCATCTTATTATAGTTTTTCAATCCGTCTGCCAAATCATCAACAGTTGCCTTTTGAGAATCAAACGGTTTATAATTAGGTTCCAAAACATCATCAGTTGCTTCTTCCTTAGCAGTTTCCTCCTTAGGTTGTTCTTCCTTGGATTCTTCCTGTAAAAATTCTTCACTAGGTTTAGGTACTACTAGTGTGTCTTCAATAACGGGCTTTGCCTCGGGCTCACTTTCTAGCTCTTCTTTTAACTCTTCCCGCTCTTTCTCAAGTTCTCTGATTTCATCAAATTCAGTTAAGAATCCATAATCATCTGCATTGAATCTATTCATCTCATCTTCAAGCATTCTTTCATATTTATTTCTAAATCTTTCCACTTGAATTTTTAATTGAGACTGTTCTTCAATGAGTTTGGCAACATCTATTTTCGCTTGTTTTTTAATATTTTCTGCTTCTAGTTCTGCATCCTTCATTATAAGTTCAGCTCTTCTCTCAGCACTCGCTGAAATATCAGCCATAAGACTTTTTGCTGTTTCCAATGTATCAACAATAGAATTGTCAGCCTTCTGAGCTTCATGAAGCTGCTTTTCTAAAAATTTAATCTTATGTACCATATTTCTATTTTCATTCAACATTTTCTCATAATCCACAGTTAACAAATCTAAAAATTCATCAACTTCGTTGGCACTATAACCCTTTTTTTCTCTAGAAAATTCCTTCTTTTCTATATCTATAGGCATTATCATAATTAATTCCTCCTTTAAAGAATTATCTGTATTAATATAATCAATAATCTAGCTGTAATATCCACTAGAAAAAATGCAATTATAACAGAGAAATCAAACATGCCTGTATTGAACCTAGACATGAATTTTCTGCACGGTTCTACTATAGGTTCTGTCAATGTTATCATTACTTGGTATATTTTACCACTAGTACTATAAGGATTTCTTGCAAACCAACTTAGTATTGCTCTTGCCATCAACAATAACATTATTAGCTGTGAGAACCAACTAACAGCTCTTATTAAAAGATATTCCATAAACATTTACCTCCACGGGCTTTGATTTTTTTCGTCTTTGAAATCAGCTTTAGTATCACGCTGTACTGATGCAGCTATATTAACATTTTCTGGAGCAAAAATAAAGATATTATTTGCTACTCTTTGTACATTTCCATTCAAAGCATAGGTCGCGCCACTCAGAAAATCAAAAATCTTTCTTGCTACTTCTGTCTCAACCATCTCAAGATTTATGATAACTGGTTTTCTTCCCTTTAAGTTATCAACTAGTTTAGTACACTCTTCAAAGTTTTTTGGCTCTATCACAACAAGCTTGAATGGATTAGATGCATTTACAGAAAACTTTTTATCCACATAATTAGCTGGGGGTTCTTTGTTGTCAACATTTTTTTCACCAGACTTAGCTGAGGGTTTGCCTCTACTTTCATCATACATTTTTTGTCTTTCAGCTTCAATTTCTTCTTCAGTGATTTCTAATTCTTCATCATCTGCTTCTAAGCCGACTATTTTTTTCATAGCATCTCCAAAACCCATAATCATTCCTCCACTATTATTTTAACGATAATCTCTTAGCCCAAATATTGACGAGCCAACTCTTATTATATTTGAACCTTCTTCAATAGCCACTTCGTAGTCATTCGACATTCCCATAGACAAGAAATCCATCGAAACGTTACTATTAAAATTAACAGTCTTCAAATGTTCAAATATATTTTTTGTTTCCTTGAAATATTTTCTTGATAATTCAGGGTTTTCAAAAAATGGTGGAATACACATTATTCCCCTTATTCTAATATTTGAATATTTTTCGGAGATTTCTTTTATTAGCATTTCTACGTTATCAGATTCTATACCAAATTTTGTGTCTTCCATAGCCGAATTAATTTGAATTAGTATATCAATTACCAAACCATTCTGTATGGCTCTTTTATCAATTTCTTTTGCCAAATGTTCAGAATCTACAGAATGGATCATTACAACCTTATCTATAATATTCTTAACTTTATTTGTCTGCAAATGTCCAATTAAATGCCATTTAACAGGTTTTACATAGTCATATTTATCCAAAAGTTCTTGTACTTTGTTTTCCCCTATATCAGTTACACCAGCTTCTATAGCTTCATTAATTTCATTTACATTATGGAGTTTAGTTACTGCCATAAGCAAAATATCATCCGGATTTCTATCCGATCTAACGGCAGCTTTGCATTTCTTTTCTTCTATTCTCTTTATGTTTTCGCCAATTGACATATTTACCTCCTGCCTTATTTTAAATTTTTGGTGATTTTACAACTTCGTCATAAGGCTCTATGGTTTCCACAAGCATTCCATCATCACCATTATAGTATTTTGAATATAAAACCGATTGTTCATTATCGGTAGCAATTATCTTAATCGGTTTAAAAACATTTTCATCTAATTTGTTCTTTAAGTATACTCCTTTTTGGCCATCAATTTCAAGTATACTACTGTTATCAACGATTACACCAATTTCATTACTGATTAATATTTCTACTTCTTGTATTCTTTCAAACGCGGCATTTTTATAATACCTATTGCATGACAATATTATTCTTCTAAAGCCATTCACTTCATCATTTTGGTAAACGTCGCAATCAACGTTGCCACTTTGGAATCTCACTGTAAGCGTATCTCCTTCTGAATATAGGTTTTTCCTAGATTCATCTGTGAAAAATACAATATACCATCCGCCATTATCAACTATTTTAAAAACCGGTTCCTTTTTATAAACTTTTTCTTTTATCGGAAATACCGTTGCTAAATTAATGTTTACTATATCCGCCTTTTCAAGCTTAAACATGGTTTCAGGAGTAATAGTACTTTCATATCCATCAAAATGGTAAGTTACAACGCCTGCCTTCTTATTTGTATGCATTGGGTTTGAAATCGTAGAATCTCCTAGCCTGTTAATCGCCTGTGTGTATTGTTTTGTTGCTTCTTCAAGACCCAAACCTTCAATTTCTATTACTTTTGTACCTTGCTTTAACAGTTCACCTTCTTCCATAAGTCTATTAATCTGCCCTGATTTATTTGCAACATAAACTTCTTCATTTCTTACTAACAAAACTTGGGTTTCTTCTGTAACACTTAAAGCTCCGTATTCAGCAATGTAAGTTTTTTCTAGCATCCCCACCAAGGAAGGTATTAGATATATTATGATAGCTAGTGCTGCTACAACTGCTATATATATTAATATAAGTTTATTTTTTTTCATCCTAGTCCTTCATAGTATTTTACATTAAACTACCTGTGTTTACAATGATTATTTATACTTACCAAGAATTTTCATCTCGTCTTTATCTAACTCACCAGGATTCTTTAAAAATTCTTCAAATAAGTCAGGTCTATTATTTTTTGTTAACTCCAACGACTTTTCAAACTTCCACAATCTAATCAGTCTATGATTGCCATTACATAAGACTTCAGGCACCTCTTTTTTATAAATTTCTCTAGGTTTAGTATACTGTGGGTACTCCAAAAGTCCAGAATATATTGATTCCTCACTTACGGATTCATCCTTTGGCAAAACTCCTTCAACAAATCTGGAAACCGCATCGACTAATACCATCGCAGGAAGCTCCCCTCCTGTAAGCACATAATCACCTATGGTAATCTCCTCCATATTATATATTTCCAGAACTCGCTCATCCACACCTTCATAATGACCACAAAGTATGGTTATTTCGCCTCTATTTGACAAAGACTCTGCCATATCTTTATCTAATTTTTTACCTCGAGGCGACATGTAAATGTATTTTCCATCAAAACAATTTGATTCAATAGATCTTTTTATAGGTTCCACTTGCATAATCATACCGGGACCACCACCAAAAGGCGTATCGTCAACCCTATTATGTTTATCAAGGGAACAATCTCTTATATTAACTATATTTAATTCTATTATTCCTTTTTCAATTGCTCTTCCAACAATACTTTGTTGGATTGGTTCAAACATTTCAGGGAATAGTGTTAAAATATTTATCTTCATTTTTACTCCATAAAACCAGGAATTAATTCTATATAGATAACTTTATTCTGCAAATCTACTTTTCTAATAAATTCCTTTACTGCAGGTATGTACAATTCTTTATTATTTTCCGTCTTTACCTTGTACAAATCCTGTCCAGTATTCTGTGTTATATCAATAAGTTCACCAATATATCCATCTTTTATTTCATTTATCTTACAGCCTATTAAGTCTCTAATGTAGAAAGTATCTTCTGGTAATTCCTCCAAGTTGTTTGCATCAATAAAAAGTTTATTGGAAACCAATAGCTCGGCTTCGTTTCTATCTAATATCCCCTTAATTTTTATAACTGGAAGGCCCTTTTGGAACCTTTGCCCTTCGATTTTTACTAATCTAGTCTCCTTATCACTTTGCATGTATATTGAAGCACCCTCTTCATAATTGCTCCAATTATCAGAATAGGTATATACCTTTACTTCACCTTTTATTCCAACTGCAGAAACTATTTCACCTATTAGTATCAAATTATCTTTATCCATGGCTCCCCCATATCTTGTACACGTCCACTTATATTTTACTATATTAAGTATCTTATGTAAACATAAAAGTGAAGCTACTACATGAAAACGGAGCTCCGAAGAGCTCCTAAAATCTTTTATTCTTCAATAATTTCAACCACTACTTTTTTGTTTTCCTTTGTGGCAGCTGCCTTTACGACAGTCCTTATTGCTTTGGCAATTCTTCCTTGTTTACCAATTACTTTGCCCATATCATCCGGAGCAACTTTAAGCTTGATAACTTCATTATTACCTTCATTTGCTTTCGTAACAACCACTTCTTCAGGCTTCGCAACAAGTGATTTAGCAATAGCTTCAACAAGATTAGTCATATGGATCACCGCTTTCTATTCTATTTCAGCTAACTTAAGTAAACGCTTTACAGTCTCGGTTGGTTGAGCACCTGTAGACAACCATTTTTGTACTTTCTCAGCATCTATCTTTACTTCTGCAGGTTCCTTTAAAGGATCATAAGTGCCTATTTCTTCAATAAACTTTCCATCCCTTGGAGCACGAGAATCAGCTACTACTACTCTGTAGAAAGGCCTTTTATTAGCTCCTATTCTTTTCAATCTGATCTTTACCATTGTATTCCTCCTATTATTTATATTAAACCTTTAAACATCTTGTTTCTTTTAAGTGCTTTTGGGTTATTAAACTGTTTCATCATCTTCTTTGCATCGTCATACTTCTTTATTAAATTATTAATTTTACTAACCGGTTGACCACAACCTTTTGCTATTCGTTTCCTTCTGCTCGCATTTAAAATCGAAGGGTTTTGTCTCTCCTCTATTGTCATTGAATAGATTATTGATTCCATTTGTTTAAACTCTATTTCGCCATTTTCGATATCTGCTTCTTTTAATGAAATATTATCCATTCCTGGCATCATACCCATCATTTTACCGATTCCACCCATTTTTTTAATTTGTGACATCTGGCTTAAAAAGTCTTCTAAAGTAAACTGGTTTTTCTTTATTTTTGCTTCCAACTTGGAGGCTTGTTCTTCATTATAGTTTTCCTCTGCCATTTCTATCAAAGATAAGACATCGCCCATTCCCAAAATCCTCGACGCTATCCTCTCAGGATGAAACTGTTCGAGAGCATCATACTTTTCTCCTACACCCATAAACTTAATAGGTTTACCAGTTACCGATTTAGTAGAAAGCGCTGCACCACCTCTAGAATCACCATCCATTTTAGTCATAATAATTCCATCTATGCCTAATTTTGAGTTGAATCCTTCGGCTACATTGACTGCATCTTGACCTGTCAATGCATCTACAACTAAAAGAATTTCATGGGGCCTTATTTCTTTTTTAATGTTAACAAGTTCGTCCATTAATGCTTCGTCTATTTGTAGTCTACCTGCAGTATCTACTATTAGGGTGTTAAAGCCCTTTTTCTCTGCATCTTTTACTGCTTCTTTAGCAATCTTTACCGGATCTTTAGAATCTCTCATTGTAAAAACAGGAGTATTTACAGCTTTACCTACTACTTCTAATTGGTCAATAGCTGCTGGTCTATATATATCACAAGCACATAACATTGGTTTCTTTCCATTTTGCTTTAAGTAGTTTGCCAATTTCCCGCAAGTAGTAGTTTTACCCGTTCCTTGCAAACCCGCTAGCATATATATGGTAAACCCGCTAGAAGAATAAGTAAGCTTACTTCCCGAGCCTCCCATTAAATCGACCAATTCGTTATTAACAATCTTTATTACTTGTTGTGCCGGAGTCAGGCTATTCATCACCTCACTACCCATTGCTTTTTCTTTTACATCTTTAACAAAAGATTTTACCACTTTGAAGTTTACATCAGCTTCTAATAATGCCAGTTTTACTTCTCTCATGGCCTGATCTATATGTTCTTCTGTAAGAACACCGTTACCTTTTAGCTTTTTAAATGTACCTTGCAGTTTTTCGGATAATCCTTCAAAAGCCATAATACCTCCAAGTTTATTCTAGAAATGAATCAAATGTATTTTTTAATTCGTTTAGAATTCTTATTTTTTCTTTCTCATTAACATTATCTAAGTTGTCTAAATTCTCTTTAGCACTTTTAACCTTTTTTATATTAACTAAATATCTATCGATTAGCTTAAGCTTCTCCTCATATTCTTTCAATGTCTTTTCGGCACTTCTTAATATGTAGTGAACCCCTTGCCTTGTTATATTTAAATTTTCTGCTATTTCAGACAAAGACAAATTATCTTCATGATAATAATCCATTACCTCTTGTTGCTTTTGGGGCAGTAGTTTGCCATAAAAGTCAAACAGCAAACTAGCATATTCAACATCTTTTATCATAGCAACTCCTTTTATCTGTTAAGGATAAACCTTGACAGTGAATAATATATCATACGTCATTTTTAATGTCAAGTGTTTTATTTGACATTAAAACAATGAGCACAAAATGGTTAAAATTAGCGGTACAAGCAAGGTTACAATAACTCCTACTATTAGTGCCACTAGACCCATTTCTTTCCCTATCGCTTTGGTAATAGGAACTAATAATGTGTCCATAGTCCCTCCTGCACCAGATGCTATGGGTGCACTAGAAGACATTCTTACAAATAACGGGATTAATATTACTGTAAAAAAGTCCCTCATTACATTAACCATGAATCCATAAATACCTGCTTCTGCTCCGTAATAGTGCATCATTGTAGCCCCCGTTAAACTGTAGTAACCCATGCCACTTGCAGATATAAGATTATATTCAAAAGGCACATCGATTATCAGTGAGGCGAACATTCCTCCTAGTAAACTGCCAACTACTATTGCTATAATTAAATATATTATCCTAAACCCTATTTCTTTAACAAATTTAAATATTCCAATATTAGACCCCATGCCAATTCCAACGCTTGTATATAATAAAATAAGTGAAATTACTAAGCAGTTATTTAAAAACCCTTGGCAATCGTGTGGCATAAAAAAATAGCCTATTATTGTACCTGTTATTATACTAAAGGGTATTAATATTAATATCGAATCTATGGTCTTTTTACCATCACCGCTGTCATTACTTATTTTTTCTTCCAGAATTTTTCTTTTGATCTTTTCGAAATCAATTAATTTTTTTTCAACAAATAAGCAAAGTATTATACTAAAGAAAATTGCAGACAAACAAATAAAAGCGGAATTAAGCCCTATTGTGTCCAGATTATTCATAACATCATCATTTATACCTACATTTGCTCCGATTACAAGCATTAAAAATACCAATGCTACATTTGTAACTATGGAAGAACCCTTATAAAACTTATCTGGCATATTGATTATCCCAAAAAAAAACCCAACACCTAAACATAAAAAAGGCATAACTGTCATAAATATTCTTGCTCCTTTTTTGGTTCTTTATTATATAAAGTTATTATAAATACGGCTAGTAGTATTAGAAGCATACCGAGGCCTGTTTTAAGGTTTATAGTTTCATTCAGCAAAAGTATACCAATTATTATGCTGGTTATTGGTTCAAGGGTGCTCAGTATTGACACAGTGTCTGGTTCAATATACTTGACCGCGTACTGCACCAATAATACTGCCGCGATAGTTATTGCTAAAGCAAACAAAAACATTACTATCCAAAACCTTAATGGAAATTCGTATTGAATGGAATTTGTTATATTGCCATATACAAATAGAACTGTTGAGTTAACTACTATATACAAAGCCGCATATTGCATAGGCGGCATAAATCTTAAATCCGATTTTCCCAACCTAATTATATAATAAGCATAAGTAAGTCCAGATAATAGAGCAATTATCATTCCCCTAAAGGCAATTCCTTCAGTATGTTCATAAAACAATAAAATACCAGAAGTACAAAGGGCCACACAGAGAATCTTTATCCAGGTTAGTTTTGATTTATAAAAAATCAGCATTCCAACAACAGCAAAAACTGGATAGCTGAAATGTAAGGTGGTTGCTAGACCCGTGGAAATATAATTATAGGATGCGTACAAAAGTGTCTGTGTTAAAAGCATACCTACAATAATAATATTTAATGCACTTAAAAGTTCTCTTTTTTTTATCTTTACTTTTTCACCCTTGGCAAACAAAATTAAAACTATGGGCAAAGCTAACAACTGCCTAAAAAAAACGACTGTTATAGTGCTACATCCAAAACCATAAAGGTATTTTGTGGTTATAGGCATAAACCCAAATAATACAGCTGACATAATTGCAGCCAACAGTCCTTTTTTACCATTACTCAACGCATTCTCCCTGTTTATATGTCTTTGCTTTTTCTTTTCCATCTAGTATTCTTACCGCGCCTGATGCTAAAGCTTGCATTTCAAATTCTCCTGGCACAATTACAACAGGAGCAATTTCTTTTACCATTTCAGTTATTATTTCATCTATATAACTAGAATATGCAATGCCACCTGTAAGTATAATACAATCAACTTTACAATTTAAAGCTGTAGCCATGCTACCTATCGCCTTCCCCACTTTATATGCCATGGCTGAATAAACTATTTTCGACTTTGCTTCGCCATCTTTCACTTGTTTTTCTACCAATCTCATATCGGTTGTACCTAATAAAACTTTTATCCCTGCATCTCCTCTTACCATTTTAATCATTTCTTGTTTTGTATGATTACCCGAATAACATATATCTATTAAGTCAAGAAGAGGTATTCCTCCCGACCTTTCAGGGGAAAAAGGACCTTCATCGTCCCTTACCGAGTCAACTATCTTCCCGTCTCTATGGGCACCCACGGTAATTCCTCCGCCCATATGTGCTACTACCGTTCTAAATTCCTTGTAATCCTTATTAAAGTTTTCAGTGGCAACTTTTCTTGCCACAGCTTTTTGGTTTAATACATGAGCCAATGGTTTTATTTTATGGTCTTTCATTCCAGTTATTTTTGCTATTTCTTCAAGCTCATCTGAAGCTTCACTATCATAAATAAATGAAGGTATGCCTAGAGGCTGAGCAATATCATAAGCTATAATTGCCCCAAGATTTGAGGCGTGGGGAGAAACTATATCACTATTAAATGCTTCCACCAATTCTTTATTTATCCTATATCCACCTGCTTCTAAACCAAACAACAAACCGCCTCTAGAGACAACCGCTGCTAATTTTAATTCATCCACTCTGTGCTTATCTAATACTTCTTGCACACTTTTTCTTCTCATAGAAAATTGGTCAGTTATATCATTAAACTGACCAATTAATTCAACTGGATGATCTATCGTTTCGGTGAATACATTGTTACTACCTTCGTACACAGCTATTTTAGTAGTTGTTGACCCTGGATTAATTACCAATATATTCATGCTCATCTTTTTCCTCCATTATTTGTTAGGGACTGTATCTTTTTTCCTTCCAAACATAATATAACCCGTAACTGCTAATAATGCAAGCGCTATTGCTACTCCAACAGTAGTGTTCATGCCTTGGCCCAAGAAGAAATCGTAATATCCTTTTATAAATATTACAGCTACGACAGCAGGAATAACCCATTGTACATAGAATTTAGGATACATGAATTTCGCTCCAATTCCTGTATTTGCTTCTTTGAGGAAATTATCCCATCCCCATCCAAACTTCTGTACGCAGAAACTCATTACTATTAATGAACCTAATGGTAATAAATTATAAGAAACTATAAAATCTTCTAAATCAAGCACCACTGATCCTGGACCAAATGGTACAAATCCTGCTAATACATTAAATCCTAATGCACACGGCAGTGAAAGAATAATTACAGCTACTATATTAACACCTACAGCTTTTTTTCTAGTCCATCCCCATAGGTCCATAGCAAAAGCAATAATATTTTCAAATACAGCTATAACCGTTGATAGTGCAGCAAACCCCATAAACAAAAAGAATAAAGATCCCCAGATTTGCCCACCTGAAATAGTATTAAATATGTTAGGTAATGTTATAAAGATTAATCCAGGACCTGCTCCAACATCTACGCCAAAGGCAAAACATGCAGGAATGATAATTAATCCAGCAATGATTGCAACAAATGTATCACAAATTGTTACGTTAATTGCTTCTCCTGTAATTGATCTATCTTTTCCTAAGTAACTACCCATAACCATCATTGAACCAATACCTAAGCTAAGTGTAAAGAAGGCTTGGCTCATAGCTCCAAATATTACATTGCCCCAACCATTAGCTGCTGCTCTTGCAAAATCTGGTACCAAATAATACTTAAGTCCTTCTTCTGCTCCAGGTAACATTAATACTCTACCTGCTATAATAACCATTAGAACTAACAAACAAATCATCATTACCTTTGTGATTTTTTCAACTCCATTTCTAAGGCCTAAGACACAAACTCCAAATGATATTAAAACAGTCAATATCATCCAAAATACAAGTGTGTTACCGGAGCTAAGCAAACCTCCAAATACTCCACCTACTTCATCAGGTGCCATGCCATTAAATGTTCCAGTAATAGTTTTGTATAAATAGAATAATATCCAACCTGCTACAGTTGTATAGAACATCATTAGCATATAATTACCAACAAATCCCATGTAACCTGCATGGTGCCAATTGGTTCCTTTGGGTTCTAACGTCTTAAAAGCTCTAACTATTGATTTCTGTGCGCCTCTACCTACTGAAAATTCAGCTACCATTACTGGAATGCCTAAAAGCACCAAGAATGCTAAATAAATTAAAATAAATGCAGCACCACCATATTGTCCTGCCATGTAAGGGAATTTCCATACATTACCAAGACCAACTGCGCAACCTGCGGCAACTAGAATAAATCCTAATCTAGATCCAAATTGTTCTCTCTTGTCCATATCTTTCTCCTAAAATAAATTTATCAAATATAACAATACCCAATGTAAATATTATAGTTTTAAAACCAAATTCTGTCAACTTATTATACAAATAATTCAGGTTTTTTTGTTGAATTTAATAGGTTTTTTAGCCAATTGCATTATTCAAAATACAATTTTGAATAATATTCAAAAGTTATTAAATTAATTCAAGCTAGATTTCTTAATTAACACCCAAAACAAATTGATATTTTTAGTGTAATTTATTCAAAACTATGGTAGAATATACAAGTAATTTGTTTAATATATAAAATAATTAGGAGAGGTGAATTTATGGAGGCTTTAAACAGCGTCATTAATGCGATTAACGGTTTCGTATGGGGACCGCCGATGATAATTTTATTGTTCGGAACGCACATTTATATGACGATTAGAACAGGGTTTGTACAAAAACACATTTTTAAGGCAATTAAAATGTCTGTTACAAAAGACCCTGACGCAGAGGGAGATGTATCACAGTTTGGCGCTTTAACTACCGCTTTGGCATCTACAATTGGTACAGGTAATATCGTAGGAGTCGGAACAGCTTTAGCATTAGGGGGGCCAGGAGCAATACTTTGGGTTTGGCTAACAGGCGTTTTCGGCATGGCAACAAAATATGCAGAATGTCTTATCGGTGTTAAGTACAGAGTTAAAAGTAAAGATGGCACCATGATAGGTGGAGCTATGTACGCACTCGAAAGAGGCCTAAACATGAAATGGTTAGGAGTAGTATTCGCAATATGCACTGGTCTAGCTGGATTTGGTATAGGTAACACTGTGCAAGCAAATGCAGTAGCAACAGTTGTAAATGAAAATACAGGAGCTCCTTATTGGGTAATGGGGCTAATACTTGCGGCATTAGTAGGTGTTACTATTATAGGAGGTATACAATCCATTACTAAAGTATCAGAAAAATTAGTTCCTTTTATGTCAGTATTTTATTTTATAGGATGTGTTATAATCTTATTTCTAAATGCAGATGTATTAGGAGAAACAATCGCACTTATAATCAAATCTGCATTCTCGGCTAGAGCAGCAGGCGGCGGATTTATCGGAGCTAGCATTATGGTAGTCGCACGTTTTGGTATAGCAAGAGGCTTATTCTCAAACGAGGCCGGGTTAGGTTCTGCACCATTAGTAGCATCAGCTGCACAAACCAGAAACTCAGTAAGACAAGCATTAGTATCAATGTCTGGTTCTTTTTGGGATACTGTAGTGGTTTGTTTGATAACAGGCTTAACATTAGTTAGTTGCGTAATTAAATATCCAGGAATCGATGCAACTTCAGGTAATGGCGGAGTATTAACTAGTCAAGCATTTGCAATGATACCAGTACTAGGACCAATAGTTTTAACTTTAGGTATGGCAACATTTGCATTTTCCACCATTTTAGGTTGGTACTATTATAGTGAACGTTGTATAGTTTACTTGGGTGGTGAAAAAATCAAGAGACCTTATCAAGTTATTTGGACACTTCTAGTATTTATAGGAGCAATTTCAAGCATGTCAATGGTATGGAATATCGCAGATACATTAAACGGCATGATGGCTATACCAAACTTAGTAGCAGTTCTTCTGTTGTCAGGTGTTATCGCTAGAGAGGGCAAGCAATATCTTAACCCAGAACATATTATGGATAAGGATTTAACTCCTATCCCTACAATAGAAAATACTAAAAAAGGTGTATTGTTCTAAAAAAAATTTTGAGCTCTTTAGCATGGCTAAAGAGCTCTATTTTATTGCATTTAATAAGTTTTCAATGTATAATATTCTAAATTAATATGGAGGTTTATATGTCGGAAATATTGGGTAATTATATATTAATATCATCATTTCTATCATGGACAATGGCTCAAATGTCAAAGATAGTATATTACAGCATAAAGAACAAGCAATTCAGTTTTTCATATTTCGTAAGTTCTGGGGGCTTCCCTAGCACACATACGGCTACTGTAACCGGATTAACATGTGGTTCTGCAATAGTATATGGTTTTAATTCACCAATTTTCGCAGTATCATTAATATTTTCTGGAGTTGTGGTTTATGATTCTATAGGAGTTAGGCAAACCACAGGAAAGCTTTCTAAGAAGCTAAACTGTTTACAATTAGAACACCCCGAGCTATTTGAAGAATACGAAAAATTTGACGAATTTACTGGCCACAACTTAGCTGAAGTAATAGCAGGTATTATCATCGGAGTAATCATTAGTATAATTACTATGGTTTTAATATTGTAAAGGAGAACATATGAAAAAAACATTCATAACAACAATAATAATAAGCTTACTCCTCTTAACTGCATGTAGCAGTTCAGAAAAATCTATTAATAACACGAATAGTGATCTATCCAGTTTTGTTACAGTCAATTTATCTGGCGAAGATATAACAGAAGAAATATTTTCAGATTATGACGTAACCATGATAAATATATGGGCTACTTGGTGCCCACCTTGTATAGACGAAATCCCATCTTTAGGTGAACTTAAAAGACAATTGCCAGATAATTTTAACCTAATATCTATTTGCACAGATGGAGGCCAAGATTCGTCAAGTGCCAAAGATATTCTTAAATCGAGTGATGCTAATTTTACAACATTAATTCCATCTGAAGAAATGGAAAGTGGATTCTTATCTAGCATTGATGCAATTCCAACAACTGTGTTTGTGGATTCCACTGGCAATTTTATTGGCAGCAGACAACTAGGAGCTCCTGGAGTTGGTGATGAAGCAATCATCAACGGTTATATGGAACTTATAAATGATGCATATAATGAGTTAAATTAGTTGACCTATCGTAATATTGCTTATATAATTAAATTACGTTATTGAAGTTATCAAGGAGGTTATTATGCGTTATAACATTGAGGGAGGACAACTTCCAGTATTAATTTGTTCACTGGACTCTGGCGAAGAAATGATTACTGAAAGTGGAAGCATGGGTTGGATGACTCCAAACATCAATATGGAAACAAGTGGCGGCGGAGCTAAAAAAGTTTTGGGAAGAATGTTCTCAGGTGAATCGCTTTTCAGAAACATTTATACTGCTAAAGGAAATGGTGCGCAAATTGCATTTCTTTCAAGTTTTCCAGGTTCTATAGTACCAATTGATGTGAATAAAGAAGATTACGTAGTGCAAAAGACAGCATTCTTAGCTAGCGAAAGTTCAGTGGAGCTATCCATGTTTTTCCAAAAGAAATTTGGAGCTGGCCTAGTAGGAGGAGAGGGTTTCATAATGCAACAACTTAGCGGCTCAGGTATGGCATTTATTGAAATTGATGGTGCTGTTATTGAATACACATTGGAAGCCGGTCAACAAATGGTTGTTAGCTCTGGACATTTAGCATATATGAGCGGAACTTGCTCTATAGATGTATCTAGCGTAAAAGGTGCAAAAAACATATTCCTAGGAGGCGAAGGACTATTCAACACAGTAGTAACTGGACCTGGTAAAATAGGATTACAAACATTGTCACCTAGCGCTTTAGCTTCTGCTGTAGCACCTTACTTGCCAAGTAGCAACGATTAATCAAATCAAAAATGCCTCTAGATTAAACCGGAGGTATTTTTTTATTATTGGTATAATTGTGAAACGAAATTAGCACCTTTTTCTTTTACATCCTTATTATATATTAAAAATGTAAAGAATATGAAAGTTAACTTCTTGTAATAAATATTACAAGAGAAAATTGAATTAATATTATTGCAGGTATTCCCCAATTGAAATACCATCGTTTTATTTTATGTCTAAACATTTTCATTCCTAAAAATCCACCTATACTACCTCCTAAAAGGATGAAGGTGAACAAATTCTTTTCTGGTATTCTCCATTTATCATTTTTAGCTCTTCTTTTATCCATAAACATAAGTAAAAAGGTGAACAAATTAATTAAAGCTAAATAAATTATTAAATATTTAATCATATCCTATTTTAATGTTCCAATCATTTTTTTATAGTCCACCCATAAGTCATATTCCTCTTCATTAAAATACCCCAATTTAATCCCTGATTCCTTAAGTGATATTTCATTTTCATATGCTTTTTTTGCCACCTCTGCAGATTTCTCATAACCAATATATGGGTTAAGTGCTGTTACCACCATAAGTGACTTATTAAGATTTTCTTCTATTTTATTAGCATTGGGCTTTATTCCAATAGCGCATTTTGAATTGAATGACTCAATTCCTTCCGCTAGCAAATTGACACTTTCCAAAAAACAGCTAATGACTACCGGCATAAATACATTAAGCTCAAAATTACCTTGAGATGCGCCCATCCCTATTGTAGTATCATTACCCATTACCTTTGTGGATACCATTGTAATGGCTTCACATTGGGTAGGGTTTACTTTGCCAGGCATAATAGAACTTCCTGGTTCATTCGCGGGTATCATTATTTCTCCTATCCCGCACCTTGGACCGCTAGCAAGCCATCTTACATCATTGGCAATTTTCATCATATCAGCAGCTAGGGCTTTCAGTGCCCCATGGGCATAAACAATAGTATCCTTAGATGTTAAACTGTGAAATTTGTTTTCTGCTGTAATAAACTTTTCATTTATTAATTTGGAAATTTCTTCAGCAACCAAAACATCAAACCCCTTAGGCGCATTTAATCCCGTTCCAACAGCAGTCCCCCCTAGGGCTAATTCTTTTAAGTGTTCTATAGATTCTTCTAACATTTTTAGGTCATGAAGAATCATAGACTTCCATCCGCTTATCTCCTGACCTAATGTAAGAGGGGTTGCATCTTGTAGATGCGTGCGCCCAGTTTTTATTATATCTTTATTATCATTTTCCAACTTATCTAGTGTTTCTACTAAGCCTTTGCAAACTGGTATTAATTTTTTTCTTATAGAAATTACCGCAGCTATATTTATAGCCGTGGGAAATGTATCATTAGAGCTTTGTGATTTATTAACATGATCATTGGGATGTATAAGTTTTTTCCCTGCTATTTCATTGGCACGGTTAGCTATAACCTCATTTAAATTCATGTTGGTTTGTGTGCCACTGCCAGTTTGGTATATAACCAAAGGAAAATGGTTATCTAATTTACCTTCATTTATCTCTACACAAACACGCCCTATTAATGCTTTAATGTTTTCATCTAACACACCTAGCTTGCAATTGGCAATTGCTGCTGCATTTTTTAGTATACCAAATGCTCTAATTACTTCTAAGGGCATTTTATCCCCAATCCGAAAATTTTCATAACTTCTTTGAGTTTGAGCTCCCCAATATGCATTTTTAGGTACAAGTACTTCTCCCAAAGTATCTTTTTCAACTCTGTGTCCCATGCTTACCTCCAATTATTTTACATATCCTTCTTCAATGGCCTTTTTAGAAACTGCCTCTGCCACAACTTCAACCACTCTTTTATCAAAAACATCCGGTAATATATATTCACTGTCTAGCTCTTCTTCTTTAATAACATGTGCTAGTGCAAAAGAAGCTGCTATTTTCATTGAATCAGTAACTCTAGTTGCTCGTACATCCAAAAGACCCCTAAATATTCCAGGAAAAGCTAAAACATTGTTAACCTGGTTAGGATGGTCAGATCTACCTGTTCCTATAACGGCTGCACCACCAGCCTTTGCATCTTCTGGCATAATTTCCGGTATTGGATTTGCCATTGAAAAAACTATAGGATTTTTTGCCATTGATTTAATCATTTCCTTATCCACTAAACCAGGTCTAGATACACCAACAAAAACGTCTGCATCTTTAATAGTATCTTTTAGTGTTCCCTTTAGATTATTTTTATTTGTAGTTTTTGCTATGTCTTCTTGCACTTCATTATTATGTAATGCGCCTTCATATATTGCTCCATTTACATCACAAAGAATTACATCGCCAAAACCCATTAATAGGAACATTTTGGCTATGGATATTCCGGCGGCCCCAGCACCATTAATCACAATTTTCAGTTTGCCTTTTTCTCTTTTGGTAAACCTTATTGCATTTAAAACCCCTGCTGCTGTTATTATTGCTGTTCCATGCTGATCATCATGAAAAACAGGTATGTCGCATTCTTCAATAAGTCTTTTTTCTATTTCAAAACACCTAGGAGCACTTATATCTTCTAAATTTATACCACCATAACTTTTTGATATTAATTTAATGGTTTTTATTATTTCATCCGTTTCTTTTGAATCTATACATATCGGAACTGCGTCTATTCCTGCAAAACGTTTAAACAAAACACACTTACCTTCCATAACAGGCATGCTTGCACTTGGTCCAATATCTCCTAAGCCTAAAACCGCGGTACCATCTGTTATTACGGCAACTAGATTTCCTTTGCCTGTATATTCATAAGATAACATTTCGTCTTTAGCTATTTCAAGGCATGGCTCCGCTACCCCTGGCGTATATGCAATAGACATATCCTCCATGGTCTCAATCTGAGATTTAAGCTCAGTTGAAAGCTTTCCTCTCCACTGCTTATGCTTTTCCAATGCCATTTTTTTCTTATCCAATATTACCCTCCTAATTAAAACATATGGCAGCTGCTTACCTGACCTGGTCTTTGCCCCCACACTCGCCTTTACCCGGATTTTCCGGAGGACTTACTTCTAAGCTACGCCATGATCACTGCCGCTTTGCGAGCAGCTTACGTGGATCCCTTTGCCCGTAACTGGCTTGGATTTTCAACCACAGACATAAGCAGCTGCCATATGTTTTATTGATTATTCAAGTCCCCACCTATGGCAAAAACCAAGAAATAAATTTTACTAACCCCTTCTTTTCTAAGCACTTTACTTAAAGCATCTACAGTAGCACCTGTGGTATATATATCGTCAATTATCAAAACCTTTTTATTGTATATTAGACTTTTAGCTTTATCTTCAACCTTAAATGCCTTTATTAAGCTCATTTTTCTTTCAATGGGATCCTTGCTTTTTAAAGGTTCAGTATCAGTGACTCTGCTAACAATATTGTTATTAATTTTAGTGCATTGTTTTTTGCAAAAATATTTTGCAACTAATCCCGCTTGATTGAATCCTCTTTTTCTATTTTTATTTTTATGAATGGGAACAGGAATAACTATATCATAATCCAAATCTTCTATTAATATTCTGTCATGCATTATCTCTGCCATAACTCTAGCGATATATGTTTTCTTGTTATATTTCAAGTTAAATATTAACTGTTTTTCTGTTGTTCCATATTGCACACATGCATACCCTTTATCAAACTCATGCTGATTATACATACAATCATAACAAGTATTCTCAATGTTGTTTTCTCCAAGTCTTTTGCCACATTTTATACAAGTACGGTTGTCAATCCATTTAAACCTACCAAAGCATTCATTGCATAATGAATAGTTTCTAGATTCGTCAATGATATTTCCACAAGACATACAATATATACTACTAGGATAAATTAATTCAATTATTTTATCAACTATCAACATTGGCAAAACCATATAAATCTATTTGCTTTAATCTAATTCCTAATCCCGAACACCTACTTTCAATTCGATTATTATCAATCATAAAATGCATTCGTTTTTCAGATCCCACAAGAACAACCAAATTCTTTCCCCTAGTTATCGCTGTGTATAATAAATTTCTAGTAGCTAGCATTGGCGGAAACCACGAAATTGGCATAATAACCACCGGAAATTCACTACCTTGGCTTTTATGAACCGTTATAGCGTAGGCAAGTTCCAACAAATCTAAATGTGTAGAATCATAATCCACACATTTATCATCATCAAATACTACAGTGATTATATCATTTTCAATATCTATGTTATCAATTATACCCATGTCACCGTTAAAAATTCCATCTCCAGAAACTAGGCTGCCTTTTTTTCTCCACTTAATAGTATAATCATTCCTTATTTGCATAATCTTATCACCTATTCTGAATACTTTTTCGCCATATACTTTTTCTGGCAACCATTCTTTTGGGGGATTAAGAACATCTTGCAGTTTTTTATTCAAGTTTATTACACCAAGTTTTCCTTTTCTAACGGGAGTAATAATTTGAATATCCGAGGACGATTCTATAAAATCATAATATTTTTCTAGTCTTCCCGTAACCAACTCTATTATACGGTTCATCATATCTTCTTCATTGGATATCTTAAACATAAAAAAGTCTTTGTCTCTTTCATTAAAAGAAGGGTATTCACCTTTATTGATTTGATGGGCATTAACCACTATTAAACTTTCCTTGGCTTGTCTGAAAATCTCGTTTAGTTTAATTGTAGGTATATATTCACTAATTATTAAATCATTAAGCACATTTCCTGCACCAACAGATGGTAGCTGATTAACATCGCCAACTAAAACAAGTCTAGTCCCCGTAGGTATTGCATCCAATAAAGCATTCATGAGTTTCAAATCAATCATTGACGCTTCATCAATAATTATCATATCATAATCGAGTTTATCTTCAGAGTTTTTTAAAAATCTAGGTTCTCCCGAATCATCTGAATAATGATACTCTAATAGTTTATGTATAGTTGATGCATCATACCCGGAAGTCTCTTTTATTCTTTTAGCTGCTCTTCCTGTAGGCGCTGCAATTGCAGACTTCAGATTACAAATATCGGCTATTCCAATAATTGTATTTATTATGGTAGTTTTCCCTGTCCCTGGACCTCCTGTAATAATTGAAATATTATTCTTTAAAGACTTTTCAACAGCATGGCTTTGCTCTTCTGATAATCTTATATTTCCACTTTTGCAAACTGCATTAATAAGGTTGCATGATTCTGAATTTAAGGGTGTTATAAAGCCATCTTTTAAACGAATCAAATTGCTACATACATTTTTTTCTGCAAAATAATAATTATATATATATACAACATTCAATCCTTCAAGTACATCAACTTGAACACTACCTTCAAAAGCCATATTGATCAAATTGTCTTCAATTATCTCCATGGAAACATCTAATAATGTTCCTGCTTTTTCAATTAAGTCATCCTTAGGTAAATATGTGTTACCAGAATTTATATATTGATTTAAGCAGTATATTAATCCGCTTTTTATTCTATATTTACTGCTTCTATCAATACCTAGATTTTTCGCTATATCATCAGCTTTTTGAAAACTTATACCATAAATATCCTCAATTAATTTATATGGATTATCTTTTACAACATGTACCGAATGATTGCCATACTCTTTATATATTTTCAATGCGTAAGTTGTCGTTATCCCCAACTCTTCCAATTGAAGGGCAATTTCTGCAAATTCTTTTCTTATAATATATGATTCATATATTTTTTCTGCCGTTTTGGGCCCTATACCTTTAACCTTAGTTAGCTCTGCATATTCATTTTCTATTATATCAAGTACATTTTCTCCAAATTCATCAATTAATAGGTTTGCTGTTTTAGGCCCTATACCTTTAATCGCTCCTGATGCTAAAAACTTTTCTATACTGCTAATCCCTTTGGGCGTTATTTCTTTAAACGAAAAAAAGGTAAACTGCTCACCATATTTGGGATGAGTTTTGTATTTACCTTCCAATTCAAAAACTATGCCTGGATTAACATATGCAAGGTTTCCTGTAATGGTGATTACATCGTCTTCAGTCTCTAAAATAGCCACAGTAAAGCCATTGGCATCATTATGATATTTTACATCTGTGATTTGTCCAGTGATTATTTTCATTTATTATTTTAACCATAATATTCTTCTAGTCGCAACAGCAAACTTGCTCTTGCTCATTTTTTTAGCTTCTTTAAGAAGCTCTTGCCTATCATTTCTATTAGGTTTAATATGAACAACATCTACTACTAGCTTTAACAACTCGTATGCTTTTTCTTTGGTATCGGCATATCCTGCTTCCATTATATCATTTTCATCAATCACTAAATCTTCAGGAAAAACCGCTTCTCCGGTCTTTTTAATTTCAGTTTCGTAATATACTCGAGCTTGAATTTTAGTATCTTGGAAATCATATACAATTCTTTGTGCTTTAGATAAATTATTTAAGTAATTATATCTTTCCGTCCCAACATCAGCCAAATAGTGTTTAAATTCAATATATGAACCCAAAAAGTTAATCTTTATAATATTATCTATACCATCATGTAGTCTAAAATTGGTTCTTTCAGAAAAGTCCAACCTATCTATAGCTGCATGGGCTCTTTTACCTGAGAAGCAAATATAGAAAAGACCTAACCTTCTGTCTTTTACTTTTTTTACTTTATCTATACCTTCACATAAACCAATATAATCGTATCTTTCAGTGCTATTCATTTTATCAAAAATCTCAGGGCCTACAATCACTTTTAGTAAACCTGTTTCTGCTAAAATATTTAAACCTACTCCTGAATGATCTGCAACTACAATTCTTTCAAGAGATCTTGTTACGTAACTTAATGAATCATCACTTATTAGATCTACGTTAGCTTTAACCGCTTCGTACAACTCATTTTCCAAATCGTAACCAAGTTCTGCTGCTAACTCAACAGCATCAAACATTTTTGTAGGATTCTTTTTGAAAATTTCAATCGGATCAGATGTGCATCTTACTATTTTTGCCTTCATGTCTTTTCTAGCATCAAAAGGATCACAGAATGTTCTGTTAGGATTATCCGCCATTGCATCAAGCACAAAGTATTCTTTTTCAAGCTGGTCTGTTATATTATCATAAAATTTAATATTCTCGTCCACTATAGGCGTTCCATATGGGCTTAAATCAATTATAACTTGTTCATTTTCACTTTCGTATACAAATCTAGCAATTTCTCTCTTTTCATCAATTATTTCTGCATCCTTGAATATTTCTTTAATATTGTCTATTCTAGCGCTTGTTGCCAAGTCCCAATCTAAAGTTTTTATTCCAATCATGCTTTCTCTTACGCATCGGCCATAAGCATAAACATCATAGCCGTTTTTTTCAAGTTCTTTAAAAACACTATTTACTTCCTTCGTTAATTTAATCAAAAGTCTACCTCCAGTTAAAACTTAGCTTTATACAATCTTCTGTAATCCAGTGAAAAAACTCCATCTGTAAATTCTCCTTTATCTACACTATTTAGTGCATCTTCCATATCAAACATCCTCGCATCTAAAATATCCAAATAATGCAGCATTTCAGCTTCAGGGAAAAGTGGTTTCTTTGGACTACCAAATTCCGGTTCATAATGATGGGATAATATCATGTGCTGAAGCATCACAATCTTTTCTTTATCCATTCCTATTACTTCAGCCTTTATCTCTAGGCTTTTTATTCCTTGAACAATGTGGCCTAATAATTGTCCTTCGAAGGAATAACCGTCAGATATTCCGTTTTCATTTGAGTTTATCTCATTTAATTTTTCCATATCATGTATGGCTACACCTGCAAGCAATAAATCTCTATTTATATTAGTATATACCTCACATAACCTTTCCCCAGCCATCATCATCCTTTTTATGTGATATAAAAGCCCTCCATATTGAGCATGATGATTTTTCTTGGCTGCCGGATAATACATCAGTTTTTCTTTGTTCTCTTCGTATAAAGATTTACATAAAGATTTTAGTTGTTCGTCCTCAAAGCCTTCTATTACTCCTAAAATATATTCATACATTGCTTGTGATTTCTCGGGGGCGGCTTTAATAAAATCACTTATTTCTATTTCAGAGTCAGATGCCTTTCTTATTCTAGTCACCCTCATCTGTTTCATACCCTTCCATTCATTAATGGTACTTTTAATCTTTATTATATCGCCTTCTGCAATTTTTTCAGTGGACTCTTGCTCCTCATCAGAAAGGTCCCATTTTTTTGCAGTTATTTCTCCAGTGCAATCTCCTAAGAGCAAGTCTAAATACTTTTTCTTATTCGACCCTAGTTTTACAGCTATACTTTTAACCATAAAAAACTCAATTACTTCTTGGTTATTTTTAAGCTGTGAAATGAATATTTCTTTCATTATATATCTCCCTCATTTATAGTCTAATACATTATATATCATATTTCTTTTTACATCAACCTAGATAAGAATTTTCACTTCACATTTACATAAATTAGTATATAATATAGTTTAAAGGAAAGGGGAGTATTATGAGATTTGATGTAAAAGAGGCAACGGACGCATCTGTAACTTGGATTAGGAATTGGTTTGAACAAAACGGAAAAGGATGCAATGCAATAGTAGGCATAAGTGGTGGTAAAGACAGTTCTGTTGTAGCTTCACTTTTAGCTAAAGCTTTGGGTAAAGATCGTGTAATTGGGGTATTAATGCCCAAGGGAGTACAAGATGATATAGATATGGCTAAGCTATTAGTCAATCATTTGGGCATTAAGTCTTACACAATAAATATTAACAATGCTTATGAAGGACTGATAAATGAACTTCAGAACAATTTAGATAATGTTGCAAAAGATAGTAAAATTAATCTACCTGCAAGACTTAGAATGTCAACACTTTATGCAGTTGCTCAATCATCAAATGGTAGGGTGGCAAACACATGTAATTTATCAGAAGATTGGGTTGGTTATTCTACAAGATACGGAGATTCAGTGGGTGATTTTAGTCCGATATCATGTTTTACAACAAATGAGATACGCGAAATAGGTAGATATCTAGGATTACCAAGTATACTAGTTGATAAAACTCCAGTAGATGGACTAAGTGGATTAACAGATGAGGAAAAACTGGGTTTTACTTATGAAGTCTTGGATAAATACATTAGAACTGGAAAAATTGAAGATATGAAAACCAAAGAAAGAATTGATTATTTAAACAAAATCAATCAATTTAAAATGCGTTTCATGGATTCTTTTAATTATTGGGAGGATAATAATGACTAAGAAATTAAAAATAGCAATTTTAGGTTTCGGCAACGCTTCTAGAGCTTTTGCTAAAATATTAGAGAATGAGAGAACAAACATATTAACTGAATATGATGTTTCCATAGTAACAACTGGAATTACAACCGGAAGTCATGGCACAATATATAATCCAGATGGACTTCATCTAAATAGCATTAGAGAACATTATGATAATACGGGAAACTTTATAAACCCTATTAAAATGTCATCAATGGAATTAGCCCAAAAAGGCGATTATGATGTATTGATCGAAGCAACTCCCTTGAACATTCATACCGGGCAACCTGCAACAGACCACATAAGAGCTGCGTTAAACAGAAATAAAGCAGTGATTACTGCAAATAAAGGGCCTATTGCATGGTATTTTAACGAGTTAAACCAGCTAGCCAAAAATAATAAATGTGCATTCTTTTATGAAACCACAGTAATGGATGGAACACCTGTTTTCAATTTAGTTAATGATACTTTAAAAATGTGTAAAGTAACCGCGGTGGATGGCATATTAAATACAACTACAAATTTTATATTGGAAGAGCTTGCTAAAGGAAAAGATTATGATGAAGTAATAAAAGACGGTAAAGATAAAGGTTTCATTGAAGCAGACTCTGCTATGGATATTGAAGGGTATGATTCAGCAGCTAAACTGACAGCTCTACTTAATGTACTAATGGACGCCAATACAACACCAGATAAAATCGACAGAAAAGGTATTGAAGACATAACTGTAGAAGATATTGAGAAAGCAAAAAAAGATAATAAGGTAATAAAATTAATATGTCATGGAGATAAAAATTCAGCATACGTAAAACCTACACTGATAGATAAACAAGATTTACTAGCTGATATAGATGGAACATCCTCTATGGTTCAAATTACAACTAATTATATGGGCAAATTAAGTATTATTGAGCATGACCCCGATTTAGTTCAAACGGGGTATGGGATATTCAGTGATTTGATTAGAGTAATAGCAAGCACCTCAAATTGATGAGGTGCTTATTTCTTCTTCATATTCTTCATGATAATCTACTTCTGCTGCTGCGGCTTGCGCTACACCTTTACTGCACTTTGGCGCTAGTAAAGAGCAGTTTTTAGGACATGCTGTGCATGTTAAATTTGATAAATATTTACTAAGGGTCGGAATCTCTTCGCTAGAAGTTTGAATTTCATCATTGCCTTGATTGCTTTCTGCTGTAGCCTTATCGGATAAAACCGGTACATTTATATTATTTAAGTAATTATTGGCAGATGCATAAATGGTTAAGACTATTGCTCCAATTGTTGCGAAAGTTTTGATACCTTTCTTTACACTTGCTGTATTTCTTTCTCTAATACTTCTTAATAGCACAGCTGAAAAATAATCCATGTGAAGTGCAAAATGCATTAGCATTATACCAAGGGATAGATACGAAGCAAAATAGTGTGTTGCATAGATGTTTTGATCAAAATCCATGTTGAATAAAACCCCTGAAATAATAATGCCTGTACTAATTGCCACGGGCATACTAATCATTAACACTAAATCTGAAATGGCCTTAAGCTTCTTTTCGAAACCAGCCTTTTTATTTCGAAAAGCTTTAAAAGCCACTTTAGTTTCTTTTATATTTAAGCTTAAATGCAATGCAAATAAAAATCCTATAATTATTCCCATAATTTCATGAAAATATGAACTTACACCATATCCAAACATCAGTAAAATATATGTAACAAACATTGCAATATCAAGCAATATTTTTAAAGTATGCTTACTTTTCATAACTATTCCCCCTTTACTGTTTAAATAATAAAGGAGAATTATGACTACAATATGAACATCTTATATTAATTATGGGCAAGTTCTTCCTTTTCTTCGCATGATTTCATTAACAATAAATTAGCCTTAAAGTAGTCTCCATCTATTTCAATTCTGAATTCTCCTTCTATTAAAGTTGCTAAGTCCCTAGCAATTGATAACCCTAGGCCACTACCCTCCGTTGTTCTAGCTTCGTCTCCCCTCATAAACCTTTCCATTAATTCTTCTGCGGTAATATTTAGCTTATTTTGAGATATATTTTTGATTACCATTTTTATATAATTTTCGCTATAATCATACATATCTATGTAAACTCTGCTTCCATCCATGGAGTACTTACTTGTATTTACGAATAAATTCTCAAGTATTCTGTGTAACAATCTTCCATCTGCACATACCACAGAATTCTCAGTATGATTATTTAAAACAATTTCCAGTTCCTTAGGTGTGAAGTAGCTATCCATTTCACCTATGCTTTGATTCAATATTGCGTAAAGATCAATTTTTGAAAATTCAACCGGGTAATCTCCACTACTAGCTTTGGCTGCATCAAACAAATCTTCTGTTAGTTTTTTAAGTCTTTTAGTCTTTTCGTCAATAATATTCAAATATTCCTCTGCATTAGCACTATCTAAGCCCTCAAATTTCAACAAATCAATATATGTTATCATAGATGTCAAAGGCGTTTTTATGTCATGAGAAACATTGGAAATCAACTTTGTTTTAGTTTTTTGATTCTTGATTTCATTTTCCATAACTTCACTTAAGGTATCTGATATCTCATTAAGATCCGCAGCAAGAGTATCTAGTTCACCTCTACCTTTTATTTCTGCTTTGTAAGCAAAGTTTCCATTTTTTAATTGCTTAACACCTTCCTTTATTTTATAATATTTATCCATTTTCTTAGGCAAGATAATAAATATACATACTACTACTATTAATAAAGTTTCAAAAGAAATATACGATAGAACTGCTATTATAACTAATGCAGAAAGCAATTTCCAATAGGCCGTAGCTCTATATCTTAAGCTTCTTTCGATATCTCTGATAAAACTACCTATTATTGTATATTCAGTAAATGACTTGGCTTTGATTTTCTTTACCAAGGAAAGAATAAGCATAAATGATAAAAACCCTCCCAAAAGCATCATTAATATTGCAATCCAAAGATTTATTACAGATGCATATCCCATGGTGTATTCATATATATAATCATGCAATCCTTGTTCTAATTGAATAAATATATTGGGTTTAAAATAAAAATACCTGTAACAATTGTTTCCTGTTACTAATATAGAAACCGCTACAACTCCTGCTAATGCTAGTATTTGAATCTCTCCAAATATTTTATCAAACCAATTCAGTTGAATTTCCCCATTTTCATCTTTTTTCCCGGCAACTACTAATGCAACTACTAAACTTACTAAAGTTACTATCATGGAAATTACAGCCATTATGGAAATAGCTGTAATAGCATTTCTTATAACCAAAGATAAGGAAACATATTCTTTAGATGCCCATAGTACTTGAACATCTTTGTTTCCTAAGAAAGACTGAGCATCTGTCATTACATATACGCCCATTAAAGATATTGCAAGGGCCGTAACTGCTATTAAGAAAATAACTGTTAATGTTATAATTCTAGAATCATAATATTTGTTTTTATAGTTTTTCGATTTTATATCCAATTCCCCACACCACCTTTAAATATTTGGGATTTTTAGTATCAATTTCAATTTTTTCTCTAATTCTTCTTATATGTACCGCCACCGTGTTTTCAGGATTTATAGCTGGTTCATTCCAAACCGCTTCATATATTTGACTCATGGAATATACCTTGCCTGCATTTTCTGTAAGTAGTTTAAGTATCCCATATTCTATAGGAGTAACTACTATATTTTCTCCTTCCACACATATTGCCTTGTTATCATCGTTTATTACCAATTCACCTGACTTATATACCTTATTCTTGGAATCCAAATTACCAAAATCAGTATATCTTCTAAGCTGAGATTTAACTCTTGCAATTAATTCCAATGGATTAAATGGTTTAGTTATATAGTCATCTGCACCTATATTTAATCCGATTATCTTATCATAATCTTCTGATTTTGCAGATAGCATAATTATTGGTATGTTCTTCTCATTTCTTATGCTTTTTGTGGCTTGAATTCCATCTAGCCCTGGCATCATGATATCCATAATTATTAAATGTATATCGTTCTTTTCTGCAACTGTTATGGCCTCAAACCCATCATTGGCCAATAATACGTCATAACCTTCATTTTTTAGATATATCGCTATTGCTTTTGCAATGTCTCTATCATCATCACATACTAAAATATTCATAAACTACCTCTTATACTTATACTATCACTCTACTATTACATATATATTTAAAACTTATTAAGAAATTATTAATTTATAAGTTCATTTAAAACTTTTTTTGCCACACTACCTGCGCTTGAGCTTCCACTGCCTCCATTTTCAACAAAAACAAAAAATGCGTATGGATAACCTTCATTCTTAATATATCCTGTAAATAAGCCATTGGATAAATTTTGATTATCAACTTCTGCAGTCCCTGATTTGGCGTATATATCAAGCTCATCAAAATTGCTTTCGCCGTAAGTAACAACCACATTATTTTTTAGCATGGCTTCAACTTCTTTAGCCGTATCCTTGTTTAACATTTGCCCTAGACTTTGATTTTGTGAATTAAATATTTTTTCGCTATTATATATAAAAAACGGATTAACGGCTTCGCCCTTATTTGCAATGGCCCCCATAAGTATCATCATGGAACATGGATTTACTCTATCCATATTTTGTCCAATTCCTGCCCATGCTAATGCATTTTCATTTTCCGAAAATAAAAATTCTCCTTCTTTAGTGTTTATACCTTCTATATTATATGAATTAGTTAAGCCTAATTTTTTAACATAATCTGTCATCATACTTGCCCCCAATTCATTTGTAATCTCACCATATGCCCCATTGCATGATTTTGCGAAAGCTAAATAAAAGTCAACATTACCATGATTATAACTACAATTAATATCACTGTTACCGTCACAATTGTAGTTAAATTCTTCTATGTTTTCTATGTTTTCTATAGCTGCTATGGTCGTAACCACTTTAAATGTAGAACCTGGAACCACTGTGCCTTGTAAAAAAGTGTTAAAATATGCACCCTCAACGTTGTTCAGGTAAATTGGATCAAATGCTGGTTTATTTACAATACAAAGCACTTCTCCGGTCTCATAATTAAATACTCCCACTGTACCGTTATGATAACCTAACGCTTCATATGCAACTTTACATGCATTCGCGTCTAACGTTAGTTTAATATCTTCACCTTCATTATCTCTTGTATATACCCCATTAATGAAGTCATACCCTATTAAAGCCCCTTTATTACTACTCAATATACCAGTTGAAACATTTCCGTAAATATCCCCCGATGTATGTACTAGTGCTTGTCTAATCTTAGCATTTTCATTAAATGTTATTCCTTCTTCGTTACAATCTAAAAGTAAAACATCATTTCTATCATATACGCTTCCCCTATTTATCTGCCCATTAGTGTATACAAGCATATTACCTTCAAATGTAGCCCATTCTTCCCCATTTAATGAAAGTTTAAGAACATAATACATAAGTCCAAAGAAAAGTACCATTGCAAGTAATACACATATTAATGATCTTCGTTCTACTTTAAGCATTATAGTCCTCCTCTTGAGAATACCCCACATTAACTAACTTATTTTTAATAGCTAAACTGGAGTTTTTTCTCATATCTGTAGCTTTGATAAATGCTAGCATTGCCCAAGACGTTACCATACTAGTTCCTCCATTGGAAACAAAGGGAAAAGTAACTCCCGTAAGCGGTAATAAATCAAGTGCACCAAATACATTAAGCATAGTTTGAAATACTAAAATTGAAGTAGCTCCACAAGCTACTATCGTATAAAAGGTTGACCTCCCAGTCACTATTGACATGGTAGAAAATAGTAAAAAAGTAATTATACATATTACCAATAATATGGCTATTATCATACCCCACTCTTCTGCTACCATTCCAAATACTAAGTCAGTATCCGCAGCCGCAACATTTTTTAACATTCCATTTCCTGCACCTAATCCTGCAAGACCACCATTTGCCGTTGCGCTCATTGTTCTAGTTTGTTGATAGCCTAAAGAATCTGAATATTCCCAAACGTGTCTCCAAGCAGAAAAGCGATTTGCTATATATGGCTTAAATCTTACTACCATAACAGCAAGAAGTACTGCTCCTCCAAATGTAAGCGTGAATTTTGAGAAGTCCCCACTTCTTAAAAATGATATTATTAAATAAGCCACAAAGTAAATTGATGCTGTACCAAAATCGCCCATAATGGCTAAGCAAATTAAACAGAATCCCGAAAATATCATGTATAAATTCAAATTCCTCTTTTTGTAAAGTTCATCCAACGTTGCTGCGCCAATCCAAACAAACGCGACTTTAACAAGCTCTGACGGTTGAAAAGATACTCCGCCTAATTCAAGCCAATTAACAGCTCCATATTTCAATGTTCCAAATATAAGATTTATGATTAAAATACCAACAGAACCTAATACTAATAACCATCTAGTTATTTTGGAACGCTTTAAACTTCTTAAATAAAGGCACATTATTATTAAAACAACTAGTCCTATAAATATTGCTATAAACTGTTTAAATATCAAATCCGGTGAAGATGAAGCAACAATAGCTAAACTTATGGTTGATAAGAAGAATGCAATTAATTCTAATTCAAAACCTCTACTTCCCATCATTCTAAAACCCAGAACATATGTCCACATAAGTACCATTAAACCTAACATTGATAGGCTAATCATAGATGTGTAACCGTCCCCTAAACTAATTACCAATTGAACAACTGTAAGCATTTGAAAAAGGGAAATTGCCAATAAAATTCTCCATGGAGATATTGGGCTTTTATCCTTTTCTCTCAAGCTTTCATTGTTTTTTTTCTCTTCTAAACTTATTGGGAAAAGAGTGCATGACACTCCTCCAATTTGAATTTTGTCGCCTATTTCACAGGTTACAGTTTCCCTATAGTTAACAGCCTTATAATTTATCAAAGTTCCATTTGTAGAATCTAAATCTTCATAATTCCAAGTACCATTACTATTTCGCATTAATATTCCATGATTTTTTGAAACAGTTTTATTTTTAATTCTCAAATCAACAGAAGAAGAACGTCCTATAACGTTCTCCCAATGAGTAATAGGTATACTATACTTCTCATCTATATTTAAATATGCCCATACTTCAGGTGTGACTCTAGTTGTAAGTAGTGACTGCAAATTACTTATTAAAATGTACATTGCTAGGAATACAAATATCCATCTGACAACATCTGTGTATATAGAAATATCAAAATTTGTTATACCCATTAAATAACCCTCCAATAAATGCGATTATATCATGAAAAAAGCTAGGACAATAGCCCTAGCATAATTACTTAATTTATTCGGATAACATTAATGCAAAAGCAATTGAATTAAGCTTAGCTTCTGCAGTATCCCCGCGAGAAAATATAGCGATTGGCTTTTTAACTCCTGCAAAATTGCTTCCAGTTTCCATACCAGCCATATATACTGCACTTTTATAGAATATATTACCTGCATGTAAATTGGGCATTATCAATACATCTGCATCTCCTTGTATGGGTCCTTCATACCTTTTCCTCTCACAAGCTTCTTTGAAACATGCTAAATCAAATGAAAGTGGACCATCCACAATAACATCTCCTATTTGACCTCTATCTGCCATTTTAGAAATAATTGCGCATTCATTAGTGACAGAAATCTTCTCTGATACAGTTTCCATTGCCGCCAAAAGGGCCACCTTCGGTTTTTCTATTCCCATTTTAATTGCTACTTCACTTGCGTTTTTTATCATCTCTATTTTTTCATTTAGCGTTGGTTCAACTACCATACCAAGATCGCTAAAAAGCCTAATTTTACTTAGACTAGGATGATATACCGCTGATACTAAGTGTACAAATCCACCGCTTTTAATACCTGTTTGGCTATTTAAAATAGCTCTCATAAATGTAGGTGAATGTATCAGCCCTTTCATTAGCATGTCCGCTTCACCGGTTCTTACTTTTTCTACCGCCTTTTCAGCAATAGCTTTTTCTCCGCTAACATCTACTATAGTGTTTATTGATAAATCAAGACCTATTTCATCGGCATACTTAGTTATCTCTTCTCTTTCTCCAATCAATATTCCTGTGGCTAAACCAATATCATTAGACATTTTTATTGTTTTTAATACTTCAATATCTCCTGCTGATGCAACTGAAATTTTCTTGGGTTTTTTCTTTGAAAGCTCAATTACATGATTTTTAATATCCACAAAATCTTTAAATTTACTCATACGCACTACATCCTTTCATAAATCTTATCAAATAAATCCCTTTCATATAATCCTGTCGTATTAATGTTATTTTGGCTATTAGCTAAAATATATAATTGATATGTTTGTAATTTTTTTAGCCTTGATAAAGGAGATTCTTTTGACCTTAAGTATTGAATTTTATCGTACTTGATTAGCTTAGTAATTTTTTTATATGATCCACTGGCTACTGCTATATAATCATCACCCACATTTAAACCAACAGTTAAGTAATTCATTATTTCAGTTAAGATAAGAAATGCAATTATAAGTATAACACCTAACCTTGACAATAAGTATACAGTTTCCCCTAAGTTTGTTAAAGTCATAAATATTACATATCCTATAATAAGAGGTACTATAAAGAGCATTATATGAAACACTATTATCGGTAATGCCTTTTTAGGTTGCTTTTTAACATTTTCATCAGTGTTTGTAACAAATTCGGGTAACAATTTTTTCATTAGCAAATCAATGTCTTCTTTTGATTTTGATAAAAGTAAAAAAGCTCCCTCATTTTTTTCATCGCCTGCCCCCACATTGACAAGTTCAATGCTTTGCTTATTAAAGAACCTTGAAATAGTAGGCTCTACTATCTTTATAGCATTTATTCTGTTAATTGGGATTTCATATGTTCTTTTCTTTAATAGTCCTTGGGAGACTATTATCTTTGTATCTAGACGTTTTGCTCTAAAATTGAAGAATTTTAAAAACGAAACAATACCTTGAGTTGCACTTGTCCCTATACCAATTAATATGGCTATCAATCCACCTAGAGATTTAACTATTATCTCAATTATATTTTCTGATATATCTATGGCTCCCAAAAATACAAATGCTAAAACTAACAACAATATAAAAGAAATTATACTAGAAATTGGCAATGCATAAAAAGAATGCATAAATATATCTTTAACAGAATACGCAATGTCATAATCTTCTCTTTTTAAGGCCTGTGACAAATTCGCATTTTCTTCTTTGTTGTTTTTCGCTTTAGACGCCAACTGCATAACTTCACTCTTAAAGGTATATGCCTTTTCTTTTTTTAATACTATTTTAATATCTGTTTCGTTGGAAGTTGATAAAGAGTCAGTGTCTATCTTTACTTTAAATGTACCTATTATTTGCTCAAATATATTTTGTTCTAAATTAACATTTGATATATTCTTTATGCCATAAGTTTTATGTTTTCTATTTATAGTATTTCTTTCAATTTCTATAGCATTATTATCTATACTAATCCATGTTTTATACCATATTCTATATTGTATAAAAACATATAAGGCCATTCCAAAAATTAATGCAATTAAACCTACTAAAACTCCTATGGAAGGAGCTGTTCTAATACCAACCAATATATTACCTAAATCATCTATATTATTTATTAGTATTAAACCAAGAACGATGAATATTGCTCCTAGGTTTTCAATTATTATACTTGGATGGCACCTGAATTTTTCTTTATTCATCTGTGTTCTCCAAATTTTTATCTTCTCTGACAATTTCATTGATTCTTGTTTTTAGAGTAGCAGCTATTTCTTCTGCTATTTTTTTTTCTAAAAACCTTATGGTAATATCACCACCTGCCGTGGTAACCTCAACCTTAGCTAAGTTGTACATTCTATCTATTGGTCCTTGAGCTATTTCTATTTTATGTAGTCGTTCTATTGGCACAATTTTTCTTGTAATCCATAAAAAGCCTTCTATCACATCTATTTCTTCATCTGTTATTCTATATTTGTATCTTTTATACCTAATAATTGGAACAAAGACAACGACAATCGCCTCAATTATAAGTAATGCTATCAGAGATATGACAAGCCACTTTACTTCTGTTAACATAACTATTAAAGCCAAAGCTATTATGAAAGTAATAACTAAAACTACTGCTGAAGCCGATCTCATACAATTAATTGCCTTTTTATTTAATGCCCTATAATTATTTTTTACTTCTTCCATGAACTCTTTAACCCCACTATGCTATTGAATACTTTTTCATCCTCTGTTGAGGATTTTTCATCACAAATATAGTAACCTTTTCTAAAAAACTGAAGTCTTTCATTTGATTTAATATCATCTATGCTAGGTTCTGAATAACCGTCTATTGTATTCAGAGAATTTTCATTTAATATATATTCACCTTCGTTATTTTTAACCATTAAATAATCATATTCTCTAATTTTGATTTTCACCGCAGTGCTCGCTTCAACAAAGTGTATAGTCCCTTTTACTTTTCGACCATTAAAACCACTACCACTCTTCGTTTCTGGATCATAGGTACATAACAGTTCTTTGATTGTTCCATCTTGATATTTTGTTACATCTTCACATTTAATAAAATATGCACCTTTTAATCTAACTTCGTTTCCTGGGAACAACCTAAAGTATTTTTTAGCAGGTATTTCCATGAAATCATCACCGTCAACCCAAAGTTCTCTACCAAAAGGTACTTCTCTATTGCCTAGTTTTGGAACATTTCTATTATTCTCAACTTCGCACATCTCTATTTGATCTATAGGATAATTTGTAATAATAACTTTAATTGGATTTGTCACCACATTTTTAGCTTCCACTTTATCTTTTAAATCATCCCTAACACAAGCTTCTAGTTGTGCAATATCAACTGTCGAATTAGCTTTAGCAACCCCTATATCATCGCAGAAAGTCCTTATAGATTCTGGAGTATAACCCCTTCTCCTTAGACCTGCTATTGTAGGCATTCTAGGATCGCTCCAACCATCAACAACACCGTCATCAACCAAACCTTTTAATAATCTTTTGCTCATTACAGTATTTGTAATATTAAGTCTTGCAAATTCAATTTGTTTAGGCGGATTTGGCCAAAAACCAACTTCTCTTAACACCCAATCATATAGAGGTCTATGATCCTCAAACTCCAATGTGCATACAGAATGGGTTATTCCTTCAATGGCGTCTTCTATTGGATGAGCAAAATCATACATAGGGTATATGCACCATTTATCTCCAGTATTATGATGTTCCGAATGAGCTACTCTATATATAATTGGGTCCCTCATATTTATATTAGGCGATGACATATCTATTTTAGCTCTCAAAACTGCTTTTCCATCATCGTATTCGCCAATTCTCATTTTTTCAAAATCTCTTAAATTTTGATCAACAGAGTTGTTTCTATAAGGACTATCTTTGCCCGCTTCTTTTAAAGTTCCCCTATATTTTTTTATCTCTTCTGAATTAAGCTGACAAACATATGCTTTATTTTTCTTAATTAGCTCCATGGCAGCTTCATACATCGTATCGAAATAATCAGATGCCCAAAGCCTCTCTTCCCATTTAAAACCTAGCCATTTAACATCTTCCTCGATGGAATTAACATACTCGATATCTTCCTTAATAGGGTTAGTATCATCGTATCTTAAATTACATTTCCCGTTATATTTTTTGGCTGTACCAAAATTTAAGCATATCGACTTTGCATGTCCAATATGTAAATAACCATTTGGCTCTGGTGGAAATCTAGTATGAACTTTATTCCCATAAGTCCCTTCTTCCAAATCTTTGTCTATTATATTGTGTATAAAATTACTCTGCATCTCTTTTTCCATTATTAATCCTCCTATGCAATGCATACTTAAGATATTATATCATAAGATTTTTTTTTAAACAACATAAACCCCTTAGAATTCAAGCTTTTTAATATTACTTAGTAAGTTCATAACTTTTTTCTATCATTTCAATTATGATTTTTTTAGGAACATTTCCATCTGGAATTACTGTATTCCAATATTATTATTTCATAATAAGCATATTCACTAATGCCCAGGTTTTCTATTAACCCCTGTGGTTCCAATGAATAATATATCTACAAAGAAATCATTTAATTTAACAATAGTATTTGCAGAAACCATATCGGACTTTTTTATTATTACTTCATAGTATTTAGCTTTTTACTGTATTTTTTATAAAATCATTAGTCGTAGTCGCTATTATATAGTCTAGTTATAAATTTTCACGTTTTGCCTTAAGTTTCTCTATCCATGTGGCATCTTCCTTGTTTTTTGATCTCTACATTCAATGGATACCTTCCTATTATGACCTATAGTATCTTTATATTCAACTAATTCATCAATTTCTCTTTTACCTCCTGCTGTAATATCTGTTAAATAAACTGGACTAGTTGCTTTATATTTTTTTCATCTAGGTTGTATAATCCTTCGTACTTTTTTCGAAATCGTTTCCTTTTCTTGCCATATATGCATCCCATATAAATGTCTTCGATTATCTAATTTCTTATATGTTTTTTATATAACAACCCAATTAATTATAACACAAGCTGTGTTATATTTTAATGTTGATTTACGAGAAGGATTAAGATATATAAAATATTGAAGTATAAGAAAAACTCCATCGAAATTAATCTTTAGAGTTTTCCACATAAAATTCTTCGTTATGTTAGTTCGCAATATACTAAGATTATGAACTTTTATTTTTGTCAGGAATCCAAATCCCAACTAAAAACAATATTATTACTACATATCTTATCCATTCAGGTTGTATGTCTAGCCAAATGATTAAAGCTGATACCATTGCTAAAATGGATAGGGCAATTTTCTTTGCTATACTCATATTCTAATCTCCTTTCATATTTTCTAAGTATTACGTGATAGTTTTTAAATTTGATTATGCAACAATTATAGATATTATTCCAGCATATTGAGAAACTGGATTTTGTTTTTGACAATATGCGGCTACTATAAGTATCCGTCACTTCAAATACAAATGCTGTAAATAGAAACCCTTTTATGTGTGTTTTGCATTTTCGTTACTGCAATCATCTACAAACAAAAACCAAGCATGGTAATTGTCTAAATATTTTGTGGCCACACCTTAAAACAATCTATCATTTCTTCATACGAGAATGGACACCATTCACATTTAGTGGCATCTGTAAATGTCTTGCCAAAGTATTTACAGCGTTAACGACAATAATATTTTCCAAATCAAACGATCTGCTCTGAATCACAATGCGAACATTCAAGCCCTTCTTTGAAGCAAGTTTCTCGCATCTCATTAATTAAGCTTCCACTGATAAAAAATAAAGGTTCTAAGTAATGCTTAACCAATGATAGACTTGTTATTTCTTCGTATCAGATAATTTATCTATATGCTTTAACAGAACCATAACATAAATAAATTCCCAGCAATTAAGCTGGGAAATATATTTTGATATTCTATTTATTATTCGATAATTTCAGAAACAACGCCAGAACCTACTGTTCTTCCGCCTTCTCTGATAGCGAATCTTAATCCTTCTTCGATAGCGATTGGTGTAATTAGGCTGATTTCCATTGTTACGTTA
>Ga0102928_1000048_pt1 | contig 57619 bp, 52 predicted proteins | sample SalPonR1_B_D1_MG_FD_78504 | JGI IMG/M metagenome (GOLD analysis project Ga0102928, IMG submission 78504) | Salt pond soil microbial communities from South San Francisco under conditions of wetland restoration - Salt Pond MetaG R1_B_D1_MG | ecosystem: Environmental > Aquatic > Marine > Intertidal...
AGGTCGGTCCTGGCGCTGACCGACCCTGCGACCTTGGCCCCCAGAGCCTCGGCCCGAGCCTTGGCCTCGGCCCGGGTCATCTTTTCCAGGCTGCCGGTAAAGACCACCGTCTTGCCTGCGACCGGACTGTCACCGGCGCGGGAGTCCGGCGGCCTGATGTCGGTCAGTTCGGCGGTCAGCCGGTCAATGGCGGCGCGTTCGTGATCGTTGGCAAAGGCATCGGACAGCGACAGCGCCAACACCGGGCCGATGCCGTCGGCGCCGATCAGGTCGTCCCAGGCTTCTTGCGCGGCGGCGCGGATGTCCTGCTTTTCCAGCGCCGCCTTGCGGGCCTCGGCGATGCGGGCGCGGCGCCCCTCCTCGGATGCGCGCCGCCGTTCCGTCTCGGCGGCTTCATCCGCCGCGCGATGGGCCAGCGCGGCGGGCCGGGCCCTGTCCAGCGCGCGCACCATGGCATCCCAGCCGCCGTAATGGCGCGCCAGATCCTGGGCGGCGACCTCGCCCGCGTGCCGGATGCCCAGCCCGAACAGAAGCCGCGCCATGGGAATGGCACGCTTGTCCTCGATGGCCTGGAACAGGTTGCTCGCACTGGTCTCGCCCCAGCCCTCGCGATTGGCCAGCTTCGACAGGTTCTCCGCATCCCGGCGTTGCAGCGTGAAGATATCCGCCGGCTCGCGCAGCGGCAGCTGGTCGTCGTGGTAAAAGGCCTCGACTTGCTTGGCACCCAGCCCCTCTATGTCCATGGCCCCGCGCGAGACGAAGTGCTTGAGCTTTTCCACGGCCTGGGCGGGGCAGATCAAGCCGCCAGTGCAGCGGCGCACCGCGTCGCCCTCTTCACGGATCGCCGGGGAGCCGCATTCCGGGCAGGTATCGGGAAACCGGTAGGCTTGGGCATCTTCCGACCGCTTCGCCAGGTCCACATCTGCCACCTTGGGGATCACGTCGCCCGCGCGATACACCTGCACCCAATCGCCCGGGCGGATATCCTTGCCGCCGCGAATGTCCTCGCCCGAGGCACCGCGTCCGGCGATGTAATCCTCGTTGTGCAAGGTGGCATTGGAGACGACGACCCCGCCAACCGTGACAGGACGCAAGCGGGCGACGGGGCTGAGCGCCCCGGTCCGGCCGACCTGGATGTCGATTCCCTCTAGCCGGGTCCAGGCGAGCTCGGCCGGAAACTTGTGGGCGATGGCCCATCGCGGTGTTGTCGAACGGTAGCCCAGACGCTGTTGCAGCGCGAGGTCGTCCACCTTGTAGACGACCCCGTCGATGTCATACCCCAGCGTGGCGCGCCGGTCTTCGATGCGGCGATAATGGGCCAGCATATCCTCCACCGACCCGCAGACCCGGGTCAGTGGGTTGGTGGTGAAGCCGAGCGCGTCGAGCCGGTCGAGCGCACCCATTTGGGTCTTGGCCAGCGGCGCGGACAGCGCCCCCCAGGCATAGGCAAAGAAGCGCAGCGGGCGGGATTTCGTGATGCTGGCGTCCAGTTGCCGCAGCGACCCGGCGGCGGCGTTGCGCGGGTTGGCGAAGGTCTTGGCGCCCTTTTCCGCCTGCCGCGCATTCAACGCCTCGAAGTCGGCATGAGACATGTAGACCTCGCCGCGCACTTCCAGCACGTCGGGGGCATCGGTCAGCCGCGTCGGAATTGCGTCGATGGTGCGCGCATTGGCGGTGACGTTCTCGCCGGTCTCACCGTCGCCACGGGTCGCGGCATGGACCAGCGCGCCGCCCTCGTAACGCAGCGACAGGCTCAGCCCGTCGATCTTGGGCTCGGCGGTATAGGTCAGCGGGGCCTCGGGGCCGAGGTTCAGGTAACTGCGAATCGACTGGTCGAAATCGGCCACGTCCTGTGCGTCGAAAGCATTGGCCAGGGACAGCATCCGCACCGCGTGGGTGATCTTGCCGAAGGCTTCGACCGGGGCGGCGCCGACCCGGTCCGAGGGGCTGTCGGCGCGTTTGAGGTCCGGGAAGCGGGCCTCGATCTCCGCGTTGCGCCGCTTGAGCGCGTCATACTCTGCGTCGCTCATCTCGGGGGCGTCGTCGCCGTGATAAGCGGCTTCGGCGCGGGCCAGAACCCCGGCCAGCCGCGCCAGTTCCCGGGCTGCCTGCGCCTCGGTCAGGGCCTCTGTCGCGATATCTTCGGTCACCGCTGGTCCCCCTTCGCTCACCATGGCTCAAGTGATAGGGGGCCGCCCCGGTGTCGTCCAGCCCGCCGCCGCACGTACCGGGCCGAAGGGGGGGCGGGTCGCGGACTTCGCCGCCCGGCAGGTCAGGCCCCGACGGCGACCCGTTCGGCCTCGACGCCCTGCTCGGGGTCGCGCAGCACATACCCGCGGCCCCAGACGGTCTCGATGTAGCTGTCCCCGCCCGTGGCCTCGGAGAGTTTCTTGCGCAGCTTGCAGATGAAGACGTCGATGATCTTCAGTTCCGGCTCGTCCATGCCACCGTAGAGGTGGTTGAGAAACATCTCCTTGGTCAGCGTGGTGCCCTTGCGCAACGACAGCAGCTCCAGCATCTGGTATTCCTTTCCGGTCAGGTGAACGGGCTCTCCCGCGGCCTCGACCGTCTTGGCGTCCAGGTTCACCGAGACCTTGCCGGTTCGGATGATCGACTGTGCATGTCCCTTGGACCGGCGGATGATCGCGTGGATGCGGGCGATCAGTTCCTCGCGGTGAAAAGGCTTGGTCATGTAGTCGTCGGCACCGAAGCCAAATCCCTTGAGCTTGGAATCGGTTGCATCCTCGCCCGAGAGAATCAGGATCGGCGTCTCGACCCGCGCCATCCGAAGCTGGCGCAGCACGTCGTGCCCCGACATGTCCGGCAGGTTGAGATCCAGCAGGATCAGGTCGTAGTCGTAGAGCTTGGCCAGGTCGATCCCCTCCTCACCCAGCTCGGTCGTGTAGACGTTGAGGTTGGCGTGGCCCAGCATCAACTCGATGCTCTTGGCAGTTGTCGGATCATCCTCGACGAGCAAGACGCGCATTACTGTTCTCCGTTCGTTCGTGCGTTAACCAACCCTAGGTGACGGAAGGTTAACCGCACGTTACCGTCCGGTTGCCAGTTTACGAATCTACCTAAGGTTGTCTATATTTCCGGAGTGCGGTGGCCCTGAGAGCCGCTTCCCCATGTCTGAGAACAGCCGATTCCCACTCGGCCAGTTCCTCTTCGGACAGGCCGTAGGTCGATTTCGCCCACTCCCGCGTGATCAGTCCATGGGCCACCGCACGCACCACCGCCGCCTTGCGGGACGCCACCCAACGCCGCGTCGTCGGCTCGGGCAGGTCCGCGCGTGTCATCACCGTGCCGTCGGGCAAGGTGACCGACCGCGGCCCCTCGATCTTGCGCAAATACATGTCCTCACCCCTCTTTCGTGATTGAACATGCCCCTCAAGTGGCGGCATGTCCTCTAAGGACGGGTAAAGCGGCCCCTTGAGAGTATCTTGCATTTTCCTATATTGCGCCCGTCTCCGGCAAAGGTTGTTACAATGTCCCTCGACACCGCGCTCAATTCCCTCGGCCTGCCCAAGGCCCCCGCCGATACACGTGTCGTCGTGGCCATGTCCGGCGGCGTCGATTCCTCGGTCGTGGCGGCCATGCTCGCCGACGAGGGCTATGACGTCGTCGGCGTGACGCTGCAGCTTTACGATCACGGCGCGGCGCTGGCCAAGAAGGGCGCCTGCTGCGCGGGCCGCGACATCCACGATGCCCGGCGCGTGGCCGAGGAGATGGGCTTTCCGCACTACGTTCTGGATTACGAGAACATCTTTCGCGAAGCGGTCATCGACGAATTTGCCGACAGCTATCTGGGCGGGGCCACCCCGGTGCCCTGCATCCGCTGCAACGAGCGTGTCAAGTTCAAGGACCTGCTGGAAACGGCAAAGGACCTGGAGGCCGACTGCATGGCCACCGGCCACTACATCCAGCGCAAGTTGGGCGCGCGCGGGGCAGAATTGCACAGCGCGGCCGACGCCAATCGCGACCAGTCCTACTTCCTGTTCTCGACCACGCAGGCGCAGCTTGATTTCCTGCGTTTCCCGCTGGGCCATCTGGCCAGCAAGGACGAGACCCGAAAACTGGCGGCGAAATACGGGTTGCGGGTGGCCGACAAGCCCGACAGCCAGGACATCTGTTTCGTCCCCAACGGTGACTATGCCAGTGTCATCGAGAAACTGCGCCCCGGCGCTGCCGAACCGGGGGAGATCGTCGATCACGAGGGCAATACGTTGGGCACGCACAAGGGCGTCATCCACTACACGATCGGGCAGCGCAGGGGACTGGGCATCGGAGGGCTGGCCGATCCGCTTTACGTGGTCAAGCTGGACGTCGAGAACCGCCGGGTGATCGTCGGCCCCAAGGCGATGCTTGCGACCCGAACCGTGCCCGTGCGCGAGATCAACTGGCTGGGCGACGGCGACCTCATGGACGCGGGCGAACGCGAGATCGCGGTCAAGGTCCGCTCGACCCGTCCTCCGGCCCCGGCGATCCTGCGGCCGCTGTCCGAGACCGAGGCCGAGGTCGAATTGCTGACCCCCGAGGAGGGCGTCAGCCCCGGCCAGGCCTGCGTGTTCTACGACACCGAGAGCACCCGCATCCTTGGCGGCGGCTGGATCTGGAAGGGGTAGCCTGCAGAGGACTAGGCTGAAGCGACCCTGACATGAACTGATGAGCGCTCGATGTCAGGAACGCGGATAAGGCATTGGGTCCCTGGAGTCGTGACCCGCGGATACTCCGTTCTGTGCATGCACGTGTCATGCGACACCCCGATGAAGATGAACGCGGATGTGCGGCAAAGCATTCCAGGTTGGAAAGCCCCGCGCGCACGCGGGGCTTCCTGGCCGGTGGGCGGCGCTTTGGAACGCCTCGCGGCGTGTGCTGCGCCCGGTTCAGAACCTGACCTCATAGCCGAGCCGCAGGTTGACCGAAGGGGTGTCCGTCCAGGCTTGCTGCGCAGTGCCGAAACTCGCAGTCACCGCTTGCGCGGCATCGAGCTCGTGCCGGTAACTCACGAAACCGAAGGCGCGCGTCTCGTTCACAACCGCGGGCGCCTCGGCCGAGAATGTCGCCATCCCCGGGATCGCTGACGTACCGGTGATCGGGTTCTGATCACGGTTGATGTCACGGGTCACGCCCGCCGAGAGACGCAGCGTCCCGGCCTCGCTGACCTTGATGCGGCTGTCGACGCCGAGGGTGGCTGTGCTGACGGTCTCCCGGTGGCTGTCATAGCTGAGCGGGAAGGCCGTCGCCGTGGTTTCGGTGTAGGCGTCGCGCGTTGTCCGCGCGGCGGCCAGGCGCGCGAACGGGATCACCGCGCCCCGGGCCACCGGCTGACCCCAGCCCAGCTCCGCGCTGAGCGCGCCAGAGTCGTGCGCCGCCTCGCCGCTCCCGGCGAATGTTCCGGGCAGGATCGCGCCGCGGTCGATGGTGCTGTCACCGGTGCCGAACTGGCCCGCGATCCGCCAGGTCAGGCCGGTGAAATCGGCACTGTCACGGTAACGCACGGAGACGCCGCCAGAGACATGGCTGCCCGAGAGTGTGACGGGACCGTAGGTCTTGTGTTGATTGGCGACCTCGATGAAACCGCCCAGGACGTAGCCGTCACCAAGGCCGATGGCGCCGGTCACGTCGGCGCGGCCATAGCTGCCGACGTCCGAGTTGCGGCTCAGCCCCGCGCCGAAGCTCAGTGCCATAGGCGGACGGGTCCTGGCTTTCCCACGCGTCGACAGCGTGCCATCGCCATCGCTGCCACCGGGCAGGTCAAGTTCGCGGTCGAGCTGGCGCATGGCGTTGGCGTTGTACTCGGCGCTTGCCGCGGCCATGCCGCCTGCCGCCTGCCGCACGGTCGCCTGGGTGTTGGCAAGGTCCACCATCGCTCCGCGCCAGGCGAAGGCGCGGTTGGTGCCGTCATCGGCTGCGGCGGTACCGACAATCACCGATCCGTCGTCTGTCATATCCATGACATAGGAATAGCCGGTGTTGTCGGTGCGGAGTGACCCGAGGCCCTCCATGCCGTCGGTAGCGGTCCAGCGGAAGGCTTGGGGCGCCGAATGGTTGGTGTCCGAGCTGCCGGCGACGACAGCGCCATCAGGGGTGACCAGTTGGGCTTGGGACTCCCCGGCGTTGCCGGTGCGCAATGTGCCGAGATCCTGCATGACGCCCCCGGCGTCATCGCCGACCCAGCGAAAGGCGTGGTTTGCGCCGCTGTCCAGTCGGGCGTGACCGACGACCACCGTGCCATCGGCGTTTACGTCTCTCGCCCGGGACGAACCAATGCCGGTGCTGAAAAAGGTGCCAAGCAACTGCATGCCGCCCGCTTGTGTCCAGCGGAACGCCCGACCAAGGTTTATGGAATCCTCGCCGACGACCGTGCTGCCATCCGCGCTGATCGCGCGTGCATAGGTGGCGCCGCCCGCAATCGTGCTGAGGTTCTCCATCCCGCCGGTTTCGGTCCAGCGGAACGCGCGCCAGTCTCCCCCCGCGGTAACCGAGCTGCCGGCGATCGCACTGCCATCGTTGTTGATATCGGCCGCGTCGGAGCGGGAGCCGCCCAGTGTCCCGAGATCTTCGATGCCGGTGTATGCATTCCAGCGATAGGCACGGCTATTCAGTTGGTTCGTGTCCGACGTCCCGGTAATAGCCAAGCCGTCGTCGCTCATGGCGACGAAGGAACTGTTTCCCGGCGATGTGGTGCGCAGGGTGCCGACATCGGTCATGACGCCGGATTGCAGATCATAGTGGAAGGCGCGGTTACGGTTATCATCCGTGGCCGCACGCCCGCCAACGAAAAGGCCACTATCACTGATCGCCAGGCCGACCGAATACCCTGCGCCGTTGGTTGTCAGAGCGTCGATCTCGCGCATGCCGTCCGCGTCGGTCCAGTAGAAACCCCGGCTAGCAGCCGACTGCAATCCGACAAGCCCGACAATGACGGTACCGTCGCCGCTTACCCCGTAAGCTTCTGAATATTGGAGCGTTTCGGAGGTGGGAAACAGGCCGAGATCCTGCATTTCGCCAATTGTGGTGGGGCTGGCCTGCGCATGCAGTGCCAGCGGCACCCCCATCAGCACGGTGCTCAGAAGGAATGCTCGGGTTGGGCGGGATGATGTCATTTCAGGAACTCCGAAAAAATATATCTAGTATTTTTCATATACAGGTTGGCGCCGGGGTGACCTGATATGAATCAAACCGTTGCGAATATCGATATCTGGGCCGACAGTCCGCCCTTGCTTCGCGGCTGACAGCGGGCAGTCCGCCGATGGCCGCAAACGGCATGTTCGCAGGCCCACCAAGCAGGAAACGCCGCCCGGTGTCCCGCGCGGCGTTTCCTTGTTCCGTGACAAGCTGTCCTAGCTGGCGCGGCGACGCCGCCCGCCGGCGCGACCGCCCCGGCCCCGGGCCTCTTCCCCCGGCTTCAGGGGCGCCTTGTTGAAACGAATCCACGCCGCCCCGCCGTCGTCCTGGTTCATCAGGAAGTTGGCGGCACGGATCGCCTCCATCTCCTTGCCCGCGCGCGGCTTGGTCGAGCCCAGGCCGAACATCTGGCAGAACGTCTCGTCGTCCATCTCGGGCGGCAGCGTGATGCCGGCGGCGGCGACCTCGGCCTTCTTGGCCTCGATTTCCGCGGCCCGCACCGGCAGTGCCACCGGGTTCATGATGGCGCTGGTCATCCCCGTGGCCATGGCCATGGGCAAAAAGGCGTTGTTGATGCCGTGCCGGTTGGGCAAGCCGAAGGAAATGTTCGACGCACCACAGGTGGTGTTCACGCCCAGCTCGTCGCGCAGACGGCGCACCAACGTGAAGACCTGCAACCCGGCGGTGCCCATGGCGCCGATCGGCATGACCAGCGGATCGACCACGATGTCATGGGCAGGGATACCGTAATCGGCAGCCCGTTCGACGATCTTCTTTGCCACGGCGAAGCGGACCTCGGGGTCCTCGGAGATGCCGGTATCGTCGTTCGAGATCGCCACGACCGGCACGTTGTATTTCTTGACCAGCGGCAACACCATTTCCAGCCGCTCTTCCTCGCCCGTGACCGAGTTGAGCAGGGGGCGCCCCTCGGCGGTGGCCAGGCCGTTTTCCAGCGCACCGGGCACGGAACTGTCGATGCACAGCGGCACGTCCACGATCTTCTGCACCACCTCGACGAGCTGGGTCATCAACGTCGGCTCGACGAAGTTGTTGTCGGCATAGCGCGGGTCCTCGGCCATCTTGTTGGTGAAGACCGCGCCCGAGTTGATGTCCAGCACCGTGGCTCCGGCCGCGACCTGGGCGATGGCATCGGCCTCGACCCGGCTGAAATCGTTTTGTTCCAGTTCGGCGGCCAGGATCTTGCGCCCGGTGGGATTGATGCGCTCGCCGATCACGCAGAACGGTTCGTCAAAGCCGATAACGGCCGTCTTGGTCTTCGATTCGACAACGGTGCGGGTCATGATCGGTCCTTAGGATTGAGAAGCTGGGACGGCAGAGGCGCCGCCGTGGTCGATGGCCCATTGGGCGCTGGTCTTGATGCCGCCCAGCGGGAAGAAATGGACATTGGTGACGTTGAAATCGGGGTTGGCGGCCTTGTGGGCGGCCAGCCGGGTCACGACCTCGGTGGGCTCGAACGGCAGCAGCAGCTTTGAGACATCCTTGGCCCGCCTCTGCAGCACCCGGATCGAGGGCCCCACGCCGCAGGCCATGGCAAACTTGATCATGGTCTGCAGCTTGGCCGGCCCCGCGATCCCGATGTGGATGGGCAGGTCGATACCCCCGGCCTTGAGGCTGTCAGCCCAGTCGATGATCGGCTGCGCTTCGAAGGCGAACTGCGTGGCGATGGCCATCTTCGCATCCGTCGTCTCGGAAAAGCGCTGCTTCCAGCGCAGGGCCGCGTCGACATTGGCATTGCCCACCTTGGGGTCGATGTCCTTGTTGCCCTCGGGGTGGCCGGCCACGTGCAGGCGCTTGAAATCGCCGAAGAGGCCAGTGTCCAGCAGTTGCATGGAACTGTCGAAATCGCCATGGGGCCTGTCAACGCCACCGGCCAGCATCAGCGCCTGGTCGACGCCCGCCTCGCCCTGGTACCGGGTGATCCAGTCTTGCAGCATGGCGCGGTCCTTGATGATACGCGCCGGGAAATGCGGCATCACCGGGTAGCCCTCGCGCGCCAGGCGCCGGGCGGTTGCGACCATGTCCTCGATCGGGGTGCCCTCGATATGGGCGATATAGACGCGGCTGCCCGCGGGCAGCCAGTCGCGGAAATTCTCCACTTTCTCGGCGGTGCGCGGCATCACCTCGATCGAGTAATCTTCCAGGAACGCCTCGACACGCGGATCGACCTTCTGCCCCTGGACGGGGCCGGCTTCGGCGGGTTTCTTCTTGAACTGCAACAGCGCCATGAGAGCCTCCTTCAGGCGGGAAACGGGGAGTGGGCCGGTCACGCGCGGCCGTGGTTTTCGATGAGGGCCTTGAGCCGGGCCGTGTCGAACTCGGTCTCGATCCGTGCCGCCTCGTCACGGGCCACCCGCGCTGCATCACCCTCGATCGTGTAGGGGGTCCCGCGGTGCCACTCGGCCAGGTAGTCGTCGGTCTCGGCAGCGCCGGATTTCATCGCGGCGCGGTCGATGGCCTGCTCGAAACGCTCGCTCAGCGGCAGTTTCGACGCCCGGCGCCCCTTGCCGACGATGACCTGTGCCGGAATGTCCCGCCAATAAACGATGGTGACCTCGGCCATCTGCGCGATTCCCTCTCGCTGGGGTGGTTTTCCCTTTCCTATCCCCCTGCGCCCCATATGCGGCGCTTGTTTTCGACATGAAACCCCCGCTGAACGACGCCGTCTGATCAATCCGTCGCCAAACGGACCCGCCGCGCGGCAGACACCTGCCCTGCACGCGCGGCGGGAGGCTTGCGCATGTCACTCCGCAGCCCTACCTTGAGACCAACTCGAAATCGGAGGGCGTGACGATGGCGCCCAAGCGTCCCAATGGTGCGGGCGCTGTCCCGTACCCGGTCGAAAGCCCCGCGCCGACCCCGCCCGATCCGTCAGAGCTCTATGCAGCCCTGGATCTGGGCACAAACAGCTGTCGAATGCTGATTGCCCAGCCAAGGGGCAGCCAGTTCGACGTGATCGACAGTTTCTCGAAGTCCGTCCAGCTTGGGCAGGGCCTCGAGTCGAGCGGGAAACTCTCGCGCGCGTCGATCTGGCGCACGATCAATGCCATGCGCGTCTGCCGGCAGAAGCTCCAGCGGCACAAGGTCCGCCGGATGCGTCTCGTCGCCACAGAGGCCTGCCGTCGGGCCACCAACTCGCGCCAGTTCATCAAGCAGGTCCGCCGCGAGACCGGCCTGCGGCTGGACATCATCCAGCCCGAGGAAGAGGCCCGCCTGGCCGTGATCTCCTGCGCGCCCCTGGTTTCCAGCAGGACGGAACAGCTGCTGGTTGTCGACATCGGCGGCGGCTCGACGGAGTTGGTCTGGATCGACCTGACCAAGGTGCCCCCGCGCGACCGGCCCCGCGCCATCATGCGGCTGCATTCGGGGTTCCGCCAGACCGAGGGCCCAGTCCCGGCCGCCAATGTCGTGGACTGGATCTCGGTGCCGCTGGGCGTTGCCACGCTGCGCGACCAATTCTCGGACGTGGAGGACGATTCGGCCCGTTTCGCGCTGATGAGCTGGTATTTCGAGGAATCGCTCGAGAAATTCGCACCCTCGACCCTGGAACAATCGCGCGAAGGGTTCCAGATCATCGGCACCAGCGGCACGGTCACGACGGTGGCGGCCAGTCATCTGGGCCTGCGCCGCTACGACCGTACCAAGGTCGACGGGTTGCGGATGAGCTCCGACGAGATCGATTCGGTGATCCGGCGGTACCTGTCGCTGGGTCCCGAGGGACGGCGCAGCGATCCGCGCATCGGCAAGGACCGCCAAGCCCTGATCATGTCCGGCTCGGCGATCCTGCAGGCGCTGATGCGGCTCTGGCCCACCGACCGGCTGTCGGTGGCCGACCGCGGCCTGCGTGAGGGGTTGCTCTATCAGCAGATGAGCCTTGATGGGGTGCTCGACGAGGCCCCCTACTGAAGGCGGGCAGCCGCCCGGCGCGGCCGGGCGTCTTGTGGTCGAACCTGTGAAGGGCGGTCAGCGGTGGCGGCGTCCGCCGCTTTCCAGCTCCGGCTGCGGCCGCTGATCCCAGAGCGCGACCAGCGCCCTGCGCAGCACGTGCACGTCACCACCCAACCCGAGGAACCGCACCCCCTGCGCGGCCAGGCCGTCAAACTCGGCGGCGTCGAAGGTGATCGTTCCGGCGAACTTGCCTGCGTCATCGGCAGCCGCGTAGGCCCGCGCGATGGCCGCCTGCACCTCCGGATGGTGCGGCGCGCCGACATGACCCATATCCGCCGAGAGGTCCGCTGGCCCGACGAAGAGCCCGTCCACACCCTCCACGGCGGCGATCTCGGCCACGTTGGCCACGGCCTCGGCACTTTCGATCTGCACGAACAGGCAGATCTCGTCGTTGGCGGAGGTGACGTAGTCGACGATCTCGCCATAGCCCGAGGCACGGCTCAGAACCGCGCCCATGCCGCGCACGCCCTGCCCCGGATAGCGGACCGCCGCCGCCACCTGCCGGGCCTGATCGGCGCTGTTGACCATGGGCACCACCAGCGTCTGGACCCCGAGGTCCAGCACCTGCTTGAGGATCCAGTCCTCGCCGTAGGGCACGCGTACCACGGGCTGGGCCCGGGTCCCGGCCAGCGACTGGAGCTGGGCCATGATGGTTGTCAGGGTGTTGGGCCCGTGTTCGGCATCGATCAGGCACCAATCGAACCCCGCGTTGCCCGCCAGTTCCGCGCCGACGGGGCTTGCCATGGCCAGCCAGAGGCCGGATTGCATCTCGCCCCGGGTCAGGGCGGCCTTCAAGGTGTTGCGCGGCGCGGGCATGGGACGGTCTCCTTCGCGGGGAACAGTGCGGCAAGCCGCCGCGGACAGCAAGTCAATGCAGACGGTCGAGCACCGCGCGCGCCGCGCGCAGGCCCGGGGGCTCGGCGCCCCGTCCCAGGCGCTCCATCGTCAGGTCAAGCGCCTGCAATTGCGCGCCCGGCGCGGCCCGGACCGCGCGCAGGCCCTCGGCGATCCGCTCGGGGCGGCAGGCCTTGCCGATGAATTCCGGCACCACGCGGGTCTCGGACACCAGGTTGACCAGCGTCACCGTGTCGGTGCGCAGCAGTCGCGCGATGATCTGGCGGCTGAGCCATGCCATGTCATAGGCGATCACCATGGGCGTGCGCGCCGCCGCCAGTTCCAGCGAGACAGTGCCGGATGCTGCCAGCGCCAGGTCGGCACTGGCCATGGCAACCAGCCTCTCCCGCGCTGCCCTGCCCGCCGACAGCCCGGCGCCATCGAAGACCACGCCGCCGATCCCCGAAAAACGCGCTGCAACCGTGTCGCGCAGGTGCGGCAGGGTCGGCAGGACCACCTGCATTCCCTCCAGCCCCGCCAGCGCATGGGCGGAGACGAATGGTGACGCCAGCCGCTCCACCTCGGACCGGCGCGACCCGGGCAGGACCATCAGGGTCTCGCGCCCGGCCTCCAGCCCGTGACGGGCGCGGAAATCGTCGATCTCGTCCCCGGTCACGGGCGGCTCGGTGGCGATGGGGTGGCCCACGAAATCGCAGTCCATGCCCGCGGCTTCCATGTAGGGCGGCTCGAAGGGAAACAGCGCCAGCACCTGGTCGATCACCCCCGCCATCCTGTCGGCCCGCCCGGGCCGCCAGGCCCAAACCGTGGGCGCGACGTAATGCACCGTCCGAATGTCGGACCCTGCCTTGACCAGCCGCGCCACCCTCAGGCAGAAATCGGGGCTGTCGATGCCGATCACCACATCGGGCCGCGCGGCGATGGCAGCCTTGGCCGTCTGCCGGATGCGGCGCTTGAGGTGACGGTATTTCGGCAGGATCTCGGCCAGCCCCATCACCGACAGCTCTTCCATGGGAAAGAGGCTTTCCAGCCCCTCGGCCTGCATCATCGGGCCACCGACGCCCTCGAAACGCGCACCGGGCGCCAGCGTCTTCAGCCCCGCCAGAAGCGCCCCGCCCAACCGATCGCCCGACGGTTCGCCCGCGATGACAAAGACCTTCACGGCGCCACCCGCAGGAACAGCCCCGCCTCGGCCAGCGTGGCGATGACGCGCGGCCGGTCGAGGACCATGACCCCTCCGGCCTGAAGCTGGATGCCCACCAGTCCGGCGCGCACCGCCTGGACGGCGGTGTCGGGACCGATCAGGGGCATGTCCGCGCGCAGCTCCTGGCCCGGTTTCGCGGCCTTGAACAGCACCCCGCCGGCCGGATCGGAGCGTGGTGCCTGCTGGCCCGTGAACCAGTCGGCCACGCTGGTGAACGGGGTAGCCAGCGTATCCCAGGCATCCGGGTCCTGCGGCGGCATCGGCGTCCCGGTGGCCAGGTCGGCCAGCATCGCGGCCGTGCCGCGATCATCCTCGCGCGCGATCACCTGTCCGCCGGCCACCACCACCGCCTGGCCTGCATCCGCCCGGCCCATCTGCGCCAGGGCGGTGCGAGCGGCCGCGGCATCGGCCTCCAATCCGCCGGGCAGGCTCCCACAGAGAAGACCCCCGGGGGGCAGCAAGTCCGGGTCGATCTGGTGGGCGCCCACCACCGCAAGGCCATGTTCCTCGATGATCGCGATGATCTCGCGCAGGGCACCGTCGTCGCCAAGCGCCATGGCCGCCGTCAGTCGTGGCACCAACGGCGCGGTTGACGGGTCGATGCGCGCGGGGTCCACCTCGGGGCGGCGCACGGCCCCGGCCAGGCAGATCTGCGTCACGCCCCTGTCCACCAGCGTCTCCAGGAATCGGCCCAGGGTTTCGAGCCGGAAGGTCAGGCGCGGGAAATCAGGCCCGACCTCGGAGGGAAACTGCTCCATCTCGCAGATCAGCGGCATCGCGCCCCGGTCTGCCAGGACCCGGGCCAGGTGGGGCGGCAACCCGCCCTGCCCTGCGACCAGCGCCAGCATCAGGGCGTCAGGAAGTTGCGGTCGCTTTCGCCCAGGATGAAGGCGACCATCTCGGTCACGTAGGCGCTGTCGCTTTCCTCGGACAGGCGCCGGGCGCGGTCCATGAAGCTGCCCTCGCCATCACGTAGCGTCTGGAAGGCCGCGCGCAGGGCTGTAATATCGTCGCGCTTCACCCCCTTGCGCTTGAGCCCCACCAGGTTGAGCCCGTCCAGTTCGCCCCGCGGCCCCTGCACAAGGCCGTGCGGAATCACGTCGTTCGTGACCATGGAAAGCGCACCGATGATCGCGCCCTTGCCGATGCGCACGAATTGGTGAACGCCGCACAGCCCGCCCACGATCACGTCATCCTCGATGACGACATGCCCGGCGATGGCGCTCTGGTTGACGATGATGACATTGTCGCCGACCTGTGCGTCATGGGCGATATGGCAGCCCGCCATGAACAGGCCGTCGTCACCGACGCGGGTGATGCCGCCGCCGCCCGCGGTGCCGGGGTTCATCGTGACATGTTCGCGAATGCGGTTGCGCGCGCCGATGCGCAGCTTGGTGTCCTCGCCGCCGAACTTGAGGTCCTGGGGGATTTCGCCGATCACCGAGAAGGGAAAGACGGTGGTGTCCTCGCCGATGTGGGTGTCACCGGTGACGACGACATGGGATTTCAGCTCGGCGCCCGCGCCCAGCCGGACCCGTGGCCCGACAAGGCAGAACGGCCCGACCCGGCAGCCGTCGGCAAGTTCGGCACCGGGCTCGATGATGGCGCTGGGATGAATTTCCACACTCACCCGGACATGTCCATCATGGCTGTGAAATCGGCCTCGGCGGCCATCTCGTCCTCGACGGTGGCGCGCCCCCGGAACTTCCAGACCTTGCCGCCGGGCTTGCCGCGCAGGGTTTCGACCCGCATTTCCAGCACGTCGCCCGGAACCACCTTGCGGCGGAATTTGCCGTTGTCGATACCCATGAAATAGATCAGCATGTTCTTGTCGGCCAGGCCCATCGTGGTGCCGACCATGACGGCGGCGGTCTGGGCCATGGCCTCGATGATGGTCACGCCCGGCATGATCGGGGTGCCGGGGAAATGGCCCTGGAAATGCGGCTCGTTCATGGTGACGTTCTTGAGGCCGCGCGCCGAGGAGGTGCCGTCGATATCCTCTACCCTGTCCACCAGCAGGAAGGGGTAGCGATGCGGCAGGATACGCTGGATAAGCTGGATGTCGGCGGATGTGACGGGCTCTGTCATGGAAACTCCTGCGGGATGGCCTGACAGGGGGTAGCAACTGGACTTGGCGGGGGCAAGCGGGCTCAGTCCTGCCGGAAGGCGGCGCCATCGCCGATCTGCGCATCGATGCGCGCAATGGCGGCCTCGGTTATGTCGATCCGGTCAAGCGACAGCAGAACCGACTGCTGGTGCATGATGACCGAAGCTCCCCGGTCTGTCAGGATCTCGCCCAGGATGGGCTGGATCACGCGCACGAATTCGTCCTGGGCACTGGCCAGACTGTCCTCGATCGCGGCTTCCTTGGCGTCCTGTGCATCGCGGATGCCGCGCGCCTTCTCGTCGAATTCGGCGGCCTCCTCTCGAAAGACCTCCGGGGCCATGTCCGGACGGCGCTCGGTCAGCTCAAGTTCCTCCGCGCGCAGGTCCTCGGCGATGTTGCGGTTCTCGTTGGCAAGGGCCCGGCGCTCGGCGTTGTAGTCGGAGACCACCGCCTTGCCGAATTCGGACTCCTGGAACAGGCTTTCCAGGTCGATGGTCAGGATCGGCGTATCCGCGGTGGCAACGGGGAAATCGCCGCCAGCTGGCCCCTGGGGAACGTCCTGTGCGGCCGCGGCCTGTCCCAGAATCCCCGCCAGCACGAGTACAACCAGCAAACGCCCGGGGCGGGCCATCAGAACTCCGTCGAGATGGTCAGGTCGAAGCCTTGGGTCTTGTCGCGGGGCTGCACGTCGATCGGTTCGGAGAAGTTGAAGCGCAGCGGCCCGATGGGCGTGGTCCAGAAGATCGAGACGCCGGCAATGGTCCGGGGCGTGTAGTCGTTGTACTCCACGGTCCCGCCCGTTGGACGCCCGATGTCCCAGACCGACCCGTGGTCAAGAAAGACGCCCCCGGAAATCCCGTATTCCTCGGGCAGGCCGAGGGGGAATTCAGCCTCCAGCCGCGCAACGGCATAATAATTGCCACCGAGAGCCTCGTCGCCATCAGCCTCAGACGTCCGCGGACCGATCCCGCCGGGTTCGAAGCCGCGCATGACCCGGCTGCCCAGGAAGTAGCGGTCGGTGATGCGGCTCTGGCCGTCGTTGTAAGCCAGCGCCCCGCCCTCGATGGTGGCGCGCAGTGTGACCTCTTCGTTGAGCACAAGCGCCTGCGCCGTCGCCCGCGCCGAGGTCTTGACGAAGGTGTTGTCGCCAAAGCCGACCTGCTGGCCAAAGCGCAGCAGCACACCGGCCGTCGGGTTAAGCCCGGTGCGGCGGGTGTCGAAGCTGTAGGTATAGCCCACGCTGTTGGTGCCAACCGCGCCCTCGTCGCTGGTGATGAGCGTCGAGGTCGAGTCGATATTGAACAGGTCGGTGTAGTCGTACTCGTAATAGACCGTCAGGCGGCCGTTCTCACTGACCGGGAAGTTCAGCGAGGGACGCAGGCCAAAATTCCGGGTGTCATAGAGCGTCGAGCCCTCGTTGTCGCTCTGGCGGTAGTTCACCGCGAAACCGAACCGCAGGTCACGGCCCAGCAGGCGCGGCTCCGTGAAATCGAGGCTCAGGTTCTGGGCATCCTGCGACCACTGGATGTCGAAGGCGAGGGCCTGTCCCCGGCCCAGCAGGTTGCGCTGGTTGTAGGAGGCCAGCAGCGAGAAGCCATTGTCGGTCGAGTAGTTGCCCCCGAACGACAGCGACCCGGTGGGGCCCTCGTCCACGTCCACGTCCACAACGACCTGGTCGGGCGCCGACCCTTCCCGCGCGTTCACGTCCACGTTGGAAAAGAAGCCCATGGCGCGGATACGCTCGGCACTCTGGCGGATCTGGCGGGGGTTGAAGGGATCGCCCTCCACCACCTCGAACTGCGACCGGATCACCCGGTCCAGCGTGGTGCTGTTGCCCTCGATGTCGATCCGTTCCACGAAAATCCGTTCGCCTCGCACCAGGACGAAATTCACGTCCAGCGTAAGGTCCCGGTCATTGCGCGAAATGCGCGGGTCCGCCCGGACAAGGGTCAATCCCTCGCGGATGGCCAGGCGTTCCAGCCGTGCGATGTCACGCTCGATCAGCGTGGGCGAATAAACGGCACCGCTGCGAAGGCGCAGGGCCTGTTCGAACATCCGCGGATCGGCCTCGGCCACCTCCGAGGTCACCTGAACGTCGCCCATGCGGAACTTCTGGCCTTCCTGCACGTTGAAGGTGATCAAGTAGGCATCGCGGGCCCGGGTCAGCGCCACGTCGACGTTGAGCACCTCGAAATCGACGTAACCGCGCGACCGGTAGAAATCGGTCAGGACCTGACGGTCGAACTCGATTCGGTCGGCAATAAAGGTATCGTTCTGGATGATCGCGCGCAGCAGGCCCGCCTGCTTGGTTTCCAGGACCCGACGCAGGCGCCGGTCGGAGTAGGTGCGGTTGCCCACGAAGCTGATGCGTTCCACCTCGCTGACGCCGCCCTCGAATATCTCGAACACCAGATCGACACGGTTGTCGCTGCGTTCGATGATGCGGGGCGTGACGCTGGCGTTGATACGCCCCTGCTCTACATAGGCCTGGACGAGCCTCGCCGTGTCCGCCTCGGCCTGCGCGGGCGAATACACCCGGCGCGGCTGGCTGCGCACCCTCGGCCCCAGTTCGTCGTCGCTGAGCCGCGAATTACCCTCGAAACTGATGCGGTTGACGGTGGGATTCTCGTCGACGGAGATAACGAGGGTCCCGCCGCGCGGGGTGACCGAGACGGTCTCGAAAAGGCCGGTTTCGCGAATGCGCTGCGCTGCGGCGTTCACCGCGCCGGCCGAGACGGTCTCGCCCTGGTCAAAGCCGAGGTAACTGAGGATCGTGGCCGTCTCGATGCGCTGGTTACCCTGCACCTGCACGTTGGAAAAGCTGTAGCTCTGGGCCCGGGCCATGCCCGCTGGCAGCGCCAGGATCACCACGAGGAAAAGAAAGGCGAAAGCCCGGATCGGTCCTCGGCAAGACCCGAGGACACGGTTGGGCGCGGGCGCGGCAATACTGCTCATTCAACTAGCTCGTTCAGACATCCCAGATACCAACGGTCTATCCCCCGGCATCGGCCTTGTCAAAGCAACGATGTCAAAGCGACGGTGTGCCCTGCCCCGATAACGCCGCGAGGGCCGTGCCCGTGGGCACGACCCGGTTGTAAAGGTTGCAGTCGGTCTGTCGGACGGGCGTTGCCGGGCCGGGCCTCGCAGGACGCGCGCGGTCCAGGCTAAAGCGTGCTGCCCAGCCACGCCCCGAAGAGCAGCGCCGCAAAGAGCGTGCCGAGATAGAGCAACCGATCCCAATTGAGATCGAGCAGCAGGAAAACCCCGCGATATCCGGCTGTGAGCGTCTGCATGGGTTACCTCCTTTCGGATCAGGTCCCCGGCAGGCTCTACGCCAAATGTGTCCGAATGAGGGCAGGCCGGTGGAATGTCAGGGGCACAGGAACAGGTCGTTGGCGATCGCGAAGAGCATCAGGGTGCCAATCAAGGACAACCCGATCGCCATGAGAATGCGCAACGCCCCGTCGCTGGGCGGCTTGCCGGTCACGGCTTCCCAGGCATGGAACACCAGGTGGCCGCCATCCAGCACCGGGATCGGGAACAGGTTCAGAAGCCCGATCGCGGTGGACATCACCGCGATGAAGGTAATGAAGGATTCCGCCCCCTGGCTGGCCATGGAACCGGCCGTCTCGGCGATGCCCACCGGGCCCGACAGGTTACAGGTGGAAATCGCCCCCGACAGGATGTGCCACAGCCCGTTCAGCGACTGCACGATGATGAACCAGACCTGCTGCGCGCCAAGTTTCATGGCTTCCCACAGGCCCACGGTCATGGTTTGCGGTTCGAAGAAGAGCCCGCCGTTGCCGATGCCCATCTTGGGCTCGTCGCGCATCGAGCCGTCCTCCTGCGGGATGGCGACCATGCGCGGGGTCAGGATCTCCTCGCGAACCGCGCCGTCGCGCCAGACCGACAGGGTGATCGGGTCGGCCCCGATGGCGTTCACCACATCGACCATGTCCATGAAGCTGTAGACCGGGGTCCCGTTCATCGACAGGATCAGGTCGCCGATGCGCAGCCCGGAATCGTCGGCAGCCGAACGCGGCGTGATCGACTGCACCCGCGAGGGGGCCGGGTGCGGGCCGCGCAGGGTCATGCGGGTGCCATCCCGCTCGACCTCGTAGTCCAGCACCGGGGCCGAGGGCAGCGCGTCGAGCGCGGCGCCGAAGCCCTCGGGATAGTTGAGCGGCTCGCCTTCGATCCGCAAGATGGTGTCGCCGGGTTCCAGTTCCATGGCGCGGCTTTCAGGCCAGTCGGGCACGCTGGACACGGTCAGCGGGGTCATCGGCTGGCCCAGCGAGACCAGCAGCCCCGCGAAGATGACGAAGGACAGGATGAAGTTGAAGATCGGCCCCGCGGCCACCGTGACCGCGCGTGCCCAGAGTGGCGCACCCAGCATGGTGTTGCGGGCCATTTCGGTCTCGCCGTCGCCGCCCACGCTCGCGGCGTTGCCATCGCCCAGGAACTTGACGTAACCGCCCAGCGGCAGGGCGGCCAGTTGCCAACGGGTGCCGCGCCGGTCCGTGCGCGACCAGATCACCGGGCCGAAGCCGATGGAAAAGACCTCGGCCTCGATCCCCGACCAGCGGCCGACGATGTAGTGGCCGTATTCATGGATCGCGACGATGACCGAAAGGGCCAGCACGAAGGCCAGGATGGTCAGGACAGGGCTGCCGAAATTCGGAATGAAATTGATGAAGTCCACGTGTCAGGCTCTTTTCTGCTCGATCCAGTCGCGGGCGCTGCGGCGGGCCAGCGCGTCCGCCTGCTGTACGCTATCTAGGCTAATCGTGACATTTTGCAGCCCCTCGCGGGACAAAGTATCGTCAAGCACCGCCTCGACAACGCGCGCCATGTCGAGAAACCCGATCTCGCCCGCCATGAACCCGTCCAGTGCGGCTTCCTTGGCCGCGTTGAAAAGCGCTCCGGCCAGCCCGCCCTGCTTCATCACCCGGTGGGCCAGCGACAGCGCCGGATAACGCGCCGGATCGGCCGCGCGAAAATTCAGCTGGCCGATGCGGGCAAGGTCCAGCCGCTCGACCGGGACCGGGCCGCGCCGGGGCCAGTGCAGTGCATAGCCAATGGCATGGCGCATGTCCGGCGGGCCGACGTGGGCCATCAGCCCCCCGTCCGTGAAGCCAACCAGCGCATGAACCAGGCTTTCGGGATGGACAATGGCCTCGATACGATCAGGCGCGATGCCAAAGAATTCATGTGTTTCAATAAGCTCCATTGCCTTGTTGAACATCGATGCGCTGTCGATGGTGATCCGCTGGCCCATGTCCCAGTTCGGGTGGCTGGAGGCCTCGGCCACGGTGACATGGGCAAGATCCGTCAGCGGACGGTCCCGGAAGGCGCCGCCGCTGGCGGTGATGATGACCCGTTCGACCGTGGCGATGTCCTCGCCCACCAGCGCCTGGAAAATGGCGGAATGCTCGCTGTCCACGGGCAGGACAGTCGCGCCGTGGCGCGCCGCCTGCCCCAACAGCAGAGGCCCCGCCGTGACCAGCGATTCCTTGTTAGCGAGCGCCAGCGTGCCGCCCTGTTTCAGCGCCTCCAGCCCCGGCGGCAGGCCAGCGGCCCCGACGATGGCCGACATGATCCAGTCGGCGGGCCGTGCGGCGGCCTCGGAAATGGCCCCTGCCCCGGCGGCGGCCGCGACCCCTGTTCCGGCCAGCGCGGCCCGCAGGTCCGTCAGTCGCGCGGGATCTGCCGTTACCGCGATCTCGGCGCCGAATTCCAGCGCGTCGGCGGCCAGCAGGGCGATGTTCTGCCCGCCGGTCAGCGCCACGACCCGGTAGGCCCCGGGCGCGCGGCGCACAAGGTCGAGCGTCGATTGCCCGATCGACCCGGTCGCGCCCAGGATGCTGATCCGCCTCATGGCGCAGTCCCTGGCAGGCCCGTCAGCCCGGCCACCAGCAGCAGCGCCAGGGCGGCCCCCAGAAGCGCATCGAACCGATCGAAGAGCCCGCCATGGCCGGGAATCAGGGCCGAGCTGTCCTTGACCCCCTGCCGCCGCTTGAAGGCGCTTTCGGCGATGTCGCCCATCTGCCCCGCCAGGCTGAGCAGTACCGACAACAGAACGATCCAAGGCCCCGCAGCGGTGAGCACCGCGAAAAATGCCCCGATTCCCCCGGCGGCGGCCCAGCCCGCCACGGTGCCCGCCCAGGTCTTCTTGGGGCTGACCGCGGGCCAGAATTTTGGTCCGCCAAGCGCCTTGCCCGCGAAATAGCCCGCGACGTCGGTGACCACCACGAGCCCCACCAGCCAGAGCAGCCATGTCACCCCGTAGTCCAGACGGACATGGGCCAGCCCCCATCCTGCCACCTGGATCGAAAGGGCAAAGACGGCAAATGTAAGCCTCTCGCGCGGCAGGACCAGAATCCCGACCAGCGGCGCCACGAGGAAAAGCGGCAGGAACTCGCGCGTTTCCGGCCCGCCGAAAACCTGCGCGGCCATCACCGAGGCAACCCCCGCGGCCAGCAGCATCCCGGAAACGGGTGATGAGCCGCGGATCATGATCCAGCATTCCCAGACCATCACGGCTGTGACGAAGATCACCAGCATCTGGAACCAGACCCCGCCCAGCAGGATAGCACCAATACCGACGACGCCCATGGCGAGCCCGGACCAGACCCGCGCGGAGAGGTCCCCCCATTTTCCGGGCATCTCGGGCGGCGGAACCTTCACCGGGTCAGGCCCTGACCGCCCCGAAGCGTCGGTCGCGCGTCTTGTAACCGGCCAAGACGCGCGTGAACTCGGCCGGGGTGAAATCGGGCCAGAGCGTGTCGATGAACTCGTATTCCGAATAGGCCGACTGCCAGAGCAGGAAGTTCGAGATGCGCGCCTCGCCGCTGGTTCGGATCACCAGGTCGGGATCTGGCAGGAAACAGGTGTCGAGGTAACGCGGCAGGGTCTCGTCGCCCACATCCTTGGGCGACAGCCGCCCGGCGGCCACGTCATGGGCCAGGCGGCGGGTGGCCCGGGCCACCTCGTCGCGGCCGCCGTAGTTGATTGCCACGGTCAGATGAACCCGGTCGTTGGTCGCGGTCAGCAACTCCAGCTCGTCCATCAGCGCGACGAGCTTGTCGTCCAGCCGGACCCGGTCGCCGATGAAGCGCACGCGCACGCCGTTGCGCAGCAGGTCCATCGCCTCGCGCTCGATGTAGCGGCGGAACAGCTTCATCAGCCCGGCGACTTCGGCCTGGGTGCGTTTCCAGTTCTCCGTGGAGAAGGCGAAGATCGTCAGATACTTGACGTTGTTGTCCGGGCAGGCCTCGACGATCTCGCGCACGCGCCGGGCACCCGCCTGGTGACCGAAGAGCCGCGGCCGGCCCCGCATCTGTGCCCAGCGGCCATTGCCGTCCATGATGATGGCCACGTGGCGCGGTCCGTTGGTTTCTATCTGCCTGCCCATCCGGGGCCTCCGTTCATTGCACTGGAAATGCACCGCGGGGCGGGCATCGCGGCCCGCGTTCACCCGGCATTCCGCCGGAGGGCGCTGTCAGCTGGCACCGCCCCTGCCATGGCGGGGCAAGCCCCATGGATATCATTGGGTCCGCCCCATGCGTCGGCAAGATGATCCGGCGGCCCATTTCCCCGGCATCCGGATCAAACCTGCATGATCTCCGACTGCTTGTGCTCCAGCGCCTCGTCCACCTGCTTGATGTATTTGTCCGTCATCTCCTGTACTTCCTGTTCCCAGAACTTCTGATCGTCCTCGGACAGGCCATCGGCCTTGGCCTTCTTGATCCGATCCATGCCGTCGCGTCGCACGTTGCGGATCGAGACGCGGGCATTCTCGGCATAGGTCCCCGCGACCTTGCCCAACTCGCGGCGGCGTTCCTCGTTCAGTTCGGGGATGGGCAGCATGATGATCGTGCCGTTCATCTGGGGATTGATGCCCAGCCCGCTTTCGCGGATGGCCTTGTCGACCTTGTTGACAAGCGACTTGTCCCAGACGTTGACGGTGACCATGCGCGCCTCGGGCACGTTCACGGTGCCCACCTGGTTGATCGGGGTCATCTGGCCATAGGCTTCGACCTGGACCGGCTCCAGCATCGAGGCGGAGGCCCGGCCCGTGCGCAGCGACGCGAACTCCGTGCGCAGGTTGGCGATCGCCCCTTCCATGCGGCGGGTGAGATCGTCGGTATCGAGGATGAAATCGTCTGACATGAAGCTGCTCTCGGTCTTGAATTTGCCCCCGCTATACAGGCATTGGCGGGGCTTTGTATAGTCAAAGGGGCGGCGAAATCCCGGCCGGGCCGTGCCGTTTCACGGCACCGCGCCTAGCCGCCAACCCTGGTGCACTTGCCTTCGCCCGCCAGGATTCCCCTGAAGCCGCCAGGTTCGTCGAGCGAGAAGACGATGATGGGCAGGTTGTTGTCGCGCGCAAGCGCGATGGCGCTGGCATCCATCACGCCCAGGTGCTTTTGCAGCACCTCGTCATAGGACACATGGGCATAGCGCACCGCGTCATCGTATTTCACCGGGTCCTTGTCGTAGACCCCGTCGACCTTGGTGCCCTTGAAGATCGCTTCGCAATTCATCTCGTTGGCACGCAGGGTCGCGGCGGTATCGGTGGTGAAATAGGGGTTTCCGGTCCCGGCCGCGAAGATGCAGACGCGTTTCTTCTCCAGGTGGCGCACGGCGCGACGGCGGATGTAGGGCTCGGCCACCTCGTCCATGCGGATGGCCGAGATAACCCGGGTGAAGACCCCCAGCCCCTCGAGCGCGGACTGCATGGCAAGGGCATTCATCACCGTGGCCAGCATCCCCATGTAGTCGGCGGTTGTGCGTTCCATGCCCTGGGCGCTGCCCTGCAATCCGCGAAAGACGTTGCCGCCCCCGATCACCATGCAGATCTCGACGCCCATGTCGTGGACCGACTGCACCTCGCGGGCAATGCGCTCGACCGTGGGCGGATGCAGGCCGTAGGCCTGATCGCCCATCAGGGCCTCGCCCGAGATCTTCAGAAGGACCCTCTTGAACGTCGTCTCCTGGGTGTCTGACATCGGGGTCCCCTGCAATTGCTTTTCGTCGGCGCCAAAATGTCGGAAAACCCCGACCTGTGCAATGGCAGGGCCGGCGGAAAGTGATGCTTGACCTCTCGACCATAGACCCGGCACGCCCGGTGCTGATCCATGGCCCGACGGCCAGCGGCAAGTCCGCGCTGGCGCTGCGCATCGCAAAGGCGCAGGGCGGGGTGATCGTCAATGCTGACGCGCTGCAGGTCTACCGGGGCTGGCCGCTGCTTTCGGCGCAACCGGGCGCGGCCGAGCGCGCCCGCGCGCGGCATGCGCTTTACGGTCACCTGCCCCATGACGCCACCTATTCGGCGGGTGACTGGTTGCGCGATGTCGCGCCCTTGCTCGATGGGCCGGACCGCCCGATCATCGTTGGCGGCACCGGGCTCTACTTTATGGCGCTGACCGAGGGGCTGGCCGAAATCCCCCCGACTCCGCCCGAGGTGCGGCAGGTCGGCGATGCGCTGCCGCTGGATGCCCTTGTTGCAGCGCTGGATGACGCGACCCGCGCCGGGCTGGACCTGCGCAACCGCGCCCGGGTCCAGCGCGCCTGGGAAGTGCAGCAGGCCACGGGCCAGTCGATCCGGGCCTGGCAGGCCGCGACCCCGCCGCCGCTGCTGTCCGTCGGGCAGGCGACGCCGCTGGTGCTCGCTCCGCAAACCGACTGGCTCAACGCGCGCATCGAGGCGCGGTTCGACCGGATGCTCGCCACCGGCGCGCTGGATGAGGCCCGCGCCATGCAAGCGCACTGGGACCCGGCACTGCAATCGGCGCGCACCATCGGCGCGGCCGAACTGATCGCGCACCTGCAAGGCGAGATCACGCTGCAGGAGGCGCAGGCGCGCGCCGTGATCGCCTCGCGTCGCTATGCAAAGCGCCAGCGCACTTGGGCCCGTTCGCGGCTGGGACACTGGCGCTGGGTGCCCCAGCCTGGGCCCGAGTAACCCACAGGTTGTCCACCTGGTTATCCACAGGTCTTCCAGTTTTTCTACAAATCTTTCGTTGATCGCTTCAGATTCACCGCCCATACTTGCCCAAATCGAACGATTTCGGGAAACAGCCATGTCGCTTGACGGCTCGAACCGGCTGGCGCTGACCGCCTTTGGCCACGCAAGCGCCCGCAGCAGGTGGCGCACAGAGGCCATGCGCAGCCATGACAGCGCCCGCCTGATCTTCGTTGCCAGGGGACAGGGGCGGATCACCGTTGCCGGGCTGACCAGCGGCTATGGACCCAACAACCTTATCTTCGTGCCCGCCCGGACCATGTACGGTTTCGAGGTGGGCGCCTCGGTTTTCGGTCAGATCGTCACGATCCCGCGGGCCATGATGACGGACTGGCCCGAAGAAAGCCGCCACCTGCGGCTGCGCGACGTCGCAGCCCAAAAGGCCCTGGCCACCCATCTGGACCACCTGGAACGAGAACTGCAGTCCGCCCTGCCCGGTGCGGAACGGGCCGCGCATCATCACCTGGGCCTGATATCGGTTTTTTTCGAACGCCAGCTGGCCGCCCAGGCCGATGACCTTGTCGACCGCCGCCACCAGAGCGCCGCCGCCCGCCTGGTTGCCGCCTATACCGACCTGGTCGAGCGCGACTTTCACGACCACAAGGGGGTTGCCGATTATGCCGCCGGTCTGGGCGTGACGCCAACCCACCTGACACGCTGCTGCAAGCAGACCTGCGGCAAGTCGGCACTCGACTTGCTGAATGACCGCATCCTCTACGAGGCCCGCGTGCTGCTGCGAGACAGCGACAGCCCCATTCGCGAAATCGCCAGGAGCCTGGGTTTCGGCTCGGCCGCCTATTTCACCCGCGCCTTCCAGGGCCGCACTGGCGAGACGCCTTCGGCCTTTCGCAAGGGCGGCGGCACGGGGGGCGGATCCGGCGCCGTAGCGGCCAACCCCGCGGCATCCGTCGGGCGCTTTGTGACTTGATGTCGCTTTCGGAACATGGGAACGTCGCAAATGGACATCGAAATGACGATTGCGGCAATTGACACACCCGAACGAAACCGTGCCGAATAAGGCCGGGAGGGACGAGGCCCGCCAATATAAAGCAATTACCCGGGCAGCGGCGCCAATGGCCGCGGCCCGGCACAAAAGAACATGAACGTGTCACAGGGAGACAAAGCATGACCAAAAAGACCCTTACCGGTGCACCGCTGCACCCGGCGGTGGCGACCTATGTCAAGGACGCCAAGGCCGGCAAGCTGTCGCGCCGCGAATTCATGGCGCGCACCACGGCACTGGGCGTCACCTCGGCCGCGGCCTACGGGCTGCTGGGCCTAGAACAACCGGCGCTGGCCGCCGGCCATGCCCAGCAGGGCGGCACGCTGCGCATGCAGATGGAGGTTCGCGCACTCAAGGATCCAAAGACCTTCGACTGGTCGCAGATCGCCTTCTTCGCCTCGGGCTGGCTGGAATACCTTGTCGAATACAACAATGACGGCTCGTTCCAGCCCATGCTTCTGGAAAGCTGGGAGATCAACGAGGACGCCACCGTCTACACGCTGAATGTCCGCCAGGGCGTCAAGTGGAACAACGGCGACGACTTCACCGCCGAGGACGTGGCGCGCAACATCGAAGGCTGGTGCGACCAGAACGTCGAGGGCAACTCCATGGCCGGGCGCTTCGCATCGCTGATCGACCCTGACACCGGCACCGCCCTCGATGGCGCCATCGAGGTCGTTGACAGCCACACTGTGCGCCTGAATTCGCCGGTTTCCGACATCACCCTGATCGCGGGCATGTCCGACTACCCCGCTGCCATCGTCCATTCGAGCCACAACCCCGACGACCTGTTGTCGAACCCCGTGGGCACCGGCTACATGCTGCCCGAGAGCCACGACGTCGGCATCAAGGGCGTGCTGGTGCGCAACGAAGACCACGAGTGGTGGGGATACGCGGCCGGCAAGGGCGGCTTTCTCGACCGGATCGAGTTCATCGACTACGGCACGGACCCCTCGGCCTGGGTGGCCGCGGCGGCCGCCGACGAGGTCGACATGTTCTATGAGACCGTCGGCGATTTCGTCGACGTGATGGACGGACTGGGCTGGGCCAAGTCCGAGGTCGCCTCGGGGGCCACCATCGTGATCCGCCCCAACCAGCAGGCCGAGGTCGACGGCACGACGCCCTACGCGGACAAGCGCGTGCGCCAGGCCATCGTAAAGGCCGTGGACAACGCCATCTGCCTCGAACTGGGCTATGCCAATCGCGGTCTCGAGGCGCGCAACCAGCACGTTGGCCCGATGCACCCGGAATTCGCCGACGTGCCCCGGCTCGAATACGACCCCGACGGCGCCAAGGCCCTGCTGGACGAGGCCGGGATGGCCGATTTCGAGATGGAGATCATCTCGATCGACGACGACTGGCGCCGCAACACCACCGATGCCGTCGCCGCGCAGCTGCGCGACGCGGGCTTCAACGTGAAGCGGACGATCATCCCCGGTTCGACCTTCTGGAACGACTGGACCAAGTATCCGTTCAGCTCGACCAACTGGAACCACCGCCCGCTGGGCACCCAGATCCTGGGCCTGGCCTACCGCTCGGGCGAGGCCTGGAACGAGTTCGGCTGGTCCAACGAAGAGTTCGACAGCCTGCTGGCCGAGGCCAATGCGATCGCCGACGCGGACGCGCGCAGCGAGGTCATGGCCCGGCTGCAGGGGATCATTGCCGAGGAAGCGGTGACGATCCAGCCCTACTGGCGCTCGCTCTATCGCCACGCCAAGCCCGACGTCGTGGGGGCCGAGATGCACATCGGCTACCTGCCGCACATCTACAAGTGGGGCTTCGCGGCCTGAACACGATCCGAGGGGGCCGTCCGCGACAAGCAGGCGGCCCTTTCCAACTGAAAAGCAATAAACGCGGCACTACGCGCACCACATAGCAGACAGGGGCGACCATGGGACTATTCATCCTGCGCCGGTTGGGGGTCATGATCCTCACCGCGCTCTGCCTGACCTTCATCGTCTTCTGGCTGACCAATCTGCAGCCGAACCTTGAAAAGCTGGCCAAGACGCAGGGCAACGCCCGAATGTCAGACACGGCTGTGGAAACCTGGCTGGGCAATCGCGGCTACAGCCGCAACGTCTTTGTCAAATACGGTGAATGGCTCGGCGTCCTGCCCGGCTACGTGATCGAGGGCAGCGACGGCGACACCCGCGCGCGCTGCGCCGACGGCTCGACGGTGACGCCGGACACGGCGCGCTTCTGCGGCGTGCTCCAGGGGGACTGGGGATATTCCACGGTCTTCCGGGACGAGGTCGCCACGATCCTGGGCGAACGGGGCTGGCAGACCGCCAAGCTGATGTTCTTCGTGATGCTGGTGATGGTGCCCGGCGCGCTGATCATCGGCGTTCTGGCCGGGATGAAGGAAGGCTCGCGCACGGACAGGTCGCTGTCGACCGTCTCGATCCTGTCCACCGCGACACCGGAATACGTCTCTGGCGTCGTCTTCATCGCCGTCTTCGCCACCGCGACCTTCAACATGCAGTGGTTCAAGGGCACGGCGACCTCGGCCATGGACAACATCACCTTCGAGAACTTCACCCTGCCGGTGCTGACCGTGGCCCTTTACGGCATGGGCTACATCGCGCGCATGACGCGCGCCTCGATGACCGAGGTCATGACCGCCCAGTATATCCGGACTGCTCGCCTCAAGGGGGTCAGCTTTCGCAACATCGTGTTGCGCCACGCGCTGCGCAACGCTCTGATCGCGCCCTTCACGGTGATCATGCTACAGTTTCCCTGGCTGCTCAACGGCGTCGTCATCGTCGAGACCCTGTTCAACTACAAGGGCTTCGGCTGGACGCTGGTGCAGGCCGCCGGCAACAACGACATCGAGATGCTGCTGGGGGTCTCGGTGGTCTCGGTCTTCGTGGTTCTGGCGACGCAGCTGATATCCGACATCGGCTATGTCTTCCTGAACCCGCGCATCCGCATTTCCTGAGGGAGAGAGAGCATGGAAACCCTTACCTGGACCGGTTCCCTCGGGGCGACGCTGGGCCCTGTTTTGATCATCGCCGTGACCTTGCTGGGGCTCGCCCTGATCGGCAATTTCGTGGCCGCCTATGCCCGCTCGACCCAGGCGGTGACCGCCGCCGGCGGCGCCGTCGTGGTGCCCTGGCGCTGGAGCGACCGGACCTCCTTTTTCGAACTCGCGATCCCTGCGGTGGCTGTCGGTCTGGTGCTCTACGCGGTCGAGGCCTTCGGCTCGGACCCCACCCTCTCGGACTGGCTGACCGAGGCCGGGCTGCCCGGTTGGCTCAACACGACGATCACCGCGCTGGTCTTCCTGCTGCTGGGGGCCTTCTTCGCCTACCTTCTCCAGCGGGCGCCGGCCGCGCTTTATGAATGGCTGATCCGCTGGTCCTTCCTGGTGATCGTCGGCGTGATCCTTGCCTTTGCCGTCTTCAGCCAGTTCACCGCCTATGGCGGCGCCGGGATCTTCGGCGAGATGTCCAGGCAGTTCCTGCCGGTCTGGCTCGCGCTGGCGCTGACCTTCGGGCTCTCGTCCATCTTCAAGCGGCGGCTGGGGCTCTATGGCAAACTCTTCGACAGCGTGATCGGCATGATCGGTTTCGGACTGGTGATGTTCTGGGTCTTTACCGCCATCTTCGTGGGGGGCTTCGACCTGATCGGCACCCATGATCCGCTGGCCCAGGTCTCGGGGCTCAAGAACGCGCCGCCGGGCGTACCGATGCCCGAGGGTGAAACCGCCTTCCCGCATTACCTTCTGGGCGGCGACAACCTGGCCCGCGACATTTTCAGCCGGATGGTGGAAGGGTCGGTCGTGGTGATGATGATCGCCCCGCTGGCCACGCTCTTTGCCTTCATGGTGGGGATCACGCTGGGTCTGCCGGCGGGCTACTACGGCGGCAGGCTGGACACTGTCCTGTCCTTCCTGGCGAACCTGATCCTGGCCTTCCCGGTGATCCTGCTGTTCTACCTGCTGGTCACGCCCGAAATCATCGCCACCGGCCTGCCCAACTACATGGCAATGGTACTGTTCATCTTCCCGCTGCTGTTCTGCGGCGTGCTGATCCACGCGCGCTACCGCAACCAACCCGGCAAGGACTACACGATCCTGGCCATCGTCCTTGCGCCTCTGGTGCTTCTGTACCTTTCGGTCATCAACCAGGATGGCAGCCCGGTGAACTTCTGGCCGCTGGACTTCTTCGACATTCCCGGCGGCATCCTGGTGGTCTTCGTCTCGGTCGTCTTCGTCAACAGCCCCACGGTGTTCCGTATCGTGCGGGGCCTCGCGCTGGACATCAAGACGCGTGACTACGTCGCCGCGGCGCAGACCCGTGGCGAACGACCCTGGTATATCATGCTGTGGGAAATCCTGCCCAACGCGCGCGGGCCGCTTATCGTCGATTTCTGCCTGCGTATCGGCTACACCACGATCCTGCTGGGCACGCTGGGCTTCTTCGGGCTGGGCCTTCCGCCGGAAAGCCCCGACTGGGGCTCGACCATCAACGAGGGGCGCAAGCTGCTGCTGATCTACGCCCACCCTGCCCTGCCGCCCGCGCTGGCGCTGCTGAGCCTCGTGCTGGGCCTGAACCTGCTGGCCGACGGCCTGCGTGAAGAGAGCCTGAGGGATTGAGGAGAGCACCATGAAGAAATGGGATTACGACGGACCGATCCTGGAGATCGACAAGCTTTCCATCAGCTTCTTCACGCGGCTTAGGGAGATCCCGGCGGTGATGGATTTCTCCGCGATGGTGATGCCGGGCGAGGCCCTGGGCCTCGTTGGCGAATCCGGTTGCGGCAAATCCACCGTCGCCCTCGGCGTCATGCAGGATCTTGGCGTGAACGGCCGCATCGTGGGCGGGTCAATCAAGTTCAAGGGGCGCGACCTGGGCGAGATGACCCCGGACGAGCTGCGCGGCATTCGCGGCAGCCAGATCGCCATGATATACCAGGAGCCCATGGCCAGCCTAAACCCCGCCATGCGCGTCGGTCGGCAGCTGATGGAGGTGCCCATGATCCACGAGGGCATTTCCGAAATCGAGGCCTACGAGCGTGCGCTGGAAGTGGTCTCGGACGTGAAACTTCCCGACCCCGAACGCATCCTGCAGGCCTATCCGCATCAATTGTCCGGCGGGCAGCAACAGCGCATCGTCATCGCCATGGCGCTGATGTCCAAGCCCTCGCTGCTGATCCTGGACGAACCCACGACCGCATTGGACGTGACTGTCGAGGCCGCCGTGGTCGAACTGGTCAAGGACCTTGGCAAGAAATACGGCACCTCGATGCTGTTCATTTCCCACAACCTCGGGCTGGTGCTGGAAACCTGCGATCGGATTTGCGTGATGTATTCCGGCGAAGCGGTCGAGCGCGGCAGCATCGAGGACGTCTTCGACAAGATGCGCCATCCCTACACGCAGGCGCTGTTCCGCTCGATCCCGCTGCCGGGGGCCGACAAGAACGCCCGCCCGCTGGTGGCGATCCCGGGCAACTTCCCCCTGCCCCACGAACGCCCACCGGGCTGCAATTTCGGCCCGCGCTGCGACTATTTCGAGGCCGGACGCTGCGACGCCGGGCACATCTTCATGACCGAGGTCCCCGGCGACGACCGGCACGAAAGCCGCTGCCTGCGGTTCCAGGACATTGACTGGGACGCGCCGCTGGTGGCCTCTCAATCCGTCGCGAAGACCGAACCCGGCAATGTTGTCCTCAAGATGGACAACCTCAAGAAATACTACGAGGTCGCGGCCAATGCCCTGTTCGGCGGTGGCGAGAAGCGCGTGGTCAAGGCCAACGAAACCCTGTCCTTCGAGGCCCGCGAAAGCGAGACCCTGGCGATCGTGGGCGAATCCGGCTGCGGCAAATCCACATTCGCAAAGGTGCTGATGGGGCTGGAAACCGCGACCGAGGGCGAGATTCTGCTCGACAACAAGTCCATCGGATCGACCCCCATCCAGAACCGCGACACCAAGACCGTGGCCGATGTGCAGATGGTCTTCCAGAACCCCTTCGACACGCTCAATCCCTCGATGACCGTCGGCCGCCAGATCATTCGCGCGCTGGAGATCTTCAAGATTGGCAAGAACGACGATGAGCGGCGTGAAAAGATGCTCTCGCTGCTCGACCTCGTGAAGCTGCCGCGTGCCTTTGCCGACCGGATGCCGCGCCAGCTTTCGGGCGGGCAGAAACAGCGGGTCGGCATCGCCCGGGCCTTTGCCGGGGGCGCCAGGATCGTGGTGGCCGACGAACCCGTCTCGGCGCTGGACGTCTCGGTGCAGGCCGCCGTGACCGACCTGTTGATGGAAATCCAGCGCGAGGAAAAGACCACGCTGCTGTTCATCAGCCACGACCTGTCCATCGTGCGCTACCTCAGCGATCGGGTCATGGTCATGTACCTCGGTCACGTGGTGGAGCTGGGCACGACCGAGCAGGTCTTCTCACCACCCTATCACCCCTATACCGAGGCCCTTCTGTCGGCGGTGCCCATCGCCGACACCCGCGTGGAAAAACAGCACATCGTGCTTGAGGGCGATATCCCCTCGGCCATGGATCCGCCCTCGGGGTGCCCCTTCCAGACGCGCTGCCGCTGGAAGGACAGGGCCGGCAAATCCCTGTGCGAAAGCGAGGTGCCGCCCGTGCGAATCCTGTCAGATGGCCACCAGGTGAAATGTCACCTCAGCGATGCCGATCTGGCCTCGATGGAGCCGGTCATCAAGATCGCGGCGGAATGAGACGCCACCCGTTTGTTTCAGGCGCAAAAGATCGGGGGCGGCGCTATTCGGCGGCGACCTTTTTCTTTTGCGCCAGCATGGGCTTGAGGTAACGGCCCGTGTGGCTTCCGACCACCTCGGCCACCCGTTCCGGCGTGCCGGTCGCCACCACCTGCCCGCCGCCGTCGCCCCCCTCGGGGCCGATGTCGATGATGTGATCGGCGGTCTTGATGACGTCGAGGTTGTGCTCGATCACCACAACCGTATTGCCCTGCTCGACCAGTTCGTGCAGCACCTCCAGCAGCTTCTTGACGTCGGCGAAATGCAGGCCGGTGGTCGGCTCATCCAGGATGTAGAGCGTCCGGCCCGTGGATCGTTTGCTCAGTTCCTTGGACAGTTTGACACGCTGGGCCTCGCCGCCCGATAGCGTCGTGGCCTGCTGGCCCACCTTGATGTAACCCAGCCCGACGCGCATCAGTGCGTCCATCTTTTCACGGATCGACGGCACGGCCTTGAAAAACGCCTGCGCCTCTTCAACCGTCATATCAAGAACATCTGCTATGCTCTTGCCTTTGAAGCGAATTTCAAGGGTTTCCCGGTTGTAGCGCGCACCCTTGCAGGTCTCGCATTCGACGTAGACATCCGGCAGGAAGTGCATCTCGATCTTGATGACGCCGTCGCCCTGGCACGCCTCGCAGCGCCCGCCCTTGACGTTGAAGCTGAAGCGCCCCGGCTTGTAGCCGCGCGCCTTGGCCTCGGGCAGGCCGGCGAACCAGTCGCGAATCGGGGTGAAGGCCCCGGTGTAAGTGGCTGGATTCGAACGCGGAGTTCGCCCGATGGGCCGTTGGTCGATGTCGATGACCTTGTCCAGGTGTTCCAGACCCTTGATCGTCTCGCAGGGCGCGGGGGTCTGGCGCGCGCCGTTCAGCCGCATCGAAGCGGTCTTGAACAGGGTTTCGATGGTCAGGGTCGACTTGCCGCCGCCGGACACGCCCGTCACGCAGACGAACTTGCCCAGCGGAAAGTCCACGTCGATGGCCTGCAGGTTGTTGCCGGTGGCCTTCTTGACCGTCACCTTCTTCTTGTTGCCTTTGCGCCGGTCGGCGGGGATGGCGATTTCGCGCCGACCGGCCAGGTAGTCGCCGGTGACGCTCTCGGGCGTGTCCATGACCTGTTGCGGCGTACCCTGGGCGATGATCTCGCCCCCGTGCACCCCGGCGCCCGGGCCGATATCGAGCACGAAGTCCGCCTCGCGGATCGCCTCCTCGTCGTGTTCCACGACGATCACCGTGTTGCCCTGGTCGCGCAGGTTCTTGAGCGTGGTCAGCAACCGGTCATTGTCGCGCTGGTGCAACCCGATCGAGGGTTCATCCAGCACGTAGAGCACCCCGGTCAGGCCGGACCCGATCTGGCTGGCCAGGCGAATCCGCTGGCTTTCCCCGCCTGACAGCGTGCCGGCATTGCGGCTGAGCGTCAGGTAATCGAGGCCCACATTGTTCAGGAATCCCAGCCGCTCGCGGATTTCCTTGAGAATCGCGCGGGCGATCTCGTTTTTCTGCCGCGTCAGGCTTTCGGGGACGCTGTCTATCCAGTCCAGCGCCTCCTTGATGGACATCTCGACCACCTGGCCCACGTGCAACCCGGCGATCTTGACCGCCAGGGCTTCGTCGCGCAGCCGGTAGCCGCCGCAGGTGCCGCAGGGGCGATTGTTCTGGTAGCGCTCGAATTCCTCGCGGATCCACGCGCTGTCCGTCTCGCGGTAGCGACGCTCCATGTTGGGGATCACCCCTTCGAAGCTGCGCGTGACCTCGTAGACACGGCCGCCCTCGTCGTACCGGAACTTTATCTCCTCGTCGCCCGACCCGTAGAGAAAAACCTGCTGCACCTTTTCGGGCAGGTCCTTCCAGCGCGTGCCCCGATCGAATTCGTAATGGCGGGCGATGGCCTCGATGGTCTGCAGGAAATAGGGCGACTTGCCCTTGCGCCAGGGCGCGATGGCCCCGTTGCCAAGGGTGAGCGTCGCGTCGGGCACCATCAGCGCGGGATCGAAGAACAGCTCGACCCCGAGCCCGTCGCAGGACGGGCAGGCCCCGAAGGGCGCATTGAAGGAAAACAGGCGCGGTTCGATCTCGGGGATGGTGAAGCCGCTGACCGGGCAGGCGAAATTCTCGGAAAAGGTGATCCGCTCGGGGTCGCCGTCGCGCGGGGCGGTCTCCAGCACCGCGATTCCGTCGGCAAGATCCAGCGCGGTGCGGAAACTGTCGGCCAGCCGCGTCTCAAGCCCCTCGCGCACCACGATGCGATCCACCACCACGTCGATGTCATGGCGAAACTTCTTGTCCAGCGTGGGCGGTTCGTCCAGTTCGTGGAAGTCCCCGTCCACCTTGACGCGCTGAAAGCCCTGCTTGCGCAGTTCGAGGAATTCCTTGCGATACTCGCCCTTGCGGTCGCGGATGATCGGGGCCAGCAAGTAGCCGCGCGTGCCCTCTTCCATCGCCATGACGCGATCGACCATGTCCTGCACCTGCTGGGCCTCGATGGGCTGGCCGGTGGCCGGGGAATAGGGCGTGCCGACGCGGGCGAACAGGAGCCGCATGTAATCGTAGATTTCCGTCACCGTGCCGACGGTCGAGCGGGGATTCTTGCTGGTGGTCTTCTGTTCGATGGAAATCGCCGGGGACAGGCCGTTGATATGGTCCATGTCCGGCTTTTCCATCATGTCGAGGAACTGCCGCGCATAGGCGCTCAGGCTTTCGACATAGCGGCGCTGCCCCTCCGCATAAACCGTGTCGAAGGCCAGCGAGGACTTTCCGGACCCCGACAGGCCGGTGATGACGACCAGTTCGTCGCGCGGAATATCGACATCGATATTCTTCAGATTGTGTTCGCGCGCGCCGCGCACCTCGATGTATTTCAACTCGGCCATGCTCGCCCCCGGTCATCCCCTCAACAGATAGTGGAGCGTCGGAGAGTCTCCAACCAAAAAATGAGAACGTTTTGCGAACACGCGCCAATGCGTCGCCGCACCCCTTTACATTACGCTTTTATAATATATCTGCTTGTCACAACAGCGATCAGGAGATACCCCGATGATGAACATGTTCCAATCCGGCCCGAGTGTGGGCCGCATCGCCCCCGCAGAGGCCATCGCCCAGGTGGCCGACGGCACCCTGACCCTTGTCGATATCCGCGATCCGGCCGAACGCAGCATGACCGGCGTGGCCAGGGGCGCCGTGGCGATCCCGCTGTCGACCTTCCAGATGAAGGCCGATCCGCGCAGCCCCGAGCATCACGCCGACCTGAAGGCGGACAAGCCGGTGGCGCTTTATTGTGCCTCTGGCGCACGTAGCCAGATGGCCGCGCAGGCCATGCTCCGGATGGGGTATTCCGAGGTCTACAACCTTGGCGGGCTGCACGACTGGACCCGTGCGGGGGGCGCGCTGGACTGACCGCCGGTCGGGTCTATCGCGCCCAGACAGGACTTGGCCGAAACGCCCCGCGCGTGCTTAACTCCGCCTGAATGGATTTTCAGGCGGAGTTTTATCATGATGCGCGTCCTTGCCCTTTGTCTTGCGAGCCTGTTGCCGGTGGCGGCCCTCGCCCAGGACCGGCCAAACACGATCCTCGTCCTGGACGGGTCCGGGTCGATGTGGGGACAGATTGACGGGGTTAACAAGATCGTCATCGCGCGCGAGGTCGTGGGCACGATCCTCGATGACTTCCCGCAAGAGGAAAACCTCGGCCTCACGGTCTATGGCCACCGCACCCGCGGCGACTGTTCGGATATCGAGACCATCGTCGCCCCCGGTCCGGGCACGGCCGGGGCGATCCGCGAGGCGGTGAACAGGATCAACCCGCGCGGCAAGACGCCGATGACCGACGCCGTGATCGCCGCCGCCGAGGCCCTGCGCTATACCGAGGAAGAAGCGACGGTGATCCTTGTCTCCGACGGGATCGAGACCTGCAACCCTGACCCCTGCGCCGCGGCACGCGCCCTCGCGCAGGCCGGGATCGGCTTTACCGCCCATGTTGTCGGCTTCGACGTGACCGACCCGGAGGCGCTGTCGCAGATGCAATGCCTGGCCGAGGAAACCGGCGGCAGCTTCACCACGGCCGCCAACGCCGAGGAACTGACCAGTGCACTAAAAACCGTGGCCGTGGCTCCCGAACCGGAGCCGGAGCCTTTGGTCGTCCCGGTGACGTTCTCCGCCCTTCTGGACGATGACAGCCTGATCGAAGAGCCGGTGATCTGGGACGTGACCGGCGAGTCCGGCCCAGAGGCCGAGGGCGAGGTGGCCAACCCGCTTGACCTGGACCTGCGCGAAGGCGCCTACACCGCCACGGCCTACTGGACCGCGCAGGAAATCGAGCAGAGCACGCAGTTCGTCGTAGTCGGCGAAGGCCGCGAGGTCACGCTTGCCTTCGAGGCTCCGGCCCCCTCGGCCCGCGTCATTGCCCCGGCCAGCGCAGCGCAAGGCGACACCATCGAGATCGGCTGGGACGGCCCCAACGAGGATCGCGATTACATCACCGTCTCGGAGCCGGGCGCCGACGGCTACGTCAACTATACCTACACCCGCGAGGGCAACCCGCTGATGCTGCAGCTGCCCTCCGAGCCGGGCAACTACGAGGTGCGCTACGTCCGACGCGACGGGCGCGAGGTGCTCGCACGCGCCGACATCGCCGTGACCCCGGTGGCGGCTTCGGTCAGCGGCCCCGCCGAGGCCGGGATCGCCGCGGAGGTGCCGATCGAATGGTCGGGACCGGACTATGACAGCGATTATGTGACCGTCTCGGAGCCGGGCGCCGACGGCTACATCAACTACGTCTATACCCGCGAGGGCACCCCCGCGACGCTCAAGATGCCCTCGCGGCCGGGGGATTACGAAATCCGCTACATCATGCGCCAGGACCGGCGGGTCATGGCAACCGCGCCGATCACCGTAACCGATGAGGTCGCCACCCTGGACGCGCCCGACCAGGCCGAGCGCGGCGCCGAGATTGCCGTGGACTGGCAGGGGCCCGACCGCGACAGGGATTACCTGACCGTCTCGGTGCCGGGCGAGGACGGCTACGTAAACTTCGTCTATACTCGCGACGGTGCGCCGGCGACGCTCACCATGCCCTCCGAGCCGGGCGACTACGAAATCCGTTACGTCCTTCGGCAGGACCGCGAAGTCCTCGCCAGCCGCCCCATCACGGTCACGGATGTGGAGGTGGTGCTGGACGGGCCCGAAAACGCGGTTGCGGGCGACACGATCCCTGTGGACTGGGTCGGGCCGGACTACGAGGGCGATTACCTGACGGTCTCGCGGCCGGACGACGACGGATACGAGAATTTCGTCTATACCGAGAGCGGCAATCCGGCGATGCTGCAGATGCCGGTCGCCCCGGGCGACTATGAACTGCGCTACGTCCTGCGGCAGGACCGGCAGGTCCTGGCCAGCCAGCCCATCAGCGTGACCCCGCTCAAGGCCACGCTGGATGCCCAGGAAAGCGCCTCGATGGGGGCCACGATTCCCGTCACCTGGGAAGGGCCGGACTACGAGGGCGATTACCTGACGGTCTCGCGGCCGGACGATGATGGATACGAGAATTTCGTCTATACCGAGGGCGGCAATCCCGGCCAGCTGACCATGCCGGTGGAGCCGGGCGACTACGAGATCCGATATGTCGTGCGCCAGGACCGGACCGTGGCCGCGCGCCGGCCCATCACGGTCAATTCGATCGACGTGCTGCTGACCCATGACGCGACCGCCGAGGCCGGTGGCACGCTGACCGTAGGCTGGGTTGGGCCGGATTACTCGAACGACTATATCTCGATCTCGCGGGTGGGAGACGACGGCTACGAAACCTACAGCTACAGCCGCAGCGGCAATCCGGTCGAAATCACGGTGCCCGAGGCGCCCGGCGACTACGAGGTACGCTATATCCTGAGGCAGGATCGTACCATCGCGGCCCGCTCGGCCCTGACGGTGGAATAGGCAGCACAAAAAAGGGCGGCCCCTCGAGGCCGCCCCGCCGGAGCCGTCCTGCGCGACGCGCCGCCGGCCCCGAAGGGTCGCGGACTACTCTGCCGCCTTGGTCGTGTCGCCGTTGCCGCCCGACCCATCAGAGTCGTCACGGTCCTTGCCGTCCGACCCCGTGGACCCGTTGCCACCCTGCGGCGGCTTGGGCTTGCGCGGCTTGCGCTTTGGTTTGGGCTTGGGCTCGGGTTTGGATTCCGGCGTCTCGACAAGGCCGCTGTCCTCGCCTTGCGGCTCGGGTTGCTGCTCGGCCTCTCCCGCCGCCGCGGCCTCTTGCGCCCTGAGCCGATCTGCCCGCTCGCGGTCGCGCTCGGCCTGGCGCTCGCGGTTCTGGCGCTCTTGTTCTTCGCGCTTGGAGTCGACTTCGCGTTGGGCCTCGGCCAGCAGACGCAGGTAGTGTTCTGCGTGCTGCGCGAAGTTCTCGGCATTCACGCGGTCACCCGAGAGCACCGCGTCACGGTGCAGCTGCTGATACTTGTCGATGATCTGCTGCGGCGTGCCACGCACCTTGCCCTCGGGCCCCGAGCTATCGAACACCCGGTTGATGACATTGCCGCCCGAAGGCCTGTTGTTGCGGTTTTTCCGCGACCTGGATCGTGAGGATTTCATGAATGTAAGGTTCCGGCCTGTTTTTTTCTCGCGGCCCGACCCCGCCTCGTGCGGGGGTCTTTATTGCAAATACTGGCCTGCGATGTCTTGGCGATCATCGAAGAGCGGGTCTGGCCCACGTCCATTCGATAAACCTGACTAAGCATTGAGAGAGGCACTCCGCAAGGGGATTCGGAAAAAAAGACCGTTCCGGAGGCCCGATCAGGGGCCTGTAGGTGCCAGTGTGCCGATGACGACACGGTCACGTCCGTCAAGATCAGGGGCGATCCGCACCCGTTCCAAGCCTGCCGCCTGCATCAGAGCGCGCACCGCAGGCCCCTGGGTCGGGCCGATTTCCAGCATCAGCCGTCCGCCGGGGGCCAGGTGGGCGGGCGCCCCGGCAACGATCGCGCGGTAGGCCGTCAGCCCGTCGGCACCGTCAGTCAGGGCCATTCGGGGCTCGAAAGCCAATTCGCGTTGCAGCCCTGCCATTTCGTCCGCCGCGATGTAGGGCGGGTTCGACACGATCAGGTCGAACGGCCCATCGACCGCGTTCCACCAGTCCGAGAGGACCAGCGCCACCCTTTCGGCCACCCCCAGCCGTTCGGCATTGCGCGCGGCCACCGCCAGCGCCGCCTGCGACAGGTCGGTGCCCGTGCCCCGCGCCGCCGGGCGCGCGGCCAGCAGGCTCAGCAGGATGCAGCCGGTGCCTGTCCCCAGGTCGAGCACCCGCTCGAAGCCGTCCTCCAGCGCCGCGGCCACCAGGGTTTCGGTCTCGGGCCGGGGGTCCAGCACATCCGCCGTCACCTCGAAGCGGTGCTCCCAGAAATCGCGGTAGCCCAGGATATGGGACATCGGCTCGCCCCGGCAGCGCCGCGCCACCATGTCGGCCAGACTCTGCCCTGCCGCTTCCCGGGCCAGCTTGCGCGCCTCGCGCCGGGAATCGGGGATGCCGACCTCGGCAAGCCGGACCGCGGCCTCGGCCTCGGTCACGCACCCATCTCGGCGAGTTGCCTGGCCTGGGCATCCTGGACCAGGGCGTCGATGATCTCGTCGAGATCGCCACCCATCACCTTGTCCAGCGCATATAGCGTCAGGTTGATGCGATGGTCGGTCATGCGCCCCTGGGGGAAGTTGTAGGTGCGGATGCGTTCGGACCGGTCGCCGCTGCCGACCTGCGTGGCGCGGGCCTGTGCGCGGTCGTCGTCCACCTTTTGCCGTTCCATGTCGAACAAACGGGTCTTGAGCACCTTCATCGCGATCTCGCGGTTGCGGTGCTGGGACTTCTCGGAACTCGTGACGACGATCCCGGTGGGTAAATGCGTGATCCGCACTGCCGAGTCGGTGGTGTTCACGTGCTGTCCACCAGACCCGGAGCTGCGCATCGTGTCGATCCGCAGGTCATTGGGGTCGATGCGGATGTCCACGTCCTCGGCCTCGGGGAGAACGGCAACCGTGGCCGCCGAGGTATGGATTCGCCCGCCGCTTTCGGTTTCCGGCACGCGTTGCACGCGGTGCACGCCGGATTCGAACTTCAACCGGGCAAAGACGCTGTCACCGCTGATCCGGGCCGTGACGTCCTTGATGCCGCCCAGTTCCGTCTGGGCCTCTTCGAGAACCTCGAATTTCCAGCCGCGCGCTTCGGCGTAGCGCTGGTACATGCGCAGCAGGTCGCCCGCGAACAGCGCCGCCTCCTCGCCACCTGTTCCGGGGCGTATCTCCACGATGGCCGGCCGACTGTCGGCTGCATCGCGCGGCAGCAGGGCAAGTTTGACCGCCTGTTCCATCTGCGGAAGCCTCTCGCGCAACTCCCCGAGTTCCGCCTCTGCCATTTCCTTCATTTCGGGGTCGCTCAGCATGGTCTCGGCGCCGGCGATCTCGTCCACAAGGGCCTGGTAGGCGCGCAGAGTCTCGACCACCGGGCGCAATTCGGCGTATTCGCGGCTGACGGCCACGAAATCGTCGCCGGACAACCCCTCGGCCATGCGGGCCTCAAGGTATTCGAAACGGTCGATGATCTGGTGCAGCCGGTCCCGGGGTATCATGGCGCAGGCTCTTGCCTATTCGGCGGGGCTTTGCAAGACCCCGGCGGGCAGCGCGTCCATCCAGCCACGCACCCGCGCACCGTTCACGCCCATGTCCGATTGACCAAAACGCAGCCGTGCATGGATCGTCAGGGTCGTGGCCCCGCCCGCCTGGGGGTCGTTCCGCGTCAGGTAGACCGTGGTGTAGTCGGGAAATCCCCAGAACGCCGATCGGGTGACATAGGTCACGAATCCATCCTCCGCGGACCCCGCCAGAACGCGCGTGCGCGGCGTGTCCTGCGCAACCGCATCAAGCGTGGTCATGACGGTTTGCGGGTCGCCCTCGACGACGCGCCGAGCGGTAAAGCCCCCCTGCGTCGGACTGTCTCCGGGCGGGCCCGGCGTGACAAAGCGGTGCCAGCGGTCGGCGTCGCTCGGGGCGAGACGGACGTACCCGGCCATCGCCACGAGGGCAACGCCGAGGACGACAACAAAGACGGCAATCCAACGCATGTCCGCAACATAGGGCACCTGCCCCCGGTTTGACAGGCCCCCTGCCCCGATCCGGCCTTGGCGTCCGGACTGACAGTGTTAGGCTTGCTCCAGACGCCGGGAGACCGCCATGAGCAAAGATCTGATCCGCGACACAAGGCCCGGGGTCCAGATGGACCGGCTTCTGGAAATCATGCGCCGCCTGCGCGACCCGGAAAGTGGCTGCCCCTGGGACGTGGAACAGACCTTCGAGACCATCGCCCCCTATACCATCGAAGAAGCCCACGAGGTCGCCGACGCCATTGCGCGCGAGGACATGGCCGACCTGAAGGGCGAGTTGGGCGACCTGCTGTTCCAAGCGGTCTTTCACGCGCAGATGGCCGAAGAGGCCGGGCATTTCAGCTTTGCCGAGGTCGCGGGTGCCATGTCCGACAAGATGGTCGCGCGGCACCCGCATGTCTTCGGGGCCGACAACCGCGAGAAATCCGCCGAACAGCAGACCCGCGACTGGGAGGCGGTAAAGGCCGCCGAACGCGCCCACCGCGGCGAAACCCGCACGCTGGACGGGGTCGCCATGGGCCTGCCAGCCCTGCTGCGCGCCCTGAAACTGCAAAAACGCGCGGCACGGGTCGGCTTCGACTGGCCCGACGTGAGCCTGGTGATCGACAAGATCGCCGAGGAATCGCGCGAACTCGCCGAAGCGCGCGAGACGCTGGGCACCGACGAAATCGAGGAGGAAATGGGCGATCTTCTTTTCGTGATGGCCAACCTTGCACGACATCTGCAGGTCGATCCCGAGGCCGCGCTGCGCCGCGCCAATGCCAAGTTCCAGCGCCGCTTCGAGGCCATCGAGGATGCCCTGGCCCGCACCGGCAAGACGCCGGGCGACAGCACGCTGGAGGAGATGGACGCGCTCTGGGACGCGGCCAAGATGATGGAAAAAGGCTGATCAGAGGCAAACTGCGGCAGCGTGGCACATAGCGCCACGCGACGCGGTGCTTATCTGGACGGCATGAGCATTCTGACCCCCATTCCCCCCGCCCAGCCCTGGTATGCCAGGACCTTCTACAACCTGCCTGTGATAGGCTGGCTGGCCCGCGACCTCGCTTTCGGTGACAGCGACAACATCTGGTATTTCCTGGTGATCCTGCTGACCGTTCTGGTGCTGTCTGTGGCCACGTGGGGGCTGCCCGCGCTGGTCATGATCGCCCTGACCTATGTGCCGGTCCACATGGCCCTGATGGTGATCCTCGCCCGGCCTTGAGCGATTGCGCCCCTACCCGACATCTTTGCGCTCCGGCGACTTCGGTCCGCGGCGCGGCCATCGCGTTTTGTCCGTCCGTCCGCTGCGCGACAGGTCACTGTCCTGGACTGCACTGACGGACGGGCGCGCTTCTTCGTTGCGTTCGACGTGATCACAGGCACCGCGATCGGGCTGGCCGGCGCCCTGCGCATGGCCCCTTGGCTCAGGTCGCGCCCTCGGTCTCGATCTTCAGTTCCTCGCCGCAATGCTTGCAATGGATCGCGTCGGTGTCGTGCTTTGTCAGCCCGCAGGTCGGACACTTGTGCTTGACCTTGGCGGGCGAAAAGATCGCGCGCACAAGCTGCAGGAACAGACCCACGCCCACCACCATGATTCCCACCGACAGCAGGCGCCCCATGGGGGTCGTCATGGTGATGTCGCCGAACCCGGTGGTCGTCAGGGTCGCCACCGTGAAATAAAGCGCGTCGACGTAGCTGCCGATTCCCGGTTCCTCGGCGCCGCGCAACACGAAGACCAGCGCGGTCATGGCGAAGATGAAGACCAGCAGGTTGAGCGCCGCGACGAACGTGTCCTCGTGGCGCCGGAAGAGCAGCGAATCACGCCGCAGATCACGCATCAGGTGGTAGGAATGCACCAGCCGCAGCACCCGAAGCACGCGCAGCACCACCAGCCCCTGCCCGATGAACGGTGCCATGACCAGGGCGGCCAGGACGATGACATCGACGATCACGTAAAACCGCCGCACGAAACGCAGTTTTCGCTCCGCGATCCAGAACCGCAGCCCCAGGTCCAGCGCGATCAATCCGCCGATAACGGCATCCGCGATCAGCAACTGCCGCGTGATCGGCATGGCCGCCGTGCCCAGGAAGAAGACGATGGTCACGAAGTCGAAGACCAGCAACCCGTAGCGGAACCGCGAAGCGCGCCTGCTGCGCCCCTCGTAAAGCAGCCTGACCCTGTCGCGAAGCGGACGATCCTCAGCCATGCGTGCCCTTTCGATTTGCCGCGATCCCGGGCAGGCTAGCCCGGCCGCGCCGCTCAGTCAGCACCTTCCGCCTTGTCGGCCAGGTGCAGCCATTCCTCCTCGGCCGCGGACAGCCTGCCCTGCCGGTCCTCCAGCGCCTCGGTGGCCTTGCGGAACTTGACCGGATCGCGGGTGAACAACTCGGGATCGGACAGCAGTTCTTCCAGCTTGGTGATCTCGGCTTCCAACCGGTCGATCACCCCGGGCAGCTCCTCCAGCCGATGCTTCTGGGTAAAGGAGAGGCCAGATTGTGCCTTGGGCGCGGGGGCTGACTTGTCCGCCTTGGGTTTCGCTTTCTCGGCGGCCTCCGGCGCCACGGCCTCGCCCCGCTGACCACGGTAATCCGTCCAGCCCCCGGCATAGAGCGTCGCGCGCCCGTCCCCCTCCATCGCCACGGTAGTCGTCGCCACGCGGTCAATGAAATCCCGGTCGTGGCTGACCAACAACACGGTGCCCGCGTAATCGCCCAGGAGGTCCTGCAACAGGTCCAGCGTCTCGATGTCCAGATCGTTGGTCGGCTCGTCCAGCACCAGCAGGTTCGATTCGCGCGCCATCAGCTTGGCCAGCAGCAGCCGCGCCTTTTCCCCGCCCGATAGCGAACGCACCGGCGCGCGGGCCTGGCGTTCGTCGAAAAGGAACTCCTTGAGGTAGCCAACCACATGCTTGGGCTGGCCGCGCACCATGACCTGGTCGGCCTGGCCGCTGACCCGCATCCCGGCATCGCCGGTCAGGCTCTCCCAGAGCGTCATGTCCGGGTCAAGCTGCGCGCGGGCCTGATCGAAGACCGCGACCGCGAGGTTCGTGCCATGCTTGACCCATCCGTCATCTGGGTCAACTTCACCCACCAAAATCTTGATAAGCGTCGTTTTTCCAACCCCGTTAGGGCCAACGAAGGCGACCCGGTCGCCGCGCTGTACCGTCAGGTCCAACCCCGTCACGATGGGCTTGCCGTCGTAGGATTTGACCAGCCCTTCGGCCTCGATCACCTTCTTGCCGCTCTTGGGTCCCTCGTCCAACGCCATGGCGGCCGTGCCCTGGCGACGGATCATCGCCGCGCGCTCGGCCCGCAGGTCCTGAAGCGCCCGCACCCGCCCCTGGTTGCGCTTGCGACGTGCGGAAATCCCCTCGACGGCCCAGCGGGCCTCGGCCTTGATGCGCCGGTCCATCTTGTGGCGCTGCTGGTCCTCTTCTTCCCAGACCTTGTCGCGCCATTCCTCGAAACGGGCAAAGCCGCGCTCCTGCCGGCGCACCTGGCCCCGGTCGATCCAGAGCGTCGCGCGCGTCAGGGCCGACAGAAAGGCCCGGTCGTGGGAAATCAGGACAAATCCGGCTCTTGTCTGCGAAAGTTCGTGTTCCAGCCAGCGGATCGCCTGGATGTCCATGTGGTTGGTCGGCTCGTCCAGCAGCATCAAGTCGGGCGCCTCGGCCATGAGCCGTGCCAGCGCCGCGCGACGCCGTTCCCCGCCCGAGGCAAGGTCCGGGTCCTGGTCCAACTGCACCTTGAGCCCCTCGGCCACGGCTTCGACGCGCCAGGCCTCGCCCGGGTCCAGCGCGGCCGAGGCGAAATCGCCCAGCGTCGCGAAGCCTTCCATCGTCGGGTCCTGTTCCATGTAGCCCACCGAAAGGCCCGGCGGCACCACGCGCGTGCCTTTATCAGGTTCAACAAGGCCGGCCATCACCTTGAGAAGGGTTGATTTTCCCGATCCGTTTCGCCCAACCAAGGCGACCCGGTCCCCGGGCTGCACGACCAATGACAAGTCATCAAAGACCGGGTCACCGCCGAAGGTGAGCGAAATGTCGGAGAGTTGCAGAAGCGGAGCACGAGCCATGGCTGCCTGCTACGCCGAGGCGTTGCCGCCTGCAAGGGCCTGCGCATCTGCGCCGATGCCATCCGGCCATCCGACGCACCGCTCACCCGAGCTTCCGGCCATGAGGCGGAGCGCGCGTGCTCGGGCGGGCGGGATCGCGGCGATCTCAAGCCCTGTGAAGACATGCAGCGTGCCCAGATCCGCGTCGATCACCGCGTGATCGCTGACCCGTCCGCCCATCCCGAGATAACTGCGCAGCAGGGATGGCAGCGCCCCCGCTGCCCCCGGCCCCGGTGCGCCCCTGCCCATCAGCGGCACGGTGCGCGCCGCGCACAGGCCCGGTCGCCAAGTTTCCGGCGCAAGGTGCCGATCGGCCAGCAGGGCAAAGCCCTCGGCATAGGGGGCCGGATCGGTGCCCGGAAAAGACGAGCAACCAAAGAGCATCGACGCCCCGGCACGGTCCACAAGGGCCGTGAGCGCCGCCCAGGCCAGCCGCAGCACGTCCGGGTCGGCGATACCGGGCCGGATACAGAAACGCCCCAGCTCGATCAGCGGGCCGGAACGCGCGGCCAGCGGTGCAAGGTCGTAGAACCTGGCGGCATAGCTTTCCGAGACCCCCGCGCCTGTCTCGAAGCGGCGCAACCGAAAGCTGCAGGCGACCGCGCCGTCCCGGTCGCGGACCAGCACGTGACGACAAAGGGAATCCACCGGGTCCGGCGCGCCGCCCGTCCCGGCCCGTTCACCCGGCCCGAAGCAGGTCCGGCGCAGGGCAAGCGCCGCGTCGAGATCCGCGCCGGTCTCGGCAATCCGCGCCGTGTAGCGCCCACGTTCCAGGAGGGGGGGCTGGCTCACCTTCGGGTCCCTGTTCTGCCGGGTCAGCCCATCGCGCGCCGATGCGATCCCGGGCGTCAGCCCCCCGGCGCTTCGAGCAGGCTGCCCGCGTCGAAATTTCCGATCGCACCCAGAAGCTGGCCAAGGAAGCTGGTGTCCTGGATGCCGTCGTCGGTGACACGGCGCGACAGGCGCACCACGCGGCCCTCCTCCAGGCCGAAGCGTTCGATGTTGCGCACCACGCCGCGAGAGTCGAAGCTGACGGCCAGCACCTCGCGCTCGACCTCGGAGGGTTCGGTGAAAGCGAAATGCCGGAACCGGCTCTGGACATAGTAGAAGTTACCGTCGCCCAAGGCGCTGCCCGTGGTGGGCGGACCGGCGATATCTTCGACCGACGCGCGGGTGTCTTCGCCGGGGGTGACCTGCGACAGGATCTCTTGCGGGGGGATGTAACCGTGGGTGCGGTAGATGGCCGTGCATCCGACCGCGGCGCCAAGGGCCACCACGAGGAGCGTCGTCCTGATCCGTTTTCCGGTGCTGCTCATGCTGGCTCCCCTTCAGGTTTCGGCCCGCCCGTCCGGCGGTCACGGTCTTGCGTCCCGCGGCCTTGGCTTTTAACGCAGTTACACTACACCGTCTGCCCTGTTCAAGGCTTAGCCCGCCATGCCCGATCCCGCCACCCTGCCCGAACAGATCATCCGACTGTCCGAACTTCCCGCGCGCAAGCCGCACCGCTTCGCACTGGACATCGACCCGGCGGCCTGCGCGGCCGTGGCCGCGGCCCTGGGGATTCGGGGGGTGCGCAAGCTGCGCTTCGCGGGCGCGCTCTACCCCAAGGGCGGCCGCGACTGGCTGTTGCAGGCCGAGCTGGGCGCAACCGTCATGCAGGACTGCGTGGTCACGCTCGATCCCGTGACCACCCGGATCGACGAAGAGCTTACCCGAGCCTACCTCGCCGATCTCGACCCGCCCGAGGGAACAGAGGTGGAAATTCCGGAAGACGAAAGCGCCGAGCCGCTGCCAGCCGCGCTGGATCTCGGGCAGGTCATGATCGAGGCGCTGGCCCTGGCCTTGCCGCCCTATCCCCGCGCGGCGGGGGCCGAAACCGGTGAAGCCGTCTTCACCGAGCCCGGCAAGGCTCCGCTGCGCGACGCGGACTTGCGGCCCTTCGCCGGACTGGCGGGGCTGCGCGATGCGCTCGATGCGGGCCGCGACAGCGATCCCGACGACCCCCCCGGCGACGCTGACTGAGCCCTGCCCCGCGGTGCGGCGCCAGAAAGGGCTTGCCAAAGCTGGCGATCGAAGTATTTTCGCGGCCTCTTCGGGATCGTGGCTCGACAGGCTGGGGCGTTTGCACTAGACCCCGCTCGAGTCTCCGTATCGGAACAGAATTCACGCCGGCCCCGCGTCACGCGGGCCCAAGCCAAGCAAAGGTCGAGACATGGCTGTCCATCAGAACAAGGTGTCCAAGTCGCGCCGGAACAATCGCCGTTCCCATCATGCGCTGGACGGGGCCAACCCCAACGAATGTCCCTCGTGCGGTGAACTCAAGCGCCCGCATCACGTCTGCCCCGCCTGTGGCCACTACGCCGACCGCGAAGTGATCGCCCAGGCCGACGAGATCGATCTGGACGACGACGCGGCCTGAGCCGCGGTCCGGATCGGTTGACATGACCACGGCAGAACCGTCGAAATTGACCGGCGCTGCGGGCAACCCGTCCGGGGACATCGTTCTATCCATCGACGCCATGGGGGGGGACAAGGGTCCCGCGCCGATCGTCGCGGGCCTTGCGAGGTTCCTCAAGAAGCGCGCCGATGCGCGAATCATCTTGCACGGCGACGAGGCGCAGTTGCGCGACCTGGTGCGCAAGCGCCGGATCGAGGATCGCGTGACTCTCCGCCACGCCCCCGACGTGGTGGCGATGTCCGACAAGCCAAGCCATGTCATGCGACAGGGCCGCAGCAGTTCCATGTGGTCGGCGATCGAGGCGGTGCGCGCGGGCGAAGCGCAGGTCTGCGTCAGCTGCGGCAACACCGGCGCGCTCATGGCGATCTCGATGGTGCGGCTTCGCAAGGTCGACGGGGTCAACCGTCCGGCGATCGCCTGCCTCTGGCCCTCGCGCAACGAAAGCGGCTTCAACATCATGCTGGACGCCGGCGCCGACATTCGCGCCGACCAGGACGACCTGCTGATGTATGCCCTCATGGGGGCGTCCTACGCGCGCAATTCGATGGGGCTGACGCGACCGCGGGTCGGGCTGCTCAACGTGGGCGTCGAGGAACACAAGGGCCGGGCCGAGCTCAAGGTCGCCCAGGACCTGATCGCAAAGGCCGCCGAGCGCGGGGAATACGACTATGTCGGCTTCGTCGAGGGCGGCGACCTGCCCTCGGACCGGGTGGACGTGATCGTGACCGACGGCTTTACCGGAAATGTCGCGCTCAAGACCGGCGAAGGCACCGCCAACATGATCTCGCAGCGCCTGCGCGAGGCTTTCCGAAAGACACCGCTGTCGCGCATTGCCGCGCTGCTGGCGGCAACCTCGCTGCGCCGTCTGAGCAAGCGCATCGATCCGCGCCGGGTCAACGGCGGGGTTTTTCTGGGCCTCAACGGCACCGTCATCAAGAGCCACGGGTCGGCCGACTCGACCGGCGTTCAGGCGGCGGTGGACATGGCCTATCAATTGGCCGCCTCGGGTTTCTCGCACCGGCTGGCCGCGCGGGTTGCATCCGCCGCGGCCCTTGCGCAGGATGGTGCGGAAGTTGGCGCACCCCATGCGGTGGATTTGTCCCCCGCATCACCCGGCGCGCCGAGGGCAAAGGACCGATACAGCACATGACACGCCGGGCTGTCGTACGGGGCATCGGGCACTATCTGCCCGAGCGCGTCGTCGCTAATGCGGAATTCGAAAAAACACTGGACACCACGGATGCGTGGATCCGCAGCCGCTCGGGCATCGAGCGGCGCCATTTCGCCGCCCCGGGCGAGAATACCTCGGACCTGGCCACCCGCGCCGCGCTGGCCGCGCTGGCCAATGCGGGAATGGAGGGCGCCGAGATCGACGCGGTGATCCTGGCCACCTCGACCGCCGACCTGACGTTCCCCTCGGCCGCGACCATGGTGCAAGAGGCAATCGGCAACACGAACGGCTTTGCCTTCGACGTGCAAGCGGTCTGTGCCGGCTTCGTCTATGCGCTGGCAAATGCCAACGCGCTGATCACCTCGGGCCAGGCCGACAGGGTGCTGGTCATCGGGGCCGAAACCTTCAGCCGGATCATGGACTGGACCGATCGCGGCACCTGCGTGCTGTTCGGCGACGGCGCGGGCGCGCTGGTGCTGGAAGGCGTCGAGGGCACGGGCACCCCTGCCGACAGCGGCATCCTGGCCACGGACCTGAATTCCGACGGGCGCTTCCGCGATCTTCTCTATGTCGACGGCGGCGTCTCCACGGGCAGCGCGGGTGTCCTGCGCATGCAGGGCAAGGAGGTTTTCCGCCACGCGGTCGAGAAACTGGCAACCACGGCCGAAACGGCGCTGGCGCGCGCGGGGCTGACACATGACGACGTGGATTGGGTGGTGCCGCACCAGGCCAACATCCGCATCATCGAGGCCACGGCCAAGAAACTGGCCCTGCCCATGGAGCGCGTGGTGGTGACAGTGCAGGATCACGGCAACACTTCCGCGGCCTCGATCCCGCTGGCGCTTTCTGTCGGCGTGCAGCGCGGCCAGATCAAGCCCGGCGACCTGATCGTCACCGAGGCCATCGGCGGCGGCCTGGCCTGGGGCGCGGTGGTGCTGCGCTGGTAGCGCGAAGCCCCTCTCAATTGCATCGACCAAGTACCTGTTATTGACTCTCTTTTTGCCCTGGGCCTAAAGTATTTCAAAACAGGGGGACGGTATGTCAGAGAAGACGCTTACCAGGATGGATCTTGCCGAGGCCGTCCACGAGGAAGTCGGCCTGTCGCGCAACGAAAGCGCCGAGTTGGTGGAAACCGTTCTGCAGCACATGTCCGATGCCCTGGTAGAGGGCGAGAACGTCAAGATATCGTCCTTCGGCACCTTCTCGATCCGGGACAAGGCCGCGCGCATGGGGCGAAATCCCAAGACCGGAGAAGAGGTGCCGATCTCGCCCCGCCGGGTGCTGAGCTTCCGGCCCAGCCACCTGATGAAGGACCGCGTCGCCCATGGCAACAAGCGCTAGGAACGCAAGGGGATGACCAAGTCCCGCGACGCGTTCCGCACCATTTCGGAGGTGGCCGACTGGCTGGATACCCCGGCCCACGTCCTGCGGTTCTGGGAAAGCAAGTTCACCCAGGTGAAGCCCGTAAAGCGCGCCGGCGGGCGCCGCTACTATCGCCCGCAGGACATGGAATTGCTGGGTGGAATCAAGGCCTTGTTGCATGATGACGGGATGACCATAAAGGGGGTCCAGAAGCTGCTGCGCGAAAAGGGCATCAAGCATGTCGCGGCCATGGGCCGGTCGCTGGACAGGGAAGAAATACCGGACGCCACGGGCGCGCTCGAAGCGGGGCCTGCAAACGCGCCCGACCCGGCGCCAGCCGCGCCCGAACGGCGTCCGGCGGCCCGCGCCACACCGGCGCCCGAGGCCACGCCGCCGCATGTCGACCCCGCCTCTGCCGCCGCCCCGCCCGGGGCGGACAACGTGGTGCCGCTTGCCCCCGGCCCGGACGTTGAAGAGGCCGGCCACGACCGACCCGGGCAGGCCCCTGCCCCGGACTCGCCGGATCGGGACACGCCCGAGACCGGCACGCCCGCCGCCGCCCTGTTGGCCGCGATTCCCGACGATCCGGCCGATTCCGACTCGCGCGCGCGGCCCCGCGTCATGAACGTGCTGCGGCGCATCCCGGACCCCGAGCGCCAGTTGCAGGCCCGCGCCGGCGAGATCGCCCCCCTGCTGGACCGGATGCAGGCCCTGCGCGATCGCATCTCTCAGCGTTGATCGGGGCAATGGGCCTGCAAATCGCCAATTCGCCCTTGCGGTACGGGTCGGATTTAGTATGTAACACGCCTAGTCGGGCTATGGCGCAGCCTGGTAGCGCGTCCGTCTGGGGGACGGAAGGTCGCAGGTTCGAGTCCTGCTAGCCCGACCAACAAAACCGCCCGTCGGCGCACACGCGCGGCGGGCGCTTTTGCATCCGGCACAGGTCTGTCAGGGGGAAGATCAGCATGATAGCGGGGATGGATGCCGGCGTCCTGGCCGACCACCAGATCAAGGCGATGATCGCTGACGCGCGCATCGGCGCCGCCTCGCCCATCCTCAACGACCAGGTGCAGCCGGCCTCGCTCGACCTGCGACTGGGCGACGTGGCCTACAGGGTGCGGGCCTCTTTCCTGCCAGGCAGGGACCGAACGGTGATGCAGCGCCTGGAGGACCTGACCATGCACCGCATCACCCTCACGGGCGGTGCGGTCCTGGAAAAGGGCTGTGTCTATGTCATCCCGCTGATGGAGCACCTCAGGCTGCCCGAGGGCATGACAGCCGCTGCGAGCGCCAAGAGTTCCACCGGCCGGCTGGACCTGATGACCCGCGTCATCACCGACGACGGCGTGGAGTTCGACCGCGTCCCCGAAGGCTACGACGGCCCCCTCTATGCCGAGATCTGCCCGCAGAGCTTCTCGGTGCTGGCCCAGCCGGGCCAGTCGCTCAACCAGGTCATATTCCGGCAGGGCCACACCTTTCTCAGCGATGCCGAACTGGCCGCTGTTCACGCCGAAACCCCCGTGGTCACCGGCGACCCGGTGATTTCCGAGGGGCTCGGGTTCTCGGTGGACCTGCGCCCTGAAAGCGGCGACCTCGTGGGCTATCGCGCCAAGCATCACAGCGGGTTGGTGGACCTGGCACGGGTGAACCACCACGCGCCCGAGGACTACTGGGAAGAGGTGCGCACCTCGCAGGGCCGCATCATCCTGGACCCCGGCGCCTTCTATATCCTGGTCAGCCGCGAAGCGATCAGCATCCCCCCCGGGTACGCTGCCGAGATGGCCCCCTACCTGGCCATGGTGGGCGAGTTCCGGGTTCATTACGCGGGCTTTTTCGACCCCGGCTTCGGCTGGGACGGCGCGGGCGGCGCGGGGTCACGCGGCGTGCTGGAGGTCCGCTGCCACGAGGCGCCCTTCGTGCTGGAACACGGCCAGATCGTCGGGCGGCTGGTCTACGAGCGCATGTCGGCCCGGCCCGCCGCGCTCTACGGCCGGGCGATCAAGTCGAACTACCAGGGCCAGGGGCTGAAACTGTCCAAGCACTTCCGCAGCTGACGGTTTCCGCTCGGCTAAAGGCTCGATCGGTGGCGTTTGTCAGAAGGGCGGATTGCGGAAATCTGCCGCGGTGGCAATCCGATCTCCCAACAACGATTAAGGCCGACATTCAGGGCGGACAAAAGTCGAGTTTCCTTACCCGCTGCCGCACGACCCCTCCGAGCCCTTCGCGGTCAGTCCCGCAAAGGCGCCTGTATCCGGCTTCGTTTGATTACGGACGGCAGGATACCAAGCCAAAGGCCCGGCGGGTCGCCCTCATTCTCGCGAAGCGCTGGCGGAGCGGCTGCGCGATGGTTCGCTCTGAGAATGGCAGGCCAACTGCTGAGGAACTGAAGAGCCTTTCGAAAAGTCTTCAAAGCTTCAGAGTTTTTTGAGGCTGCCGCGACTAACGCGACAGCCCCTTGAGCCGAGCACTGCAGCATTCTGTTCAATGTGCTGGACGATGTCTTGTAGTCACTCGGCCAGCGCGACGTCGCGGGGGCCCGTGAAGTCGAGCAGGCCGATGCAGGGGACGTCGCTGTCGCAGCGGTCGGCATGTACGACGCCGCCTTCGACCAGGGAATAGTCGCCTGGCACGGTCGCAACCTCGGTACCGTCAGCCTCGATATGCACCCATGTTCCCGCGATGCTGAGCCCCCAGTAATCGTGGGTATGAGTGTGCATCGGCAGCGCGACGCCCGGGTCCATCTTGAACAGCCAGGCCGCGCCGGTGGCGTCGTCGCCCCAGGCCAGCGCCAGTTGCACGCCGGGGATGGGCGCATCGACCCACTCCACGTTCGCCAGGGCGACATGGTGTTCGCCGTGGGCGTGGTTCTCGGCAAATGCGGCCGTTGTCAGCAAGGCCGCCGTGGCGGCAGCGATCAGTGTCTTGAACATTGGATAGGTCCTTTCGGGTTTGGAAGTCTTTGAGGGTTAGGGATCAGGCGTCGGCACCGCCGAGCACGCCGTCGAGCTGCATCTCCTTGAGGAGCGCGTCCTGCCGGGGCTGGGTGAAGGCGTTCACCTCGTCGACGCCCCAGGTGATGCCGACGACGGTGCGTGTGGGGCGTTTGCCGGGTGCTGCCTCGGCGAGCGCGAGATAGGCGTCGATGACAAGCTGCGGGTCGGGGGCCTGATCGCTGGCCAGCATGTCGGCGAAGCCCGACACCATGGCCGTGGGGACGTTCTTGAGCTCCCCGTAAGCGTCCAGAACCTCGGACCGCGCCGGAGGTTTGCCCGCCGCCAGCAGGTTCGACGGAAACGGCCCCGGCTCGACCAGCGCGATGTCGACGCCGAACGGCGCTACCTCGTAGCGCAGGCTTTGGCTGTAGGCCTCAAGCGCATGCTTGGTCGCGCAATAGCTTCCGAAGAAGGGCACCGACACCCGCCCTGCGATCGAACTCGTGTTGACGATCAGGCCGCTGCCTGCGGCGCGCATCGACGGCAGCACCGCCTGCATCGCGCGGATGGCGCCGAAATAGTTGGTGTCCATCTGTTCCGCGGCCTGCGCGACGCTGTAGGCCTCGGTCATGCCGATATACATGATGCCGGCATTGTTGATCAGGATGTCGACGGGGCCCTCGGCGAGGATGCGAGCAAAGCCATCAGTCACCGAGGCGTCGCTGGTGACGTCCATCCCGGCGATGGCGATGCGGGGGGAGTATGCCTCCAGTTCCGCCTTCTTCACCGCGTTCCGTCCGTCGGCATCGCGCATCGTGCCCCAGACGCGATCACCCCGGTCGGCGAAGGCACGCACCGCCGCCGCGCCAAAGCCGCTGCTGGCCCCGGTGATGACGACCGTTCTTCCGGTGTCTGTCATGGATCGTTCTCCTGCTTGCCTGTGGCGTTACCAACTGGTACGAATATCAACGACTATCTGTCAAGAAATAAATACCGATCGGTATCAAATGAATGACGACGATCCGAAACCCGCGCGCGGCCGCCCGCGGACTATGAACGCCGACAAGGTGCTCGACGTTGCCATGACCGCCTATTGGCAGAGCGACCCCGCCGATGTGTCGGTCAATGCGATCTGTCAGCTGGCGGGAATCTCGAAGCCCTCGCTCTATCGCGAGTTCGGCAGCGAGGACGGGCTGTCACGCGCGGCGCTGGATCGATATGCCGAACAGGTGCTGTCGGAGATGTTCGTGCTCCTGCACAGCGGGACGGGGCTACGCGAGACGCTTGCCGCACTGATCGACTTCGCCAGCGACGATCCGCGAATGGAGACCGGCTGCCTGTTCTACAAGATGCGCGCGGGCAAGCACCGGCTCGGGCCGGAAACGCGCGCGCGGGTGGAGGAGATCGACGCGGCCGCGCAGGGGGCCTATGCGGCGTTCCTGCAAGCGGCCCGCGATGCCGGGGAGTGGCCCGCCGGGCTGTCGGTCGAGGCCGGGGCAAACTACCTGGGCGAGCAGATCGCGCTGGCCATCACCCAGCGCGCCTCTGGCGAAGACCCGGCCCGCATCCGCGAAATGCTGACGCTGGCGCTGTCGGCGTTAACGCGATCATGACCGCGTCGCCGCGTGCCCTCATGCCGGATTACCTGCGCCTTTTCGCGCTGTTCGGCATCGTCGTGGTCAACGTCCAGTACATCGCGTTCTCGGCGCTCGGCAGCTTCGCCGACCCGGGCGGCGAGACGGCACCGGACGCCATCACCCTTTGGCTGGTCAACGGGCTGGCGCTCCTGAAGACGTACGGGCTGTTCTCCTTCATGTTCGGCGTGGGGCTGGGGTTCCTGATGCGCTCGGCGGCGCGGCGCGGGCTGCCCTTCGGGCTCCTCTACCGCAACCGGATGATAGGCCTTCTGATCCTCGGCGGCGCCCATGGCTGCCTGTTCTTCCCGGGCGACATACTGACGATTTACGCGGTTACCGGATCGATCCTCTACCTGTTCCGGGACTGGCCGGTGCGGCGCCTGGTGCGGGTCGGCGCGGCGTTGCTGGTTGCACAAGCCCTGATCGCGCCGCCGCTCCTGCTCGCCGCGCCGGAGACGCCGCCGGACATCGTCGCGATGGAGCGCGCGATCCTGACCGAGGGCGGCTTCCTCGAAGCCGTCCTGTTCCGCAGCATCGGCTTCGCCTTCATCATGCCGTCTTTCCTGATCATCCAGGGGATATCGGCGCTCGGCTGGTTTTGCCTCGGGCTCGCGGCGGTGAAATGCGGCATGATCGACGACGCGCTGCACCCGCTCTGGCGTCGCGCGCGGCACTGGTGCCTTGGACCGGGGGTCTTGCTGGGTCTGGCTGGGGCCGCGATCTGGCAATGGGGGCCGCCGGTCCCCGGTGGCGTTCTGACCGTCGTCGCGGCACCGGTCGCGACGCTCGGGTATCTCGGGCTGATCGCGGCAGTCTCACGCCCGCCGGGGCCGATCATGGCGCAGGCGTTGGCCGCCGGCGGGTCGAGCCTGAGCATATATCTCGGCCAGTCGATCATTCTGTCGACGATCTTCTCGGGCTACGGGTTGGGGTTGTGGAGCGCGGTGGACCGGCTCACCGCCGTGTTCATCGCCCTCGCGGTGACGGTCGGTTTGATTGGAAGCCTGCTGATGTGGCGGGCCTATTTCGCGGTTGGCCCTTTCGAGTGGCTTCTGCGACGGATCACGTATGCTCGTCCCGGAACCTGACACCTGACGTTCGGCCGGCGAAGTCACCATGGCGCGAGTGAAAAAGTGGCTTCATATCAATTTCTCGAGGTGGAAAACGGTCGATCTCCGTACAGACCCCTCCGGCGAACGCCCGCATTCGCCCGATAAGCCGACGCAGCGCTCTATTCGCCAGACGGCTGTTCGGTCCGCTCGGCCGACCTCGGGCTGGACGACGATGCTGCACGTTGCCACGAAGGGCCGGTTCGGGGAAGCTGCGGCGCAGCCATGGCAAGCCTCGTGAATGTCCGGAGAGGGCCGGTCGCGACCGTATCAGCCAGTTCCACCAATCGTCGCGGTGGCGAGAGGTTGAATGTCAGGACGCCACCAACGGGGTGCTGGCCGCGACGGCCCATGCAAGGATGACACCCATAACGAGCCCCGTTGACCATGGATCGCTGCGGGCTCTGACCCAGCGCGACGCGAGCCCGTAGACAAGCCAGAACAGAACCATCACAGGAAGCACGGTGAACGCGATCCCGAGCCTGGGGGAGATCAACATCGCGCAGAGCAGGATCGCCGGCGGCAGGAGCCTTTGGACCATTGCCGCAATCCGGCCGGATCGCGCGACCTGCAACGCATCCGCCAAGCAGAACGGGATGGTCCCGAACATCAGGCCGCCCATGAGCCAAAGGCGCGGGCCGGTGGGGACGAACGCCGCCCCGTAGCGGTCCAGGGCGGGCGCAAAGACACACAGGCCCCAGA